>ERZ795061.2559-NODE-2559-length-16475-cov-5.520402_pt1 | contig 16475 bp, 10 predicted proteins | sample MGYA00375145_ERZ795061 | MGnify/ENA primary metagenome ERZ795061 (study PRJEB30190, sample SAMN05720144) | anaerobic digester metagenome | isolation source: active sludge of municipal wastewater-treating anaerobic digesters | place: USA | collected 2014-12-22 ... | reverse complement strand
GGCAGAGGGGGTTTGTGGACCGGATCCACATACCGGAGAACTGCCTCGACGTCCTCGCGCAGCACGTCTTTGGTATGGCGCTCGATGGGAGCCGGCGGATCGATGAGATGCTTGCGGTCTTCCGCCGGTCCCACTGCTACAGGGACCTTGAGGAGGCCGACCTCGCAAGCGTCGTCCGCTACCTTGCGGGAGAGTATGCGGGGCTCGAGGAGCGGCACATATACGCGAAAATCTGGCACGATGCGGCGACCGGGACGGTTCGGAAGCGGGGGCGAAACGCCCGGATGATCTATTTCTTAAACTCCGGGACCATACCGGACGAGTTCTCCTGCGACGTCCTCACCCGTGACGGTGTGTTTGCCGGCAACCTGGACGAGAAGTATCTCGAGCGGATGAACAAGGGCGACGTCTTCGTCCTCGGGGGCCGGCGCTACCGGTTTGCCTACCGCCGGGGCGGAAAACTCTACGTCGACCCGACCGGCGACCGCCCCACGATACCGAGCTGGTTCTCGGAGAAACTCCCGCTCTCGTTCGACCTCGGTCTCCACGCCCTCCGGTTCAAGGAGGATATGCTTCGTGCGATGGAGGCGATGGGGACGGAGGACCTCGTCGACGCGCTCCTCTGCGAGTATCCGATCGACGAGAACAGCGCCCGGAGCATATGCGCGATCTTCGAGCAGCAGGTCTGTTATCTCGGAGAGGAGGCCGTCCCCACGCCGGGCCGGATCGTCGTCGAGGAGCAGGTCGACCGCGAGAACCGCCGCCGCCTCTACTTCTTCATGACCAACTACGGATTGCGGTTCAACGACGGATTCTCCCGTATCGTCGCCTTCCTGATTGCGCGGGACGTGACGACGAACGTCTCGGTCGGTATCAGCGATACGGGGTTTCTGGTATCGATACCGCTTGAGAAGCGGGCCGACCCCATGCGCCTGCTCCGGGGTATCCGGGCGGGCGAGTGCCGGGATATACTCAAAGAGGCCGTCGGAGGGACGCAGCTTGAGAAACGGGTCTTCCGGATCAACGCGGCCCGGTCGTACATGATCCTCAGAAACTACAGCGGCAGAAAGAGGAGCGCCCGCCGCCAGCAGGTGAGCGCCGATATGCTGATATCGTTTGCAAAACGCCTTCCCGGGTTTGCCGTGATGCGGGAGACCTACCGCGAGGTGATCGAAGACCGGTTCGAGGTGGCAAACATCGAGAAGATCGTCGGGGAGATCGGCGCCGGCGAGATCGATATCGCCCTGACCCGGACGGCGTCGCCCAGCCCGCTCGCGTTCGGTATAGCGACGCTCGGCATCTCCGACGCGATATACGCGGAGGACCGGCTCTCGATCCTCCGCGAGTTCCAGAGGCGGGTGATGAGCAGCATCGGGAGCGGGGCGGCGGCATGAGCGCGGTCAGCGAGGCCGACCTCCTCTCCCGGTTCGGGTTCTACAGGAGCGCTCTCTACATCCGGGATATCGACACCTGCGTCGCCTCCGATATCCACATCGGGCTTGCCGAGACGCTCTACCGGCAGGGGCTCCACTTCCCGCTTCACGAAGAGGAGACGCTGATCGAGCGGTTCGAGGCGATACTCGACCGGTTCAACCCGGCGGTCTTCGTCCTCGACGGGGATATATTCCACGCCTTCGACCGGGTGAGCCGGAGCGTCGTGGAGACGTTCGAGGCGATCCTTGCGACCCTCCGCTCGGAGTGCGAGGTCGTCCTCGTCACGGGATCGCACGACACGATGCTTCCTGCGGTTGCGGGGGGGACGGTCGAGCGCTACGACCGCGGCGGCTACACGGTGGTCCACGGCGACCGGCCGGTCGGAGACCACGGGACGCTCGTCATCGGCCACGATCACCCGGCGATCGAGATCGATATGGCCCGGTTCCCCTGTTTCCTCTATGGGGAGGGTGTTTTCGGGGGGAAAGACCTCGTCGTGATGCCGGCGTATAACCCGCTCTCCCCCGGCGTCACGATCAACCACATGCAGCGCCGGGACTTCCTCTCGCCCATCCTCCGCCGCGTAGATGCAGGGAGCCTCCAGCCGGTGGTGGAGGTCGACGGCGAGACGGTGGTCCTCCCGCCGCTTGCGGGCATCCGGCGATTTGCGTGAGGCGGTTCTCCGGCATCCATAGGGGGCTATACCGGATGAGGGGAGGACCTGGATCCCGGAGGGATGATCCGGGTTGCAAACGTCGCCGGCAGGGGGGCGCTTTCACGCCGGCCCCGACGATGGTTGCCGCTATCTCCGACCCCGTGATAAGATAGCCCTTCTCTATTCGTCAACGCTGCAATCTCGCGATGGGTGGCCATTGAGGGCGCCCTGATTCCACCTCCGGGATAAGGGTGAGGAGGCGGATGAGGTCAACGACTACCGTTAACTACCGTAACAGCGAAAAGCGTTACGGTAGATGCGCTACCGTATCATTTTTCGATGATTCGATACGATAAAAGCGGCCCCAGAATTAAAGGCCAATAGTAAAGTAAAGGCATGCCCTTGTCTGGTTTCGCCCCCTCCCCGGGGTACCCGGTGATACGGTAAACCGTTCACCCTTATGGGAGGGACTTTTGGGATCAGGATAAGCCCGGATTATCCCTGCTATACTTCTGCCGATATGTTGTGCTGATACGGGTAGCGCTCCGGTATGGGTGCAGGGAGTGACCTCAGCCCGTGTACTCCCGCCTCCCCGGGTGCGTGCCGGGCGATACACCTTCCGGCCGATCGCAGGGGATTCATGGGGAAAGTTGTCGTTTGGGGGCTTTGCCGGAGGCAACGGTTCACGGTGCTCCTCGATCTGAACCATCCTCCCCGGCCGGCTGAGGGGACCCGTCCCCCGACTCCTCTCCCCCCGGGAGCGCACAGGAAATTTCAGTTTATAATATAATAATTTGAGAATAAATCACCGTAAAAGATATATATTTATGCTGCTATTCACCCTTTCACCGGCTACCTTATGACCGGACTTTAAATAGGATTTCGCACTCCGTCTGCCGGGTGCCCAATGGAGCACCTGCTTTAGCGAGCCCTTCGTGCATACCGGAGGGTATGCACCGCGGTCTTTGTGGGCGGGGGTGGAGAAGAGACAATGGAGAGGAATATGACAAAGGTTACACACCTGGCATTATTGTGCGCGTTTGTCGCCATCGGGCTGCTCATATCGCCGGTAATGGCTGTAGAGGCTGCGTCGGGGGAGCATATCTATCGCTACCTCGACCATGCGCAGGATCACCCCGATGTCGACGGCAACATGATCGTCTGGGAAGATGATAGGGACGGAGACAAGGACATCTACTTCGGTACGATAGACGGGTTCCGGGAATCGCCCGGCTATACCGGCGAGAGGATAACGGCCGATCCTGCGAGGCAGGAGAGGCCGTCCATATCGGGCAACTACATCGTCTGGCAGGATAACCGGCACGGAAACCCTGATATCTACCTCTACGATCGCCTCAACGCGACCGAGACGCAGCTCACCACCTGCACAGGCAGGCAGTGGTTGCCTGCAATCTCCGGGAACTACGTTGCCTGGTACGACGATAGCAGCGGCAGGACAACCATCGTCCTCTACGATATCGCCGGCAAGACGGTGAAGGACGTCATCGATTGCGATGCACGGACGACGATCCCCGGCGCATCGATCGAGTTCAAGCCCGCACTCTCGGAGAAGTATGTCGCCTGGGTGGAAGACGAAGATGCGAGGGTCCGGTACTACGACATTGCGGCCGGCACAATCGCAGGCACGGTCTCCACGAGCATGGCGGTCCAGTGCTGGCCCTCGCTCTCCGGGAGCCTCCTGGTCTGGGAAGATTACCGGGACGGCAACGCCGAGATCTACATGTTCGATCTCGATAACCCGTCCGGCAATGAGCAGCAGATCACCTCCGACGCCTCCGATCAGGTCGCGCCGGCGATCAGCGGCAGGATCATCGCCTGGGAGGACAATCGGGATAAGGGGCCGGATGAAACGGATGGACGCGGCATCTACCTGTACGATCTTGCATCCGGGAAAGAGCTGTCGGTAAAGCTACCGGATGAGAACTACGACGAGCACTTCTACCCTGCCGTCAGTGGCAACACTGTTGTCTGGCAGCGGGGCGCGACCCCTAACTCAAACCTCTACATCTTCGTCTACGAACCGGACGTGCCGGTCGACCCGGCCCTGACGGACATCACGGTCACGCCATCCTCGGCCACGCTCATGGTCGGCGAGACGAAAGGGTTCGTGGCAACCGCTCTTGACCAGGACGGCAACGCCATGCCCGGCATCGATATCGCCTGGTCGAGCAGCGACCCAACCGTCGGGACGATCGATGATGACGGCGTCTTTACCGCCCTCGTTGCAGGTACGGCGACCGTCACTGCGGCATCAGGCGATATAGCCGGCACCGCGACCGTCACCGTCAGCGACGAAGAACCGGTGCTCACGGGCCTGAACGTCACGCCTCCCCGGGCCACCCTCGCAGCCGGCGATAGCCTGAAGTTCATCGTGACCGCCCGCGACCAGAACGGCAACGTCATGCCTGCGGGTGCTGTCGCCTGGACGAGCAGCGATCCGGCCGCCGGGACGATCGATGATGACGGCGTCTTTACCGCCCTCGCCGCGGGTACGGCGACCGTCACTGCGACATCGGGCGAGGTCGCCGCAACGGCGGCCGTCACCGTCATCGCTGCAGAACCGGAGTTTGGTATGGTTGTTCTCTCGCCGCCGGAGGTCACTCTCGAGACCGGCGACACCCTGCAGTTTGAGGCCGTCGCGTTCAACTCCTACGGCGAGACCGTGCCGGCCGCCGCCCTCACCTGGGCGAGCAGCGATCCGGCCGCCGGGACGATCGATGATGACGGCGTCTTTACCGCCCTTGCCGCGGGTACGACGACCGTCACTGCGGCATCAGGCGATATAGCCGGCACCGCGGTTGTCACGGTATCCTCCGATGAGCCGGTCCTCTCACGGATCGCCATCACGCCCCCGGCAATCACCCTGAACGCCGGTGATGAGGAGACGTTCGTCGCAACCGCCTACGACCAGCACGGCACCGCCATGCCTGCGGATGCTGTCGCCTGGGCGAGCAGCGATCCGGCCGCCGGCACCATCGATGACGGCGGGCTCTTCATCGCCCTTGATGCGGGCACGACGACCATCACCGCAACGGCCGACGGCATCACTGGAGCGGCGGACGTAACGGTCGTCCGGCCGGCCCCGGGCGTCGTCGTCTCCCCGCCGGCGATCACCCTGGACGAGGGAGAGACCTGGCTCTTCACCGCGACCCTCGTCGATCCGGAGGACGGCGCTCTATTCTCCGGAGTGGTCGCCTGGTCGTCGCACGACGAGACCGTCGGCACGATCGACGAGGACGGGTTCTTTACCGCGCTCAGTGAGGGCGCCGTAACCATCACCGCGACGATCGACGGATCCGGAGAGATCGGGACCGCGGTCGTGACGGTCCGGCCGGCATCGGCGTTCCCGGCGCGAATCGCGATCAGCCCGTCTGACTTCACTATCGCCGCCGGGCAGGACCTGAGGCTCACCGCGACCGTGTATGATCAGTACGGCGACGAGATGCCGGGCGTAGCGGTGGCCTTTGAGAGCAGCGACCCGCATATCGGCACCATCGATGACTCCGGCCTCTTTGCCGCCCTCAAGGACGACAGTGTGGTCCTCACTGCAACGGCAGGCGATATATCCGGCTCCGCCCGCGTGACCGTTGAACCCTCCCTTGCAGTCCCGGCCACCATCGCAATCGAGCCTGCGAAGACCGTGATTGCGCCCGGAGAGATCCGGGAGTTCGTCGCCACGGTCTTTGACCAGCGTGACGACGGGATGGACTGGGTCAGGGTCGCCTGGTCGTGCTCTGATGCAGCCATCGGCACCATCGACAGGGCCGGCCTCTTTACAGCATACATATGCGGGACGGCGGACGTGACGGCCCGGGCCGGCGGCGTGGAGGGAATCGCGACGGTCAGCGTCACGACCGCACCGATCCCTGACGATCCCGGAAACAACGACGAATCGGCCGGTTGGAGCGGTAGCAGCGGTGGCGGGGACAGCGGTCCCGCCTTTGACGCAGGCATGGGCGAGAGCCTGATGCGCGGCGAGACGTTCACGTTCTCGGGCATCACCACATCATCGGTCGACAGCGTCGCCATCACGGCGGCAAACAGCATCCCGAGGTTGATGGTGACCGTGAAAGGGACCACAGCGCCCTCTGCGGCGGTGCCCCCCGATGGTGACGTCTACGAGTACATCGAGATCACCCTCTACTGGGCAAACCCTGACGACATCGAGAGCGCGGTGATCGTCTTCACCATCCCCGTCGACTGGCTCCGCGAGCACGGCATGACACCGGAGGATGTCGGGCTCATGCGCTATGTCGGCGGCGTCTGGCAGCCCCTGGATACCGTCTTCCTCGGTGAGGAAGACGGGGCGTACCGCTTCCGCGCGACCACCCCCGGGTTCTCCACGTTTGCTATCGCTGCCGTGGCGCCGGAGAACACGACCGTAACGCCGGAGGCGACCGCCACGCCGGGAGGGGAGGCGAACACCACGATAAACGCGACTGCGGAACCGATGGCAACGGCGACCACCGTGCCGGTGACGACGGCGCCCGCGGCACCGCTCGTCTACGCACCCTTCCTTGCCCCGCTCGCCTTCCTCCTCTGGCGGAGAAGGAACCACTAACCCTTTTTTTGGGACGGGAGAACGGGCACCTCGCCCACGAGAAGCGACTCCCAGTAGTCGCGGTTATTGATGCACCCGGGGTCCGGCGCGTGGATATCCCCGAAGTATGCCCACCCGCGGGCCCTGCACCCGCCGCATATGTACTTGTTCCCGCAATCGGCGCATGCCCCGGAGAGCAGGCTCCTGTCCCGCAACTTCTGCAGCACCTCCGCTGAGTGCCATATTTCAAGGAACGGCGTATCCCGGACGTTTCCGACGACGATCGGCATGAAGACGCAGGGTTGGACGTTTCCTTCGGGCTCGATGCTGCAGTAGAGCCTCCCTGCGCCGCACCCGCCGATGAAGTCGGCAAGAAGCCCGGTCTTCCCCTCGATCGCCTCCCCGGCGTAAAAGTGCCCGACGGGAACCCCTTTCTCATCGGCAACCGCCACGGCCGCGATCTGCGGGGCGGTGGTGAGCGCCTCAGGACCCTTTCCCTCCCGTGTCCGGGCCATCAGGTAGCGCATAAGGTCCCTGCGCTCTTCCGGGGATATATCCTGGCCGGCCATATCCACGCCCCTCCCCGTCGGTATGAAGTTGAAGCACATGAGCCGGTTCACACCGAGGTCCGATGCAAGGGCGTAGATATCCGGGACCTCGGCGTAGTTCGCCCGGGTGACCGTGGTTGCGATGCAGGTGTAGAACCCCGCCGCGACGGAGTTCCTGACGCCTGCGATGGTCCGGTCGAACGCGCCCGGGATGCCCCGCATGGCATCGTGGCTCGCTGCATCCTTCCCATCCACGGATATCTCCACGTACTCGACGCCGGCACCCTTGATCCGCCCCGCCATCTCCGGTGTGATGAGGGTGCCGTTTGAGGCGAGCGCCACGTATATGTCGTGTTTGTGGGCATGGGCGGCCACTTCGAAGAAGTCCTTTCGCATGAGAGGCTCTCCGCCCGAAAAGGCGATGACCACCACGCCGGCATCCGCAAGTTCCTCGACGAGACGTTTCGCCTCATCGGTATCGAGTTCGTGGGGGAGGGCTTTCTGCGCGTCCTGGTAGCAGTGGGCGCAGCGAAGGTTGCACCTGTGGGTGAAGTCCCAGACCACCATGAAGGGGGCGTTCACGATCTGGGGCATGGTGATGCCGTAGCGGGCGATACCGGAGAGCACGTTCTGGAGCCCCCGTAAAAATACGGTCTCGGAGAGACCTTTCTTGATGTCATCCTCGCTCACCCCGAAGAGGTCGCTGCTCCGGCGGAGGGTGAGCCCCACCATATGGCCCGCGAGCCGACACCTCCAGCATAACCCGTCGTTCTGGCCAAGGTAATATCGAATCGCGTTATCGAGGCGATTTCCACACTCATCATCCCGGGCGACGAACCGGAGGAGGGCACGGGCAACCGGGTTTCCGAGCCACCGCCGGACCGCCGGAAGCGCATTAATACGGTCATCTGTCATTGCCTGCTCATCTCTCCTGCACCCGGGGATGGCACTATCCGGGGGTGATCCGGATCACCCCGGAGGGCTGAGATGGCTTAAAGGTTGCCCGCCGAAACCTCCGATGCTCTCACCCTCGAGTTCTGCCGAACAGCCGCGGCGAGACCGCGAGCGCGGAGCCGAGGATGAGGCCGGCAAGGACCGGAGAGAGGGCGAACGCCCCGGGGGCGGTGACGAGTGCTGCATGAAGGTACCAGAACGGGAGGAGCCCCTGCGTATGCGGGGCGGGCGCGACGAGTCCGGAGAGGACGATCGCTGCCATGACCGTGATGATGGCGTAGAGGTGCCCCTCGCTGGACGAGCCCGGGGCGACCGCCGCCAGGACGCCGAGGGCGTTTGCCGCAACCACGGCGGAGGCGAATGCTCCGGCCACGCAGAAAACGACTTCCGGGGCCGGGGGATGCAGGATCAGGAAGACGGCGAGAGGGATGGCTATCTGTGCCAGATCGAGGAGAGCGTTTGCGAGTATGTATCCGGCGATCAGCCGACGGGGGGAGATGGGCAGCATGGCCATCCGGTCGAGCATGCCGCTCTCGCGGATGCGGACGAGCCCGATCGACGACCCGAATATGCCGGAGAAGATGATGGCGACCGTGATGCCGGCGGCCTGCAGGGAGACGGGCAGATCGGCGAGTATGAGGGGGAGCAGGAGCCCCGCCGGCAGGACGAACTTGAGGAGGAGCCCCCGGCGGTTCCGGAGGTCTTCAAGGATCTCCTTTCTGAAGAACGAGTCAGGGTGCACCCGCTCCCTCCTTCGTGTACGCGAGGAAGACATCCGGGAGCCCCGGGGCATGGAGATCGACGCCCACGACCACCCCGCCCTCGTTCGCCACCGCGTGGACGACCCGGGCGAGGAGGGATGAGTGCCCGGATGCATCCGGCGCGGCTATAACCGTCACGTGAAACCCGTCCTCCCGCTCCTCCGTGCCCACGCCCTCGATGCCGGAAACCTGCCCGAGCGGCCGGGGATCGATCGGCGCCTTCAGCCGGAGGTCGATCGTCACCGTAGCGCCGAGCGATCCGACGAGCACGGACGGTTCTCCCGCGACGAGCATCCTGCCCCGGTCAAAGAGGGCGACCCGGTGGGCGAGGTCGGCCGCCTCGTTCACGTCGTTTGTGGAGAAGACGATCGCAGCACCCCCCCGGGCCGCCTCGCGGAGGAGACCGGCAAGGGTGACCCGCGCCCGGTAATCCAGGCCGATCGAGGGCTCGTCCAGCAGGATGAGGGAGGGTTCGTGCGCCAGGGCCTCGATAAGGCCGAGTTTTCGCCGCATCCCATACGAGTAAGTAGAGACCGGGTCATCCCATCGATCCCGGAGGTCGAGAAGCGAGAAGAGCGACTCGAGCCGGTCGTGCGCCGCGCCTGGTTCCATGCCGTAGGAGCGGGCGAAGAACCGGGCGTTCTCGTAGCCGGTGAGCGCCTCCCAGTGGGCGGTATGGTCAAAGAGCATACCGGTTCGGCGCATCATCGCCCGGCCGTTTGCCGGGAGCAGAACAGTCCCCTCGTCGGGGGGGATGAGCCGGGCGATGACTTTGAGCAGGGTGGACTTCCCCGACCCGTTGGGGCCGAGGAGGCCGAGGCTCTCCCCCTTCCCCACATCGAGGGTGACACCGTCGAGCGCCCGGACGGACCCGAACCGTTTCGTCACGTCCCGCAGGGCGACAGCCATCCCTCCCCCTCACCGGAACTCAAGGTGCGTGGACCGGGTAACCCGCACCGCTCCATCGGGCACGGTCTCTGCGACCTCATAGACGAGGATCCGGTCGCCCGGGCGGATGGTCTGCCCCACGATCCGTCCCTGCAGGATATGCCGGTGAAAGTCCGGGGCAAACCTCTTTGTCGGGGTAAAGACCACCACCCGGGCATCAGGGACCTGCATCCGGACCACCTCCCCGGCCGGACCGCCGGGCCACGTCCCGGACGGCATCCTCCGTGACCCGGGAGAGGCCCCGGGCCCGGACATGCTCTTCGACCGCCATCCGTGCCATCTTCCGCGCAAACGGCGGCACCCGCGAGAGGACCTGCTCCGCCTCCGGCGTCCAGGGTATTGCGTCGCGGGGCAGGTCCGGCACCGTGACCGGGGTCTCTCTCGGCGCGACGACGAGGACGTTCGTGGTGCTCATCCGGGCAAGGTTCAGGGTGTTCGACCCTATCAGCGACTCCTCTTCCCGGTGCAGCCCGTAGCGCCCGAGGACGAGGAGCCCCGCCCCTCTGGCCGCGGCGTAGTGGTGCACCTGCGGGCAGACCCTGCCGGCGACGACCGCCGTGTGGACCCGGGCGCCCAGGGCTTGCGCGAGGGCCGCCCCGCGTTCCAGGTTTCGCCGGTAGAGGTGTTCAAGCCCCCGGTCGATGATCTCGTCGTGGAGTTGCTCCTGGGCCGGGAAGTTGAACCGGCGCTGCGCCTCCTCCGGCAGGGCGCCGGCGATGACGGGAAAGACTGCGGAGTGAAAGAACGGATCGTAGACGGCCACCGCCTCGAGCGGCGTATCATGAGCCGCGGCGATAGAAGCCGCACATTCGAGGGCTGCGTAGCTCGCGTCGCTCCCGTCCACGCCCACGACGACCGGGCGGTTCTTCAGGCTCCAGGGCCGCCGGACCAGGAGGAGGTCGCCCGTGCCGGCATACAGAAGAACCCGCTCGGCAAGGCCCCCGAGGGGCACCTCCGGCGTCTGCCCGTGCCCGGTCGCGCCGAGCACCGCAAGATCCGGCCGGCGCTCCCGGATGAGGCGGAGAACCTCGACGTATCCCCTCCCTTCGGCTATGACCGGTTCGAAGGGGATACCCTGTGCGGCGGCCTTCTCCGCCAGCGGCGCGAGGTAGGCATCCGATATGAGCGCCATGCCCCCGGATATCAGGTCGTCGTGCGTCGCCCGCAGGTCATCGAGCCGTTCTTCTTCCTGGTACTGCCCGGGAAGGCCGGGCTCCATATCCTCAAAGCGCTGCCGGTGCATCCGGGCGGCATACACGTGGCAGCCGGTGCACCTGCCCCTGCCACCGGCAGTAAGGGAGAGAGCTGCATCCCCCGCCAGGTCTGAACAGGGAGAGCCGTCCACCCCTACGAATATCTGCTGGTACATCATGCACACCCGTCATCCTGGATGACAGGGATAAGAGCGGCACAAACGGCATAAATGCTTTGGGTGATATTTTGCAGAAGTCCCGGTCAGGTGTCGGCCGGGATGAGGACGGTATCGATTCCCTGGATGACACCGTTGTCGGCCATGATATCGGGGATTGCGATCGTGGCGTTCTCCACCCTGACGACCGTTCCGGTAGCGTTTATGGTGAGGTTTTCGCCCTGCAGGGTCCGGAGCGTCGATACGTTCTTGAGATCGGCGAGCGTGGAGGAACCGTTCACGATGTGGTAGAGCACGATGTCCTTACTGTCGCGGGAACCGTTCAGGATCGGTTCGCGGATATCGGGGTCCATCCGCTCGAATGCATCATCGGTCGGGGCGAACACCGTGTATGGTCCCGGGCCCTCAAGCGTGGCGGCGACGCCGGTCGACCGGAGGAGGCCTGTGAACAGGGTGAAGTTCCCGAACGCGGGGGTCTCCTCGAAGGGGATGCCGGTCTCGGTCAATGCAAGGACTTCCATGATGTTTTCGGCGGGGTCCGATGAAGAGAGGGAGGAGAGGGGTGTTGCACCCGCTCCCATTCCTCCTCCTACAGGTGTGGTGCCGGTCTGGTTTTCGGTCTGGTTCTCTGCCTCCACAGTCGGCGTGACCTCGAGCGCCCCCGCACCCAGGGCCGGATTGACGATGGTGGGCGGCACGATCTTCCAGACCTTGCCGGTGCTGGTAGAGGCATCAGGGCCTCCCACGTCGCTTGTCAGCACGTACATGTCCAGGTCGGCATCCTCGCCAAACCCGCGGAGGAACATGCCCAGGGTATCGCTGTTTTGTGCGGTGGCGTTCACTATCTGGGCCTGCCACATGGCGTTATCTTCCGGCGTCAGACCTGCGGCGGTCGGCGGCAGTGCGCCCTCGGCCCACCCTGCCGGCGGCGTGGCGGCAAGGAGGGTGCCGTTTCCTACCGTCCGGCTGTCGCTCCAGTAGCCGAATATGTACCTGCCCTGGAGCCCGACGACAGTGTTTCCGCGATAGACATCACCGCCGACGATCACGATGCCGAGATCATGGCCGCCCTCAAAGATGGGGCCGATCAGGGGTTCTCCCAGAAGGCCGGTGATGTTGCAGGACTCTCCCGGGGCCGTGGTGGCGTTCGGGTCGAAGCAGTGCGTCCCTTCGCGGATGTTCCAGCCGTAGTTCCCGCCGTTCAGGACAATTAAGACGGACTCAAAGAGGTTCTGGCCTGCCATGGCGACGTAGAGCGCGTTGCCGTCGCTGGCGTCAAAAGCCATGTAGGCGGGGTTCCGGAATCCGTAGGCGTATATCTCCTGTGGAACTGTCTTGTAAGCGTAGGAGTCGAGGATCTCGGGCTGATTCTCGGCGAACGGGTTGTCGGGCGGTATGCCGTAGAGGCTGCCGGCAAACGTCGTCCACGTCGGCTCGGGCGGGCTCTCGGGCTGGTCGACGTTCACATCCCCGGTCGGGCTCTTCTGGGCCGGCACGCTCCCGGCGGTGGTGCCGTTCACATCGATCCGGAGGATCTTGCCGTAGATCTTCGTGAGATCCTGGGCGTTCCCGATACCCGGGGTATGCCCGTTCCCGACGTCGTTTGCCTTCCCGCCGTCCCCGAGGGATATGTAGAGGTAGCCGTCGACGGGGCCGAAGACGAGCTGGCCGCCGTTGTGGTTCTCGTAGGGTTTGTCGATATACATCAGGACCTTCTCAGACGACATATCCACCCGGTTCGGGTCATCGGGGTCGACCCGGAACTCGGATATGTGGTTTGTGCAGCTCCAGCCCCCGGGCGCTTCCGGTCGTAAGGGTGCGCTGTAGAAGACGTAGAGCCGGCCGTTCTTCCTGTAATCGGGGTGGAACGCTATGGAGAGCAGGCCGCGTTCATCATATCGCGGGCTGAGTTTCACGATGTTGTCCCGGAGGTCCAGGAACGGTTCGGGGAGCGTGGTCCCATCTGCATCGACGATCTTTGCGACCCCGATCTGGTCCACGGCAAAGAGCCGCCCGGTCCCATCGTCGGGTGAGGCGACCATCATGGGCGCGGTGTAGTTCTCGCTGACGAGTTCAAGGCCGATCTCGGCTTTAAAGCCGGGAACGGGTGCCAGATTCGTTAAAGATTTATTGCCCTTGAACGCCGCGGCACGCGGCGATCGGGCGTTTGAAAGATCCATCTTCGTGAGACCTATTATGTTGCCGGTCATGCTCAACAACTCCTATCATCTGATCTTGAGGTTTCGTTACCACTACAGGGCTCAAGTCTCGCCCGCTGTTCGCCCGCGATGGGCGTGAGGGTCAGGGAAGATGCTCCGGCAGGGGTAACCTGTGCCATGCGGGGCAGGACATGGTATCAAGTATGATAAAGATTACCCCGAATTCCATTCAGACGGATTCCTCATCCGTCGGGTGGTATGCCGTCACCTTCGCGACGTACCAGAAAACCGCCCACGAGAGTGCGAGCACGATCACCCATATCCCGGCGATCACCGGCAGAGGGATGGGGGTTGCGTAAGCCTGGCCGCCCGGGACGGGGATGATCTGGTAGAACGTCCAGGGGGCGCGTGCCGCCTCCCGCACGAATCCCATGACGTTCACGATCGCCGTCCCGAGGATACCTGCCGTGAAGGCGGCAAGGAGCGAGCCACGGGTGAGGTATCCCCACTGCCCCTCTTTATCTTCGCTCGTCAGGATGATGACGGCGAGCATGGCGATGGCGGCACCGATCGCCGCCATCACAAAGAGGGCGACGAACTTCAGCGGCATCCCCCCGATGGGGTTGATCCATGCTCCGGGGTCGTCGATGAAGAGCGCCCCGAGCCAGGCCGGCTGGACGAGGATGAACGCGGAGACGGCGGTCATGATCAGGAACCCTTTGAAGACTGTCCGGATGGTGCGGTTCTCGGGCCGGGAGAGGAGCTGGTCACGCCGGGTGAGGAAGTAGGTCCCGATGGTCAGAAAGAGGCCGGCAAGAAGCGTCACCATCATGAGCATCGCCCAGGCCCGGGGGCCGTGCATGATCATCATGAAGGCGGACGGCACGTTATCCTGGATAGCGCCCATGTACATCTGCCCGAGGACGGGCTGCATGATCAGCCCTGCAAGCCCCCAGGCTATCCCGTAGGCGGCCACCCAGTCCCACTGTTTCTTCGCCGCAAAGTCTTTCTGGTCGATGTAGTGGATGGTCGCAAGGGTTGCGATCAAAAACCCGAAGAAGGCGACGGCGGCGGCGACCCGGTGGAAGGTGAGTTCCCAGAGGGTCGGATTGAACCAGAGCGCCATCGCCTGATCGAGCGTCATCGGGAGCAGCCCGGACTCTGTGAAGGAGAACGCTTTCACCCCCGGCGTCAGCATACCGGCGGCGAGCGTATCGATGGTGATGGTCTGGATAAAGACGCTGATCGCGTAGCCGAACCCGAGCGCGAGGTGCACGCCCGGCCTGAACCGGTCCCAGGCAAACCAGAAGACAAAGAGCAGGGTGATGACGACCCCGTAGAGGAGGAAGTAGATGAAGACCGGCCACCAGTAGAGATGAAAGATGTTCATGGCGAGGTCGGGAAAGAGTGCGATGATGGCCATCATACCGCCGGCCGCAAACGTCGACCCCGCCGAGAAGAGGATGAGCGTAAAGAGCGTGAGCGACCGGGCCAGGTTCCTGTAGCGCATGCGCTGGTAACGGAAGTAGAGGAGTGCCGTGGCCACGATGATCCAGGCGCCCCCGACCTGCAGGTTGGCAAAGACGATATGGGTCAGCATGGCAAACGCTATGACGGCGGAACGGCTGACGTCCCCGACACCCTGGACGGGTATATTGGATGTGGCGTAACTCGCGTTGCTCTCGCTGAGGTTATCGGCAAAGATGGCTGTGGAGGAGATCTCGCCGCCCTGAAGCGGGACGATGACGACCGCAAGAAAGATAAGGTAGGCTATGATCGCTATGATGACTGCGGATATGAGGGAGAGCCTCTTTCCGGATTTCTCTTCCACCATCCTTGTTTCACGCGCAACCATCTCTGTACCTCCTCTAAATCGGCGGGGGGGGAAGTTTCGTGAACCCGAAGTGCCAGAATACGTAGATCGCGATCCCGATGTAGATCGCGATCGCGATCCACATGGCGTAGGTCAGCCTCCGGCTCCGATTTCGGTTCATACCTCCTCCTCCCGCTCCGGATGATAGGACGTCACCCTTGATGTGAACCAGAAGACCGCAAAAGCCAGCCCGAGGCCGATCATCCAGACCACAAAGATCTGGAACGGCGGCACCGGCGTCGGATAGGTCTGCCCCCCGGGCACGGGAATGATGTTATAAAACAACCATGGGGAGCGCGCCGACTCCCGGACATACCCCATGATGATGACGATCCATGAACCGAGCACCCCGGCGATGAGTGCCGCCATCCACGACGCCCGGGAGAGGTTGCCCCACTCCTTATCCCGGTGCTCGCGGAGCACCAGGAGATCGATGCCGATGATGATCGTCCCGATGGCTACCAGGACGAGGATGGCGATGTGCTTGTAGTACATGAGCCCGAGCGGATTTGCCCAGGTCCCGGGATCGAACTGCATGATCCCCCCAAGCCACGCCGGCTGGACGAGGACGAGCCCCGCCACCGCGGCGACGATGGCAAATGCCCGGAAGAGATTTCGGATATCGTGCCGTCCGAGCCGGACGAGGAGGCGCTCCCGCCGCTCGATGAAGTAGACCGAGACGGTGACGATGAGGAGCGAGAGCAGGCCGACCATCATGAGCATCTCCCATGCCCGCGGCCCGGTCATGATGTTGGTGAAGGCCTGGTTCTGGTGTGAGAATATCGAGTACATATACCACAGGCCGAGGAGAGGTTGGGCGACGAGGCCGACCAGCCCCCAGAGGATGCCGAACGAGCCTGCCCAGTCCCAGTACTTCTTCGACGGCGGATCGGTCCGGTCGCGGAAGTGGAGCATCGCAAGAAGCGCGATCAGGAACCCGAAGTAGGAGACTGCAGCAGCGACCCGGTGGAACTGGAGCGGCCAGAGCGTGGGATTGAACCACCATTGCAGGTAGTCGATCCAGGGCATGCCGAGGAGACCGGGCGCCCCCCAGGTGATCGTCTTCTCACCCGGCGTCAGCATCCCCGAGACAAAGGTATCGATCGCGAGAGTCTGAAAGTAGATCGAGAGTGCATAGCCGACGGCAAGGAAGACGTGCCAGGCCCCCCTGATTCTCCCCCAGGTGAACCAGAGGGTGTAGACGAAGAAGATC
>ERZ795061.2555-NODE-2555-length-16504-cov-5.960666_pt1 | contig 16504 bp, 12 predicted proteins | sample MGYA00375145_ERZ795061 | MGnify/ENA primary metagenome ERZ795061 (study PRJEB30190, sample SAMN05720144) | anaerobic digester metagenome | isolation source: active sludge of municipal wastewater-treating anaerobic digesters | place: USA | collected 2014-12-22 ... | reverse complement strand
TCGACGTCCCAGAAGCCGATCTTCCACTGGTCGTCCAGACGACGGGGAATGTAGGTGTCGGTGCGCATGCCGGTCTCCCGGGGCTGGCGGCCGGCGGTTCAGATGACCGCGCCCATGATCGCGCCCGCGATCACGAGGCCGACGGCGGCGAAGATGGCGAGGCCGACGTAGAACAGGACGGGACCGAAGTTGCGCAGCGCGGACAGCGAAATCAGCGCGACGACGAAACCGATGAAGCCGACCAGCGCCTTGATTCCCGGCCCCAGATCGGCGAGTTGGGTCAGGGCCGAGGTGAGCGGTCCGGTGATGCCGGTGAAGGCGACCAAGTCCAGGGCGTAGCCGGGGAAGGCGGCGCCGAGGCCGAGCACGATCGTCGCGAGCAGCATCGCGACGGTCATCGGCTTGCGCGGGGAAACGCGGGGGGAAGCGACGAGCACTGCAGCGTTCATGAAAACCTCCGGGAATGGATTGAGCGTTGAACGGGGTAGGGGAGACGGGTGGGCGTGTGGGGGCGCCGGCGGGTGGGAGCGCGAGCGCTCGACAGGTGAAGGAGTTCGAGATCGGCGAACGACCGGCACGAGGTCATGGCAGGTCCTCCTCGTTCATCTGGAAGACCACCTCGACCCGGCGGTTCTGGGCGCGGCCGGCCAGGGTGTCGTTCGGGGCGATGAAGCAGCACGCGCCACGGGCGCGCAGGGTCAGCGTCGCGGCCAGCGCCGGATGCGTCCTGCGAAGGTGGTCGCGAACCGCGAGGGCGCGCGCCAGGGCGAGTTCCTGGTTGAACGCCAGCGGCCCCGTGCTATCGGTGCGGCCCACGATCGTGATGCGGCGCACTCGGGACAGATCGCCAATGGCCGCATTCAGTTGGGAGCGCGCGGCGGGGCTCAGCTTCGCGCTGCCCAGGGCGAACTGCACAATGACCGTGCGCGAGGACTGCGCCGTCGTCGCAGGAGCGGGCTGCACGGGGGCGGGCGCCACGGGTTCGGGTGGGGCGGGTGGCGCGGCAGGGTCAATCGACTGCCTGGGCGCTTCGGTCGCCAGGGTCTTGGGCGTGCGCGTGGGGCAGACCGGGGGCACGCACTGCGCGAACACGGCGTCGCGGCCGAAGTCGAGTTGGGCCAACCGTGCGGGTGCTGTCGGGTGCCGTCCGGTTGTGGAATCGAGCGGCTCCTGCGCGCGGAACAGGCTGCACGACGCTGCAAGGGCCGTGCAGCAGCCGACAACGGCGAGCCAACCGGCGCGATGCAGAACGCGAGACGTCATGGCGAAACCCTCACCGACATCAGGGCGGAGGTCGCCGCCGCCGATACCGTCTGCGAATCCGAGCGTGCGCGGCGTTGCCGAGGCAACTGGCGGTACACCCGCCAGGCGTACTTGGCGCGGGCCTCGACGCAGTCCTTGCCCCTGAGTTGCGAGCAGGCCGCGTTGTAGGCGCCGACGGCATCCCAGGTCGCGCCCCGCCGCGAAAAGCTGTCGGCGAGTAGCCACGCGCCGACGTGGATGTTGGTGCAGGGCTCGAAGAGATCGGCTTCCCGGATGCCGTGGCGGGACAGGGTCCGCAGGTGACCGCTGTTGATCTGCATGAGCCCGATGTCGTAGGACCCGGTGCGCTGGAGGTGCGAGCGGTTGACCGCCTGGGGATCTAGGTTCGACTCAACCCGGGCGATGGCGTAGAGCAGGTCGGCCGAGATGCCGTAGCGCCGGGCAGCCTCCTCCCAGCAGGCCTGCGCACCGGTCGGTGCGATCGCCAGGACGGCGAAGGCAGCCAGGGCAGCAAGATGCGGCAGTCGACGCATGGATCACCTCTCCAAACGAAACCGGAACGGCCCGCCGGGAAGCGGGCAGCGAGGTCTGGGCCGTCGGCGGTGCGCAGACGGTCAGGGTCGGGTAGGTATGCCGATCAGGAACAACAGTTGAGGTGATCGAAGCCTCAACCGGGCGGCGCATCCCGCCCGTGATGGGCTCTTTCGGCCATGTTGCGGCGCGCCTGCCGCAGAATGGCGGCACCTGAAGCATCCGCTGTTTGGCACAAGGCGACGCAGGCAGTAGTCAACTGGTCAAGTTGGAACTTGGGGTTGGGGTGTCGGTTGGCGGGGGAACGTTGTAGCTCCAACAGCAACTGGTACTGCTGCCGCCACATCGATTCGCGGCGGCGCGGTGTCTGGGGAGAGCGAAGAATGAGTTCGGTCCCGAGGAACTGGAAGATGCGCGCAGGGGCGCCCTGCTGCGCGAAGATCAGTGAGACGCAGGCGCTGATGAGATCAGGGAATCGAAAGGTCGGCGAGACATTGTCTGCGCTGCGCAGCAGGCGGTACAGCCAGTCGTGCTCCTCGAGCCACAGGCGCGTCTCAATGACATCGGGGGCATCGCTCAGTTTCGCGGGCGATACGATTTTGTGCTGGCAGGTCGTCGGTGTGGCCATGAACATCCTACTTACCTCGCGTCGGTGGCGGCGTGTTGCTCTTACGAGCGCATGAGCGAAGGGTAGGCAATCGTGGCTGCGGTGTCTGCCGGGAATGGGCATCTTCTGAAGGGGATTTCGTGACCAGCGGGACATCGACCGGGCGATTGACCGGCGGAGATCCTCATGTCCTGATTATTGTCTGGGTCAGGTTGGGGGCGCGTCCAGAACGCAATTTCGCTGACGGGGTCGTCGGCCATTGCTTTCGGCCAGCGCACTGCGTTTGAGCGGCCGCAGTGCTAACGACCCTGCCGTTTAACGCTAACGCATCGTGTGCGGCAGGTCTCGAAATGGCCAACCTGGGGCGAATCAGCGCGCCAGACTACGTCGGTCCTTAAGCGGCTAACTGCCGGCGCGCTTGCAGGCGTATGTGACACCCATGGATATCACTTGGCGGCCGCGGTATCATTTGTCAGTGCTGGACACGTATGGCCATAGTTTGCCAGGAGGTGAATTTGAAATTTTTCACGCTTCGGGAAGTAGCTGACGCGCTCCAAGTCTCGGAGAGGACCATTCGCCGCCTCGTCAACCGGGGAGATCTCGCTGGGTTCAAGGTAGGTGACCGCGGTCAACTCCGCGTGAAGAGTGAGGACCTTGAGGCTTATCTCGAGAGACAGCGAGTGCACGCCGACGGCCAGACGGACGCGCATCACCAGGAGATTGACCAATGAAAAACTCAGAGGGACACGACTACTCGATCGTTGCAGTCGACAAGTTCATCCAGGCTACCCGTGATTCTGGCTACAAGGGTACCGCTAGTGCGGTCGCAGAACTCGTCGACAACTCACTGCAGGCGGGGGCGACTGTCATTAAGTTGTCGATCTCTGTTTCCGATGACGGGGACCAGTTCCCGATCACTCTCACCGTGATCGACAATGGTTCCGGTATGGACCAGCACACGCTCCAGACGGCTCTTCGATTCGGCGGCAGCACCCGCTTCAATCGCAGAGATGGCCTGGGGCGCTATGGCATGGGTCTGCCGAACAGTTCTTTGAGCCAGGCGCAGCGTGTAACTGTTTATACTTGGCGTTCGCGCGGAGGCCCGGTGCTTTGCTCCTATCTGGACCTTGATGAGATTGCATCGGGAGAACTGACTGCGGTTCCCCTTCCGCGCGACGTGAGCAAGCCCAACTTCATCAACGGCTATGACTCTGGCACCGCGGTGACTTGGTCGCGGTGCGACCGCCTCGACAACAGCCGCATCTCGACCCTCGTGCGTAAGCTACTGCTCTCGCTTGGGCGGCGCTTCCGTCACTTTCTTTGGGACGGCGTTACCATCACGGTAAACGGCGACCGCGCCCAACCGATCGATCCGCTCTTCCTTCACCCTCAGGCGCTGTTCAAAGGGGCAACGGAGCACACCTCGTTCGAACGAGAGATCGCTGTGACCCCCGGCGACCCCAGCGTGACGGGAATCGTTCGGGTGACGTTCTCCGAACTTCCGGTCGCCGAGTGGTCGAGGCTCAGTAACCATGAGAAGCGTGAGCGAGGCATCGCGAAGGGTGCTGGGGTGTCGATCGTCCGGGGCGGCCGCGAGGTCGACTACGGGTGGTTCTTCCTCGGCGGCAAGCGCCGCGAGAACTACGATGACTGGTGGCGCTGCGAGATCCAGTTCGACCCCGTGCTCGATGAGGCGTTCGGCATCACACACACGAAGCAGCAGATCCGCCCTCGGCCGCACCTCGTCGAGGCGCTCACCGGTGACATGGAGAGCACGGCGCGCGCCCTCAACAGCCGCGCGCGCAAGGCCCACCTCAACGTCAAGATCGCAGAGCGCTTCTCGTCCTCAGAGGATCGCGCGACCGAGAAGGACGACCTGCTCACGCCGCTCCCGCCGAAGCCTCGGCCCCGTGACCAGTTGATCCTGGAGTCGCTGAAGAAAGAACTGACTCGACCGCCTCACACCGAGCGCGGGCGAGACGAGGGCGTAGAGTACCGAATCGTCCCAAAGGCGCTGAGCGACACGTGCTTCTTCAACTACGCGCGCACCGAGGGGAAACTCGTGCTCGTCCTCAACCCCGACCACCCGTTCTACAAGCTTGTCTACAAGCCGCTGCTCGAGTCGGAGGACCAACGCGACGTCGCCCTGCGGACGAGCATCGACCTGCTCCTCCTCGCCGCGGCGCGCGCCGAGGCGCTGATCGAGGGGAAGGACGCGCTGAAGGTTGCGGAGCAACTCCGTGCCGACTGGAGCGACACCCTAGCAACCTTCCTGAACGGGTGATGGATGAGTCGGCAGGCACACAACAACTGGGTGGTCCTCTCTCCTCCGTTCGCGGAGCGGAGCCTCGCGCGCCGCGTCTTCCGGGAGCACGCGCAGCGGCTCGCGGTCCTGATCGAGCAGGACGCCGACGACGACACGATGGGAGGCGCGCTGGAGGCGGCGCGCGGCGAGGTGCCGAAGGAGGAGCGGTCGACGAAGCTGACAGCCGCGCTGTCGTTGCTCACCGACCTCGCGCGGCAGCGGTGGCTGGTGCGTGTTAACGACGCAGACGAGGTGGAGGTCCAGCGCCCGGCGGGCGAGCGCCTCGACCCTCGTCGCGAGAAGGCGCGGATCCGCAGCCAGGAACTCGTGAAGCGGAACGAGCAACTCCGCGAGCCGGCGACCCGCAAGTTCATCGAGAGCGTGGTGAGCCGAAGGGGGCAGCAACTGTCCGTCTACAGCCTGCTCCGGGATGGCCGGGAACTCGCCGCGTCGTTGCGAGAAGCGCGCGCGCTGCCAAGCGAGGAACGCCGCGCCGCGCTCCGGGCCGTCATCGATCCGTACCTGCAGTTCGTCGAGGGTGACGAGCGCTGTGAGCACACGCGCCTCCGGCTGCAGGACATCTGGCGCTACTTTCGACACACGTGGACGACCCAGTACGTGAGCACGCCCGGGCGCACGATGGCCTTCCTCGTGCGAGACAGGTCGCAGCCCAACCACCCCGTCATCGGGATCGGGGCGCTTGGGAGCCCCATCGTGCAGATCCGGGAGCGGGACGCCTGGCTCGGGTGGCACCCCGAGGCGTTCATGGAGTTCGTGACGGACTCTCCGTCAGCCGAACTCGGCGTGTGGCTGAACAAGACGATCGACACCGCGATCGGTGAACTCTTCGTCGCTGATCTCTACGCTGAGGAGTTGCTCACCGCCCGGGACCTGCACGCACCGAGCGTGGAGGTGATCGACGGGCTGATCGCCTACGGTGAGGACCAGCGCGAGAAGCACCACCGCTTCGTCAACTCACCGGAGATGAAGCGTGACCTCCGGCGTGAGCGGAGCGGCGACAATACGGAACACTGGCGCGCCCGTGCCGAATCACATCTCTATAAGAGCAAGCGCGCGCTCACGCTCGCCGACATGCTGCGCTCGCGGATGGTGCTGCAGCGGTACCTCAGCGGCCCCCCAAGCGTTGAGGCGGTCCGCCGGCTCCTCGCAAGTTCCGACGGCGCGCGGATGGTCAAGAAGGTGCTCCGCAAGGCAAAGGCTGACCGGGTAGGCATCGCGATGGCGGACATCACCGTGTGCGGTGCGCTAGCGCCCTACGGCCCGCTCCTCGGAGGCAAACTGGTGTCGATGCTCGCGGCGAGCCCAGAGGTCGTCGACGCCTACCAGCGGAAGTACCTGGAGCAAGAGAGCGAGATCGCGTCATCGATGGCGGGTCGCCCGATCGTCCGCCCCTCGGAGTTGGTGTTCCTCGGGACCACCTCGCTCTACGGCATCGGCTCTAGCCAGTACAACAGGCTCCGGATGCCCGCGGAGCGGCTCGGCGGGCGCCCTGGCGAGCGCCTCGAATACGTCGAGATCGGGCGGTCGGAGGCCTTCGGCACGTCCCACTTCACGACGAGCACCGTCGATGCCTTGGTGAAACTGGTCCAGCAGTCCAGCAACGGGCAGCGCGTCAACAGCATCTTCGGCGAGGGGGTGAGCCCGAAACTCAGGAAACTCCGCGACGGGCTCGACCAACTGAACCTCCCCACCGACGCCTTGCTGCAGCACGGCCGCGCGCGGATCGTCTATGGGGTCCCGCTCGCGCGCAACCTCCGCGAGTATCTGCTCGGGATGGATGGGGCGCCTGACTACATCTTCACGCTGGACGATCCAAGGGCGGGCACGGAGGCGATCTCCGCTTGGTGGATGGAGCGGTGGCTCTCTCGCCGCATCGAGTCGGATGACGTCCTCGAGGAGGTCGCGCGGCACACGTCCGTGCGGGACGGCAGGTATCTCCTGCACGGCGCGTGCGTGCGGCCGCCCGCGGCTGAGGAGGTTCAGCCGACGCTCTTCGATGATCTGGTGTACTGAGCGAGGGGGGATTGGTGGCTGACGCAGGTCCAAAGCCTACTCGCCGTCAGTACGCGGCCACCCGCAGCGTCACCGCGTGGTACATGCGCTCGTACTACGGAACCGCGGGGGACGTCGGCGTCGCCGCCATGTTCTGCCGACGCGATCGCGTCGGCCATTTCGCCATCGATCGCGCGGCGCTGGTGGCAGGCTCGCCCGACGCGCTGTTCCGGCTCTTGGTCACCATGGCCATGTTCCAGCGGCGGTCGGACCTCCAGATCATGCGCGTGCTGCGCGGGATCGCCCACGGAGACGCGCTCGAGTTGACCGACGCGGCCCGGCTGCTCAGCCTCGCAGATGACAACTGCGAACTCGCGCGCACGCTCGACGCGCTCCTCGACCAATGTGACCTCGGGAAGTGTCCGGAGACGAAGCGAGGTGTCTGCGGCCAGCGTCCCACGTCAACGTGTCATTTGAAGCTGCACACGGAGTTGCTCAAGCGTTACGGGCACTTTGGGAAGATGCCGACCTCGGCGGCCCTGATGCTCCGCGCGCAGGGCGTCGCGGACCTATCCAGCCTGCGCGCGCGCATATGGGAGCAGACAGCGGACCCGCACGCGCGGGCCCTTGCGCTTGAGGGAGCCATCTCGCGCGCCTGGCGCATCAGCGAGAAGATCGCCGCGATGTACCTCTCGGCCCTCACGAACCGAGATCTGTCCGGGGAACTGGCGCCGTGGGCCGACGGCGTGGACACCAATCACTTCGTCGTCGTCGACAGCAACGTCGAACTCTTCCTCAAGGCGATCGACTACCGCGGGCCAATGACCTACCGGGCGCGGAGAGCGTTCATCCAATCGCTCGCTGCACGTATCCACCTCGACGAACTCCATCCCGGCGTGCGTCGATACAACCCGCGCCTCGTCCAGCAGGCGCTCTACATGTTCATGAGCGAGAGCAACCGCCGCGCGAACGCAGCCGATTGCTGCCACGATGTGCCCGCATCCTGTGGTCGCTGCCCGCGGGCGCTCGCGTCATGCTGTAGCCTCAACGCCGCCGCTGACCGAGCGGCGATCGCCGCCGCGGGGGCATCATGATGGACCTCCAGTGTCACCTCAGTGAGCGCTTCAGCGAACTGCGTGACGCGCGCCGAGGCGCAGTGTTCTTCGTGGAGCACGGGCTGAGGGCTGATGAACTCGACGAGTTGCGAGGCGGCGTCCGCGCGAGCCTGCGATCGCACCCCCTTGAGAGCGGCTGGTGGGACCACCATGATCTCCCGCTGCTCGTCGCCGCGACCGAGGTGGGGTATCGCTACCGCGGTTCGGGCACCGACTTCTGGCCTCTGCTCGAGGACGAGTTGCGGGTTGAACTCCCAGCGCCGAGCCGCCAGCGGATCAAGGACCTCTTCGAGCACGCCACGGAGCGGCTCAGGGGCGCTCGCCCGCCAGCAACGGCCTGGGCGCACGCGTTCCACCTCATCGCGTGGCCGATCGCGCACGCGCTCCTCCCGGTTGAGTTCCATCGGCCGTTCGCGATGACGCTCGCGAACCTCCGCACGAGCGTCGGCGAAGCAGATCACGGGACGCTCTACCGCGCGATCTGCGTCGCGGCGTCGTTCCCGAGCGCGCGATTCGCCACACTGCTCGGGGACGTCGACCTGGTCGTGTCGCTCACGCGGTGCCTGCTCGGCCAGCGCGACGGTGAACTCAGCGCAGAGATCGTCGACAGGTTGTCCGACGACCTCGAGGCCGATGACGTCGCCCGTCGCGGTGTGGCCGTCGCCCGGAGCATCCAGCGCGCCTCGCGAGCAGTTGAGGGGGCGCTCCTTATCCCGACCGTGGCTGAGATCCGGGGCTCGCTCCAGTTGCGGCGGGCCAACAGCGCCTTGATGCTGGAGGCGGTCTTCCCGCCGCTGGACCCTGGCACCGCCGCCCGCCTCCGCGCGTCCCTCCGGCGGAGGCGCTTCGCGCCGCGGCTCTGGGGGGTAACCACGCGCGTGCCGAGCGACCAGTTGCTGTCGGGCCTCCCCTTCGCGCTGAAGTTGGCGGCGTTGCCAGCGCCGGACACTCCCCTCTTCCCCGACCTCCACCTGGACGGCCTCGAGCCGCCGGACCTCGCGCTCCTGCACAGCTTTCAACTGCGGCTTGCTCCACCCCTGCTCTTCGCGGTGAGCGCCGACGGTGAGGTCGCGCGCCAGGTCCGAGGCAGCGACGTCACGGGACATCGCAGGTACTGGCTGCTCCTCCAAGGGGGCGCGGGGCCCAGCGGTCTGCCCGTCGTCGGCGAGATCGAGCCGCTTTACTGCCTGGAGGTCGATCCCGCGCGCGACGCCGGCGCGCAGGCGCTCGCACAACTCGGCTACAAAGTGCGGTTCGGGGTGTCCGTGCGGTTCGCAGGATCTCCTCCAGTCAGACGGGAGGACGCGATCCCGGCGTTCGTCACAGGCGAGCATCGCGTGCTCGTGCCTCGCCGGCTCTCTGATGAAGCCACGCTCCGGATCGACCTCAACGGGCACACCTCGGTCACTGGCGCGTCCGAGGTGGTGAGGGTCGTCGTCGGAGGTGGGGAGCAGTTGCTGGAGGTCTCCAGCGACTCCGACTCCCGTGGCTACCCGTTCCGCGGCGTCGAGTCGGTACCGCCCCCCCTCGCTGCGGTCCGGGTCGCGCTGCGCTCGGAGGAGCGGACCGTTGGCGCTCTCCTCGCAGGACGCCTCAGTTTTGTCGTAGATGGCTTCGCGCCGCTCAGCGGACTGCAACTGACGGTAGATCTTGAGGCGGCTGGCAGGCAGTTCAGCGCCACCGGCCCGCTCGAGCCGCTCCCACAGGTGATCTCCGCAGAACATCCCATCCTCCGAAAGCTCCTCGCCGAGGATGTCAGGGAACTCGTCTCCGGTTCGGACTCCGCGACCCTGCGAGCGCGGGTCGGACACCTCGCGGTCGCGTCGTGGGGGCTGGAGCGGACGTTGCGGCCGTGCTGGTGGGATTCTCGCGCAGGCACAAGGCTGCTCAGCGAGGCGGGCCCCCTCCAGTTTGGGGTCGTATGTGTAATCGACCCGGTCCGTGCGCCGGCAGAGCGACCGCCTGGTGACGATGCGCACCTGCTCGCGCCCGTCGGCCTGGACCCGGTTGAGTTCGGCGCGGCGGCACCCTTCACCACCCTCTGCCTCGCTCCCGCCCGCGCGCAGCTGGCGTTGCCCGCGGTCAGTAAGCCGCGGCTCGTGCGGCGACGGCGCGGCGCGTGCTCGAGCGTCGGCCTTGAGGACCTCGTTGAGGCATACCTCCGCTGGTCTCTCGCCGAGACCCGGAGCGCGGTCGGCAACCTCCGCCGTGGCCAGGTGAGCATGCTCCTCGACGCGTGGGTGACTGAGCTCTGTTGCGGAGCGGAGTGGGCGCGGACAGAGGAGACGCTCCCCCCTCGGAACTCGTGGGCGCTCCTCGAGCGAGCGTGCGGCGAGTTCGGGCTCGGGCGCGACTTGTACCTCAAGCTTACCGAAGCGCAGGAGGTCAAGGCCAGGCGGCTCGCGATTGACGAGATCCGACGCTCGATGCCCGGGCTGTGGTCTCGGGTCGGGCCGCCCTCGGAACTCGGCCCGGACGACTATGAGGCGCTCGACCAGGCCTTCGCGAGCGCATACTCAGCGCTCGCTGCAATATACCGCGCCCGCGGCAACGAGGAACTGGCTGACCAGTTGGATGAAGCGGACCCAGGCGATGACCCGGCCCTATGGGATCAGGCGCTCGGGCTCGCCCGCGAAGCCATCGAGTTGCGCGGGCTCGCGGCGATGCTCCTCCCCTCGAGCGCCGCGCAGCCCCTCATGAGGCTCGACGTTGGGGATCTAACGGTGGACGAGGTCGCGGATGAGCTCTCCGCTTGGTCCAGGTCCTCCCGGACGGCGCTCGCAGGGACACCTCCCTCGCGGGACACGCTGAGGGCAATCTACGCCCTGTGGGTAGAGCCCGAGTTGGCGCTGGGCACTGACTGGCGCGGGGCGCTGGACACGCTCCTGGCAGAGCGCGCGGTCGCAAGGGCGACGCGGTATCTGGCGGTCAAGGCCAGAGACGCCCGTCGAGGTGCCGCATGAACCGCAACGCATATGTTGACCTGTGCGTGCATCTCCAGGCGCTTCGGCGGCGCACGGAGGAAGTCAGATCTCCCCTCGCGCCCGCGCTCGGCGTGGCGGGCTCGATCTACACGCACCAACTGGCGAACGTCCTCCGGGTACTAACTGATATACGTGTTCGGCACCTGCTCGCGGACGAGGTCGGTCTGGGGAAAACGGTCCAGGCACTGATGATCCTGAACGCGCTGCGCCGCCAGCGACGGGACCTGCGCGCCCTAGTCGTGGTCCCCGATACCGCGCTCATGGTGCAGTGGCGCGACGAACTGATGACGCGCGCGCATACGACGCCGTTCGAGACGCGCACCCCCGGCGAGGGGCAGTACGTCCGGCTCGCCTGGGAGGAGCAACTGCGGAAAAGGGGGCCAGATGGGGAGCCGCTCTTGGCGCTCGGAGACATCGACCCCGCGCAGTACCAGGTGCTCATCGTTGACGAACTGCACCGGTTGCGCGCTGATCTCCAAGATCGGATCGTTCGAGCCGCAGCAGAGTTCGAGCACGTCCTCGTCCTGACCGCGACGCCGTCGTTTCAGCGCCCGGAGCGCCACGCGCAGCTCTTCGCCCTGCTGGAGCCTGAGCGTACCGCCCGCGCGCGCTGGGAGGTGTCCCAGATGAGCGCTGCAGCCGAGCACGGCCTTGCCGCTACGGATGATCTCTCTATGTGGCCTGAGTGGGCCGCACGGGAAGTAGTTGACGCGCTGCTGGCGCGTGATAGGGACGCCGCGGAGGCCGCGAGCGCAGACAACTTCATGGCGACGGCCATGGCGCTGTGCGCATATCGCCGCGTGATCCGTACACGTCGTGCCGACTACACCGGCATTCTCCCGCGGCGACGGCACCTCCCGTTGCTCGTAGAGCCGCTTGGAGCCGAGGCCGACCGCCAGGCGCTGATGTGGCGCTACTTCGCGCATCTCGATTCTCTCACCACGCGGTTCGATCCGATCCTCCTCGCTAAACGCGTCATCCTGAGTCCTCCGTCGCTTGAGCAGCGTGTCGACTTCTTCCGGCGGAAGGGGCACGAGCGAGAAGGGATCCTCGAACTGGTCAAGCCACTCGTTCACAGAAGCAACGGCGACTCTCGCGCCGACGCACTGGTGGATCTCCTCGCGACGATCTGGGCCCGCGCGCCGGACGAGCGGGTGCTCGTCGCCGCGCAGGACAACCTCACGGTCGACTATCTGTTCGAACTCATACAGGCCCGCCTACCCGAGGTTGGCCCGCTGGGCGCGCGGGTCCCGCTGATCGCTTCCCGTGTACGCCAAGGTCAGGACACTGATGCAGCAGACGACCTCGCCGCCTTTGGTAACGAGACTATCGACAACCTCGAGGATTTCCAGCGCGGCGCCGCACAAGTTCTCTTCGCGACGGAGCGCGTGCAGGTTGGGCTGAACCTCCAGTGCGCGCGTGTGCTTGTCCTCTATAGCGTCCCTTGGCGGCCGGCAGAGGTCGAGCAGTGGATCGGGCGACTCGACCGGATCGGCAACGTCGCGGCGCTCTCTGAGGAGGGAGAGGCCCAGACGATCGACGTCTACACCATTGCACAGCGAGGCCTGGTGGACGAGAAGGTTGTGACCGTGCTGCAGCGGTTCCATGTGTTCGAGCGCAGCGTGAATCTGGACGGCGCTCACCTCGGAGAGGTGGCGCAACTCATTGAGGACGCGGCGCTGCGCCCTGACGTAGTGAACTGGCGGGACTTAGAAGACCGCACCGAGGCGATGGCCGCGGAGGACGCGGTCCAAGAGTTGGGCTCCGCCTTGAGGCCACACCTCCCGTGGGACGTCCGATGGGCGACCGAGCAGCGAGCGCGACTGGCCTCGATGCCCCCCGTCGGTCCAGTCCTCTGCGATCTCCGCGAGCACGCGGCCACCGGACCTAAGGCGTGGGACCGGTGCGTGGAGCCGATTTTCAAGTTGCTCGCAAAGGCGGGGGATTATCACGTGCGATGGAACACTGATCCTGAGACGGGAGCCAGGTTCCGGACGCTCTGGTACCGGTTTGGTGAACGCGAGATGTACGGGCACAGACCGGTGACGGCGAAGGTGGTGTTCAATTTCGGCGAGGATCCGTCGCATGCGCGGAGCCCGAAGCACGCGCACGCGTTCATCACCCGGCGCGGCGATATTGGCAACCCGCCGCGACGTGACGTTGCGCTGACGCTCGAGGGTGATTGCGTTCGGCGTCCCCTGCGGTTCGCGAACTTCGGCAACGCGCTTCATGACGAACTCGTTGACAACTGGGCCCAGCCGCTGTCGGAGCCGCAAGCGCTGGAGGTGATGTATTTCGGTGACCACGCCCTGTGGCGATATGTCGCGCCTGGTTGGTTCTTGCTCCGGATGACGCTCTTGGACCCGGCCGCGGCGCTCGCGCCGGGTCGTGTGCTCGAAGAGACCATCCACGCGGTCGCGGAGGCCGCTACGCGCTCGCCGGCGGAGCAACTCCCGAACTTGATGGCGCCGTTCACGAGCGCCGCCACGTGCGCGATCGAGGCTGATCTGCGGTGGCTGCGGGCAACCCTAACCGCGAAGGCCGAGACGACCGCGCACATGCGCACGGGACAAGGTTGGCAAGCGGTGCCGGAGGATGTCCTCGCGGCGCTGGTGAACCCCACCGCGCATGATCGCGAAGGCCTCCCTCGCGCGTCGCCCGCGACCGACCGCACCGCACTCGCGGACGCAGGGTGTGAGTTGGCGCGGTTGCGGTCAGGGGAGGTGGCAGGCCGGGACGTCTGGAGCCCATGCCTGCCGGCGCTCCGTGCCGCGTTGAGGGCACGCGCGCGCGTCATCGTAGAGGAGGCACGAGATGCGGCCGACCTCGCGGGACGGGTGTTGGTACGAGCCGAGGCCGCGGTCGCCGACGCAGCGGAGCGCGGGAACCGAGCGCAGATTACCCGCGCGGAGAACCTCCGGGACGCGGCCTTAGATGTATTGAGGATGACCGAGGTCTATTGGCGGAGCCGAGAGGCGTGGCTCCTCGCTACCGAGGAAGCGCTCTGCGCGCTGCGCCCTCGCGAGTTGCTTTGCGCCATCATCCATGCCCGGGTGCCTACCTGAGTAGCGACCACAGATCCGGGGCGTCCTCAGCAACCCGCCAGCGCCAAGGTCCAGCGGGCACCCCGATGATGTCCATCGCCGCTCGGAGTTGAGCGGGCAGCGGCCAGGTCACGCGCACCTCACCGTCTGCACGGTGGGCGACCTCGGGAGCGCCGACCGCCTTCGACCTCGCGAGGAGAGCCCAGCGCCACTCATCGTCATCGAAGAGATCGAGTGCCCTGCGGTCGTCTCCGTCAACCGAGACAAGGGTGGGCAACCATCGGTCGTCGCCGTGCCCCCGGCGGTAAGCACACCATACCCCGCTTGGAGGCTGCGCTCCCCAGCGGCCCTCGACGCCCGCGGCAGTGAGGCGGCCGAAGAAACTGCCCGCGGCGCCCACGACCGCGCGGAGTTCCGCGTCCGGGCCGAGTTGCAGCCCCTCCTCGACGAGCGCCGAGACGAGACGCTCCCAAAAGCGCGCGAGGTCCCACTGATCACCACGCACCGCGTCCCCCTCTCGGCGTGCGACGTGCCGGAGGTAGCCGGGGGGGTGGAGCCACTCCGCTAATAACACCTGCCGCCACCCTCCCGCGTCGAGGGTCGCCGCCGCCTCCTCGCTATCAAGAGTGACCCGGACAGCCACGTCGTCGGGTGGGAGCGCGGCTACCGGGGAGAGCCCCGCGGGCACCGCCAGGGACCCCCCCAGTAGCACCGCGCGCCCGCCCCCCACCGCGAACCAGCGAGGCTCCGCAGGCGCGATGAATGACTCATGCCCGACCGCCACCTCCGCGCACTCACCAAGCACCACGAGCCGTTCAAGCAACTTTGGGACCCCGTCGGCGGGCACATCACCCGCTCGCAGTTGGTCCCTGGCGTATCCCACCAACGCCCTCTTCGGGCTGAGCCCCCACCGCCCCAGCGCGTTCCTCAGAAGCTGCGCGATCGCGCGATCGCTGGGGTTGCCGTCCGCGTCGACATAGCCAAGTTCACGCGCGAACTCAGCCCTGGTGAGCGTCTCGACTGTCATCGCTGCTCCTCCGCCGCAGCCTGGGCCGCGACGATAACCTCGCGGCACTCGTCGCCGTGGACGATCGCGACCAGCAGCACCTTCGCGCGGGTGCAGGAGACATAGAGGTCCTCGCGCCGGAAGAGTCGGCTGAACCCACCCAGGTCGTAGAGGAGCACGACCTCTGCCTCCAGCCCCTTGAACGACCGCGCTGTCGTGACGAGGACGCCGCCGCCAAGGCGCCACTCCTCTGCTGAGGTGACGAGCCGGACGTTATCGACCTCCGTCAGGTCCGCGAGGCTCCCCCTGTCCTTCGCCGCTGGGCCGATCACGGCGATCTGGTGGGGGGCCACGTCCTCACGCCCGAGCAACGACCGGAGTTCTTGCAGGACGAGCCCCTTCTGCTGCCGCTCAGATCCAGCGCGGAGCACTCGGAGCGCGCCCCCGACAGGCGCGCGAGGGAAGATGTGCGGGGTGAGCGCGATAACAGACGCGCTCGCAGCCGCGATCCTGCGTGTGTTCCTGCAGTTGATGGTGAGCTTGAAGCGGGCAGCGAACTCGACCTCGGGCCACTGCACCGATCCGCGGAGGGACTGGTTCGGATCTAGGAACGCGTAGAGCGGCCCGTCAGGCCTGGATAACAGCGACTGGGTCAGTGCGTACCACCAGGCGAGGCAGAAGTCCTGCGCTTCGTCCACGACGATGGCGTCAACGACAGCCGCGCGCCCCTCGAGGTCGAGGCTCAGGACAGCCTGCTCCATCAGGTCAGCGACCTCGTCGTTCCAGAACGCGTCGGTCTTCGGCCCCCCCGCGGCAGGCTCGAAGGCGATCCCCGCGTCGGCGGCGAGTTCGGCCGCGAGCGCGTGGAAATGCTTCACGACGACGAGTTCCCGGAGCGCGGCGGTCGACGGATCGGAGTCGACCTGCTCCCGAAGCCAGGAGGCCAGTTCCTTGTTGTAGCAGACGAAGAGCGTGCGCTTGCCCTCTCGCGCAAACGCCAGCGCTCGGTGCAAGGCGAGGAAGGTCTTACCAGACCCGGCGACTCCCTCGACGAGGACGCGGTCCTGGACGAATAGGCCCTCAAACACCTGTGCTTGCGTCTCCGTCAGTTCAAGGAGGCGGTCAGATGCCTTGGAGATGTCGGGCCCCACCGGCCGAAACAGCCGGAACTTTGGCATGAGGCAGTCATGGAGGAGCGTCCGGTATTGTTCGGCGCTGAGCCGCCGTCCGCCGCTTGTCCACGCCGCGTACGCCGTCTCGATCGCGTGCTCCATCGCCGGGAGGTGGCGGCGCGAGATGATAATCGCCTTGTCCGCGTGGGGTGGAGGCGCGCCGGTGTAGTCCAGGTGGGGAAACACGACGGCGTAGCAGTGGGCGAGGTCCTCTCTGCGGACCTTTCCCCCTGACCGCTCACGAATGATATCGAGGAGCGCGTGCATGTTCCGCTGCGCCTGCTTGAACGGATCCTTGAACTCCTTCGGGCCGCTCGCGCTGTCTCGAAACCACCGATATCCGTCATGATGCACCTCACCGCCCTTCACCTCGAGCACGAGGACACCTCGCTCAGGGTGGACCACGACGAAGTCAGCCTCACCTTCCGCTAGCGCGTCCCCACGCCACGGTCGGAGCCACGGAT
>ERZ795061.2549-NODE-2549-length-16519-cov-9.593112_pt1 | contig 16519 bp, 13 predicted proteins | sample MGYA00375145_ERZ795061 | MGnify/ENA primary metagenome ERZ795061 (study PRJEB30190, sample SAMN05720144) | anaerobic digester metagenome | isolation source: active sludge of municipal wastewater-treating anaerobic digesters | place: USA | collected 2014-12-22 ... | reverse complement strand
AGGCTGCGCATATGGGCATCGACTATCCCTCGCTCGTCCGCTGGATGATCGAGGACGCGTCATGCCCAAGGTAAAACGTCCCCGTATCGCCGGACCCGCCGGCTATGACGACGACCGCGACGAGGCGCCGTCCGCGCCGCGTGCTGCGCGTCCTGCGCCGCGCGCGCGCGACATCCGCTATTCCGTCGCCTGGTTCCGTGACCGCGTCGCCACCTATGCGCTCGGCACCATCGTCTGCGGCGCGGCGATGCTGACGGTTGCGGCATGGATGGGCGGCAGCCTTGGCGCATTCGGTCAGCGCATGAACAACGGCTTCAATGTCATTGCCCAGTGGGCCGGTCTTGCCGTGCAAGATGTGCATGTGAACCCCGAGGTCGACCAGCTGATGGCGGCCAAGGTGAAGGAAGTGGCTGGAGTAAAGGCCGGCGACAGCATCATGAGCGCCGACCCCTACGCCATCCGCGACCGGCTTGAGCGAATGGACTCGCTCGGCGCCGTCAGCGTGCAGCGCCTGTGGCCGAACAAGATCGACATCCATGTCGAGCAGCGCGAACCGAGCGCGCTCTGGCAGGATGGCCTGAACAGCGGCGACTGGCGCGTGATCGACCAGCGCGGCCGCACCTTCGCCGAAGCTGATCCTGCCAGGTACATGCACCTGCCGCGTGTCGTCGGCGAAGACGCCGCCGAAGCTGCTGCAACGCTTGTCACTGCGATCAAGGAATTCCCGAACCTCGCAGACCGCATGGACGTCGCCTATCGCGTCGGCGGCCGTCGTTGGGACGTGAAATTCAAGGGCCGCACCGACGTGGTCGCTTTCCCCGACGACGCTCGCCTTATGGAACAGCTCGATGCGCTGAACCTGATGCAGGCGCAGAACCGTGTGCTCGATCTTCCGGCGACACGCATCGACGCGCGCCACCCGAAATACATCGCGTTGCAGCCCATGCCCGGTGCGCCAGCCGACGCCTCCTCGCCCGGAGGCACATGACGGTTATGTCGTCGCTTGCCCAGCGTACCAATGTCCGTGACCGCGCCCATGCGCGCGGAACGGTCATGGCTGCGCTGGACATCGGTTCTTCCAAAGTAACGTGCATGATCTCCCGTCGCGCCGATGCGACCGATGGCGAGCCACGTGTCGCCGGCGCAGGCGCGCAGGGCACCAAGGGCGTCCGCGCTGGCGCCGTGGTCGATCTCGACAATCTGGAACGCTCGATCCGCCTTGCGGTCGAACAGGCCGAGCGTGCGGCCGATCTTCGCGTCACCGACGTTGTCCTCGGCGTGTCGGGCCCCGATCTGCGTTCGGACGTGGTGCGCGCCAAGCTCCCCATGAGCGGCCGCGAGATCACCGCCCAGCATATCCGCGACGCCCGCATCGCTGCGCTGGAAAGCTTCCAGCCGCAGGGCCGCGAAATCCTGCATTCAGCTCCGCTTGGCTTCACGGTCGACTCGACCGCCGGCATCAAGGATCCGCGCGGCATGTTCGCGGAAACCCTGACCGCGAGCTATCTCGTCGTCTCGGCCCCGACCGCCGGCCTGCGCAACATCGTCCAGTGCGTCTCGCGCGCTCACCTCAATCCTACCGCTATCCTGGCCGCTCCTTTTGCCGCCGGACTTGCCTGTCTGGTCGAGGATGAGGCCGAGCAGGGCGCCATGGTCATCGATTTCGGGGCCGGCGTTACGTCTGCGGCAGCCTTCTCCGATGGCGGGCTGGTGCATGTCGAAACCCTGCCCATGGGCGGGTCGCGCGCCACGTCCGACCTCGCCCAGGGATTGGGCACGACCTTTGCCGCTGCCGAACGGATGAAGACGCTCCACGGCGCGGTTGGCCTGTCTGAAGTTGGTGCTCTGGAGATGGTCGAGGCGCCCCGGCTTGGACCCGATGGCCGCCTCGAAGCTTACCAGTGTTCCCGCGCCGATATTGCCCAGGTCCTGCGTCCAAGGATCGAGGAAATCCTCGAACTGATGGACGGACGGTTGTCCAAGGCTTCGGCTGCTGGCCGTCCCTTGCCGAGACGGATCGTTCTCACGGGTGGATCGTCGCAGCTGCCTAGCCTGCAAGAGCTGGCAGAAGACGTTTTCCGCGCACCAGTCCGTCTCGCCAGGCCCGCCAACATCAAAGGATTAGGCGAGACTTACAGTTCACCCGCTTTCGCCGCTGCGGCAGGGCTGTTACGGTGGGAGTTGATGGGTGGACCCGACCCGTCGCGTGGGGGCGGCGATCGGGCCGCTATGGATCACGGCTCTGGCCTGATGAAGCGGGTTTTCGGCTGGGTTCAGGAAAATTTCTGAGCCCAAACGACGACTTTAAGACGCGCTTAGCCAAAACCGCCGATCTTTCATCAAATTCTCTGGCCAGAAGGCTAGGGAACTTGGTTGTCGAGGGTTGTTATGGCCGTTGAACTTAGACCCCGGATAGTCGTGATCGGCGTTGGTGGCGCGGGCGGAAACGCCGTCAACAACATGATCGAGGCCAATCTGCAGGGCGTCGAATTCGTGGTGGCGAACACGGATGCGCAGGCGCTGGTGCGCTCCAAGGCCCCGACCCAGATCCAGCTCGGCATCGGCCGCACCTCCGGCCTCGGCGCTGGCGCCAACCCCGAAGTCGGGATGGAAGCCGCCAAGGAAAGCTCGGACGAGATCAAGCGCCTGCTGCATGGCGCGCACATGTGCTTCATCGCTGCCGGCATGGGCGGCGGCACCGGAACCGGCGCCGCTCCGATAATCGCCCGCATCGCGAAAGAGCAGAAAGTCCTCACCGTCGGCGTGGTCACCAAGCCGTTCGACTTCGAGGGCAAGCGCCGCATGCAGGTTGCGGAAAAGGGCATCATCGACCTCCGCAATGAAGTCGACACGCTTCTCATCATCCCGAACCAGAACCTGTTCCGCATCGCGAACAAGGACACGACCTTTGCTGACGCGTTCGGCATGGCCGACAGGGTTCTCTATTCCGGCGTCCGCGGCATCACCGACCTGATGGTCATGCCTGGCCTGATCAACCTGGACTTCGCGGACGTGCGCACCGTCATGGCGGGCATGGGCTCGGCGATGATGGGCGAGGGCGAAGGCGAGGGCGAGAACCGCGCGCTGAAAGCCGCCAAGGCCGCCATCGCCAACCCGCTGCTCGACGACGTGTCGATGAAGGGCGCCAAGGGCGTGCTCATCAACATCACCGGCGGCTATGACATGACGCTGTTCGAAGTCGACGAAGCCGCCAACGAGGTTCGTCGCGAAGTCGACGTCGACGCGCACATCATCTTGGGTTCGACCTTCGACGAGAAGATGGTCGGCAAGATCCGCGTGTCGGTCGTCGCCGCTGGCCTGCAACAGATGACCGGGGTACGTCCGATGCCGCAGCCGGTGCGTGAACTCCAGGCTGGCCTCACCACCGCCGTCATGAACGCGCCGCATCCGGCCGCCGAACTCGGTATCGCCGCGCAGCCCGCGCCGATCGTTGTGCCGCAGCCGGCGCCGTCGTCGATCTCCACGGCGCAAGCCAACGTCCCGCCGTCCGACCTGCGTCCGCCCGCGCCGATCATCCGCCCGCGCCCCGCGCCGATGCCGGAGCAGCCCGCGCCCCTGGAAGCCCAGGCGCCTGAAGCTGCACCCGCGCCACCGCCGCAGGCTCATGCCGATCAGGGCAAGGAGCGTTCGTTCGCATCGCTGTTCGGCTGGAAATCCAAGCCCGCTGACGAGCCCGCCGCGCCTGCCGCCAAGCCGGTCGCGGACGACGAGAGCTTCGATGATGAGCTCGAAATCCCGGCCTTCCTGCGCCGCTCGGGTCAGGCCTAGAAGTCGCTCGGTCTAGCTCTCGAACGTATCGCCCCAGTCGCTTCTGCGCGCTGACTTGAACGCGTCGCCCTCGCGGCGCGTCACGAGGCGGCTTTCGGCGACGCCATCCGGCCTGCACAGCTTCAATCGCACGCGCCCTTTTGCGGCTTCCGGCGGCGTCAGCACGCGCGCAGGGCGCGATGCCGCCTGCATGCGGGAAGCGGCGAGATAGATATATTTCTCGTCCTCCCACGGAACTTCGGCTTCCTTCGCCAGCCTGTGTACGCGTGAGCGCGCAACGCGCGCCGCGAAGTGGCACCAGTCGGGCTCGACGATCGGGCAGGCGAGCGTGTGCGGGCAGGGCGCAAGAATGTTCGCACCACTCGCGATCAGCTGTGCGCGGGCTTGCAGTATGCGCCGCCAACCCGCCGTCGTGCCCGGCTCGACGATCACAAACACCCCGGACGTCAGCGACCACAGCCGATCGACAAGCCTGTCGCGCTGATCCTGTGAAAGCTCATCAAGCACATAGGCCAGGGTCACCAGATCGCTTGGCGCCATGCGGTCGCTATCGCGCGTCACATCCGAATTGCGCCAGTCGACATGCGCCAGATGGCTGGCCGCCGTGAGCTTTTCGCCAACCGCGCGGATGGCCGGGCTGGCTTCCAGCAGTGTGATGCTCTGCAGGTCCGGCCAGACCGCCGCTGCCGCCCACAGCACCGTGCCGGGGCCTGCGCCGACATCGAGCGCGGTTCGTGGTGCAAAATCCGGCGCGCGCTCGGCCAGCGCCGTCAGGCTGGCGTGGATTGCCGCATAGGTCGCCGGCATCCGCGTCGCGATATAAGCCAGCGCCAGCTTCGCATCCGAGATATGCAGCCGCCCATCGCGCACCTCGTTGCGATAACGCAGGGAGAGCGCTTTTGAGGCGGCGCTGAGATCGGAGATCGCGACGCCTTCCAGCGCGCTGTCCACGGCCTGTCGCAAGCGGGGAGGCAGTTCCATGGCGCGGTGCTAGCAGAGGGGACGCCACGGCAACAACCCGAAACACCGCTTGTCTTGCCCCGTGGCCCATCTGGCTCTAGCTCACGGGCCATGAACCGGCAGCACACCATCGCGCAAGAGGCCAGCCTTTCGGGCGCCGGCGTCCATTCTGGAAAGCCCGCGCGCCTGACGATCCGTCCGGCTGCCGAAGGCGCTGGCGTATGCTTCGTGCGCAGCGACGTGACGGATCGGGACGCGATGATCCCGGCGCTGGTTACGAAGGTCACCACGACCGAGCTTGGCACCAATATGAGCAATGAGGCTGGCGTCTCGGTTGCGACCGTCGAGCATTTCCTCGCCGCGTGCTCGGGACTCGGCATCGATAACATCATCGCCGAGCTCGATGGCCCGGAACTTCCCATTCTCGACGGCTCGTCCAAGCCATTTGTCGAACTGCTCATGCAGGCCGGCGTGAAAGAGCAGGGCGCTCCGCGTCGCTTGCTCAGGATCCTGAAGCCTGTCGAAGTGCGCCATGGCGAGAAGTTCGCGCGTCTGTCGCCGGGCCCAGAAGGACACAAAGGCTTCGAGATGTGCGTCATCATCGACTTCAAGACGAAAGCCATCGGGCGTCAGGAAATACGCTTCGCCATGACGCCGGGCGCATTCGCGCGCGATGTTGCGTGGGCGCGCACCTTCGGCTTCGCGCATCAGGCCGAACAGCTTCACGCAATGGGAAAAGGTCTCGGCGCCTCGATGGACAACACGATCGTCGTCGAGGGTGACGCGATCCTCAATCCCGGTGGGCTTCAGGCCGAAGATGAATTCGTCCGTCACAAGCTGCTTGATGTGATCGGCGATCTGTTTCTCGCAGGCGGCCAGATCGATGGCCTCTACGAAGCCGAACAGCCTGGACACGCGCTGAACAACCAGCTGCTTCGTGCTGTGTTCGCGGATGCGACAAGCTTTGCCTGGACGTAACGCTGCGTCTGCGCGCGTCTGGTGATATGCCTTGATTTGGCCCGGAAGCTGAGTTCAGAGTACACGTGTAACCTGTTCGGGGAAGTACATGGTTCGCATATCACTGGCGGCAGTTCTGGCTCTGACGCTCACCGCATGCGGTCAGGGCGGCGATCAGCCAGGCGCGGATGGTTATGCTCGCGAAGAAAGCATGGCCGCTTTTGCGCCAATGCCAATGGCGCCGCCACCGCCTCCGGTTGAATACGCCAAGAGCATGGACAGCGCGTCCGGCGGCGCACCCGACATCAATCGGCAGATCATCCAGCCCGATCCCAACGGCCCCGGTGGCGGTCAACCAGCCGGTCAGCGCCTGATCGCCTACACTTACAATTACGGCTTCAAGGTTCCGGCAACAGGCATGCAGGGCCTGCTCGATGCGCACAAGAAGCAGTGCGAGGATGCCGGCCCCGCCAAATGCTATGTCGTCAACTCATCGATCAGCGGCCTCGGCGGCGAACAGTCCTACGGCCAGATGACGGTGCGCGGGTCAGCTGACTGGGTTCGCACTTTCCGCGCCGGCATGGTCGATGGCCTGAAGCCCTTCAACGCCACGCTCGACAGCAACAGCGACAGCGCGGAAGATCTCACCGTCAACATCGTCGACAGCGAAGCCCGCCTGCGCTCGCTCAAGACTATGCGTGACCGGCTTGAACAGCTGCTGCGCGATCGCCCGGGCAAGCTCGGCGACCTGCTCGAGATCGAACGCGAGTTTGCCCGCGTGCAGGGGGAGATCGATTCATCCGAGTCGATCCTCGCCCAGATGAAGCTGCGTGTCGCCATGTCGGTGGTCAGCTTGGGCTACACTGCCAGCTTCCCGCCAGGGTCCGAATCCGTCTGGCGCCCGGTCGGCGACGCTTTCGGCGGCTTCGAAGGCAGTTTCGCCGGCGCCTTTGCAGGAATCGTCCGGTTCATCGCCGAGATACTTCCGGTCCTGATCTTCGGCGGTCTGGTCATCTTCGCGGGCTTCATGGTCCTTCGCTGGCGCGGAAGTCGCCGGAAAAAGCCGGTTGTTCCGCCGCCATCTGCGATAAAGCCATAATCAGGCTTATAAGGCAGGCCCATATGGCCGCAGCTATTGGCCTTGGACGCCCCCCACCCCTTGGTCTAGAACGTGCCCGGTCTCGAGTTCCCGCAGTGAGGAAACCCATGCGTTCCACCGCTTTCAGGACGGCCCTGGCCGCCGGAGCCGCGCTTGCAGCCGCTGCCTGCGGCGGCAACCGTGGGGAAGAGGTCGCTTACGTCGAGCGTCCGGTGGAAAGCATCTACAACGAAGCGCTTCGCAGCCTTGACCGCACCAACTGGGATCTGGCCGCCGCGCAGTTCAACGAAGTCCAGCGCCAGCACCCGTATTCGCCGTGGGCCCAGCGCGCCATGCTGATGTCGTCCTACGCGCAATACCGCTCGCGTGATTACGACAAGGCGGTCGCTTCCGCCCAGGAATACATCTCCCTCCACCCGGGCGGCGATGGCGCGCCGTACGCTTATTACCTCGTTGCTATCTGCCAGTTCGACCAGATCATCGATGTCGGCCGTGACCAGGCCCGTTCGGATCTCGCCTTGCTCGCGCTCACCGAAGTGACCGCCCGCTTCCCCGACTCCGATTATGCCCGCGACGCCGAACTGAAGACCGACATGGTTCGCGACCAGCTGGCCGGCAAGGAAATGGAAGTCGGCCGCTATTACCTGCAACGCGGCGAACACCTCGCGGCGATCAACCGCTTCCGCAAGGTGGTCACCGACTACCAGACCACCACCCACGTTCCCGAAGCGCTGCACCGCCTCGTCGAGGCCTATACCTCGATCGGCCTCATGGGTCAGGCGCAGCAGACCGCTGCCGTTCTCGGCGCCAACTATCCCGGCTCCGACTGGTATTCGGACAGCTACGCCATCATGCAGGGCCAGGGGGTCGACCTGCCAAAGGCTCCGGATGCCAAGGCAGGCTTCAACCTGCTCGATCGTATCGCGAAGCTGTTCTAGCCTGCTTCGATAAGCCCAACAAAACAAAGCGGCCCCGCGATCACTCGCGGGGCCGTTGTCGTTTCACGGATCGATCAGCCTAGTGATTGGCGTGCTGCGCGTGCGCCGTCTTGTAGGCTTTCACCGTCGCGAGCGTCTGCTCGATATGGCTCATCGGCTGCATGTCGGTGTGGGCGAGCAGGATCTTGCCGTCCGGCGCGATCACGTAGGAGGTGCGGTCGCTCCAGTCGGGCTTGGCGCCAAGCACGACATTGTAGGCTTTCACCGTGTCGCCGTTGACGGCTGCGATCGGGAACTTGTCGCGGCAATGCTCTTTCGAGAACTCGGCGAGGCGGGCGAGGTTGTCTGAAGCGCTCACCATCTTGCCGTCCGCCATCGCGGCGCCGGCGGTCAGGCCGATCAGCGTCGCGCCGGCGGCCTTGAACTCTTCAGCTTTCTCCGCGAAAGCAGCCGTCTCGATCGTGCAGCCCTTCGTGTAGGCGGCGGGGAAGAAGTACATCACCACCGGACCCTTCTTCAGCTCGTCCGAGAGCTTGAAGGTGAATTCGTTGCCGCCCAGCATTCCCTTGGCGGAGAATTCAGGCGCGACAACGCCCTTCTCGAGCGCGGCGAAGGCGGGGGCGGCGATTGAAGCGGCGGCGACAAAGGCGGCCGCGGCGAGAAACTTTTTCATGATGATCTCCAGGACCGGCTCGACCGGCTTTGCTGTTTATTGCGCCTCTTTGCGCGCGCGTCACGCTCGCACACCATCACGACTGCGTTCTCTGATCGCCCTTTCTTCACAAGGGTTATGAGCGCGCGCTCACTTTCCGCTGCGTGATGTCCACAAAGATTGTTCCCTATTCGTTCTTTTCGTGCTAAAGGCCTCGGTTATGCTGACCGGCCAAACCAAGCTGACTGGGTTGTCCATTCGGGACTTTGTTCTCGTGCGAGCGCTCGACCTCGATCTGGGCGGGGGCTTCAGCGCGCTCACGGGTGAAACCGGGGCGGGGAAATCCATTCTGATGTCGGCTTTCGGCTTTGCGCTTGGGGCGAGGGCGGGCCAGGGCCTGATCCGTCCCGGTGCGGAAGCTGCGAGCGTGACTGCTGCGTTCGATGCGGGTCCTGACCATCCTGTTCGCGCGCTTTTATCCGCACGCGGCCTGGAGGAGCTGCACGATGAGCCGCTTGTGTTCCGGCGCGTCGTGCGAAAAGGCGGGCCTGCGCGCGCCTTCCTGAATGATCGCCCCGTCAGCGCCAGCCTGCTGGAAGAAGCAGGCGCGCTGCTCGCCGATATCCACGGCCAGCACGAGGGCTTGGGCCTGCTCAATCCCTCGCGCCATCGCGTTCTGCTTGACGCATGGGCGAAGTCCGAACCGCTGCTGGCCGAAACCAGTCGCGCATGGACAGCACTACGCTGCGCCGAGGAAGCGCGCGCGGCGCTCGAAGCGCGTATCGCACGCGCTGCATCAGAAAGGACCTGGCTGTCTCACGCCCTCGAAGAACTGGATGCGCTCAACCCGCACGAAGGTGAAACACAGACGCTCGCCCTCAGCCGCGCGACCATGCAGGCGGGTGAACGCGTTGCCGAAGCGCTGGAATCCGCGGCGCACATTCTTGCCAAGGCAAATGTCGAAGGCGCGCTTTCCAACGCCGGTCGCGCCGTCTCGCGTGCGCTGTCCGCGCCGGGGCTTACTGGCGATGGCGCATCGTCGGAGCTTGCGGTGCGTATGCGTGCTGCCTGCGAGAGCCTGGAGCGCGCCCTGATCGAAGCGGGCGAAGCACGCTCTGCGCTGGATAGCGCCGCAAGCGCCTGTGAGTTCTCGCCAGCCGCGCTTGAAGCTTCCGAGACGCGGTTGTTTGCGTTGCGCGCCGCCGCACGCAAGCACGATGTCGATCCCGATCAGCTTGCGCCTCTGCGTCGCCGCCTGCGCATGCAGTTGGACGAGATTGAGCATTCTGATGGCGCGCTCGCCATGACGCTCGAAGCCGAAGCAAGGGCGCGCGCAGCTTACGACGCCGCCGCCTCGAAACTCACTGCGAAGCGTGAAGTAGCGGCGAAGAAGCTCGCCAAGGCCGTCTCCGATGAACTCGCGCCACTCAAGCTTGAGAAGGCAAAGTTCCGCGTCTCGGTGACGCCGAAGGCAGAACCCGGGCCTGTTGGCCGCGATGATATCGCCTTCGAGATCGAAACCAACGCAGGCGCAGGCTTCGGTTCGCTCGACAAGATCGCTTCGGGCGGCGAGATGGCGCGTTTCGCGCTGGCTGTCAGTGTCTGCCTGGCAGGTTCGTCGCCTGCAGGAACGCTGGTGTTCGACGAGGCCGACATGGGCGTCGGCGGCGCCGTGGCTGCCGCTATCGGGGAGAGGCTCGCCCGACTGGGCAAGGACAAGCAGGTCCTTGCCATCACCCACTCACCCCAGGTCGCCGCTGCCGCCGCCCGCCAGCTCAAGGTTTCCAAGGCGGATGCGGGCGGGGAGGTCGTCACCTCGGTCGACATGCTGGGGGCCAAGGCCCGCAAGGAAGAAATCGCCCGCATGCTTGCCGGCGCGAGTGTCACGAAAGAAGCGCGCGCTGCAGCCGGAAGATTGTTGGCGGGCGCCTGAGCGCCGGTTAAGAAGCGGGCATGCCAAAGTCGTCCGCCGAAACACCCGTTGATAAACTCACCAAAATCGCCGCCAAGGCCGAGCTGAAAAAGCTTGGCCAGGCGATCGGCGCGGCAGACGCCGCCTATTACCAGGACGATGCGCCCGAGCTGACCGACGCGGACTATGACGCGCTTCGTAACCGGCTCAACGCCATCGAGGAACAATTCCCCGACCTCAAGCAGGTCGACAGCCCCAGCCAGAAAGTCGGCGTCGCACCCACGGGCGGCTTCGGCAAGATCACTCATCTCAAGCCCATGCTGTCGCTCGACAACCTCTTTGCGGATGAAGATGTGGTTGATCTGATCGCCCGCATCCGCCGCTTTCTCAATCTCAAGCCCGACGAAGAGGTCGCTCTCACAGCCGAGCCGAAGATCGATGGCCTGTCGTGCTCGCTGCTTTACGAAGATGGCGTGCTGGTTCGCGCCGCCACACGTGGCGATGGCGCCGTAGGTGAAGACGTCACCGCCAATGTCCGCACCATCAAGGATGTGCCGGAGAAGCTGAAAGGCAAGGGCCATCCTGCGCGTATCGAAGTGCGCGGCGAAATCTACATGCTGATGTCCGACTTCGAACGCCTGCGCGATGCGGAGGCCGAAGCCGGCCGCAAGGTTCCCGCCAACCCGCGTAACTTCGCCGCCGGCAGTTTGCGCCAGAAAGATCCCGAGATCACGCGCGCCCGTCCGCTGAAATTCTTCGCCTACACCTGGGGCTTCGTCTCGGGCGAGTTCGCAGCCACCCAAACCGAAGCCGTGGAGAAGTTCAGATCCTGGGGCCTTCCGGTCAATCCGGAGATGAAACGCGCCACCAGCGCGGAGCAGTTGCTGAAAATCTATCATGGCATCGAGGAGCGCCGCGCCAAACTTGGCTATGATATCGACGGCGTCGTCTACAAGGTCGACCGCCTCGACTGGCAGGATCGCCTGGGCTTCGTCTCACGCAGTCCACGCTGGGCCGCCGCCCACAAATTCCCCGCCCAGCAGGCCATCACCCAACTTCTCGGAATCGACATTCAGGTCGGCCGCACGGGCAAGCTTGCGCCCGTCGCGCGCCTCGCGCCCATCAATGTCGGCGGCGTCGTTGTCTCCAACGCCACGCTCCACAATGAAGACGAGATCGGCCGCCTCGGCGTGATGATCAATGACTGGGTCGTCGTCCAGCGCGCCGGCGACGTCATTCCGCAGATCGTCCGCGTGGTAGACGAGAAGCGCCCGAAGGACGCCAAGCCCTTCAACTTCCCGCATACCTGTCCCTTCTGTGGTTCGGAAGCCGTGCGCGGCTCGGGCGATGGCGAGGAAGACGTCGACCGCCGATGCACGGGCGGCCTCATCTGCCCGGCACAAGCCGTCGAGCGCCTGAAATACTTCGTCGCCCGGCGCGCTTTCGATATCGAAGGCCTCGGCGCAAAGCAGATCGAGGAATTCTTCGAAGCCGGCGTCGTCACGCGCCCACAGCACATCTTCACGCTGGCGAAGGAAATCGAGAAGGCCGGCAAGCCGCCGCTCGAAGAGTGGGAAGGTTATGGCGAAACCTCCGCCGGCAATCTCTACGCCTCCATCGAAAAGGCGCGCACGCAACCGTTCGACCGTTTCCTCAACGCGCTCGGCATCCGCCACATCGGCGAGACCAACGCGCTGCTTGTCGCCCGCCATTTCGGCTCGTTCGAAGCGCTGCAGGAAGCCGTCGCCAACGCCGCCGCGCAGCGCCCCAACGACGCCTATCGCCGCCTTGAGAACGTTGAAGGCGTCGGCCCCGGCGCGCGCGACAAGCTTCTCGCCGCCGCAGCCGAGCTTCCCGCGAAACAACCCGTCACGGCTGATGAGTCACTGGAAACCGCGCTCGCCAGTATTGCAGGTCTCAACAAGACCGCGCGCGCAGCCCTAGCTGTCGACTATGGCGACTGGCCAACCTTCCGTCGCGAAGTCCAGTCCGCCGCGAAGGGCAGGCCGGGCGAGGATCTCATCTCGCTGGGCGCCATCAACGGCCTCGGAGAAGTCGCCGCTGAAGCCCTCGTCGACTTCTTCGCCGAGAAACACAATCGCGAGGTATTGAAGGCGCTGCGCGAGAAAGTCACGGTCGTTCCGCACCAGATCGCCGACACCTCCGGCAGCAAGGTCGCCGGCAAGATCGTCGTGTTCACTGGCTCGCTGGAAAAGATGACGCGCGACGAAGCCAAGGCGCAAGCGCTGGCCCTCGGCGCCAAGGTCTCGGGCTCCGTCTCAAGCAAGACCGATCTCGTTGTCGCTGGCCCCGGCGCCGGCTCAAAGCTGGCGGACGCCGAAAAGCACGGCGTCACGGTGCTCACCGAGGACGAATGGTTGAAGCTGGTAGGTAAAGCCTGAGCCTTCTGGCTCAGAACCCCATCGGCGTCTTGGCGATGAACGCTTTCTCGGCGCTGGTTGATGTCCGCCCCAGCATCGCATTGCGATGTGGAAAGCGCCCGAACTTCGTGATCACGGCGGCATGCCGCTTGGCGAAATCGTAGGCCAACAGCAAGTGCGGATGCAGCTCCGGCCCGCCCTGGCTCAGCAGCTCGGAGAACTTCTCCACGCTGCGCCGCTGGTCGGTCGCTGATTCCGAATGCTCCAGCGGCATGTAGAGAAACCAGCGCTCCACCGGCTTCAGCTTCATGTCGTCGCCGCTCGCAATCGCGTCCTTGCACAGCTCAAGCGCAATCGCGTCGTTCTCGAAAGCCGCCGCCGTGCCGCGGAAGATATTGCGCGAGAACTGGTCCAGCGCGATCACAGCCGCCAGCCGCTCCTGCACGCCGATCGCCGCCCAGCGATGCGCCTCGCCCGAGGCAAGCTTCGCGACAATCTCGGAAAATCGATACGCGATGATGCGGTCGAGCTGGAACCCGCCGCCAAACCAAAGCGTCATCCGGTCCTGCAGCGAAACGGTGCGCTCCGCCGCATAGCCGAACCAGTAATGCAGGATCGTTCCCGCCGTCTCGTCGACGTCGAGGCGCGTATAGCGCGCGCTATGGGGATCCTCGTCCTCGAACGCAATCTGCTCAGCGGAGATATTGCGCCGACGCAACCATTCTTCGCGCTCGCCAACACCAGAGCCGGGCATGCCCGGACCAGCCGACAGCGCCCGAGGCGCGGCTGGCGCGCCTTCAAGGTCGTCGATGAAGATGCGGCCGTTCTCCGCCATCCTGTTCCGGCTTTCAGTCGTTAGCCATGACCTTCGGGCGCGTCGCCACGATCATGTAATTAACGGACGCATCCCGTCCCAGAGTCCAGCGTCCCGATAGAGGCGAGAATGAGACACCGACGGGATCCTGCACAGCAAGCCCGGCGCCGGTCAGGGCAGCGCTCGCTTCCTGCGGTGTCACGAACTTCGACCATTCATGTGTGCCAACCGGCAACCATCGCAGCACATGTTCCGCACCCACCACCGCCAGCGCGAACGCCTTGGCGGTACGGTTAAGCGTCGCCATCACCATCAGACCGCCCGGCGCCAGCAGCTTGGCGCAATCCGCCAGGAACTGCGCCGGATCGGAAACGTGCTCGATCACTTCCAGCGCCAGAACGATATCGAATTTCGGCTCGTTGCCGTGGATCAGCCCTTCGACGGTCCCGACGCGATAGTCGACATCGACATGAACCTGATCGGCATGAACCATCGCCGCCTTGATGTTCTTGTCCCCGGCATCGACGCCTACGGCATGCGCGCCCAGCCGGGCCATCGGTTCGGTCACCAGCCCGCCGCCGCAACCCGCGTCCAGCAGCCGCAGCCCCTCCAGAGGCCTCCGACTGTCCCCATCCAGCCCAAAATGGGCCACCGCGGTGTCGCGAATGAAGGTCAGCCTTGCCGGGTTGAATTTGTGCAGGGGGGCAAACTTGCCGGTAGGGGACCACCAGTCCGCAGCCATTGCCCGAAACTTGTCGATTTCGGCCGGATCGACGCTCGGCGCCTCAGGAATCGTCTCGTCTCGAACAAGGGTCTTGCCCATTGGATAACTTCGCTTATTGCGTCTGCCGACTGGTCCCGGCTTCGATACACATGTCGTTCGCCGGGGGTGGGAGGTCAATGCGGCTCCTCAACGGAGTTCCTGTCCGATCGCCTGCCGGTTGTGGAATTTAGCAGGTCTGGAAGCCGCTTTATGAATCGCCTCGTGCTGAAATTCGGCGGTACGTCGGTCGCCAATCTCGAGCGCATCGCGCATGTGGCGGAGATCGTCGCCGCGCGCCGCGCCGAAACCCGCGCTATTGCCGTGGTTGTCTCCGCCATGTCGGGCACGACCAACCAGCTCGTGGAATGGACCAAGGGCGCTGCCGGCCCAGATCTGCACGGCCCCGACTATGACGACGAGTACGATGTGGTGGTGGCTTCCGGCGAACAGGTCACGGCGGGTCTCCTGGCGCTCGCACTGCGCAAGAAGGGTCTGAAAGCCCGTTCATGGCTCGGCTGGCAGCTCCAGCTCCGCACCGATGAAGCGCACGGCAAAGCGCGCATCATGGGCTGCGAGAATCCCGAATTCATCCGCTCCGTCGACAGTGGCGAGATCGCCGTCGTCGCGGGCTTCCAGGGCGTGGACGACAATGGCCGCGTCTCGACGCTCGGCCGTGGCGGCTCTGATACGTCCGCCGTCGCTGTTGCTGCTGCGCTCAAGGCGTCGCTCTGCGACATCTACACGGACGTCGATGGCGTCTACACCACCGACCCGCGCATCACGCCCAAGGCGCGCCGTCTCGAAAAGATTTCCTACGAGGAGATGCTGGAACTTGCTTCGCTTGGAGCAAAAGTTCTGCAGACCCGCTCGGTCGAGCTGGCGATGAACCATCGCGTTCCCGTGCGTGTGCTCTCTTCGTTTGAAGGCCCTGTGCCTTCCCCCAATACCGGTACGCTCGTGTGCGATGAGGAACAGATCGTGGAAAAGCAGGTTGTCAGCGGCGTCGCTTACTCACGGGACGAAGCCAAGTTCAGCATGATTGGCGTTGAAGACCATCCGGGCGTCGCCGCCACCATCTTTGGCGCGCTTGCCGACGCGGGCGTCAACGTCGACATGATCGTGCAGGCTTCCGCCAAGACGGAAGGCCGGCAGAACATCGTGTTCACCTGCCCGGATCGCGATGCCGCCCACGCCAGCGCCGTACTCAACAATCTCAATGGCAAGGTCGGCTATGAGAGCCTCGTCGTGTCCAGAGACGTGGCGAAGGTGTCCGTAATCGGCGTCGGAATGCGCAGCCATGCCGGCGTCGCCAAAACCATGTTCCAGGCTCTTTCCGACAAGGGCATCAACATTCAGGTTATTTCGACATCGGAGATCAAGATTTCCGTCCTGATCGATGCATCCTATACCGAGCTGGCAGTACGTGCGCTGCATACAGCCTATGGATTGGACTCGGACTGATTTGGGGGCTTGAGGGCCCCGAACGGAGCGGCCTTCAGTGAGCGACCGTAACAGACCAGGAGACAAGAGCGGCACGCCGCCTCGCCCCCCAGCGGGCGGCGGCGGGGCGAAGCTGCTCCTGTCGCGTCTGCGTGCGCTCATGGCAAACCAGGCGCAGGATCCCAAGCGCCTCGACCGTGTCGTCGAACTCATCGCTAACACCATGGTGGCGGACGTCTGCTCGATCTACCTGCGGTCCGAAGATGAAAGCCTGCTGCTGATGGCGACGCGGGGCCTTGCCCCCGAAGCCGTCGGCCGCACCCGAATGAAGGAAAACGAGGGTCTCGTCGGCCTCGTGTCGGCGACGGCCCGGCCGTTGCGCCTGACGGACGCTTTCTCGCACCCGCGCTTCTCCTACCGCCCTGAAACCGGCGAAGACCCGTTCCACTCCTTCCTTGGCGTGCCCATCCTGCGCGGCGGCCGTGTACTCGGCGTGGTCGTCGTCCAGAACCGCACCGAACGCGTCTACGATGACGAGGAAGCCGAAGCGCTGCAGACGGTCGCCATGGTGTTGGCCGAACTTGTCGCCTCCGCCGCTGACACGCTCAGCGCCGGCCTGCGTCAGACGCGCCCGGTCGAACTCCATGGCCGCGTGCTCAACGAAGGCCTCGCAACCGGCAAGGTCCACCTCTACGATCCCGTCGTTCCGCCCACCCAGCTGTTCGCCGCCGACGCCGAGGAAGAAGAGCGCCGCCTCAACGAGGCGCTGGACGCCCTGCGCGCCAATATCGACGCGATGCTCACGCGCGCCGGC
>ERZ795061.2541-NODE-2541-length-16558-cov-6.755741_pt1 | contig 16558 bp, 16 predicted proteins | sample MGYA00375145_ERZ795061 | MGnify/ENA primary metagenome ERZ795061 (study PRJEB30190, sample SAMN05720144) | anaerobic digester metagenome | isolation source: active sludge of municipal wastewater-treating anaerobic digesters | place: USA | collected 2014-12-22 ... | reverse complement strand
TGTCTTGAAAAAAGACCGTCTAGCCCGTTCATGATCGACCTGCCACGCCTGAAAGAGGTTGGCTCATGGAAATGCTTTATGGTTATGATCGTAATGGCCTGTGACAATCGATTTCAGGCCCATTGTAGAAGGCCCGGCCAGGGAAACGAAGTTGAAGAGCGAAGAAGTGCAGTTTTTCTCGAAAAATTATTGCCAATTCGGCGGAACAAAATTGGTTGCCTTGATCATGACAGGTGCTTGTCTCTCAGGTAATTTAATTTCTGGGTTGCTGCATCAAAATCAGTGCTGCTGATTATGCCTTTATATTTTTTCGCGATCGGCGAACGAATTTCTGATTCTGAATTCTCAGGATTTTTCAGAAGAAATGATTTATACAATTCTTCGGTAAGCTCGCTGAGAGACTTCTGCTGCTTTGAGGCGTAGATTTTTATGCGCTCGATTATTTCCTTATCGAGTCTTAGAGTAAGCCTGGTATTCATACCAACCCTCCGGGTGACGTATCTGATTTGATTAGACGCCATAGTCTGTGGTTGTAAGTTTGGTTAGGCTTCTTAATATAATTCAATTTTTATGATTTTAGAGTATTGCTGGAAATCATTATCACAGGTGAAAATGGGTATCTTATTTCTGGAGGCAACTGCACAAATCAAGAAATCAATGTGCCCGCCCTGGATTCCATTTTTTCTGCATTCGTTAGAAAATTCTGCGGCTAAAACATAGTCAGCGTCAGTTATTGGCAGATTTGCCGCCCATTGCGCCCGGCACCGTAAGGTCGAAGAGCATGCCGACCGGCATGCTGTTGCCGCTGAGAGCCGCGGCGATGTAGGCAACGGCTTCCTGGCCGGTTGTGGTGCCGACAACCGTGTAGCCGATCCTTTGCAGCATGACGGTGATAACTTCCAGCATGACTGGCTCGTCGTCCATTACCAGAAAGGCGCCGCTGCCGCAATGCACCTGTTTCAGGGAATGGCTGGCAGGCGGGTTGGCGACAGTGACTATTGAAAAAGCTCAGACATTGCGACGCCGTTTCCCCCATGCTCATTGAGAATGGTTGTAAAGCAGTTGATTATTTTTACTTTACGGGCTAGGATATCGGGGAGTTTTTTATGCATTTTCTGAAAGGAAACAGGTATGAGCGAAGAAAGAATCAAGAAATTTGAAGCACGCCGCCAGCAGCTCAGAAAAATGAGCGATGAGCAGCTCAAGGAACGTTTCTGGGAACTTTGCAACCAGATGGTAGAGCCAATGGTTGAATATGGCCGCAAATACACTTCCATGTCGATCGAACGCTCGGTTCTGCTGCGCATGGGCATCGACAGCGTCACCTCACAGGGCGTCGTCAGCCGCGTCAACGAAGCCGGTCTGCTTGGCAAAGGCGCCGGGCACGTGGTGCTCAAGCTCTCTCAGAAACTCGGTGTCGATCTGCGTGAAGCTGCAAAGCGCATCAACGAAGATAAAAACGCGCTGCAGGGCCTGTTTTAACCACTGAAAGACAAGGAAAGAAATAACATGAATAAACTCGATATCAAAAAGAAAATCGACGTAGAAGAAATTCTCAACGATCTCGAAAATTATCACCCCCGGCGCAAAGGCTGGACCTGGCGTGAAAAGGTCGAGGGCGGTTACAAGGTCGAAAAGTTTCATTTTAAAGAAATGAGCAAGCCGCTCGCCAATTCTGTGCCGCTGCCCGCTGCCAAATATTTCAACAACATCGATCCGCAGCCGATGCCGGTTATCACTACCGAAATCGCTTCCGGGCGTTTTGAAGACGATATCAGACGCATGCGCATGGCCGCCTGGCACGGCGCTGACCATATCATGGTCATCAGAACCACCGGTCAGAGCCATATCGACGGGCTGCTCGAAGGCACACCCGAAGGCGTCGGCGGCGTTCCGATAACCCGCAAGCAGATCAGAGCCTCGCGCAAAGCCTGCGACCTCATCGAAGATGAAGTCGGCCGCAAGATCAATTTCCATTCTTATGTTTCTGGCGTTGCCGGCCCCGAAGTCGCCGTTCTCTTCGCTGAAGAAGGCATCAACGGCGCCCACCAGGACCCGCAGTACAACGTGCTTTACCGCAACGTCAACATGTATCGCTCATTCACCGATGCCGCCAGCGCCAAAAAGGTAATGGCCGACGCCGGTATTTTCCAGATCGATGGCGCCCATAACGCCAACGCCACCGCCAAAGAAGGCTGGTCGGTCATGCCCGAACTGCTCGTGCAGCACGGTCTGAACTGCGCCTTCTCGGTCAAGGTTGGCATGCCGAAGAGCCAGATCGGTCTGTCAACGGTTCCGCCATGTGCACCGCCGTCGCCGAAAATCTGGTATGATCTGCCGTATGCCGTCGCTCTGCGCGATATCTTCAGCGAATTCAAGTTCCGCGCCCAGCAGAACACCCGCTATATCGAATCTGACATCGAAGAAGCTACCCGCACCCACTGCATCGACACCATGATTTCTGCGCTGACCAGCGCCGACATTCAGAGCACCATCACCCCCGATGAAGGCCGCAATGTTCCGTGGCATTACAACAACATCAGGGGTATCGAAACCGCCAAGCAGACCCTCGTCGCCCTCGATGGTTTCAAACAGCTGGTCAAGCTCGACAGAGACGGCCCGCTCGGCGAAATGGTTCGCGATATCAAAGAACGCGCGATCTGCTTCCTTGAAGAAATGGCCGAAACCGGTGGTTATTTCGCCGCCGTCGAAAAAGGCTTCTTCGTCGATTCAGCCAAATACCCCGATCGCAACGGCGACGGTATTGCCCGCGACGGTAAGGGTGGGGTAGGCGCCGACTCGATCGTCGAGCGCGATGCCGACTATATGGCCCCCGTCTGCAGCGTTTTCGGCCACAACCAGCTGCCGGCCGGTCTGAAGAAGCCCTGCGACCCGATCAAGGGCTGCACTCTCTGCGACCCGACCAAAATTGCTTATATCGACGAAATCGACCAGACCGACAACTGCAATCTGCGCCTGCAGAAAACCGTTGAATACCGCAAAGGCAAGATGATCAAGCCCGAAGCGGAATGGGCCGGCGACGGCACCGTGCTGATTCAGCTGTTCGTGCCCGAAGAACTCGAAGTGGCACGCGTTGCCGCAATGGAAATGGCCAAAAAGATGGGTCTCAATGACCCCGAAGTCATCAACACCCAGGTCATGCACCCGAGCGAAGGCACCTTCGTCGAAGTCAAGGGCAAAGTCGACTTCGCCATCGATCGCACGACGCTGAAGATTCCGCCGAAAGAAGAAATGCTGAGCGAAGAAGAGATTCGCGCCGGCATCAAGAAAATCGGCCTCAAGGTCGTCGCCGGCACCGTCGGTGAAGACGAACATTCGGTCGGTCTGCGCGAAATTCTCGACATCAAGCACGGCGGCATCGAAAAATACGGCGTTAAATACCATTACCTCGGTACCTCGGTGCCGGTCGGCAAAATGGTCGACGCCGCGATCGAAACTGGCGCTGACGCGATTCTCATCAGCACCATCATCAGCCACAACGATGTGCACCGCAAGAACATGCGCAAGCTCGACGAACTCTGCCGCGAAAAAGGCATCAGAGAAAAAGTCATGATCATGTGCGGCGGCACCCAGGTCACCCGCGACATCGCGAAGGAATGCGGTATGGACGACGGCTTCGGCCGCGGCACCAAGGGCATTCACGTCGTGAACTCGATGGTCAAAATTCTCAAGGCCAAAAAGCGCGTCTGATCTGGCTTTCTGTAGTTAACGAGAGGCTCCGGTTTTGCCGGGGCCTCTTTTGTTGCTTTTTTACTGCTTTTTTACTGGCTACAGATGCGACTCGAAGCTGGCAAAAATAATGTTTGCCTGATCAGGCCGGGCGGTTTAGAATTCCGCTGACAGAATACAAAATTTTGCAGGCAAACCGGTTCAGCATGGTTTTTATTTACACAATCAGTATTTTTCTTTCAGCTTTCCTGCTGTTCATGGTGCAGCCCATGGTGGGGCGCATTTTTCTGCCGCTGGTTGGCGGTGCCCCGGCCGCCTGGAACACCTGCATGTTTTTCTTTCAGCTGCTGCTGCTTGGCGGCTACGCTTACACCCACCTCGCTTTCGCCCGACTGAAAAGTGGCAGCCAGATGCTGCTGCATCTGATTTTTGCTGTGGGCGCAGCTTTGACATTGCCGATTGCTTACCGTGGCGGCGCGTCAGTGCCGGAAGACCCGGCGCTGTGGCTGTTGCTGCAGCTTATGCTGACGGCCGGTCTGCCGTTTCTCTTTCTGTCTGCCACTTCGCCGATGCTGCAGAAGTGGTTTTCGCTGTCGAACCACGCCCGCGCTGCCAACCCGTTTTTTCTCTACGCCGCCAGCAATTGCGGCAGTCTCGCGGCTCTGCTTGCTTACCCGGTGTTCATCGAGCCGAATCTGAGCCTGCATGACCAGGCCACTTTCTGGAAATATGGCTTCTATCTTCTCGCCCTGCTGATGGCCGGGTGCGCAGTGCTGCTGCGGCGTCGTTCTGAAAAGCAGACAGTGACAGAAAATTTTTCGGCTGCTCCGGTCGGGGCAGAAGCCGGTGATCGGGCCAAATCTGCGGTTTCAGAAACGAAGGTGACTGCGACAGCCGACCCGGCATGTGACAGGGCGACTTCGGCTGCGCCAGGGCAGGAGCAGATCTGGTGCTGGATTACGGCAGCGGCGGTGCCCTCAAGCCTGTTGCTTGCGGTTACCGGCTTTTTGACGCGCGATGTGGCGCCGGTACCGCTTCTGTGGGTCGTGCCGCTGATGCTTTATCTGGTAACCTGGATTCTCGCCTTTTCTGAATGGTTTCGTTTGCCGACACGCCTGATCAGAGGAGCTGCCGGTGTGGGGGCCCTGATTTTTCTGCCCCTTTACTTTCTTGACGGCACATTCGGTATTGAAATTGGTCTGCCGGCGCACCTGTTCGTGCTGTTCAGCTTTTCGCTGCTCTGCCACCGCTATCTTGCTGAAACCCGGCCTGCGGCTTCCGAGCTGACCGCTTTTTATCTGTGGCTTTCGGTCGGGGGCGTGGTCGGGGGCATGTTCAATTCATTGCTGGCGCCACTGCTGTTCTCGAATCTTACCGAATACCCGTTCGCCATGCTCGCCGGTATTTATTTTCTGCAGAAAACCGGGGAAGAAAACAGCGTTGGCGCAAAGCTGCCGGCTGACCGAGAAGTTTCAGACGGGCCAGCAGGGCAGAATCGTCTCGAAAACCGGCGCTCTCTGTTCGCGGCGGCGGCATTTTCGCTGCCATTCGCCGCTCTGATTTACCTGATTTTTGAAATTCCCCTGAAAACCTGGCTGCTCAAACTGGCATTTTATCTGGCCATCGACTGTTCGGAAGGGCCGATGCAGAGGATGATCACTTTCGTTACCGATTATCAGGTCGGAGTTCAGTTCTGGCTCTGCCTCTTCGCCTCTGGTGCCGCTTATTTCATGTTCATTCGCGAAGTGAGAATACGGCAGGTTGCCTTTTTTGCGCTGGTTATGCTGCTGCTTTTCGTCGGGCGGGTCGGCAAGAAGGACCCGGTGATTTTCCATTCGCGCAATTTTTTCGGCACCAAGGAAGTCATTGCAACCCACAGGGGAACACTGCACCAGCTGGTGCACGGCGACACAATTCATGGGGCGCAGAGCTATATTCCGGCTCTGAAGCGTGAGCCGCTGGCTTATTATCATCGTCAGGGTCCGGTTGGCGACATTTTTGCGCTGCCGGTGGCGCAAAAAGAAAATCTCAAAGTCTGCGTGCTCGGCCTCGGCCCGGGCAATGCCGCTGCCTGGGCCCGGCCCGGCAATTCATTCACCTTTATCGAAATCGACCCGGAAATCGTTCAGGTTGCCCGCGACCCCGCTCTGTTCACTTTTCTGGCCGACAGCCCGGCCGAAAGCAATGTGGTAATCGGTGATGGTCGTCTGAAGATGCAGCAACTGCCCGACGGCGCGTTTGACATAATCATTCTTGCGGCATTTTCTTCCGATTCAATTCCGGTGCATCTGATAACCCTGGAAGCGATGCGGATTTATCTCAGCAAACTGGCGCCAGACGGCATCATTGTCGCAAATCTCTCGAACCGCTATCTCGACCTGGCTTCGCTGGCTGCAACAACTGCAGAAAAGTGCGGGCTCGAGTGCGTTGGTGTTTCCGATCACGTTTTCGACGCGGCGGCGGGCGAGAACTTTATGCGCATGCCCTCGATCTATGCGGTTATGGCGCGCCCCGGAACCCAACTGCCGGCGACAAAGGCGCCATACCGCCTGAAATGGGAAAAACTGCGGGCCCGGGCCGGGGTAGAACCCTGGACAGATGATTTTCACAGCCTTTTTACGCTTTTCCATCTCGATGCACTTCAGTTCAACGCCGACTGATACGCAAATTGTTTGCTTTATCTGAAGAATTGCAATAAGCTGGGAGTCTTCGGGGTTTTCAAACCATGAGTCGATTCAGTGAAACTTTTATCGCCTTCGAAGCGCCACATTACCGACGCTATTTCGTTTCGAACACCATTTCGTCGTTCGGAACCTGGATGCAGCGACTTGGCATCAGCTGGCTCGTCTACCGCCTTACCGATTCGGCCAACTGGCTTGGTATCATTACCTTTGCCGGCTGGTTCAGCTCGTTTCTGCTGATGCCTTATGCGGGTGCACTTCTCGATGGGGGGCGTCGCCGGCAGATCCTGGTGTTTTCGCAGGTTCTCGGGTTCTCGCAGGCGATGGTGATGGCGGTTATGACTTTTACCGATGCGATCAACGTCTACTGGATACTGTTTTTAAGCGTGCTTCTCGGTATGACCAACGCTTTTGACATGCCCGGGCGGCATACTTTCGTTTCTGATATGTTCAGCGACAAGCGGCGTCTTGCCAATGCCATCGCTCTGAATTCGACCGGTTTCAATATGGCGCGCATGGTCGGGCCGGCTCTGGCGGGTATTATCGTCGCGGCCTATGGTGAAGGGGTGTGCTTTCTGCTCAACAGTCTGTCGTTTTTGCCATTTGCCTGGGTGCTTGCCACAATGCGTCTCGAAGGCGACAGCGCCGCCCGCAGTGATAAGGGGCCGGGCGAAAGCTTTTCGCGGCGCATTATCGAGGGTTTGCGTTATTCATTCGGGCATCCGCTGATTTTTCCGATGCTGATTCTGCTTTCCGTATCGAGCTTTATGGGTATGTCGGTGCACATGGTGCTGTTTCCGGTTATTGCTGACCGCATGCTTGGCGGAGGTGCGACAACGCTTGGTTATCTCACCGGCGCGATGGGTTTCGGCGCGATTTTTGCCGCACTCGGTCTGGCATCACGCCGCCGGCTCGACGGCATACAGCGCCTGCCGCCGGCAGCTTTCGGGGTGTATGGCATTGCCACGATTGCGCTGGCATACTGCAGCAGTCTGAAAATGGCTTTGCCTTTTGCGGCCCTGATGGGCGCCTGCATCGTTTTCGGCTGGTCATCGAGCAATACGCTGCTGCAGACAATATCTGACAAAGACAAGATCAGCCGGGTCATGAGTCTGTCGATGATGTCGTTCAGCGGCATGTCGCCGGCCGGCGGTCTGTTCATGGGCTGGTTTTCGACTGCTACCAGCACGCGAACCGCAATGATCGTCGGCGGTATTTTCTGCATAATTTCGGCGCTGACCTGCATCATGCGCATCCGCCACGTCAAACCCGATTTCAACAAGTAGGGAGGCTCAGGGGCGGGGGGCGCAGAGGAGCTTTTTCAGAACCGTGAAGTCGGGGCGAATGTGTTCTGACAGCAGGGGTTTTTCTGAGGCCTGCTGCAGGGCGGGGGGCAGCGGGATTGCAGTGTGCAGGATTTCGTCGACCTTTGCCTTGAATTTGGCGGGATGGGCGGTGCCGAGAAAAATGCCGTGTTCGCCTGGCGTGAGTGAATCTTTTAGCGCAGCGGCCGCGACGGCGGCATGCGGGTCGGCGAGATAGCCCAGCTCTTTCAGTCGGCGTAACGAAACGGCGGTCATTTCTTCTGAAATTGCGATGCCCTGAATCTCGCTGAGATTATATCCTTTGAGCCGGCAGATCGCTTCGATGCGCGGCCAGTTGTTCGGTTCGGCGACGTCCATGGCGTTCGACATCGTGGCGACGGTTTTGGCGGGCTGCCAGAAGCCGCTCTGCAGATAGCGGGGCACGGTATCATTGCTGTTGGTGGCGGCGATGAATCTTTTGACCGGCAGACCCATGGCTTTGGCCAGCAGACCGGCGGTCAGATCGCCAAAGTTGCCGCTGGGCACCGAGATTACCAGGTCATTGTGGCCTGCCTGCCGTGCCCGCGCCACCGCTTCGAAATAGTAACAGATCTGGGCGAGCAGGCGGCTGATATTGATCGAGTTCGCCGAATTGAGATTCAGGCAGCGGTTGATTTCGGCGTCTGAAAATGCCTGTTTGACGAGGTCCTGGCAGGTGTCGAAATCGCTGTCGACGGCGATGGTTCTGATGTTGCCACCGAGAGTGCAGAACATTTTTTCCTGCAGGGTGCTGATGCGGCCTTCGGGGTAAAGAATCACCACTTCGACGCCGGGCAGGCCGTAAAAAGCCGCGGCGACTGCGGCACCGGTATCACCCGAGGTCGCGGTGAGAATGGTGATTTTTTTATCGCCGCCGGTGCAGCTCAGGCACCGGGCCATGAAGCGAGCCCCGAAATCTTTGAACGCGAGAGTCGGGCCGTGAAACAGTTCGAGCACCGAGAGCTGTGGGCTGATTTCGATGACCGGCACCGGGAAATTGAAGGCCTGGGTCACCATTGCATCGACAACATTCTGCCCGAGCTCGTCGGCCAGCCAGGCACCGAGAAGGCGCTGACTGCGTTCGACAAACGGCAGTGCCAGCAGCTGGTCGACCCCGGCCAGCTCAGGAATCATGGTCGGAAAAAAGAGGCCGCGATCGCGGCCAAGCCCTTGTTTGAGCGCCTGCACAAAGGTCACCCGTTCTTCCGGGTGTTTGAGATTGTATAATTGCATTCAGTGAGCCTTTCATCAGATGCTTCAGATGATGCGCGCGCCGCGCGGGTCGACACGGCAGATGCTCGAAAAGCTTTCGTCGTTTTTAAGAAAGTTTTCACTCAGCCAGGTTTCGGCCATTTCGGCTTTCTGCGGGTCGTCGGTAACGCTGAACAGGGTCGGGCCGCTGCCCGAAATGCCGGTGGCCAGCATGCCGATTTCTTTAAGGGCAGTGCGGGCTTCAATAAACCCCGGAATCGAAGGGCTTCGGAAAGGCTCGGCGAGCACATCCTTCATCGCAGCTGCCGCCAGTTCGACATCGTTGCGATAAGAGGCGTGAATGAAAGCGGCCAGATTGCGGCCATACTCGATGGCGACGGCACGCTCGTAACGTTCGGGCAGCAGGGCACGCATTTCTGAGGTTGCAAGCGCGATGCCCGGATAAGCAATAACCCAGAACCAGTCTTTGAACCAGGGCACCGGTTCGCAGATGCGGTTGCCGGTCTGCAGCAGCAGTTGCATTCCGCCATGAAAAGAGGGGGCGACATTGTCGTAATGCACCGAGCCGCTGACGCGGCCTTCGAATTCGCCCATCATCAGAAGCAGCTGGTCGCTCGAAAACGGCAGGCCGAAATGCTGATTCATGGCAAAAATGGTGGCAACGATAGAACTGGCGCTTGAACCGAGGCCACTGCCGACCGGAAGATTCTTGATCAGTTCGAGTCTGATGCCGGCCGTTTTTTTGCGGGCCGGCAGTCGGGCCAGGAAATAGTTGGCGCACTGCCAGGCAATGTTGCTCTCTGGTTCGACCGGAAGTTTGTGTTTCCAGGGGCCGGCAAACGAGAATTCAATACCCTTCTCGCATTCTTCGATTCTTATCGAGTCGCCGAGCAGGCTGCCGTCGACAGGGGCGAGCGCCAGGCCGAGCAGGTCAAAACCGGCGCCGACGTTGGCAATGGTGGCTGGGGCGTAGAATGTCTGGTTCATAAGGTGCTCTCCCTTGTCCAGTTCAGGGTGCGCAGCAGGTCCGCAAAGGTTCCGGCTGCGGTTACCTCGTTGCCGGCTCCGTAACCTCTGAGCACAAACGGAATCGGCTGGTAATAGCGACTGTAGAACGCGAGTGCGTTCTCGCCGCCTTTAACACTGAAAAGTGGTTCATCCGGGGCGATTTCGGCGATGCGCACGCGGCATTCAGAACCGTCGATTTCGCCGATATAGCGCAGCACCATGTTTCTGGCGCGGGCGGCTTCAACGCGGGCTCTTATCTGGGCATCGGCTTTCGGAAGATTCTGCAAGAACTCGTCGATACTGCCCTCAGAATTGAAATTGGCCGGCAGAACGCTCTCGACTTTGATGTCGCTGAGTTCATATTCGTAACCGACTTCGCGGGCAAGAATCAGCACTTTGCGGGCGACATCCATGCCGCAGAGGTCGTCGCGGGGGTCGGGCTCGGTGTAGCACTTTTCACGGGCGATGGCAGTGGCTTCGGAAAGGCTCATGCCTTCGTCGAGTTTTCCGAAAATGAATGACAGCGACCCGGAAAGTATGCCCTTGAAGCGCAGCAGCACGTCACCGGCAAAAACCAGTTTCTTGAGATTGTCGATAACCGGCAGGCCGGCACCGACGGTGGTTTCGTAGAGAAACTGCCGGCGCTGGCGCAGAGCCACATCGCGCAGGGCACGGTAATAGCCGAAGTCGCGGGTATTGGCTTTTTTATTGGGGGTGACGACGTTCAGGCCGGCGTTCATGGCGTCGAGATAGCTGTCGGCAACCGCCTGGCTGCTGGTGCAGTCGACGAGAACCGGGTTGAGCAGCTGCTGCTCGTCGACCCAGGCGAACATGGCTTTGAGATCGCAGGGCACGCCCTTTTCGGCATGGGCCTGCTGCCAGGTCTGCAGGTCGATGCCACGGGCGTCGAGAAGCATGTTTTTTGAATTGGCGATGCCGCAGACTCTGATGGTGATGTTCTGCTTTTTCAGAAAACTTTGCTGCTGGTGAATCTGGTTGAGCATGGCGCGGCCGATATTGCCGCAGCCGACGAGCAGCACATCGAGATACTGCTGCACATCGAAAAACACCTGATGCGCGGCGGCAACTGCCCGGGCGCTGCGGTTCTGGTCGATGACCACCGAAATAGAGCGCTCAGAAGCGCCCTGGGCGATGGCGATGATATTGGCACCCGACTGGGCCATGGCTTTGAAGAATTTGGCTGCCAGACCCTTGCGGGTGCGCATGCCGTCGCCGATCAGCGAGACAATCGATAGATTATGGGTGAACTCGACCGGTTCGAGAAAACCGCTTTTCAGTTCGAGTTCGAATTCATCGTTGAGCACCTGTTCGACCTTGCCGGCGTTATCACGGGCAACGCAGAAACAGATACTGTATTCGGAAGAACTCTGGGTAATGAGGGTTACCGAAACGCCGGCGCGCGAAATGGCGCCGAACACGCGGCTGGCCATGCCGACCAGGCCTTTCATGCCAGGCCCGGAAACGTTGACCATCGTTTGTTTGTCGAGATTCGAGATCGCCTTTACTGCCAGACCACTGGTATCGGTGGCGTCGGAGACGAGGGTACCGGACGCCGCCGGGTTGAGGCTGTTTTTGATATAACAGGGAATATGATACTGGGCAATCGGTGCGATCGTTTTCGGGTGCAGCACCTTGGCGCCGAAATACGACATTTCCATGGTTTCGCGGTAACTGAGCTGTGGCAGCAGGCGGGCGTCGGGCACCAGATTCGGGTCGACGCTGAAAACACCGTCGACGTCGGTCCAGATTTCGCAGGTATCAGCTCTCAGGCAGGCGGCCAGCACGGCAGCCGAGTAGTCGGAGCCGTTGCGGCCGAGCGTTACCGCTTTGCCGTCAGGGTCACCGGCGCCAAAACCGGGCATGATGATGACCTGATACTGGCCAAGCTCTGCCATATTGAAGCCGGGTCGGCTTTTTTCGATATCGACCAGCGCATTGAGAGTGGGGCCATAGGCCTTAAAGAGCCTGACCGGGTCGAGCAGCACCGTTTTCAGGCCGCGGGCGAGCATCACCTGTTCCATCAGTGCGCCCGAGAGGTATTCGCCACCGATGGCAATCGAAGCCATGATTGGCTCAGGGCAGTCTGAGAGCATTGCAATGCCCTGAACGCGTTGATTCCAGAATTTCAGAAAATACTGCAGGCGGGTTTCGAGAGTGCTCTGCTGCTGACTGGTCAGACCGCAGGCGGCCGCGTCGGCGAAAAGTTTGCGGAAAAGGCTTTCGAGACGCTGGTAGACTGTCTGGTGGTCGGCGCCCTTCAGTGCCTGGTCGATCATTTCGAGAAGGCTGTTGGTAACGGTTGCAGGAGCCGAAAGAACGGCGGCGACGGTTTCGCCGGTCGTTGCGGCAGCGATGAGGTCAGCGGCCTGCGAAAACCTTGCCCAGCTGGCGAGCGAGGTGCCGCCGAATTTCATTACCTTCATGGTGGTCTCCGATCCTGTGGTGTGAGGGTTTTACCGGAGAAGTATAACACGATTTTCTGGCCGGGCACAGGATTCGAAACGGAGAATTTGCACCGGCTTTTTTACAAAGCAGTTGCACGCCATTTTTTTTGCCGGTTGAAGATGTGGGGCGGGGGCATTAGAATGGATGAAAATGGAGGTCGGCATGGAACCAGAAAAAACAAGCCAGTCAGAGGATGCTGAAAGCCTGCAGGTCGCGAAACCGGTTGAATCGGCGCGATTGCCTGAACCACTCACTGGCAACGGCCCGGAACGGGTTGTTCAGTCGAGCGCCTGGGTGCATTTTATCTGGGCCACAGCTTTTGTCGCGATTTTTGCGCTCACGGCCATCTGGGTTCTGCCGCTGTTTATGGCGCGGGAACTCGGCAATCAGGGGGCAGACGCAATACGCAGAGCTCTCAAGCCTTCCGTCGAGGTTAAATCAATATTTTCGCAGCTTCTCGGCAGCACTGACCGCACGCGCAAACTGGTGGTCGTGACTCAGACGGTCGATGTCGAGCTTTATCGCGAGAATCACAAGCGGGTGCTCAATGACTGGTTTCCGGCCGGTTCGGCCTGGGTGCGGGTCAAGGTGCTCGACAACCGTGTGCAGTTTTATGTGCCGGTCGAGGAAATCACCGGCCAGAACTTCATCTACGATGATCTGACTGGAACTCTACGGGTGATAGCGCCGCCGATGCGCATCGACCGAGAGATGGTTTCGGTGCAGAGCGACCCCGAAAAGATCATCGTCGAAGAAAAGGGTTCGTGGGTGCCCCTGATTGGCCCGAAAGCTGAAACCCTGCGCAAAGAAGCCATGTCAGAGCTGAAAGACGAAGTTCTCAAAGCCGCCAGTCATGAGCTGGTCAAAGAAGAGGCGCGTCGTGAGGCGCAGAAAGCTCTCGAACAGTTTTTCGGGCTGTTGAAATCTTCACTGCGCGACGATGTAAAACTGCAGATATACCTGCCCTGAGCCGCTTTCAGATATGGCTTTACCGGTATTAAACTGATTCTCTGCCTGCCTAAGGCATTCAGGTTTTTGCTGGCAGTTGTTAAAATTTAACCGGCTGCGGAGTTGAAAAAGACACTGCCGGTTTGTAGAATAAAGCAAATTTTCAAGGCAAACAGGAGTCTGGATTGGTCAACGATATAAATAATGCACTTGCCACTGAATTCATGCACCGTTATCAGACTCTGCTGAAAGATTATCAGAATCTGCAGACCCGCACCGACCGGAAAATTGCCGACGCCGCCGACTCGGGCCGTGCCGACCTGCTGCTGGCGATCCTGCCCGCCGTCGACAGCCTCAAAAATGCTCTGACCCACGCCGGCAACAATGATTCTACCGGGCAGTTCGCCGCCGGCTTCGAACTATGGGCCCGCCAGTTTCTCGAAATTCTCGAAAAACAGGGTCTGCAGACAATTGCCGCACCCGGCGAACTTTTCAACCCGAATCTGCACGAATCAGTCGGCGGCGTGCCCGGCAACGCAACCCAGATCGGCAAAATCGCCGAAGTCTGCCTGCCCGGCTACGCCTTCCGCGAAAAGCTCCTCAGAGTCGCCAGGGTGCGAATCTTCGTCGAATAAATTTATAAAAAGGGTTAAAAATGGAAGAGATTCAGGCAAAGAGCATAACCCAGAGGGCACTCGATGTAATCGAAAAGATCGGCAATCGTTTTTACTCTGCTGATTGCCGTGCTGGTGCTTCCTGAATCGGGCGTTCTGCGTCACCCTGAGACCGGCGCAATCATCGGGCGTTCGCCATTCATGGAAGGTCTGGTTCCGATTATTGCGATGTTTTTCTTTTTTCCGGGGCTGGCTTTTGGTATCAAGACCGGGTCTGTGAAGAGCGACAAAGACGTTGCCCACGCCGTCGGCAAATCAATGGGAACCATGGGTGATTATCTCGTTCTGGCCTTCGTTGCCGGCCAGTTTGTCGCCTATTTCGCCTACACCAACCTCGGAACCATCATCGCGGTCAAGGGCGCCGGCTTTTTAAGTGCCACCGGCCTGACCGGCATGCCGATGATCGTAGCCTTCGTGCTGCTGTCTGCCTGCATCAACCTTTTTATTGGCTCTGCCTCGGCGAAATGGGCGATCATGGCGCCGGTTTTCGTGCCGATGTTAATGGTTCTCGGCTATTCCCCTGAATTCACGCAGCTTGCCTACCGCGTCGGCGATTCGGTAACCAACATCATTTCGCCGCTGATGTCGTATTTCGCCGTAATCGTCGCCTTCGCCGAAAAATACGAAGAAGACATCGGTCTCGGCACCCTGATTTCAGTGATGCTGCCCTTCTCGCTGGCCTTCCTGATCGGCTGGACAACCCTTCTGGTCATCTGGTATTACGCCGGCCTCCCGATCGGCCCCGGCATCAGCATGCTCCTGGTCAGATGAAGTGAAGGTGTTTCAGCCTGACTTGCGTTTAATTTTATATTTGACGCCAGAAACATTTTTAAAATGTTGATCCTGTGTCCAGATAATTGCATTGTGAGCCCGGGCTGTGGCTAGAATGAAGCTGTCTGCCATTGGTAATTTCAGTTCCTGGCTCAGCCTTGCCGCTTCAATTGCCAGTGTGCTGTCAATTTCCACGACCAACCCCTGTTGCATAAGTGCCATCGTTTGAAGCGCCAGGTTTTCGCCTTTTGCTGCCAGGACTTTCTTAAAAACCTCATAGATACAGATAATCGGGACAACAAGCTGTTCGGTTTTAAATAGCGGAAAAGAAAAGAAGTCGGCGTCAGGGCCATCCGCAAGATATTCCAGCCAACCGCAGGAATCAACAATATTCATATTCTGTCGGCTTCGCGTTCCAGGCTGGTATCCATGTCTTTGCAGATTCCGCGCATTTCTTTTATCGATCTGACAGGTATCAATTCTATTCTATCGCCATACTGAATGACCTGAATTTTTTCTCCGGCTTTGATTCCCATGCTTTTTCTGACTGCTTCGGGGATGACAATCTGAAATTTAGGTGAAACCTTCACAACATTCATATTCTTACCTCTTGAAAAACGTCTCCCCTTTTACGCTAACCCGATCGATCAGAAAGGTCAAGTTTATTAGTTTCAATCCCCGAGGCTGATCTGATAATAGCAAAAAAGGACTAGACGGCCAACCTCGACGGTAGAATGCGGGGTTGCGTGGGTGGACTCACTCAGGGATTGCCTGGATGAATAAGCATTAAGCCGTCAATTTCTTTAAAGAGCCTGTCAGACGAGGCGAGAGCAAGTCCATGCCTCAGGGAAGTTGCCGCGATCCAGATATCATTGGTAGGAATTGACTTTCCCTTTTTTCTGAGAGAGTTACCAATGAAGGCATAAAACTCAGCGGTTTCGAGATCATGGTAAAGAACTTCGACTCTTGGTGAATTTATGAACGAAGCCAGTTCTTCGCGATTTTGCGTCTCACGATTGCCCATTTTAAAACCGGAATACAGCTCTGCAATGACCGTAATGTCTATGCCAATGAATTCAACACGCTGAAAAAGCTTTTTTATCGAGGAATCGTTTTCTTTAAAAGCTGAATAGACGTTTGTATCAATGGCAATTTTTCTCATTTCTAGATTTCCTCATCAATAGCTTCGAAAATGCTGGTATTTTTTTTGAATTGAAGAGCTTCTTCTTTTGACCAGCCACCGGCAAGTGAATCCAGATCGTGATACTCATTGAAAACTTTGTCGCGATCAAGGCAGGTGGCTTTTTTTAAAGCCATAATAAGCCACTGATTAATGCTCATTCCGGCTTTCCCGGCTAGAGTTTTAATCATCTTATCCAGATTTTCATCGATTCCTCTTATGGTAACGGTTTTCATAGCAGCCTCAATTTTAAGCTTTCACTATAAGCATACGTTTTGCATGCATAATATGCAACTATCAATTGAAATAAAAAACACCAAAAATAAAGCTTTCAGCAATCCCCGATTTTATGGGGAGACCGGCGGAACGTATGAACTATCTGAGAGTATGGGAATGCATCCGGGTTTCAATCCCCGATTTTATGGGGAGAGAGGCGGAACCACGGCTCTGACCGGCTTCAAAACCGGATTTTTTCAGTTTCAATCCCCGATTTTATGGGGAGACCGGCGGAACCAGGCCAGAATCAAGCGCAAGAAAAATAGGCTTGAGTGTTTCAATCCCCGATTTTATGGGGAGACAGGCGGA
>ERZ795061.2537-NODE-2537-length-16600-cov-34.927471_pt1 | contig 16600 bp, 17 predicted proteins | sample MGYA00375145_ERZ795061 | MGnify/ENA primary metagenome ERZ795061 (study PRJEB30190, sample SAMN05720144) | anaerobic digester metagenome | isolation source: active sludge of municipal wastewater-treating anaerobic digesters | place: USA | collected 2014-12-22 ... | reverse complement strand
CCTGCAGACCTACTTCACCGCCGGCGTCAAGGAAGTGCGCGCGTGGACCATCCACGTCGGCGACACCGCGCCGCAGGCCGCCGGCGTCATCCACACCGACTTCGAGCGCGGCTTCATCCGCGCCCAGACCATCGCCTACGACGACTTCATCCAGTACAAGGGTGAGGCCGGCGCCAAGGAAGCGGGCAAGATGCGCGCGGAAGGCAAGGAATACGTGGTCAAGGACGGCGACGTGCTGAACTTCCTGTTCAACGTCTGACCGGCGCCCCCTTCGGCGTCGAGGAAGTCGGCGGAGGCTGGCGGCTGTGCGCCCGCCGTCGGCGGCAGCGCAATGGTGACCGGCGCCACCATGCCGGCACGGATGAGCAAACTCGAACGCATGGGGGGCAGCGAAGGCGCCGCTCAGGGCAGCAGGTTCTTGTAGATGCGCCCGTTCTTCATGATGAGGACGAAGCTCGACTCGGGACGCTTGATGAGCGACAGGTCCGCCGTCGGGTCGCCATCGACAAGCAACAGGTCGGCGAGCGCGCCCTCGGCGACGACCCCGAGCGGCTTGCGATACGGGTTGCGCTCGCCGGTAAGCTCGAGCAGGGCGCCGTTGTGGCCGGTCGCGATCTGCAGGACCTCGCCGGGGGGATACCAGCGCTCGAGCGAGACCAGGCGTGCGTTCTGCACCTCTCCGTTGTCCCCCGAGAACAGGATGTCGGTGCCGAAGGCCACCTTCACCGCGTGCTTGCGCGCCAGCGCGTAGGCGCGATCGGTGCCGGCCGCCACCATCAGTTGCTTGACCCGGTTGGCCCCGGCCTGCGGGTTGGCGAGCTCGTTGTCGAGGAAGGGCTGGAGCGACCACCAGATCCCCTTCTGCGCCATCAGCCTGACCGTCTCCTCATCGACCAGCTGGCCGTGCTCCACCGCCTTGACCCCGGCCTCGATGGCGACCTGAACCGCACGGCTGGTGTAGGCGTGCACCGTAACGTAAGTGCCCCAGTTCTCTGCCGCAGCCACTGCGGCGCGGATCTCGTCCAGGGTGTATTGGGTGGCGTCGATCGGGTCGTAGATCGACGTCACCCCACCGCCAGCCATCAGCTTGATCTGCGTCGCGCCGAGCATCAGCTGTTCGCGGGTGCGCCGCAGCACCTCGTCGGCGCCATCGGCAATGGCGGCGGTGCGGGTAAGTTCGGTATGACTGAGACCCTGGCTGGCGGCGCGCGGCACCTCGTGCGGCAGACGGAAATCGCCATGGCCGCCGGTCTGCGAGATCATCGCGCCCGACGGGAAGATGCGCGGCCCGGGGAAACGCCCCTCCTCGATCGCACGCCGCAGGCCCTGCACCGGCCCGCCCATGTCGCGCACCGTGGTGAAGCCGCGCATGAGCGTCGCCTCGGCGACCTGCGCCGCACGCAGATTGGTATAGCCGACGTCGCTGGTCATGGCATCGACCAGCTTCTGGCCGATCAGCATCGAGTGCCAGTGCGCATCGATCAGGCCGGGCATCAGCGTGCGCCCCCCGCCGGCGACACGCGTCAGCTCGGCGTCCGCGGGCGGCGCGATCGGCGCCGCCGAGATGGTCTGGATGGTGTCGCCCACCACCAGCACGTTGACCGGCGAGCGGCCTCGCTCGCTGCTCCTGCCATCGAAGACGAAGACATTCTCGAACAGGACGGCCTTGTCCGCCGCATGCGCCAGCGACAGCCACAGCGATGCGAGCACGACGACCCCGCAACCGAGACAGGTTTTCAGCCTCATCGGACGACCCCTCTGGACGTGATCGAAACAATCATCAGGATAGCAGTCCGGACCGCCACCCCCGTCCTGGGGATAAAGCCAGGCCTTGGCTATCCCCGCAGCTCCGGAAACAGCACGTCCGTAAACCCGAAGCGGCGGAAATCCCGCACCCGCATCGGATACAGCACGCCGGCGAGGTGGTCGCACTCGTGCTGCACCACGCGCGCATGGAAGCCCTCGGCGAAGCGCTCGATCGGCTCGCCCGCGGGCGTGTAGCCGGTGTAGCGGATGCGCGTGGCGCGCGGCACCATGCCGCGCAGGCCGGGCACCGACAGGCAGCCCTCCCAGCCCTCCTCGCGCTCTTCCGTGAGCGGAACGATCACCGGGTTCAGCAGGATGGTGCGCGGCACCGGCGCGGCGTCCGGGTAGCGCTCGCTGCGCTCGAAGCCGAAGATCACCACCTGCAGGCCGACGCCGATCTGCGGCGCGGCCAGGCCCACACCGCCGTGCGCGGCCATGGTGTCGAACAGGTCCTCGATGAGCGCGGCGAGCGCAGGCGTGCCGAATTCGCCGACCGGCGCGGCCGGCTGCAGAAGGCGCGCATCACCCATGCGCAGAAGGGTACGGACAGCCATGGAATCTCTCTCCCCGATCGTTCAGCCGCGCCCGCCGAAGAGGCCGCGGATCCACGCCCAGCGGCTCACCACGAGGGCAAGGAAGATCAGCCCGCAGCCGGCGAGTTGCAGCGTGCTCATGGTCTCGGCGAACCACCACGCCGCGGCGAGCGCGGTCCACACCGGCTCGAGCATCATGATCAGCGCCGCATGGCTGGGCGTGGTCAGGCTCTGGCCGTGGAGCTGGAGCAGGAAGCGCAGCGTGGTGGCGAGCAGCGCGCTCGCGAGCAGCCAGCCGAGCACCGGCGCGCTCCAGGCCTGCGGCCAGGTCTCGATCAGCAAGGCCGGCGGCAGCACCAGCACGCCGACGGCGAGCATCTGCACCACGCTGAGCGCGCGTACCGGCACGTTGCGTACGATGTGCGAGTTGACGTTGAACATGAGCGCGAACACCAGCGCCGCGCCGAGGAAGAACCACTGCCCGAGCTCGACCTCGAAGCCGCCGTCGAGCGACAGGCAGGCGAAGCCGGCGAGTGCGAGCGGCAGCGCGAACCAGGTGCTCGCCGGCGGACGGTCGCCGAAGAACAGGCGCGCGAACACCGGCACCATGACGATGCCCATGCTGGAGATGAACGAGGCTTCGCCGAGGTGGCTGCTGTGCGACAGGCCGAGGATCCACAGCACCATGCCGCCGGCGAACAGCGCGCCGACGAGCAGGCTGTTGCGCAGTCCGCGCCGATCGAGCGCGCGCAGCTGCGGCAGCGAGAACAGTGCCAGCACCAGCCCGGCGATGGCGAAGCGCAGGCCGATGAAGATCAGCGGCGGCATGCCGGTGAGCGCCTCCTTGGAGAAGATCCAGCCCGCCGCGGCGATCAACGTGGTGAGCACGAGCAGGAGGTCGGCCTCGAGGCGATGCGGCGGCGTACCGGCGGGAGCCTGTGCGCTCATCGGCTCTCCGTGTCGCGCCGGCCGCGGCGGAAGGTCCACAGGGCGTTGCCGGCGTAGTGCCACAGCAGCAGCAGCGCGGTCGTCAGCACCTGGGCGAGCAGGTAGTGCAGGCCGAGCAGCTCCATGAAGAGACTCATCAGCAGCGCCGTCCACGCCAGCCCGGCCAGCGCCACGGCGAAGAAGCGCGGCAGGGCCTGGGCGTGGCTGCGCGTGGACGCGAACACCAGCCGGCGCGCGAGGGCGTAGTTGACCAGCGCGCCGAGCATGAATCCGGCGATGGCCCCCGCCAGCGGCGGCGCATCCGCGCCCTCCACCAGCGCGAGCAACAGCGCGTAGTGGGCGAGCGTACCCACCGCCCCCACCGCGGCAAAGCGCAGGAAGCGCGCGCATCCGCCGGACGGGCTCATCGGGGCCGCCGCTCCTCGCCAACCAGCGCGCGCCGATCCTTGACCACCGCCAGCACCAGCCCCGCACGCTCGACCTGCGCCACCACGCGGCCCCGCATGGCCTCGTCGCAACCCATGTGGGTGGGGGAGAGGTAGAAGTCCGCCCCCCACCAGTCGCGCGTCGCGCGCAACCCGGGCGCGAGCCACACCTGGGCTTGCAGCGGCTCGGCGCACACGGCCACGGAATAGTGTCGCCCTGCCCCCCCCTCGCGCGCGACCAGGGCGTTGAGGGCGTGCACCGCCTCGCGCAGGCTGCTCGCCCAGTAGTCCTGCTCCCAGCGCCCGACCGCCCCCTGCACGCCGCCCGCGAGGCGGTTGTAGGCGAGGTACTCGTAGGGATGCAGGCGGGCGAGCTGGCCGAGTTGGCCGAGGACCGCCAGGGCGCACGCGCCCAGCACGGCGCGGCGCAGCAGCGGCGGACGGACGCTCAGGCCGTGCCACGCGCGCACGAGCCCCATGCCCGCCAGCACCGCCAGTGGCGGCAGCACGAAGCTGAAATGGCGCAGCCCGTTGTACAGCGGCGGCGCCGCAAGCAGGGTGTAGACGAGCGGGAACAGCGCTGCCAGCACCACCGGCAGCCACGGCAGGGCCGCGCGCAGGGCCTGCTCGCCAGCGAGCGCCGGCACGGCGCGCACGCCGAGCAGCAGCGCGAGCGCGAGCCCGGCGAGGAAAAGCTCCGGCAGGCGCACCAGCAGGTAGGCCGCGAGGTAATGCCCCGGGACCTCGCCGACGTTCATCACGCGCCCGGCCAGCACGGTGTCGAGCTCGAAGCTGAAATGCGAGAACGCGCGCATCGCCGTGAGCACGTTACCCGGCTCCATCGCCGCCCACGGCCAGAACAGCGCGCCCAGCGCCAGCGCGATCGCCGCCGCCGGCAGCAGCGCCAGCACGCCGCGAAGCAGGAAACGCACCCGCCCGCCCGGCTGCAAGGCCGTCGCCGCGAGCACGCCGACGCCAAGGTAGAACACCGCGAACACCGCACCGATGCGCAGGCCGAAGGCGCAGCCGAGCGCCACACCCAGCCCCGCGAGCACGCGCCACGGCGGCGCGGGCAGCGTGTCGAGCACGCGCACGCTGAAGTACAGCGCCCACAGCATCGTGGTGGCGAAGGGGATGTCCTTGGTGTGGGTGAACATCGCGCCCGACCACGAGCCGGTGATCGACAACAGCACGAGCGCCGCCAGCCCCGCCCACTCGCCCGCGAGCCGGCGCGCGAGCAGCCAGGTGCCGGCCAGCCCGAGGAGACCGAAGACGGCCGAGATCAGGTGGCGCAGGTCCCACAGCGCCGGCCCTTCGGCCACCCCGGCGCGCTCGAAGGCCGCCGCGAGGAGGTCGAAGAAGCCCCCGTAAAGATAGAGGTTCTTGTATTCGAAGGCCTGGCGGTCGGCGAAGCCGGAGGCGTAGAAGTCGAGCAGCAGGCGGCCGTAGACATGCTGGACCTCCTCGTCGTTGCTGATGCCGTGCTGGTCGAAGGTGAGCAGCACGAACACCCCGGCCAGCGCCAGCACGGCGAGGGCGAGCCCGCGCGCGATCGCGCCATGCGCCCCGACGGATGCCGCCGCGGCCGGCGCACCCGCCGTCCCGCCTGGCGGGATCATCGATCGCGCTCCGGCCTGCGTTCGAAGCCGAGCCGTTCCGACACCAGGAACAGCGGCCGGCCCTTGACCTCGGTGAAGATGCGCCCCACGTACTCGCCGAGCACCCCCAGGCTGATGAGCTGGATGCCGGACATGAACAGCCCCGACACCATCAGCGACACGTAGCCGGGCAGGTCGATGCCGAACAGCATCGTGCGCAGCACGAGGAAAAGTCCGTACAAGCCCGAGAGCCCCGCCATCATCAGGCCGATCACCGACCAGACCCGCAGCGGCAGGGTGCTGAAGGCGGACAGGCCGTCGATCGCATAGCGCAGCAGGCGCAGCATCGACCACCCGGAGACGCCGCCGGCGCGCTGCGCGGGCTCGAACTCGACCACCTCCTGGCGGAAGCCCACCCAGCTGGTGATCCCCTTCATGAAGCGGGTGCGCTCGGGCAGGCTGTTGATCGCGTCGACCACCGCGCGATCGAAGACGCGGAAGTCGCCCCCGCCCTCGGCGAGCTCGACCTCGGAGACCTTGCTGAAGAAGGCGTAGAAGCCGCGAGTCAGCTTGCGCCGCAGCCAGGGATCGGTGACGCGCGAGCGCCGCACTGCGGTGACCATCATCGCCCCGCCACGCCAGCGCGCGAGCATCTCGGGGATCAGCTCGGGCGGATGCTGCAGGTCGCCGTCCATCAGCACGATCACGTCGCCCCCAGCCGCCTGCAGCCCGGCGGCCATCGCCGCCTCCTTGCCGAAGTTGCGCGCGAAGCGGATCGCCTTGAGGTGGGGGTCACCCGCGCACAGGGCGGCCACGCGGGCATAGGTGTCGTCGCGGCTGCCGTCATCGACGCAGACGATCTCCCAGTCGGACAGCTCCAGCGCCGCAAGCACCTGCGACAGGCGCCGATGCAGCGCCTCCACCGTTTCGCCCTCGTTGTAGAGCGGGACCACGACCGAGAGTCGGGGGTGTGCCGAGGAGGCGGGCGGCACATGGGGGTGGGCATCGAGCGAGTCGGAGTGCGACACGATGGAACAACCGGCGAGTGGGCTCCGCAGCCGGAGCGAAGGCGTCCACGATAAACCATTCGCGCCCTGCCCGGCGCGCCCGGAGCACGGCTGGCTCGCAGGGACGGGCAACGCCGCACGGACTGCACCGCGGGAGGACCGGGTGCGGGATACTGCGGGCTTTCCGCCCGCAGCGCCGATCACATGCAAGCCCCCTCCCGCCCTGCCGCTCCAGGCACCCGTCCGATCGTGGTGTGCGCCGACGACTACGGCCTCGCCCCCGGTGTCAGCGAAGCCATCGCCGCGCTCGTCGAGACCGGCCGGCTGTCGGCCACGAGCTGCATGAGCGCGCTGCCCGACTGGCGCCGCGCCGCGCCGCCGTTGCGCGCACTGATGACACGCGCGCCGGCCGACGTCGGCCTGCACCTGACCCTGACCGACCAGCCTCCGCTCAGCGCCGCGGCACGGCGGGCCTGGGGCGAGCGCCTGCCGCCGCTCGGCCGCCTGCTCGCCGCCGCCCTCGCCCGCCGCCTGCCGGCGGACGCCGTGGCGGACGAGATCCGCGCCCAGTTCGACGCCTTCGAGGACGCCTGGGGCGACGCACCCGACCATGTGGACGGCCACCAGCACGTGCATGTGCTGCCTGGCGTGCGCGAAGCGCTGATCGCCGAGCTGCTGCGCCGCCACCCGCGCGGCCGCGTGTGGGTGCGCGACTGCGTCGAGCCGCCGCTGCGCTGCCTGCGACGCCGCGAGGCGGTGGGCAAGGCCTGGTTCATCTCCGCCCTCGGGCGCGGGCTCCACCGCCGCCTGCGCGAGGCCGGCCTGCCCTGCAACGCGGGCTTCAGCGGCCTGCATGATTTTTCCACGGAGCGCCCGTTCGCGCCGAAGATGCGCCGCTTCCTCGCCGCCACCGGCCCGCGCCCGCTGGTGCACGTACACCCCGGCCGGGTGGACGCCGCGCTGCGCGCCTGCGATCCGCTCACCACCCCGCGCGAGGCCGAGCTCGCCTACCTCGCCTCCACCGAGTACCTCGCCGACCTCGCCGCCGCCGGCCTGCATCCTGCGCGCTTCGCGGCGTTCGATGCACTCGATGGCGGGACGACCACTCCACCCTCCTGACGCGATCCACCGCAGCCGGGGCTTCGGCTCCGGATACCGCGCCGCAGCCACCCTTGGCGCGAGACGCCGCCGAACGGGTCGACGGCCTCGAATGTCGGTCCCGCGAATCTGGCCGCCGCGCGTTGCACAAGCGCCCGCCCGGTCGATACGATCCTCGCCATGCAGCAGCCCCTCCCTTCCCCCTGCCCCGGTACAGGCCACCCCGCCGACCCCTGCGTCGGTCGCTACGTCGGCCGCTTCGCCCCCTCGCCCAGCGGCGCGCTGCACTTCGGCTCGCTGGTCGCCGCGGTCGGCAGCATCCTGGATGCGCGCGCCCACGGCGGACGCTGGCTGCTGCGGATCGAGGATGTCGATACCCCGCGCACGGTCCCCGGCGCTGCCGAGGGCATCCTCGCCACGCTGGAACGCTTCGGCTTCGAATGGGACGGCGCGGTCGTGCGCCAGAGCGAACGCGGCGACGCCTACGCGGCCGCGCTCGCGCGCCTGTGCGCCGCCGGCCTCGCCTATCCCTGCGCCTGCACCCGACGCGAACTCGCCGACCAGCCGCTCGCGCGCGACGGCTCGCGCCGCTACCCGGGCACCTGCCGCGGCGGCCTGCCGCCGGGGCGCGCGGGCCGCGCCTGGCGCGTGCGTGCGGAAGGGGTGGTGCGTTTTTGCGACGCGGTACAGGGCGAGCAGGAGATCGACCTCGCCGCCGACGCCGGCGACTACGTGGTCAAGCGCGCCGACGGGCTCTTCGCCTATCAGCTCGCCGTGGTGGTGGACGACGCCGAGGCGGGCGTGACCCACGTCGTGCGCGGCGCCGACCTGCTCGATTCGACCGCGCGTCAGATCCACCTGCTCGGCCTCCTCGGCCAGCCGGTGCCCGCCTACGCCCACCTGCCGCTGGCCACCAACGCCGCGGGCGAGAAGCTCTCCAAGCAGACCCTGGCGCGCGCGATCGACGCGCATCCGCCGCAGGTCGCCCTGATGGCCGCGCTGCGCTTTCTCGGCCACAATCCACCCGACATGCTCGCCACCGCGCCGCTCGCCGAAACGTGGGCGTGGGCGCGGGCCCACTGGTCGCTCGCTGCCGTGCCGCGCCGCCGCCAGGCGGTGGCCGACGGCTTCTCCTGAGGAAACCCCATGCATCCGAACGACATCAGCACGCAACCCGAGGCCATCCGCGGCCTGCTGCAGCAGGCGCGCACGATCGCCGTGGTCGGCATCTCGGCCAAGCCGGATCGCCCCAGTCACGAGGTCGCGCACTACCTGCAGCGCGCCGGTTACACCATCGTCCCGGTCAACCCGGCCTACGGGGAGGTGCTTGGTCAGAAGTGCTATCCCAGCCTGCACGAGGTGCCGGGCAAGATCGACATCGTCGACGTGTTCCGCAAGCCGGCAGACGTGATGGCGGTGGTGGACGAGGCCATCGCCGTGGGCGCCGGCAGCGTGTGGCTGCAGCTCGGGGTGATCGCGCCCGCAGCCGCGGACAAGGCCGCCGCCGCCGGCCTGAAGGTGGTGAGCGACCGCTGCACCAAGATCGAGCACCGCCGCCTGATCGGCTGAAGCCGCGCACGCCGCGCCCGGCATTCGCGCCAGCGTCGTCGCGAGCTCAGTGCGCGCCGCCGTAGCCGGCGATGCCGATCGCCAGGCGCACGAGCTGGTAGGCGAGCCAGCTCAGGCCGCGGCGCAGCAAGGGCAGGCGCCGCCAGTCCGAACGCCGGAGTTCGCGCGCGCCGGCGCACAGCGCCGTCTCCAGGCTCGCGCGCAGTTCCGCCGCGAAACCGCGATCGTCCACGAAGACGTTGGCCTCGCGCGCAAGCAGCAGGCTGAAGGCGTCGATGTTGCTCGAACCGACGGTGGCCCACTGGTGGTCGATGACCGCCACCTTGGCGTGCAGATGGCTGCGGTGGTATTCGAACAGGCGGATGCCGGCGTCGAGGAAGATCGGATACAGCGCGCGCGTCGCATACACCTGCATCGGGTGATCGGACACGCCCTGCAGCAGCAGGGTCACCCGCACGCCGCGCCGCGCAGCGTCGATCAGCGCCTGGCGGAAGCGCCGCCCCGGGAAGAAGTACGCATTGGCGAGCACGATCTCCTCGCGCGCGCCGGCAATCGCATCGAGATAGGCCTCCTCGATCGCATGGCGGTGGCGCAGGTTGTCGCGCACGACGAAAGCGGCGCGGATCGAGCCCGCCGCGTCGGTCAGCGGCGGCGCCAGCAGCGGCTGGGCGGCGCGCCTGCGAAAGCTCGCCCACGCCACCAGCCGCCACAGGCGCTGCGCCGAGGCCACCACCGGCGCGAGCACCGGCCCCTCGACGCGCACCGCGTAGTCGTAGCGCGGGTGCGGCAGCGCGCCCGCATCGAAGTCGTCCACCACGTTGATGCCACCGACGAAGGCCACGCGGCCGTCGATCGCCACCACCTTGCGGTGCAGCCGGCGCAGGCGATGGCGGCGCAGCGACAGGGTACGCAGCTCGCGGCGGTAGATCAGCACCTGCACGCCGGCCTCGCGCAGGCGCGGCATCAGCCGCGAGACGAAGCTGCGCCCGCCGAAGCCGTCCACCATCACCCGCACCGCGACCCCGCGGCCCGCCGCGCGTGCGAGTGCAGCGGCGATGCGCGCGCCGGTACCGTCGTCCTCGAAGATGTAGCTCTGCAGGAAGATCTCGCGCTCGGCACGGTCGATCTCGGCTTCCAGCGCCGGGAAGTACTGCTCGCCGTTCTCCAGCAACGCGACCGCGTTGCCCGCGAGGAACTGCATCAGCCCACCGGCTCCAGGTCGGCGGTCAGTGCCGCATGGTCGGAGATGCGCGCCCACGGCGCGCCGTAATGCACCTGCGCCTGGCGCACGCGGAAGCCGCGCACGTAGATGCGGTCGAGGCGGAAGAAGGGCAGCGTGCTCGGGTAGCTGCGCGCCGGTCGCCCGCGTCCGCTGCCGAAGGCCTCGGCAAGCCCGAGCCGGCGCCCGAGCAGGTCGTCGGCGCGGTTGCGCCAGTCGTTGAAGTCGCCGGCGATGATCAGCGGCGCGTTGCCCGGGGCGAGCTCTTCCATGCGCTCGGCGAGCGCCTCCATCTGGCGCCGCCGGCTGCCCGCCATCAGGCCCAGATGCACGCACACGCAATGCACCGGCACGTCGAACTCGGGCAGCTGCACCTCGCAGTGAAGCAGGCCGCGGCGCTCGAAGCGATGGTCGGAGACGTCCTGGTTGGCGGTGCTGAGGATGAGGTGGCGACTCAGGATCGCGTTGCCGTGGTGGCCATGGTCGTAGATCGCGTTGCCGCCATAGGCGATCTGCTGCCAGGCGTCCTCGGCGAGGAACTCGTGCTGCGGCAGCGCGGGCCAGTCGGGGTGGCGTGCCGGATGGCCCAGGTGCAGGCCCTGCACCTCCTGCAGAAAGACGAGGTCGGCATCCAGGCTGCGCAGGCGGTCGCGCAGCTCATGCACCACCATGCGGCGGTTGAACTGCGAGAAACCCTTGTGGATGTTGTAGGAGCAGATACGCAGGGGCATGAGCGGAGGCGACTCCGGCCGGGGTGAAGGCCACGCGACATCATATGCGGGCGGGAAGCGGATGTTAAAGCCTCCGGCGCACGATCGACGGCACGGATTCGTCGGCCGTGCGCCCGCCCCGGCTCGCCACCTTTCGCCGGGGCTTTCACCGCCTTTCTCATCCGCCCACACCCGCGGCGCAGGCCCACGACGGCAGCGGCTGCAGCCGCTGCTGCAACGCATCCATGAAGACGCGCACCTTGGATACCCCCACCCTGCCCGGCGTGTAGCAGGCGTACAGGTCGCGGCCGACGTCGAACGCGGGCTCCCAGCCGTCGAGCACGGTGCGCAGGCTGCCGGCCTGCAGCGCCGGCTCGCACAGGTAGGCGGGCAGGATGGCGATGCCGTGGCCGGCGAGGACCGCGTCGAGCGTGCAATCGAGGCTGTCGAAACGGACGCGGCTGCGCACCGCAACGCGGGCCTGCGCGCCAGCCGCGGCGACCAATCCCCAGGGGGCGGCGCCGATCGCGGGGTGGCCGATGCACGCATGCTGCGCCAGCTCGGCCGGCTCGCGCGGGCTGCCGTGGCGCTCGACATAGGCGCTCGCCGCGCAGAGCACCCAGCGCAGGCGCAGCAGGTGGCGCGCGACCGCATCCTCCGGCGGCCGCGCGGTCATGCGCAGCGCGAGGTCGATGCGGTCGTCCACCAGGTCGACCAGGCGGTCGGTGAGCACCAGCTCGATCTCCAGCCCGGGGTTCGCCGCCGTGACGACGGGCAGCAGGGGCGCGACGAAGTGACGCCCGAAGGCGAGCGTCGCGCTCACCCGCAGCGTGCCGCTCGGGCGCTCGCCGAGGTTGCGCACCGCGATCTCGCTGCTGTCCACGGCCTCCAGTGCGCGCGCCGCGTGGCGCAGGAACACCTCCCCGGCGGGGGTGAGGACGAGCCGCCGGGTGGAGCGCTCGAAGAGGGCGGCGCCGAGGCGGCGTTCGAGCTCGGCGACCTGCTTGCTGACCTGGGCGCGCGTGCAGCCGAGCGTGCGCGCCGCGGCCGCCATGCTGCCGCCCTCGACCACGCGGACGAAGCTCTCCCAGGCCGGTAACCAGCTCATGTCAATGATCCGTTGACGCAACGAACCGGATTATCGGCTTATCCGGAAGCAATAAGAAGACTATCCTCATCAACGCTTTCCATTGCGAATCTTCATGAAGGAGCCCCAGATGAGCGCACTGCGTCCCGAAGTCAGCATCCACACCCTGAACGAGGCCGGCGGCGAGTACCTGCCCGGCTACCTCGGCATCGAGATGCTGGCGCTCGACGAGCGCCGGCTGAACAGCCGGATGCCGGTAAAGAAGCTGCACGCGGCACCGAACGAGTTCCTCCACGCCGCGAGCGTCGTCGCGCTGGCCGACACCACCTGCGGCTACGCGACCATCGCCCACCTGCCCGCGGGCGCGGACTCCTTCACCACCATCGAGCTCAAGAGCAACCACCTGGGGACGGTGCGCGAGGGCGCGATCGCATGCAGCGCGACCGCCCAGCACCTCGGACGCACCACCCAGGTGTGGGACGCGACCGTCACCGACGAGGCCAGCGGACGGGTGATCGCGCTCTTCCGCTGCACGCAGATGGTCCTCTGGCCGCGCGGCTGAGGCGGCTTCACCGCCCGGTGGACGCAACGGGGGCGCCCCCCCTCGCGGGAGACGCCCCCGGTTCTTGCGAGCGCGGATCGCGTGTTCAGGACACCGCGAGCATGCGGTCGAGCGCGATGCGGGCGAGCTCGGCCTCGTGCGCGGGCACCTTGATCTGATTCACCACCTTGCCCTCGGCGAGGTTCTCCAGCGTCCACGCCAGGTGTTGCGGGTCGATGCGCTGCATGGTCGAGCACATGCACACCGTGGGCGCCATGAACTGCACCACCTTGCCCTGCGGCTTCATCTCCTCGGCGAGGCGGCTCACCAGGTTGAGCTCGGTGCCCACCAGCCAGTGCGTGCCGGGCGGCGCCTGGGTGATGGTGTTGAGGATGAACTCGGTGGAGCCGACGTAATCGGACTTCTGGCACACCTCGAGCATGCTCTCGGGGTGGGAGATGACGAAGCCGTGCGGGTGCTTCTCGCGCCAGCGGTCGATGTGCACCGGCTGGAACATCTGGTGCACCGAACAGTGCCCCTTCCACAGCAGGATCTTCGCCTTGCGGATCTGCTCGGGGGTGAGGCCGCCGTACTCGAGGTCGGGGTCCCACACCACCATCTCGTCGAGCGGGATGCCCTTCTTGAAGCCGGTCCAGCGCCCGAGGTGCTGGTCGGGGAAGAACAGCACCTTCTCGCGCTTCGAGAACGCCCAGTCGAGGATGGTCGGCGCGTTGGTCGAGGTGCACACGATGCCGCCGTGCTCGCCGCAGAAGGCCTTGAGGTCGGCCGCCGAGTTGATGTAGGTGACCGGGGTGATGAGCTCGTCGGGCTTTCCGAGCACCTCGGCGAGCTCGCGCCAGCAGCGCTCGACCTTGGCCAGGCTCGCCATGTCGGCCATCGAGCAGCCGGCGGCGAGGTCGGGCAGGATGGCGATCTGGCTGGGCTTGGAAAGGATGTCGGCGACCTCGGCCATGAAGTGCACGCCGCAGAACACGATGTACTCGGCATCGGTCTGCGAGGCCAGGCGCGCGAGCTTGAGCGAGTCGCCGGTGAGGTCGGCGTGCTGGTACACGTCGGCGCGCTGGTAGTGGTGGCAGAGCAGCACCGCCCGCTCGCCGAGGCGTGCGCGGGCGGCGCGGATGCGCTCCTGCGCCTCGTTGTCGGCGAGCACGTTGAAGCGGTCGAAGCTGATGGTGGAGACTTGCATTGTTTCGGTATCCGGATCCGTTGGGAGGGGGCAATCCCGGGGTTGCGGGCGTCGGACCCCGCATGCCGCCGCGGGTTCGACCGCGGCGGGCGGGGCCGGGTAAGGATTTGTTGCCGCTCAGCCCTGGTACCAGGGCAGGCCGGCGAGGCGCCAGCCGCCGATGCGGTTGCGCTGGTTGTTGGCGTCCTTGTCGCCTTCGAAGCCTTCGAGCACGTTGTAGCAGTTGGCGTAGCCGTTGGCGCCGGCGAGCCGCGCGGCGGAGTCCGAGCGCACGGCGGAACGGCACAGGAACAGCACCAGCGCCTCGGGGTCGACCTGGTGCTTCAACTGGGCGAGGAAGTTGGGGTTCTCCTGCATCGAGGGATAGCTCTTCCACTCGATCTCGATCGCGCCGGGCACGCGCCCCACCCAGTCGAGCTCGGCGCGCGTGCGCACATCGACCAGCTTGGCACCGGGGGCGAGCTGCATCACCTGCCAGGTTTCGGCGGGGGTGAGCGCGCCCTGGTAGGGCAGCCCGAGGCTTTCGGCGCGCTCGTGGGCGAGCGTCAACAGTTCCGACAGGGTTCCCATGCGAACATCCGTCTAAAATGAGGGCGGTCGAAGTATAGCGCGTCCGCCGCGCCCCCCTCATGCACTCCCGCCAAGCCTCCTCCCCGGTTGCGCGTCCCTCTGCGGGCGCGGACGACCTCGCCCGCAGCCGTGGCATCCAGCGTGCCACCCTGGTGGCCATCGTGACCAACACGGTGCTCACCATCGGCCAGGTCGTCATCGGCCTGTTCGCCGGCGCGTTCAGCCTGGTGGCCGACGCCGCCCACACCCTCTCCGACCTCATCACCGACCTGCTGGTGCTGCTCGCCGGCCGCCACAGCGCCGATCCGGCCGACACCAACCATCCATACGGACACGGCCGCATCGAGACCGTCACCACGCTGGTGCTCGGCTCCGTCCTGGCGGCGGTGGGCGTCGGCTTCCTGTGGAGTTCGGGGATCCGCCTGCAGAACATCGGGGCCTTGCCGGTACTGCATCCGGCGGCCCTGGGAATGGCACTGCTGACCCTCGCCGCGAAGGAAGGCCTGTTCCGCTTCTCGCTCGCCGCCGCACGCCGCCTCAACGCGCCGATGCTCGAGGCCAACGCCTGGCATGCACGCTCGGACGCGGCGTCCTCGCTGGTCGTGGCCGCCGGCATCGGCGGCAGCCTGGCCGGCTACCCCTTCCTGGAGCCGCTCGCCGCGGCGGTGGTCGGCTTCCTGATCCTGCACATGGGCATCCGCCTGGCGTTGAAGTCGGTGCGCGAACTGATCGACACCGGCCTGCCGGAGGAGGAGCTCGAGCGCCTGCGCACGACGATCCGCGAGACGCCGGGCGTGATCGGCCTGCACGAAATGCGTACCCGGCGGATGGCCGACCGCGTGCTGTGCGACGCCCACGTCCAGGTCGATCCACGGCTGACCGTCTCCGAGGGGCACCGCGTGTCCGACGCGGTGTACCTGCGCGTGCGCGCCGCCCACCCCGAGGTGCGCGACGTGCTGGTGCATATCGACCCCGAGGACGATGGCGAGCTGCAGGCGGTGCCGCCCGGCCCCCTGCCCGAGCGCGACGAAATCCTCGCGCACATGCGCATGCTCCTCGGCCCCGGCTTCGCCGACCCTCGGCGGGTGCAGATCCACTACCTCGGCCAGCGCGTGGAAGTGGAAATCATCCTGCCCTCCCTCCCCGATGCGGACGCGCTCGATGCACTGCGATCGCACCGCCAGACTTGGCTCGCGGAACATCCGCACTACCGCAACATCCGCGTCTTCGTGGAGCTCGCACCATAGTAGTGCATTCCGGGAGCACATCCGCACCATTGAAGTGCATCCGCACCGGGCCGAGGCACCGATTTCGGGCTCGCAGCCTTGTGGCACAATGCCCTGCGCGCTGACATAGGGCTGGCACGCTAAGTGCTTAGCCCTGCTCACACGAATCCGGCGCATCGACCCCAGGCCGCTGCACCACCCGCTCAACGCAACAACGCCTCATCTCACCAGGAGTCAAAATGAACGCCCAAGACGTCATGAAGATGATCCAGGAAAACGAAGTGCGCTTCGTGGACCTGCGCTTCACGGATATTCGCGGCAAGGAGCATCACGTCGGCCTGCCGGTGTCGGCCTTCGAGGAAGAGCACTTCGAGCACGGCCACCCCTTCGACGGCTCCTCGCTGGCCGGCTGGAAGGGCATCCAGGCCTCGGACATGATCCTCATGCCGGAGCCGTCGACCGCATACATCGACCCCTTCTTCGACGAGACCACGCTGGTCATCACCTGCGACGTCATCGAGCCCTCCGACGGCAAGGGCTACGACCGCGACCCGCGCTCGATCGCCAAGCGCGCCGAGGCCTACCTGAAGAGCACCGGCATCGGCGACACCGCCTTCTTCGGCCCCGAGCCCGAGTTCTTCATCTTCGACTCGGTCGAGTGGTCGGTCGACATGTCGGGCGTGTATAGCAAGATCATCTCGGAAGAGGCCGCCTGGTCGACCGCCGACAAGTTCGAAGGCGGCAACACCGGCCACCGTCCGCGCGTCAAGGGCGGCTACTTCCCGGTTCCGCCGGTCGACAGCCTCAACGACGTGCGCGCCGCCATGGTGCTCGCACTCGAGGCCTGCGGCGTGCCGGTCGAGGTGCACCACCACGAAGTGGCCAACGCCGGCCAGTGCGAGATCGGCACCAAGTTCAGCACGCTGACCCAGCGCGCCGACTGGACCCAGGTGCTCAAGTACATCGTGCACAACGTCGCCCACCAGTACGGCAAGACCGCCACCTTCATGCCCAAGCCCATCGTCGGCGACAACGGCTCCGGCATGCACGTGCACC
>ERZ795061.2536-NODE-2536-length-16603-cov-8.919990_pt1 | contig 16603 bp, 15 predicted proteins | sample MGYA00375145_ERZ795061 | MGnify/ENA primary metagenome ERZ795061 (study PRJEB30190, sample SAMN05720144) | anaerobic digester metagenome | isolation source: active sludge of municipal wastewater-treating anaerobic digesters | place: USA | collected 2014-12-22 ... | reverse complement strand
GCGCCAACATCCTCAACATCGCCCGCCAGGACTACGATCCGCAGGGCGCGTCGGTGACGATCCTGATCTCCGAGCAGCCGGTGGTCGACAAGGCCGATGCCAAGGGCGTGATCTCCGATGCGGTGGTCGCCCACCTGGACAAGTCGCACATCACCGTGCACACCTATCCGGAAACCCATCCGGACAACGGCATCGCCACCTTCCGCGCCGACATCGACGTGTCGACCTGCGGCGTCATCTCGCCGCTGAAGGCGCTGAACTACCTGATCGAGTCGCTGGAGTCCGACATCGTGGTGATGGACTACCGCGTGCGCGGCTTCACCCGCGACGTGAAGGGCCGCAAGCACTACATCGACCACAAGATCAATTCGATCCAGGACTACCTGGCCAAGAACGTCGGCGCCCGCTACGAGATGCTGGACGTCAACGTCTACCAGGAGAACATCTTCCACACGAAGATGCACATGAAGGAATTCGACCTCGACAACTACCTGTTCGAGGAGAAGGCGAAGAACCTGTCGTTCAAGGAGCGCATGAAGATCGAGGCGCGCCTGAAGCGCGAGATCGAAGAGCTCTACCACGGCCGCAACCTGGTCGACTGACCGGTCGCGACGTGATGACGAGAAAGCCGGCGCAAGCCGGCTTTTTCATGCGCGGGACTCAGCCTGCGCCCGGTCGCGCCGGCAGGCCCAAGGCGCCAGCGACCAGTTGCATCGCCTCCATGTCGCGCTCGCGGGTGATCCAGCCGGCCAGCGTGGGTTCGCCGGTTTCGACCGTCCACAGGCAGAAGTGGTGTTCGCGCAACTGCACGAAGGCGGCGTGCAGCAACGCGGACGTGTCGGGTGCTTCGCCCGCGTCCTCGTCGAGCGGCCAGTCGATCCGCAGCCGCCAGCGCGCCGCCAGCTCGTCTAGCGCTTCCATCAGGCCCTGCGCATCGTCCTCGCCCACGTGGAAGCCGGCCTTCCAGTCGGTCGCGTCGCGCAGCAGCAGGGCCGGGTCGGCGCGTTCGCCGGCCTCGTCCAGGGCGCGCTGGAAGGCGGCGAACTGCTCCAGCGCGGCATCCTCGTCATCTGGATTGACCAGCAGGAGGAATTGCCAGGCCACCGCCTCCAGCGCGTCCTCTTCCTCCACGCCGGCCTGCGCGTGGAAGGCGTGCTCGAAGTTGTCGTCGGGGTCGTATTCGTGGGCGGCCATGGTCGCGTCCTGCGGTTGCGCGGCATGCGCAAGCGCGCAGCATACGTCCGCCGCGCGCACGGGGCGGCTGCCCGTAGAATGGCGCACCCCCGACCAGGCCCCGCGGCCACGGACGCGCCATGGCCGCCAACGCCACGATCTACAAGGCCGAGCTGCAGGTCACCGATCTCGACCGCCACTACTACGCCAGCCATGCGCTGACCCTGGCCCAGCACCCCTCGGAGACCGAGACCCGGCTGCTGGTCCGGTTGATCGCGTTCGCGCTGCATGCAGACGAGCGCCTGGAGTTCGGGCGCGGGCTGAGCGACGAGGACGAACCGGCGTTGTGGCGGCGCGACTACACCGGCGACATCGAGCAATGGATCGAGCTGGGCCAGCCGGACGAGGGCCGCCTGCGCAAGGCCAGCGGCCGCGCGGCGCAGGTGGTCGTGGTCGGCTACGGCGGGCAGGCCGCCGAGGCGTGGTGGAAGCGGAACGCCGCGGCGCTGGGCCGGCTGCGCAACCTGACGGTGCTCGAGCTGGACGATGCCGAAGTCGCCGCGGCGACGGACCTGCTCGGGCGCGGCATGCGGGTCACCGCGATGATCCAGGACGGCGAGCTGCAGTTGATGGATGCCGAACGCAGCGTGTCGTTGCGGCCGCGGATCCGCCTGCAGCATGGGGTGGCCACGCCGGACTGAGCCGGCTCAAAGCCGGTAGGCGACGGCCTTCATCAGCGTCGATGCCGCCTTCATGAGGGCCGGCACCGGCTGCGGCAACACCTTCGCGCCAGCCTGCTCGGCCTGGTCGGCGTGGCGGGCCTCGTCGTCCTTCATCACCTGCAGGATCGCCCGGCTGCGCAGGTCCGCGTCGGGCAGGGTGTGCAGGTGTTCTTCCAGGTGCGCCTCGACCTGGTGCTCGGTCTCGACCACGAAGCCCAGGTTCCAGCCATCGCCGCGCAGCCCCGCGAGCGCGCCGATCGCGTAGCTGCCGGCGTACCAGACCGGGTTGAGCAGGCTGGGTCGGCTGTCCAGCTCGCGCAGCCGGTCGGCGCACCAGGCCAGGTGGTCGGTTTCTTCCTGCGCTGCCTCCAGCAGGTGGGCGCGGGTGGCCGGATCGCGGGCAACCGCGGCCTGGCCGATGTACAGCGCCTGCGCGCACACCTCGCCGACATGGTTGATGCGCATCAGGCCGGCGGCGTGGCGGCGCTCGGCATCGTCCAGGACCACGTCGGGAGTGGATTCGCCGGGGTTGGCGCGCCCCGCGCGCGGACTGCCGGCCACGGTGGACAGCGCGTTCTGGGCAGAATCCAGCAGGCGGTCGAGGGGGCTCAGGATGCGCGAGGTCGACATACCGCCATTCTAGGCGGCCGGAAGTGCGGGTTGCACGGGCCGGCGTCGCGGGCTATCATCCCGCTCCTTTCGCGCCGAAATCCCGTCAAGGGCCGCCCGTCTCGGGTCGGATCGAAAGAACAACGCGAGGCGACCTTCCGCAGCCGCAACCCGCTGCGCAACCAGCCCGACCATGCACCCCTGAAGAGTTCCCATGAAGACTTTCATTGCCAAGAACGAGACCGTCCAGCGCGACTGGTACGTCGTGGACGCCGAGGGCAAGACCCTGGGTCGTCTGGCCGCAGCACTGGCCTACCGCCTGCGCGGCAAGCACAAGCCCGTTTTCACCCCGCACGTCGATACCGGCGATTACCTCGTCGTGATCAACGCCGAGAAGATCGCGGTGACCGGCAAGAAGCTGACCGACAAGATGTATCACCGGTTCACCGGTTACGTCGGCAACCTGAAGACCGAATCCCTGCAGCAGGCGCTGGAGCGCCACCCGGAGCGCGTGATCGAGATCGCGGTCAAGGGCATGCTGCCGAAGAACACCCTGGGCCGCGCGATGTACCGCAAGCTCAAGGTCTACAAGGGCTCCGAACACCCGCACGCTGCTCAGCAGCCGCAGACGCTGGACATCTGATCATGGCGATTTCCCAGAATTACGGCACCGGCCGCCGCAAGTCCTCCGTTGCCCGCGTGTTCCTGCGCAAGGGCACCGGCACCATCACCGTCAACGAGCGCCCGCTGGACGAGTTCTTCGGCCGCGAGACCGCGCGCATGATCGTGCGCCAGCCGTTGGAGCTGACCAAGCACATCGAGACCTTCGACATCGTCGCCACCACCACCGGCGGCGGCACCACCGGCCAGGCCGGTGCGATCCGCCTGGGCATCGCCCGCGCGCTGGTCGAGTACGACGAAACCCTGAAGATCGAGCTGCGCAAGGCCGGTTTCATGACCCGCGATGCGCGCGAAGTCGAGCGCAAGAAGGTCGGCCTGCACAAGGCACGTCGCGCCACCCAGTTCTCCAAGCGCTAATCCGAGTCGCCCGCTGGCGTTGTCGTGGCGGCTTGCCTGTATTGTCCGTACAGGCGGCGCCACCACTCCCAGCCAGCCAAGGATCGGATACGCGCTTGCTGGCGCGGTTTTTCCAGCAAGCGCGTTTGGTTCTACAATTCGCTCCATAGCCCCGTCGCCAAGCGGTAAGGCACCTGACTCTGACTCAGGCATTCGGAGGTTCGAATCCTTCCGGGGCTGCCACATTCGCAACACCGTCGAAACCCGCCGCAAGGCGGGTTTCGCGTTTGCGCGATGCCATTCCGGAATGCGTGCGGGCGTGGCGCGATGCGACAATGCGCGTCCATCCCCGGAGCCGCGCATGGTCGCCCACTTCCCCGCCCCGAGCGTGCCGCTGGACGACCTGGGCCGTGCCCTTCGGGACGATGGCTATGCCGTGCTGGAACCGGCATCGGTGGTTGCGCTGGCCGGGGTTGGCGCTGGCGGTTTCGATGGCTTGCTGCCCAGTTGGGACGACCTGCCGCAGGACGACTACCTCAAGGACGGCGGCCGCTACCGCAAGCGCCGGCATGCTTCGTTCATCGCCGAAGCGGGCGCACTGGTGCAGGTCCCGCCTCGCCGCCATTGGCAGCCGGTCGAGTACAACGCCCTGCATGGCGGGATGGAGCGCTGGTTCGCGCCGGTGACGCCCGCGGTGGTGGCGCATCCGGCCTGGTCGAAGCTGGTGCTGGCCATCGCCGATGCGTGCAGTCGTTGCAAGCCTGCGCCGCGCTGGCACGTGGAGGCCCACCAGTTCCGCATCGACACCACCGACGGCCTCGGCCGGCCCACGCCGGAAGGCGCGCATCGCGACGGCGTCGATTTCGTGGCGGTGTTGCTGGTGTCGCGCAGCGGCATCAAGGGGGGCGAAACCCGGGTCTTCGACGCCAACGGGCCACGCGGTCAGCGCTTCACCCTGGATGCGCCGTGGTCGATGCTGTTGATGGACGACGCGCGGGTGATCCACGAATCCACGCCGATCCAGCCGATCGGCACGTTCGGCCATCGCGACACGCTGGTGCTGACCTATCGCGCCGCTGCGTTCCTGGGCGACGACTGACGGGATTCCGCTCGTGGTGAGCCTGTCGAACCATGGGTGGAATGCTGGCCGGCCGGCCGTTCGTGGTTCGACAGGCTCACCACGAACGGCAGGTGGATTGCATCTTGCGCTTGCGTACGCGTCAGCTTCCACATCGTTACAATTGCAACCATCTCTCCGAAACAGTCTGCCGAGGTCGCGATGAAACTGGGTTCTCTGAAGGAAGGCGGCCGCGACGGCACCCTGGTCGTGGTGTCGCGCGACCTGACCAAGGCGGTGCGTGCCACCGGCATCGCGCCCACGCTGCAGCGCGCGCTGGAGGACTGGAGCAACACCGCGCCGCGCCTCAACGCGCTGGCCGAGTCGCTGGACGCGGGCGATGCCGACGGCGTGTTCGACCTCGACATGCAGGCGCTGGCCGCGCCGCTGCCGCGTGCCTATGAGTTCGTCGACGGCAGCGCCTACCTGCCGCACGTCGCCCGCGTCCGCAAGGCGCGCGGCGCCGAGGTGCCGGAGAGCTTCTACGTCGATCCGCTGATGTACCAGGGCGTGAGCGCCGGCTTCTACGGCCCGCGCGATGCGGTGAAGGTGGTCAGCGAGGACTACGGCATCGACCTCGAGGCCGAGATCGTGATCGTCACCGACGACGTGCCGATGGCGGTCACGCCGGAACAGGCGGCATCGCATATCCAGCTCATCGGCCTGGTCAACGATGTGTCGCTGCGCAACCTGATCCCGAATGAGCTGGCCAAGGGCTTCGGCTTCCTGCAGAGCAAGCCGCGGAGCGCGCTGAGCCCGGTGTTCGTGACGCCGGACGAGTTGGGCGCTGCCTGGCGCGACAACAAGCTGCACCTGCCGCTGGTGACCCATATCAACGGCACGTGGTTCGGCGCACCGGAAGCCGGCGTGGACATGCAGTTCGACTTCGCCCAACTGGTGGCGCATGCGGCGAAGACGCGGCCGTTGTCGGCCGGCACGATCGTCGGCTCCGGCACGGTGGCGAACGAGGACACCTCGCTGGGCGCCTCCTGCTTCGCCGAGCAGCGCACGGTGGAAACCTTGCGCGACGGCAAGCCGTCCACGCCGTTCATGGCGTTCGGCGACCTGGTCCGGATCGAGGTGCTGGACGCCGCCGGCAACAGCGTGTTCGGCGCGATCGAACAGCGGATCGAGCGCCAGGACATCGCCTGAGCCACCGGCGGGACGGGCGGTCGCCGCAGGGGCGTGAACGGCATGCCGCGGCACCGGTCGGGTCGCTAATGTGCGTTGTTGCCCATTGGGCGGGGACCCGATGACCGAAACGCTGCAGCTGTATTCGTACTGGCGTTCCAGCGCGGCCTATCGCGTGCGCATCGGCCTGAACCTGAAGGGGCTGGCGCACAGCATCGTGCCGGTGCATCTGCTGCGCGATGGCGGGCAGCAGCATTCTGCGGGCTACCGCGAGATCAACCCGCAGGAACTGGTGCCGACGCTCTGCCATGGCCAGCGCCGCCTCGGCCAGTCGCTGGCGATCCTCGAATACCTGGACGAATTCTGGCCGGAACCGCCGCTGTTGCCGGCCAATGCCCGCGCGCGCCACCGCGCACGGGCGCTGGCGCAGCTGGTCGCCTGCGACGTACACCCGCTGAACAACCTGCGGGTGCTGCAGTACTTCGAGCAGGAATGGAACGTGCCGCAGCCCGAGCGCGACGAATGGGTTCGGCACTGGATCGTCGAAGGCTTCCGCGCGGCGGAGGCGATGCTGGCCGACCATCCGTCGACCGGGATCTTCTGCGAGGGCGACATCCCCGGCCTGGCCGACTGCTGCCTGGTGCCGCAGGTCTACAACGCGCGCCGCTTCGGCGTGGACATGGCGGCGTATCCGACCATCGAGCGGATCGAGTCCGCTTGCCTGGCATTGCCGGCCTTCGATGCCGCGCGGCCGGAACGCCAGCCGGACGCGCCCGCGCCAACCTGAACGGCAAAACGGGGACGGAGGTAGTCAAGCGCGCTTGACTACCTCCGTCCCCGTCTTGGCACCCGGCTCAAGCAGTGGTGTCAGTGCGATCCGCTGCCGAACACGTCGGCGTAGGGGTCGTGCTCGGCGCCGCCGCCTTCGGAGAGGCGGAACTTCAGGGCCAGGCCATCGCGCGAGTCGGCGGCCTTGAGCGCCTCTTCCATCTCGATGCGGCCTTCCTTGTAGAGCCGGAACAGGCACTGGTCGAAGCTCTGCATGCCTTCCTGCAGGGATTCTTCCATCGCCATCTTGATCTCGTGCACCTGCCCGCGGCGGAGCAGGTCGCGGATCATCGGCGTGTTGATCAGGACCTCGGTGGCCGGCATGCGGCGGCCATCGACGCCGACCACCAGGCGCTGGCTGACCACCGCCTTGAGGTTCAGCGCCAGGTTCATCAGCACGTTCTTGTGCGCGCCCTCGGGGAAGAAATTGAGGATGCGCTCGATGGTCTGGTCGGCGTTGTTGGAGTGCAGGGTGGCCAGGCAGATGTGGCCGGTCTCGGCGAAGGCGATCGCCGCTTCCATCGTCGCCGCGTCGCGGATTTCGCCGATCAGGATCACGTCCGGCGCCTCGCGCATCGCGTTCTTCAGCGCGGCGTGGAAGGTGTGCGTGTCCAGCCCGACCTCGCGCTGGTTGACGATCGACAGCTTGTGGCGGTGCAGGTACTCGATCGGGTCCTCGATGGTGAGGATGTGCCCGGTGCTGGTGCTGTTGCGGTGGTCGATCATCGACGCCAGCGTGGTCGACTTGCCGGAGCCGGTGGAGCCGACGATCAGCACCAGCCCGCGCCGGGCCATGATGATGTCCTTCAGCACCTGCGGCAGCTGCAGTTCCTCGATGCTCGGGATGTCGCTGCGGATCGCGCGGATCACCATGCCGACTTCGCCGCGCTGCATGAACACGTTGACGCGGAAGCGACCGGAGCCGGCGACGGCGATCGCCATGTTCAGCTCCAGCTCGCGTTCGAACTCGGCGATCTGCGCCTCGTTCATCAGCGAATAGGCGACTTTCTTCGACATCCCGGTCGGCAGCGGTGCGCTACCCAGCGGCAGCAGGTCGCCCTCGACCTTGATGTTCACCGGCGCCCCGGACGTGAGGAACATGTCCGAGGCGTTCTTTTCCGCCATCAGCTTGAGGAAATAGCCGATATCCATGCTGTCTGCCCCTTGGCGCGGCCCCGGCGATTGCACTGCCGGCAGCGGCTTCCCACAATGCCGTGGACATACAGGACGCCACGACTCCCTATGCAAACTAGCTTCGCACACTTCCGCCGGGCGCTGCAGGCCCCCCTTGCCGGCCTGGTCCTGGTGATCGCGGGCTGCGCCACCCTGCCACCACCCACTGCCGAACTGGATGCCGCGCAGCAGGCCGTGGCCCGCGCGGAGGCGGCCGATGCCGAGCAGTACGCCGCGGACGAGCTGGCGCGCGCCCGCGACGCCTTGTCGCGCGCCCAGGCCGCGATGGCCCGCGGGCGCGACGCCGAAGCGCGCGAGGCGGCGCTGGCGGCGGGTGCCGATGCGGACCTGGCGCGCGTGCGCAGCAGCGCGGAGACCACCCGCGCCGAATTCCGCCAGCAGCAGGAAGGCATCTCTGGCTTGCGAGCGCGCCTGCAGATGGACGCAGCGCCGATGCAGGCGCTGCCGTTCGGGGAACCGATGGCCGGCGCACCGCCGGCGCAGCGCCTGCAGGCGCTGGACGCCGATCCACGGCTCAACCCGTTCGCGCAGTACGAACGCCTGCAGGCGCGCCAGGCGCTGGCCGCGGTGGACACCGCCAGCCGCAGCAAGCAGCCGGCGGCGCTGGCCCTGGCCGACCGGCGTGTCGCCATCGCCGAGCAGGCCGCGCGCATCGAAGCCACCCGCCGTGAGATCGACCGCCTCGAGCGCGAGCGCAGCGAATTGCTGGTCGAGGCCAGCCGCCGCGATGCCGAACGTGCGCGCGCCGAAGCCGAACGCCTGCGCATCGAGGCCCAGGTCCAGGCCGAGGAAGCCGCGCGCCTGCGTGCGCAGGCCGAGCAGGCCGAAGCGGTGCTCGACAGCGCGCAGATCGACCAGGGCGCGAAGGTCGCCGCAGCCCGCGAGAAGGAAGCTGCGCTGGCCCGCCAGGAGGCCGAACTGGTGGCGGGTGCGAAATTGCCGCCGTCCCGCCGCGATGCGCGCGGCGACGTCTTCACCCTGGCCGGCGATGCCTTCGCCTCGGGGCAGGCGCAACTGACCGCGGGCGCCGCCGCCAGCATCAAGGCATTGGGTATCTATCTGGCTGCAGTGCCGGGGGGCGCGGTGCAGGTGCTCGGCCACACCGACAGCCAGGGCGAGGAGGCCGCCAACCAGGCGCTCTCCGAGCGTCGCGCCCAGCAGGTCCGGGCCACCCTGGTCGCGGCTGGACTGGCGCGTGGGCGGGTGCAAGCGCAGGGCGTCGGCGAGGCCCAGCCGGTGGCCGACAACACCACCGCCGCGGGGCGGGCCAAGAACCGCCGGGTCGAGGTCGTGGTGGCGGACAATCCCTGAAAAAACAAAGTTTTAACGCAATTTCTACCTGCTGCGAAGATCCTCCTGACCGTTCATCGTCCGGGCTTGCGGGGCCGCAGGCGCAGGCGTAGTGTCGATTCCCCGGAGGGTTCGAATTCGCGGATCCTCCGGCCGGAGACCGGCCGATGCATGTCCCGTTCGAAAACCCGGAGACCGCCGCCGCAAGCCAGGATCGCGGCGGCGCAACCGAGCGAATCGGTCGCGCCGTTCCACCCGTTCTCGTGCCCCTCGTCAACGCCCCGTGCTGCTTGCAGCCGGGGCGTTCGCATTTGCGGGGTCGGCATCCCGTACCCGTGTCCCCGTGGCTCGCTCAAGCCGGGCCGCATCCTCGGCAGGTCGATGACCTGCCACCACCCGCGCCGTCCCGGCCAGCCTGGCCGGGCTCCGCATGAGACCCAAGGAGGTTTCCATGTTCGAAGGACAACCGCAGACGGAACTCGAAGCGAAGATGAAAGCCAGTCCCGAGTTCCGGCAGCTGTATTACCGGCACCAGGAACTGGACAAGCAGGTGCTGGACGCCGAGCTCGGCGTATTGCCCATCAATGACATGACCCTGGGCCAGATGAAGCGCGAGAAGCTCGCCGCCAAGGATCGGCTGTTGCGGATGTACGACACCCACTGACGCCATGCGCCCACGCGGGCGGTGTGCGGCCTCCTTGCCGGCCGCCGCCGCCCGTCCCACCCGGATCGGTGGATGCAGGGGCCGGAAGGGGCGGCTGCTAGAATCGACGGCTTGCCGCAACACGCTGACGACCGCATGGCCACCCACGATTCCGTACTCGAACTGGTCGGCGACACCCCGATCATCCGTGCCCGCCACCTCGACGTCGGCCCGTGCACGCTTTACCTGAAGCTGGAAAGCCAGAATCCCGGCGGCTCGATCAAGGACCGGATCGGCCTGTCGATGATCGAGGCGGCGGAGAAGCGCGGCGACATCCAGCCGGGCGGCACGCTGGTCGAAGGGACTGCCGGCAATACCGGCATCGGCCTGGCCCTGGCCGCGCAGCAGAAGGGCTACAAGCTGGTCCTGGTCGTGCCGGACAAGATGTCGCGCGAGAAGATCTTCAACCTCAAGGCGATGGGCGCGCAGGTCGTGCTGACCCGCAGCGACGTGGCCAAGGGCCATCCCGATTACTACCAGGACATGGCCGAGCGCATCGCGCGCGAGACCCCGGGTGCCTATTTCATCAACCAGTTCGGCAATCCGGACAACCCGGCCGCGCACGAATTCGGCACCGGCCCTGAAATCCTGGCGCAGATGGCCGACGTGGGCGGGCTGGATGCGATCGTGTTCGGCTGCGGCAGCAGCGGCACCATGACCGGGCTGTCGCGCTGCTTCGCCACGCACTCGCCTCACACCGAGCTGGTGCTGGCGGATCCGGTCGGTTCGATCCTGGAGGAATACATCAACCGCGGCACGCTGAGCGAGAAGTCTGCGAGCTGGATGGTGGAAGGCATCGGCGAGGATTTCCTGCCGGCGATCGCCGACTTCAGCCGCGTTGCGAAGGCGTATGCGATCACCGACAAGGAAAGCTTCCTGACCGCGCGCGAGTTGCTGGCGAAGGAGGGCATCCTCGGCGGTTCGTCCAGCGGCACGTTGCTGGCTGCCGCGCTGCGCTATTGCCGCGAGCAGACATCGCCGAAGAACGTGCTGGTGTTCGTCTGCGACACCGGCAACAAGTACCTGTCGAAGATGTACAACGACTTCTGGATGCTGGACAACGGCTTCCTGGAGCGCGAGCAGCACGGCGACCTGCGCGACCTGATCCTGCGCCCGTTCGCCGCGCGCGACACCGTGGTCGTCGGCCCGAACGACCTGCTGATCACCGCCTGGCAGCGGATGAAGCTGTACGACGTCAGCCAGTTGCCGGTGATGGAGGGCGACCGCATCGTCGGCATCGTCGACGAGTCCGACGTGCTCCTGCACGTGTATGGCGACGAGGCGCGCTTCCGCGACCCGGTCGCCACCGCGATGGTCAGCAAGCTGGACAAGGTCAACGTGGGGGCGCCGATCGAGGCGCTGCTGCCGGTCTTCGACCGTGGCCACGTGGCGATCGTGATGGAGGGCGAGCGCTTCATCGGCCTGATCACCCGCATCGACCTGCTCAACTACCTGCGCCGCCGCGTGCAGTAACCCGGACGGACCCGCCACATGAGCGACAACAACGACCACGGCCTGGGCACACTGGCCATCCACGGCGGGCAATCGCCCGACCCGACCACCGGCGCGGTGATGCAGCCGATCTACGCCACCAGCACCTACGCGCAGTCCAGCCCCGGCGTGCACCAGGGCTTCGAATACTCGCGCACGCACAACCCGACGCGCTTCGCCTGGGAGCGCGGCGTGGCCTCGCTGGAGGGCGGCAGCCGCGGCTTCGCCTTCGCCTCCGGGCTGGCGGCCACCTCGACCCTGCTGGAGTTGCTCGACAGCGGCGAACACGTCATCGCGATGGATGATCTCTACGGCGGCAGCTACCGGCTGTTCGAACGCGTGCGCACGCGCAGCGCCGGCCTGTCGTTCTCGTTCGTCGACCTGACCGATCCGGCTGCGTTCGAGGCCGCGATCACCGCGAAGACCAAGCTGGTCTGGATCGAAACCCCGACCAACCCCTTGCTGAAGATCGTCGATATCGCCGCGATCGCCGCCATCGCCAAGCGGCATGGCCTGCTGGTCGCGGTCGACAACACCTTCGCCTCGCCGATGCTGCAGCGCCCGCTGGAACACGGCGCCGACATCGTCATGCACTCGGCGACCAAGTACCTCAACGGCCACTCCGACATGGTCGGCGGCATGCTGGTGGTCGGCGCCGACGCGGAGCTCGGTGAGCAGCTCGCCTTCCTGCAGAACTCGGTGGGTGCGGTGCAGGGGCCGTTCGACAGTTTCCTGGCCCTGCGCGGCCTGAAGACGCTGCACCTGCGCATGCGCGCGCACTGCGCGAATGCGCAGGCGCTGGCGGAGTGGCTGCAGGGCCATGCCGGCGTGGTCGACGTGATCTATCCCGGGCTGGCCTCGCATCCGCACCATGACTTGGCGAAGCGGCAGATGGACGGCTTCGGCGGCATCGTCTCGGTGCGGATCAAGGGCGGCTTCGAGGGTGCGAAGCGCTTCTGCGAGCGCCTCGACCTGTTCACCCTGGCCGAATCGCTGGGTGGGGTGGAGTCGCTGGCCAACCATCCGGCGGTGATGACCCATGCCTCGATCCCGCCGGCCCGCCGCGCGGAGCTGGGGATCAGCGACGACCTGGTGCGCCTAAGCGTGGGTGTCGAGGAGCTGGCCGACCTGCAGCGCGACCTGGAGCATGCGCTGGGCTGAGCCTCAGTCGAAGGCGATGCCGTGGCGTTCGCGCATGGCCCGCCGTTCCCGCCGCATCAGCCAGCGCAGGAACCGCGACTCGAATGCCGAGGGTGATGCCGGCGGGTAGTCGCCGACGAAGACCGGCGCGTACCCGGTCCCCGGTGGTGGGGGTGACACGCCCAGGAAGGTACAGGCCTCGCGCACGCAGGCGGCCGGGTCGTTGCGCAGCCGTTCGCTGCGCAGCAGCAGCACCTGCCCACGCGGGAAGTGGGCGTACAGCACGTCCAGCTGGCGGGCGTAGTCGCCGCGTGCGCGGTAACTGAAGCGGCGCAGCCTGGAGCCACGCGCCAGGTCGTCGGCATGGCCGCGCACGCGCCAGGGTTCCAGCCACGCCGCCAGCCAGAGCGGCAGCGATTCGTGGCCACGCTGGCGCTCCATGTGGTGGTGCGAGCGGGCGCGCTCCACCGGGTCGCGCAGCAGCACGATCCAGCGCATCGCCGGGTTGTAGCGCGCGATCCGTGCCACGCAACGCGGGTGGAACAGGTAGAACGGCGTGGCGTCGCCCCAACGCACATCCCCAGGCGCGTCCGGGAACTGCTGCGCGAGGCGGGCGTCGATGTCGCCGGTGGACCAGGCGTCGTCGAAGTCCGGTGCATCGAACACGTGCGCTTCCTTGTCCGCCGGCAGGCGCAGGTCGGGGCAGGCGCGCAGGTACTGGGCGAGCGCCGAGGTCCCGGCCTTCTGCGCGCCGCCGACCAGGAACGCGATCCGCGGCTCAGGCGACGTCGGCGGCATCCGCGGGGCCGGTGTGCAGGGTAATGTCGGCCGGCAACGGGAACAGGCCGCTGAAGCGTTCGATCGAGTTGTCCACGACCTCGAACGACAGGTCGGATTCGTAGCGGCACAGGACCCGGCGGTGGTGCTGGTGCAGGGCCGGTGCCTGCACCAGGCGTGCGCGGATCCGGTAGACGCCGTGCGCCAGTTGCACCCGGAACGCGACCTTCAGCTGGACGCATTCCTCGCCTTGCGTGCGATCGGGCAGGCGCACGCGACGCCCGCTCAGCGGCACGCCGCGTTCGTCGAGGATGTCGATGATGCAGGCGGCATCGGTGAGGCCGGGCTGCAGTTGCAGGTGGGCGGTCACTTCCAGCAGGTCATCGTGGGCCAGGGCCAGGTGGCGCGCGCCATCCTGCAGGTGCATGGCCACGATCCCGCCGTCCTCGCTGCGGAACCCCTCGGCGATCCGGATCGGCTTGGGCTGCCCGTCGCGCAAGGCCTTGGCGTGCACCCGGAACAGGTATTCCTCGATCACTTCCTCCGGGCTGCCGAGCATCGCCATGCGCCCGGCTTCCAGCAGGATCGCGCGCTGGCAGAACGCGCGCAGGGCGTTGAGGTCGTGGCCGACGAACAGCAGGGTGGTGCCGCGCGCCAGGATCTGCTGGATGCGCGCCATCGCCTTCGCCTGGAAGGCGGCATCGCCGACCGCCAGCGCCTCGTCCACGATCAGGATGTCGGGGTCGATGTGGACCTGCACCGAGAACGCCAGGCGCAGCGCCATGCCGGAGCTGTAGGTCTTGACCGGCTGGTCGATGTAATCGCCGATGTCCGCGAACGCGATGATGTCGCCGAGCAGGGCATCGATGCGGGCCGTGGCCAGGCCCAGGATCGCGCCGTTGATGTAGATGTTCTCGCGTCCGGTCAGTTCCGGATTGAAGCCGGAACCCAGTTCAAGCAACGCAGCGACGCGGCCATGCGTTTCGACCCGGCCGGAGGTGGGCGGCAGCACGCCGGCGATGATCTGCAGCAGGGTGCTCTTGCCGCTGCCGTTCAGTCCGATGATGCCCAGCGCTTCGCCGCGGTGCAGTTCGAAATCGATGCCGTGCAGCGCCTCGTGCACGTGCATCCGCCGGTGCGCGGCGGCATGCAGCCTGTCGGACAGCCGGGGCGCGGCCTGCGCCAGCAGGTTGCCGGCGCGATGCAGTGCCGGTGCGATCAAGCGCTGGGCCGGCGTCGCCCACGTGCGGAAGGTCTTGCACACGTCCCGCACCAGGATGACGGGCGCGGAGCCGGACGTTGACGCAGCTGCTGCAGGCATTGGGGTGGCTTGGCGGATGCGGCCCGCATTGTAACTGCGATCCCCACGCGCAAAAAAAAACGGGCGGCCCGAAGGCCGCCCGTCAGTACAACCGTATTGCAATGCAGCCTATTACAGGCCCGGGTTGCCGTCCGGCGTGGTCTGACCACCGGCGGGACCGTCGTCTGCATCCGGACCGCCCGGCTCACCGGTGTAATCACCGTTGCCGTGGAAATCCGGGGTCACTTCCTGCACGTGATCCGACGGACGCTCGCCCACTTCGCTGGCGAAGGTGCCTTCGTTGAAGTCACGATCGTACTGCTCACCGCGGGTGTCGCTGTCGGTGATGTTGCTCAGGGTGCGCGTGCCCGAGGTGTTGACCAGGCTGGTGGCGACCAGGCCCGGGAACTCGGCGGTCACGACCGCACGCCACTTGCCAGCGCCGGTGCCCCAGGCGCCGATCGCGCCGTTGGTGCCGTCTTCCAGGTCGGACGCATTCAGCTGCACCGAAGCGCCGGCCGGGACCCACACGCGAACCTGCGAAGCGCCGCGGTCACCGTTGTTGTCGATGCCTTCCAGCGAGACGTAACCGTCGGTCGCGCCGCGGTTGGTCAGGCGGACGAAGCTGCGCTGCTCGGTGTTGCTGCCCGGGTTGATGGTGAAGATTTCCATCGTCGAGCCGTTGTAGCGCAGCGGCAGCAGGACGCAAGCCGCGTCAGCCAGGACGCGCGAACCCACGGTGTTGGCATAGCCGCTGGTCGGGTAGGCAGTGGCCGTGTCGCCCGGCGCGGAGCCGTTGGCCGGGTACATGCCCGAGCGGTAGAACGTGGTGGTGACCGAGTTGTTGTGGTCGTCGATGATGGTGTCGGTATCGACGTAGCCGCAAACGGTCAGGCCGCGGTTGACGCCGCCGACGTTGATGAAGCCGGCCTGGGCACTTTCGATCTCTTGCGCGTTGTAGATGAAGGTCACGGTCGTGCCGCTCACCGTACCCTGGTCGATGATCGTGCCGCTCTCGCAGGTGCCGTTGACCAGATACACGTCATCGTCGACGCCCAGGTTGTCGAATGCGTTCCAGTTGTTGCCGCCGCCGGCCTCGATCACGGTCTGGAACACGTCGGCCACGCCGTTGAAGGCGTTGCCCGCACCCCAGTACGTGAAGGTGCCGGAACCGGTGATGGTACCGGTGCCCAGGGTCACGTCACCCAGGTCAATGACCTGTGCGTCGTAGTCGTCGCCCGCGGGCAGCTGGAACGCAGCCACGGTGCTGGCGTCGGTGGCCGAACCCAGCTTGCCGTCCCAGCTGAAGCGGGTCTTCGGGATCTGATCTTCGTTCCAGTTGTCGGCAACGTCGATGTACTTGTCCACTTCCGCCGGGTTCGGAGTCGCGCAGGCAACCACGCCACGGCGGCTTTCGAGGATGGTGCGCGAACGCGTCGAGTTGACGAAGCGCGAGTCGTTGGAAACGCTCACCATCCAGAACTCGGCATCGACCTTGGCCGAACCACCCGCGGCCGCGGTGGCCGCGAACTCATTCAGGCTGGTCAGCTGCGCGTTGTTCCACTTGAAGGTGATGATGCCATTGACGGTGCCCGGGCCAACCGGAGTGGTCGAGGTCGGCTCGATACGGAACGTGGCAACGGTGTTGCCGCTGGTGAAGCCGTCGAAGGTGACCTTCCAGTCCACAGCAATGGCCGGATCAAGCACCAAGCGGGCGTCGTAATTCGGAGAACCGATGTCGCTGGTGGCACCTACAAGGATGTTACCGGGAGCACCGAAAGCGAACGCGGCACCGTCGCTGGTCGGAGCGCAGACGCCCACGTTGGTCGGCGGGCTGACGATGCCGGTGGCCGGCGCATTGTGCGGAGTGCAGCGCTGGTTCAAGGCGACGCGGACGGTAAAGCCATCGGTGATGGCGGCGGCGTTGTCGGCGGTTTCGATGTCGAAAACCAACGCTTCATTCATGGTCCAGTTGTAGTTGCTGGCCACGAGCATCTCGTACGAGACGTTCTCGGCATCGGCCAGTGCTGCATCCGAGTCCGCGGGCGCGGCCACGTCATCGGCCAGGCTGGTGCCGTAGTTGTAGGCCGCAGCGGCGCCGGCCAGACCCA
>ERZ795061.2528-NODE-2528-length-16639-cov-6.046189_pt1 | contig 16639 bp, 16 predicted proteins | sample MGYA00375145_ERZ795061 | MGnify/ENA primary metagenome ERZ795061 (study PRJEB30190, sample SAMN05720144) | anaerobic digester metagenome | isolation source: active sludge of municipal wastewater-treating anaerobic digesters | place: USA | collected 2014-12-22 ... | reverse complement strand
GCCATTCAGCGCACCATTTTAGCCAATGAGCATACGCTTGAATCCCTCGACCGCGAAATCGGTGATGGCGACCACTACATCAACATGAAACGCGGTGCATCGACTGTTGTGGACATGCAAGCTGAATTAGTCACCCTTAGTCCAGAAGCAGCACTCAATAAAATTGGCTTAAAACTTTTGAGTACGATAGGCGGTGCTTCTGGGCCACTGCTCGCGAGCTTTTTTATGAGCATGAGTAAAACCCTGAAAGAACATGGCGACGACTCGCTGCCAAAAATTGCTGCAGCTTTTGCAGCAGGCGTGCAGGCGATTATTCAGCGCGGTAAGGCAAATCTGGGTGAAAAAACCATGCTTGATGTACTCATTCCTGTTGCAACACAATTTGAATCACTCGCAGCCCTAGGCCATGATGCAAAACTGATTGCAAGTGCACTCACCAAAACAGCTGAAACCGGCATGCTCAGCACTCAAGACCTGATTGCGACCAAAGGCCGCGCGGCAGGCTTAGGTGAACGCGCGATTGGTCACATTGACCCAGGCGCAAAAAGCTGCCAACTGATGATAGAAGCCGTTTGCCAACTTGTTTAAGAACACACAATCAAGAAAGTACAATCACGATGAAAAAATTTATTAATAAAGTCGATGACATTTTAGTTGAAAGCCTTTCTGGTTTTGCCACAGCGCATGCCGACTTAGTCGCACTCAACTTAAACCCCAATTTTTTAACACGTAAAAATAAGGCTCACAATAAAGTTGCCATTATTTCTGGCGGCGGCTCAGGCCACGAGCCGTTGCACGCAGGCTATATTGGTGTTGGCATGCTCGACGCCGCCTGCCCCGGCCACGTATTCACCTCGCCCACGCCCGACCAAATGCTAGAAGCGGCAACCGCCGTGCATGCTGACAAAGGTATTTTATTGATTGTTAAAAACTACGCGGGCGACGTGATGAATTTTGAAATGGCGGCGGAAATGCTGCCTTTTGAAAACGCCACCGTACTCACCAGTGACGATTGCGCAGTCATTAACAGCACGTATACCACCGGGCGCCGCGGTGTGGCCGGCACCGTGATTGTAGAAAAATGTGTGGGCAGTCTTGCCGAAACTGGCGCGGACTTAGCCGCCTGCAAAGCCTTAGGCGATAAAGTCAACACACGCACGGCAAGTATTGGCGTGGCTTTAACAAGTTGCACCGTGCCAGCGGCGGGCCGCCCGACCTTTGACTTAAATGAAACTGATCTGGAAATGGGCGTGGGGATTCATGGTGAACCGGGGCGCAGACGTGAAGCTTTGCGCGAAGCCGATGCCATCGTCGCCGACTGTATGGAGGCGATTCTAGCGGACTTCAAGACTAAAAACATTGCCACCTCACAAACTGAGGCGTTGCTATTGGTGAACGGCTTTGGCGCAACACCGTTAATGGAGCTCTATCTGCTCTACAACACCGCCGCACAATTATTCACACAGCACGGCATTCAAATCGTACGTTCTTTAGTGGGCAACTACACCACCGCGCTCGACATGGCAGGCGCATCCATCACCTTGTGCTTGTTGGATGATGAAATTAAACAACATTGGGACAGCCCAGTACACACGCCAGCACTCAGGTGGAAAATGTAGCCAATCAGGCTATTAGATGTGGTCAATTTTTAAGCTACAATGCAGCTCTTACTCATTGCCTATGAATCATTTCACATCAAAAAGTAAACTAAGTTAACCTAGCACTTAAATGAACAGTACTTAAATGAGCAACACTTTGACAACCGCAGAAACCAATACGTTATTAAGCAAACTTGTTGCGCTCACCCATGGCGGTGATGAGGTTTCGCTTGAAATGAAGCTATTAGGCTTGCTGTCCGACTTTGTTGGGCCGGTAAATAACCATGAAAACGCTGTTGCCATTTACCACCTGATTCACCTTGAAAAACAACGGTTTTCCAGACACACGCAACAGCAGCACGAAACCAACATTAAGCTTACAAAAGCGCACCAGCAGGCTGTTATGCACTGCTTTACTGAAGGTGTGGTCGGCCTCTACCAACCGGCTAACGCGCCGCACGTAAAACTATACCCAATAAAAGATTTTGCAGAAAAAGTCGTTTCGGTGGTTGAAATTACCATGCCAAGTCAAGAAGCTGGCAGTGTAGATGCAAAAGCCGACACCGCCATCGGCATGATGCTGGAAATTTATCAAAACTTTACCAAACTCATGAATGACAATGAGTGTGACACTCTCACCGGCTTACTTAATCGCAAAACATTCGATAGCAAAATTAATAAAATCATCACGCAAATGCGTACCGTGGCCAAGCGCAAAGAAGATAAATCAGCGCAATTTTATTATTTGGCAATTTTTGACATTGACCACTTTAAACGGGTAAATGATAACTTTGGCCATTTAATTGGCGACGAAGTACTACTCATGTTCTCGCAACTTATGAAGCAATCTTTTCGCGATTCTGACCCGCTATTTCGATTTGGCGGTGAAGAGTTTGTGGGCGTTTTTGGCTGTAACCACGTTAATGATATCAACACCATTTTGGAGCGCTTTAGAAACAAAATGGCGCAGTTTGTTTTTCCGCAAGTGGGCAAAGTGACAGTGAGCGCGGGTTACACCGAAATTCAAGATTTTGACAATTCCAGCCAGTTGATAGACCGTGCAGACTCTGCCCTCTATTTTGCAAAAAATCATGGCCGTAATCAGGTGGCTTGTTACGAACATCTCGTGGCCACAGGTGAACTGCAAGTGAACAAAAAAGAAGGCGATATTGAGCTATTTTAACGCTGATTATTTCAGTTAAAAACCGACCCAATTTCTGCGTTTTTTAGTGCCTTTTTTTAATTAAAACACACGCAAAAACACTCGAGGAATTTTTTCTGCCCTGCGAGCCTTTATTTATAAGGCTCGCAGGGCATCCAAAAAGGTTGGAGGTTGATTTAAGCAAAAAAAGCTAAAATTCAAGCTATTTAATCGCTCAACTATTTTGCGTGTTTTCGGCACCAAAAACTTCACGCCACAAAAATCTTACCGCATCGGCATGTGTGATTACTTGGTTGAGTTCAACGCTCAATCGCGCAGCATCTTGTAATTTTAGCCGATGCTGAATATGCCGAAATTCTCGGTAGGCAACCGCGACATTTTCTGCCAGTGCTACATCAATAATGCCTAACTCAGCCATCCGTTTTAATAGGCCAATATTGCCAATATTTGCTGTGAGTTGCGGATAATTTGAGGCGTATCGCAACACTAAATATTGCACCAAAAATTCCACATCAATAATGCCGCCCACACTGTGCTTGATATCAAACTGCCCTGCGATAAAATGCTGGGCATCGCGCATTTTTGCACGCATGTGTAACACTTCATTTTTCAGCTTTTCTGCATCTCGGGCTTGCGTCATGACTTCAACGCGAATTTTTTCAAAGGCGGCACCAATGTTGGTGTCCCCTGCAACAAACCTAGCGCGGCTGAGTGCTTGATGTTCCCAAACCCATGCTTTATTGCGTTGATATTCACGAAAAGCTTCTACCGTACTCACCAATAAGCCACTATTGCCATCGGGGCGCAGTTGCAAATCGGTTTCATAAAGTAAGCCTGCGGAAGTCAGGCTGTTAAACCAGTTGCTAATGCGTTGCGCAAAGCGTACATAGGCTTCACCCGCTTCCGTTGCATTGTCATCAAACAGAAAAATAATATCTAAATCAGAGGCATAGCCAAGCTCTTTGCCACCCAGTTTGCCATAGCCAATCACGGCAAATTTAGGTTCATCGCAATGTTTACCGCGCACATATGGCCAAATGACTTTTAAAGCGACGCGCATAATTAAATCAGCCAAATCACTTAAATAGTCTGAGAGCGTTTCTATGGTCAGTTCCCCATTGATGTCCTGCGCAGCAAAGCGAAAAACACACGCGTGTTTAAAATGCCGCATCACATCCATTTGCCGTTCAATATCGTGCTCGGCTTCTGTTAGGCGCTCTAATAATTCTTTGTGTAAGGCTGCAAAATCTGGTTTTGCATAGAGCGTATTCGTGTCTAACAATTCGTCTAATAAAATAGGATGTTGCGTGAGGTAGTTAGTCAACCACGGGCTGCTACCACATAACTTCACCAGCAGTTGCATAGATTGCGGATGCTCTGCCAATAAGGCTAAATAACTGGCGCGGCGGCAAATGCTTTCAAGTAAATCGATCACGCGCGTGATGGTGACATCGGCGTTTTGCATTTTGCCTGACTGCGCAATCACATACGGCATCAGCGCATCGAAGCGCTGGCGGCTCATGTCGGGCAACTGGAGATAACGGCTGCCCTGTCGCAACATGGTAATTCGGCGGAACACTTCTGTTGCATCACCAAACCCTAGTTGATGCAAAGCATTCAATGCGTCATTTTCAGCGAGCAAACCACCCCAAATGGAGTTTTCAGTCGCCAGCGTATCTTGGCCAACGTCTTCTTCATTAAAGGTTGCATCAAAATGCTGCTGAACCAGCGCACGGTGTGCCTCTAATGTCGCTAAAAAAGCTGGCCAGCCATGTTGATCAATGGTCGAAAAATTCATCGCCTCGGCAATGCGCGCTTTCGCTTCATCCGTGGTGGGCAACTCATGCGTTTGCGCGTCTTCTACATACATTAAGCGATGTTCTAAATTGCGCAAAAACACATAAGCCTCCGTCAGGTCTTTCACTGCCTGCTCCGACATTAACCCTTTGTTTTTCAATAAATTTAATACGGACAAGGTAGGTTTAATCTGCAAGCTGGCATCTTTACCGCCACGTATCAACTGATAAACCTGCGCAATAAATTCAATTTCACGAATCCCGCCGCGGCCGAGCTTGATGTTGTCATGCATACCTTTGCTATTCACATCGCGCTGGATTTGGCGCTTTAAATTGCGCATGCTTTCATACACGCCATAATCAAGATATTTACGAAACACGAAAGGCTTCAGCAAGTGCGACACCTCATTTCCACCCGTCACCTCTCGTCCTTTAATCCAGGCGTAGCGCTCCCACTCGCGGCCATTGTTTTGGTAATATTCTTCCAGCGCATCTAAATTGCTCACTAATGCGCCTTCACTGCCAAATGGGCGTAGCCGCATGTCCACTCTAAACACAAAGCCGTCTTCGGTGATTTCGTCTATCACCGCAATTAACTTTTTAGCCAAGCGCACAAAAAAATCTTGATTGCTGATTGATTTTTCGCCAGTCGTTTCGCCTTCCGCGGCATAAGCAAAAATCAAATCAATATCTGATGAAACATTAAGCTCACCTCCACCCAGTTTGCCCATGCCAATGACAATTAAATGTTGTGGATAGCCTTGGCCATCCACCGGCTGACCATAAGACTCAACCAACCATGTATTCAAAAAATCAATCGCTGTATTAATCACGCACTCAGCAAGGGTTGAGGTGGTGTGCATCACCTCATGTAAATCTGCAAAACCATTTAAATCACGACAAATCATGCGCGCCATGACATGTTTTCTAAGCTGCCTGAGTGATTTTTTTAACGAATTTTCATCGGTAATTGCTTGTTTTGCGATGAAACTTTGCATTTCTTCTAAGGTATAGGGAATGTGCAGATTTTTTAGCAAATCTTCGAGCAAATTGGCATCTTTTGCCAACATTCGGCTCACAAACGGACTGCAAACTTCTAACCTTCGTAAATAAGCACGTTGCAAGGCAGAAAATTCAGGGTGTATCAGGTGGTCGCTTAATGTTTGCATGGGTGTTTGCTTCGGTTTTTTAATGTAATATGGCGTTTAAAATACCATTCTAACTAAATTTTAAGCTTAAAAACTTTTTGGGGGCAGCATGTCAATCGAATCAGTTCTTCATGAAAACCGCGTTTTTGAACCAAGTGCAGATTTTGTAAAACAAGCCAATGTATCAGGAATGGCAAACTATAAGGCAATATGCGCTGAAGCCACCGCTGATTATGAAGGATTTTGGGCTAAATTAGCACGCGAGTTATTGATTTGGCACAAGCCTTTTACGAAAACACTCAATGAAGACAACGCGCCCTTCTACAAGTGGTTTGAAGATGGCGAACTGAATGTTTCTGCCAACTGTTTAGATAAACACTTAAATACCATTCCCAATAAAGTCGCGATTATTTTTGAAGGCGACGATGGCACAAGCAAAAACGTTACTTACAAAGCGTTGTACCACCAAGTATGTGCGTTCGCCAACGGGTTAAAAAAACTCAATCTCAATATAGGAGACCGTGTAATTATTTACCTGCCCATGGGCATTGAGGCCGTGGTAGCGATGCAAGCCTGCGCGCGCATCGGCCTGATTCACTCGGTGGTATTTGGCGGTTTTTCTGCTAAAAGCTTAAATGAGCGCATTATTGATGCAGGTGCCAAAGCCGTCATTACCGCTGATGGCCAGTTTCGTGGCGGTAGAACCTTACCACTTAAAGCCGCAGTCGATGAAGGCATTGCCATGGGTGGCTGTGACAGTATTGAAAAAATTGTGGTATTGAAAAAAACCGGCCAAGAAGTGGCTTGGAACTCAAAAGATATGTGGTGGAGTGATTTAATTGCTGGCTGTGCTGACACATGCGAGCCGGTGATGGTCAATGCTGAACATCCGCTCTTTTTACTCTATACCTCAGGCTCAACCGGTAAGCCAAAAGGCGTGCAACATAGCTCTGCTGGCTATTTGCTGCATGCGATTAACACCATGCGCTGGACTTTCGACATTAAAGACAATGATGTGTTTTGGTGCACGGCCGATGTAGGCTGGATTACCGGCCACAGTTATGTGGCCTATGGGCCGCTTGCCATTGGCGCCACACAAGTCATTTTTGAGGGAATTCCAACCTACCCAAATGCCGGACGCTTTTGGCAAATGATAGAAAAACACAACGTGACGATTTTCTACACCGCACCAACGGCCATTCGCTCGCTGATTAAAGCCTCGGAAACCACCCCTGAAGTGCACCCCAAAAATTACAACCTCAATAGCCTGCGGATTTTAGGTTCGGTGGGTGAACCCATTAACCCAGAAGCTTGGATGTGGTACTTTGAGAATGTCGGCGGTAGCCGCTGCCCAATTGTAGATACCTTTTGGCAAACAGAAACTGGCGGCCATGTGATTACGCCACTGCCAGGCGCCACACCGCTCGTGCCCGGCTCCTGTACGCTGCCCTTCCCCGGTATTGACATTGATGTAGTCGATGAAACCGGCAAAGATGTGCCTTGGGGCACGGGCGGCTTACTGGTGATTAAAAAACCATGGCCTTCGATGATACGCACGATTTATAACGACCCTGAACGCTACAAAACGAGTTATTACCCAATTGACTTAGGAGGCAAAACCTATTTAGCGGGCGATGGCGCAGTGCGCGATGCAGTGACTGGCAACTTCACCATCATGGGGCGTATTGATGACGTGCTGAATGTTTCTGGCCACCGTTTAGGCACCATGGAAATTGAATCCGCGCTCGTTTCAAACCACTTGGTGGCTGAAGCCGCCGTAGTTGGCAAACCGCATGATGTTAAAGGTGAAGCCGTGGTAGCTTATGTGGTGCTAAAAGGCGCGCGCCCAACTGGCGATGAAGCGAAAAAAATCGTCGCTGAACTACGTGATTGGGTAGGCAAAGAAATTGGCCCAATTGCCAAACCCGATGAAATTCGCTTTGGTGATAACCTGCCCAAAACCCGCTCAGGTAAGATTATGCGCCGCTTGCTACGCACATTGGCTAAGGGCGAAGAAATTACGGCGGATATTTCGACTTTGGATAACCCGGCAATTTTAGAGCAGTTGAAAGAAGTGGTGAAATAACTTTAAATGGGCGGAATACACTTTGTTATTCCGCCGCATGCAACATTACCCTTTCGGCGGATTATTAGGTTTCGCTCAACGCACTGCGTTCTCAATTTTAATCTCAACATTACATCTGAAAAACCATTCAAAAACACCATTTTTTAATTCAACCTTTTTCGATGCTCTGCAAGCCTTATCAATAAAGGCTTGCAGAGCATGTTTTTTCTCTCGGGCGTTTATTTCCTTTCTTTTCACTTTATTTTACTACCAATAATTTCTAAAATAATGCGTAGTTTTAAGGCATTTGGATATTTCGGGTAAAATGCTGGCTTTGTGTTTATTGTTTGCTTAACTTATGTCTCTTCAAGAAGAAATCACCCGTCGCCGCACCTTTGCCATTATTTCGCACCCCGATGCGGGTAAAACCACGCTTACCGAAAAACTATTATGGTTTGGTGGCGCGATTCAAGTAGCGGGTGAAGTACGTGGGCGTAAGGCTTCACGCCATGCGACTTCTGACTGGATGGAACTTGAAAAACAACGCGGCATTTCGGTGACTTCATCGGTCATGCAGTTTCCTTACCGTGAACACATGGTGAATTTGCTCGACACGCCAGGCCATGATGACTTTTCAGAAGATACTTATAGAACGTTGACGGCCGTTGACTCTGCCGTGATGGTGATTGACTCGGTGAATGGTGTTGAAGCGCAAACCATTAAATTGCTGAACGTGTGCCGCATGCGCGACACGCCGATTATTACGTTTATTAACAAGCTTGACCGTGAAAGCCGCGCGCCGATTGAACTGTTAGATGAAATTGAAACCACGCTGGGCATGGAATGTGCGCCCATGACGTGGCCGATTGGCATGGGCAAATCATTTCGCGGTGTATATAACTTATACACCGATACCATTTCGTTTTTTGATCCGCGGGCTGAAAAAGGCACTTCTGAAGTAATTAAAGGTTTAGATAACCCACGTTTAGACGAGTTGCTGGGGCATGTGGCAGGCGATTTGCGAATTGACATTGAGCTGGTGCGCGGTGCATCGCATGCCTTTGATGCGGCGCGTTATTTAAGTGGCAAGCAAACGCCTGTGTATTTTGGCTCGGCCATTAACAACTTTGGCGTGCAATCGTTGCTAGATGCCGTAGTTGACCTCTCCCCCGCGCCATTGGCACGTAACACAACCTCGCGCTTAGTAGCGCCGGATGAAGCAAAATTCTCAGGCTTTGTATTTAAAATTCAAGCGAATATGGACCCCAAACACCGCGACCGCATTGCGTTTTTGCGCCTGTGTTCTGGCCGTTTTGAACGCGGCATGAAAATTAAACAAGTGGCTACGGGTAAACAAATGGCGGTGAACAACGCCATTACCTTTATGGCGCAAGACCGCACCACGATGGATGAGGCGTATTCGGGCGATATTATTGGTATTCCTAACCACGGCACCATTAAAGTGGGCGATACGTTTACGGAAGGCGAAAATCTTAAGTTCACAGGCATCCCATCTTTTGCGCCAGAGTTTTTCCGCCGCGCTAGAATTAAAAACCCAATGAAAATGAAGCAGTTGCAAATTGGACTTAAACAACTTTCTGAAGAAGGGGCGGCGCAGTTATTCCGCCCATTATTGAGCAATGATTTGATTTTGGGCGCAGTTGGCATGCTGCAATTTGAGGTGGTTGCGCATCGCCTAGAGCACGAATACAGCGTAGACATGGCATTTGAACCTTACGATTGCTACACCGCGCGCTGGCTGCGTGGCAAAGATGCTGACCTAAAGGCGATTGCCGATAAATATGGCTTTAACGTGGCGCTCGATGGCGCAGATAATTATGTTTACCTTGCACCCAACCGCGTGAACTTGCAAATGGCGCAAGAGCGCTACCCAGATATTGAGTTTGCCGAGACGCGCGAGCTTGTTTAACCAAAACACGCTTTGCGCATGTGAAAATGGCAAACCTTATGCCAGCTGCTGCGAACCTTATCACTTAGGCCTTGCTACGCCCAACGCAGAAGCCTTAATGCGCTCACGCTACACGGCTTTTGTGTTGAAATTTGAAGCGTATTTGCTAGCCACTTGGCACCCAACTACACGCCCTACCTCGCTTAATTTAGCTGAAGACCCACCCACAAAATGGCTGGGGTTACAAATCAAGCGCGCAGAAAATGTAAATGAAAACTTCGCAACGGTTGAATTTGTAGCACGCTATAAAATTGCAGGTAAAGCCACCAGACTGCATGAAACAAGCCAGTTTGAGCGCATAGACGGGCGCTGGTATTATTTAACGGGCGAGTATCACAACTAATATTTGAAGCGAAATCGTACTGATTTTTTGTATAAATTTAAAATCAGTGAACTGAGCTAAAACACCGAATCCCTTCAAATATTCAAGGCTATGCAGAACACTCTTTGCAATATCCATGCTATTAAAAGCTTGTAACTACAATTAAATGGGTGTACATTTAAATAATGTTTTATATTGAATTATTTAAAGTTCTAGAAGCAGCCAATATTGACTATTTGCTCGTGGGTGGGCTAGCCATGAACTTGCATGGCGTTCCGCGCATGACGATGGATATTGATTTAATTATCGCCTTGAATACTGAAAATGTAGCCAAATTTGAAGCATGCATGAAAAATCTTGATATCTTTCCAAACGTGCCTGTTAAATTATCTGAATTAGTAGACACCAAAAAACGTGAGGCTTTGATCAACGACAAACATTTGATTGCGCTTTCATTGATAAGCAAAAAACCCGCCTTGCCTGCCGTTGATATTGTGATTTTTCACCCACTAAATTTTAATGAGGCTTTCAAAAACAGAATAGTACGAGACATCGCAGGCACGCGCGTTTTTCTGGCGAGTATTGAAGATATGATTACCATGAAAAAATCTGCTGGGCGCATGCAAGATTTAGCCGACGTTAAGCATTTAGAAAGATTTTTGAATGAATAATTTGCACCAAGCAAGTCAGATAAATGGTTTTGATTATGTGGTGACCGATGAGCAAATGCGCCTATACGCTAAAATGAGTGATTTAGAACGTTTAGAATGGGTGGAAAGTGCCAGAATTTTTACACTTTTATCGCAAACACCCGTAACAAAAGTGCGGCATGAAGCGTTAAGAAAAGGCTTAACTCAAAACAATACACTTAAAAAAATTAAGCGCGGGCGACCAGCAGGCACAACAAAAAAAGATACAAAAGTGGCCGTTAAACTCAGGCTAAACCCTGAAGTTTTGAAAGCCTTTCGTGCCACGGGGCGCGGCTGGCAAACAAGAATAAACGATTTACTGGTAAGTTATATCAACTCGCTTTAGCGAACGTTTGAGTTTGGTGTGATAAAAATACCAAAAATTCTTTATAAACACTAAGCCAAACCATCTAACGGACTACTCACGCCGCGCCCGCCTTTATTCAACACATGCGTGTAAATCATGGTGGCACTCACATCTGAATGCCCCAATAACTCTTGCACGGTGCGAATATCGTAGCCATTTTCAAGCAAGTGCGTGGCAAAACTGTGGCGAAAAGTGTGCGGTGTAGCCAACTTAACCACGCCCGCATTAGCAACGGCTTTTTTAACTGCACGTTGCACTAATTTTTCATCTAAATGGTGCCTGCGCTCGCGACCACTGCGCGGGTCAACTGAATAACTGCCCGAGCAAAAAACATATTGCCACTCCCAACTGGTAGCGGCGTTAATGTATTTTTTATCTAACGCATCTGGCAAAAAAACTTCGGCCTTGCCTTTAGCAGCATCCGCCTCAAACACGGTTTTGCGCCAAATTAAATGTGTTTTTAACATTTCAACCAAGGCATTGGGCAACATGGTCACCCTATCTTTTGCGCCTTTGCCATTGCGGATTAAAATTTCGCCTCGGTCAAAATCAATATCCAGCACACGCAAACGACAGCATTCCATAATGCGCATGCCCGTGCCATAAAGCAGCCGCGCAATTAAGCCGTGCGTGCCTTGCATACAGGCTAAAATTTTGCCCACCTCTTGTTTTGAAAGCACCACCGGCAAACGCTGCGGCTTTTTAGCGCGAATCACATCGTCCATCCACGGCAGGCTTTGCCCCAACACCTCACGATACAAAAACAACAAAGCCGAAAGCGCCTGATTTTGCGTGCTGGATGACACATGGCCATGTGTGGCCAAATGCGACAAAAACGCCTCCACCTCTTTACCGCCCATTTCACGCGGGTGGCGCTTATGGTGAAACAAAATATAACGCTTAACCCACTGCAGGTATTGCGTTTCTGTGCGAATGCTGTAATGCTTTACACGTATTTTATCGCGCACAACATCTAGCAGTTTTGGGGCTTGCGGATTAGTAGGTGTATTTTCTTGAAGCATTTTGGTTTAATTATTAAAAATAAATATACAATACAAATAGATAATATGAATTACAAAAAGATTATACACCTATATTTTATTAACTATGCACCGATTTTGGTGCCTACTTTACGTTAGGCATAAACACAAAGGAACTTTATGAGTAAGCATCAAATTGATCAAAAACGTCGTTCCATCCTAACTGCTGGTGTAATTTCAGCGTTGGCATTTATGTCGGGATGCGCTACACAGAATAAAAAAACAGGTCCAATTCAAGTTGATGTTTCTGGGGTTAAAGATGTTCCGAGCTTAATTGCAGCAATTAAAAAATCGGCTGGTAGTTCATTGCCAGCATCTATTACAGATGAAACTTTTTACAGAGAGTTTGCAAATTCATTTGTAAAAAATGCCCGTGCCGCAGCCGAGCTTGGTTATTCAATCCCTAAGTGGGTGCTCGATAAACTCCCGCCACAAAGAAAGGTTGTCCTTCCATTTTTAGGCGTTGCTGTTTTTATGGTTGCTGGTGTAGCACTTGCGGTGCCAGTATCTACAATTATTATTGCTGTCTTGGCATCTATAATCCTTTTAGGTTCGGCTATCATTTCAGCACTTAGTGCATTGTTTGCATCTGACCCAGTGTAAATGCCCAACCCATCCATCAAGCGGGACGCGCTAAAGCGCGCCCCTTATGTCAAACGTTGGGCCTCTACAAGGAGCATTAAGCGATGATTCATCACATTTCCATACCCGCGAAAGACCCCTTGCACGTCACAAAAGTGCTGGTTGAGCTATTTGGTGGTGTGCTGACGAGATTCGGCCCCTACCGGGATTCGTACATTGCATGGTCTGGAGACGAATACGGTACCGCTATTGAGGTTTACCCAGTTGGCACGGAAATGTTTCCTGACGCCGGGGGTGGTCAAGCCAACTTTAGGCACAATGGGAACGCCTCACCCTTTGTCGCAACACACGCCACTGTTTCTGTTGATCGAAGTAAGGAAGAGATAATGTCTCTTGCACAACGAGAAGGATGGCGAGCTATCGAGTTGTCTAGGGGATCGTTTCGGGTCATTGAATTCTGGATCGAGAATCATGTCATGCTCGAAGTCACGACAGAGGAGATGGCGCAAGAGTATTTGCAAGCAACCGCCGTTTTCCGGTCCAACAACGCCATCAACTCGGACAGTGAAAAGCGGCGCGCCTTCGCCGCCCCGCTTTTTACTGCTGGTTATGGTGAACGTTAGGGTTTAATATGTCGAAATCTTTTACCATTTTAATGGCTGTGTTGAGTTTTATGCCACTCATCTTGGGTGTACTCGCCACACTTTTGGCTGCACGTATCGTCCCACGATGGATACTTTTTTTTCTTACTAGCACTCTTTCCATGGCAGGACTTCAAGTTATTATTGCTAGCTTTTCTCTCGCTCTTTTACCGAGAGCCAACCTACATGATGCTGGTGGTATTGAGGAAAGTTTAACTCGTAACCTTCTAATATCCGCCACAATATTGTTAATTATTGGCATTCCTTTTCTGTGGTGGCTAGCTAGTAGTTTACGTAACCCTAACCCATCCATCAAGCGGGACGCGCTAAAGCACGCCCCTTGTGTCAAACGTTAGCCATCATGAAGAAACCCTCACACTTTGCTCGAGTAGCGGGAATCCTATACTTGCAGTTCACCTTTTTTTCGGCGGCTGTTTTGTACCTTTGGCTCGGTGATGCTTCGATTCAATCATCCGTTCGCGACCTTCCGACAATCCCTGGAGCGGTCGAGTTGTTGTGCATTATTATTGTATTGATGGTTGCATCTCTGGCACTTGGAGGTTGGCTTACCGTTCGCAACAAGGTTAACAAGGTCATCCTAATTGCCAGCGTCCTCTTGGCGGCATTGGCAATATGGTGGAACATTCTTGCAGTCGCGTTCTGGCTCGCCCCTGTACTATTTTTATGGATGGCATATAGGTCGAAAAATGATGGCCAACCCTGCACTCAAGCGGGTCTGCGCAAAAGCGCGCAGCCCCTTAGTTCCACGTTAGGCTTATCAAAATCAACTATGACTGAAAATTTAACTCATAAAAAACAAGAAACATTAGGTCGCTGGGGCTTGGCTATTACTGCTTTTATGCTTGTTATTTTTGCTATTGTTTTATTCTTTAGCAACGCTTCACTTTGGTTAGTTGGCAGTCTTTTTATTAGCGGGCTTGGGCTACTTTGGCTCGCCTTGGCAGCAAGCGCTAAAGTTGCAGTCAAACTTGGTAACTTTTTCCCTCTGGGGTTTTAGCGCATGGCAACATTTGTCCTTATTCACAGGCTGTGCTTTTCTCACCAGCCTAACCCATCATTCAAGCGGGACGCCTAGGCACTATGCTGAAATCGATCTGGTTTCTTGTGGGGGTTGTGGTTGCGTATTTCGTGGTGGTATCCGACGCCTCGTTCAACGCAAAGGTATTAGCGTCGATGGTATACGTTGCTGGCATCGTATTGATGCTTACAAAATTTGCCCCAATCTTGGGTGTCTTGCTTCAGGGTAGCGTTGGCATTGCCATAGCTTTTTGGTTTGCATACCGGCGGGCATGGAAGTGAACATTTCGTTTTTGTTGGCTTTCTATAAATTGCCTAACCCGGCAGTCAAGTGGGACGCGCCTTACTTTTACGTTAGAACTCAATAACATTAACCCATATAAAAGTATGGTAATTTATATGGGTATGTATTACCATTAACAAATGGCAAAAACAAAATTTGAATGGGATGCAGAGAAAGATGCACTAAATCAAGAAAAGCATGGTGTTTCGTTTGCTGTTGCCCAGTACGCTTTTGCAGACCTACGCCGTGTGATTGCCAAAGACGACACCCACAGCCAATCTGAAGAACGTTTTTATTGCTTTGGCGAAGTTGATGGGGGTGTTTTAACGGTGCGATTTACATATCGCGCCTCAATTATTCGAATTATTGGCGCTGGTTACTGGCGCAAAGGAAAGGCAATTTATGAGCGCGAAAATAAAATACACGAATGAACCGTTAGGTGACCTTAAAGTAATTAAAGACTTTTTACCATCGCCTGCCGAGCTTTCATATAATGAGGAGGCTGTCAAAGTGACTTTGGCACTAAGCAAAAAAAGCATTGATTTTTTCAAGTCCGAGGCTGCTAAGAACCATACACAATACCAGCGCATGATTCGCCGTTTGGTTGATGCTTATGTTGAATCACACAGCCCGACCTAAACCATCATTCAAGCGGGGCTGGCTAAAGCCAGCCCCTTTATTCAAACGTTAGGCGTCATGAAATATATATCAGAACTTATAAAGCCATTTTTCATCTTTTTGTTAATATTTTTGGCTATTTTTATCGTGTCTTCAAAAATAGTACAAAACAGAGAGAGTCAGTGTGCCAAAAAATGCTCTCAAGCAGGGGCAAAAAACTACTCTTATCACGGTTTTACCGGTGGTCTTCATATTGATGCAGATACTTGCTCATGCATTCATTAGAAAATACGCCTAACCCATCATTCAAGTGGGACGCCTAACGGCGCTCATTAATTATAAAACATCTCAAAAACCGTTATTTTTCAACACAACCTTTTTCGATGCCCTGCGAGCCTTATAGATAAAGGCTTACAGAGGCGAAAATTTTTCTCGATGAATTTTTGATGCGAATTTGCTGTTTTTTTGCACACAAATTTATATACATTGAATTAAATTTATCTGTGGTTTTGTGCGGTTTTCTTGCCAACATTTATGCAGATTTTACTTGCTTAAATATCGCCCTTACGCACTTTATCAATCAGTTTTATCAGGCCGTCTTCAAGTTCTTGGGCAGATTTTTTGGCGCGCTCGGTTGGGTTTTTAATGCTTTTTAAATCGTAGGTTGGGCGGTCTAGCGCAATGTAGAGTTTTAGTTTTTGATTGGCGTCAGGTTTTTCATATATGGCAATTCGGCATGGCGCAAATACAATAAACTCTGGGTGGTCTAACATAATCTCTGTGCCCATGCCCAAGTTGCACACCGCGTGCACTTCTTTAATGCCTTGCGGGTCAATGTCGCGCTTTTTCATTTGCTCGGCAATGTTAAAGCTTGCCGGGCTGACGTAATTCATGCCGGCTGACACGCTTTTTAGGCTATCTAGCAAGTCTTGATAACTTACGCCTTCTTTCACTGGCACTTCATAAATGGCGCTGTTGGGGTCTATGGGTGGCATGTCGTTCACCGGGTTTGCCGTGGCGCAACCTGCACTCATAACCATAAGTAGATACAGCAAATTTAAGGGGGTTTGCATGTTGCGCTCCTATTTTGTTGTGTGCATCATGGCGCAAATTTGCAGTTTACACTGTAACTACAGTTACATAATTTAAAGTTAGCTTAACCATTGCACCACGCTAGGTTAAGTTTTTTAACGCACGTTGAATTTCTTTTCGGCTATGCGCAGGGGCAAGCAATTGCATAAAATCAATCATAAAGCCGCGTAAAAAGGCATCTTTTCTCACGCCTAAATAAGTGGTACTCATGGGAAATAAATGGCTAACA
>ERZ795061.2513-NODE-2513-length-16698-cov-15.314607_pt1 | contig 16698 bp, 16 predicted proteins | sample MGYA00375145_ERZ795061 | MGnify/ENA primary metagenome ERZ795061 (study PRJEB30190, sample SAMN05720144) | anaerobic digester metagenome | isolation source: active sludge of municipal wastewater-treating anaerobic digesters | place: USA | collected 2014-12-22 ... | reverse complement strand
CACATGCTCGGCAAGGCTGCCGACTTCTATGAAGCAGAGGTGGATGACATGGTCGCCGGTATTTCGAGCCTCATGGAGCCCATCATCATCGTTGTTCTGGGCGTGATCATCGGTGGCATCGTTGTTTCCATGTACCTCCCCATCTTCAAGATCGGCCAGGTTGTTTGATGCTGGCTGACTTGTGGGTTGTTGTAGCCTTGGGGGGACTGCTGGGGTTGCTGATCGGGAGCTTCCTGAACGTCCTGATTTATCGATTGCCAAAGATGCTGGAGCGTCAATGGGCTGTGGAATGCGCCGAAATGGTGGGCAAAACACCCGAGCAGACAGAAGTTTTCAATTTGATGCTTCCGCGGTCAAGATGCCAGCAGTGTGGGCATCAAATTCGCTGGTTTGAAAACATTCCCGTCGTGAGTTATCTTTTTTTGCGCGGGAAGTGTTCCGCCTGTGGCACGACCATCAGTTTGCGGTACCCACTGGTAGAGCTCAGTTCCGGATTTCTTTTTGCGTTCTGCGGTTGGAAATGGGGAATTACAGCCACCGCCTTGGCATGGTGCGGGTTTTCTGCGGTCCTCTTGGCTCTGGCGCTGATTGATTGGGATACCACCCTGCTCCCCGACGATCTAACACTGCCTTTGCTATGGGCGGGTCTGGTTTTCGCCGCGCTGAAATGGACTGCCGTGCCGCTCAACTCCGCGCTATGGGGCGCTGTCGCCGGATACCTGTCTCTGTGGACTATTTACTGGCTATTCAAGCTTGCCACCGGAAAAGAAGGAATGGGCTACGGAGATTTCAAATTGTTTGCTGCGCTGGGTGCCTGGTTTGGCTGGGAAGCACTCATTCCGATGATTTTGATGGCGTCCGTCATCGGCGCGATCATCGGAATCGGCATGAAATTCACCCGAGGCCTTCGGGAAGGAGGTTATGTACCGTTTGGCCCCTTCCTGGCGCTCTCTGGTCTGGCTTCGTTACTCTTTGGAGCTCAGTCCATTCTGCATGTTATCGGACTTTGACTGATGGCGCCGACACTGCGGCTAGGCCTGACCGGTGGCATTGGCAGCGGCAAAAGCACAGTCGCAGGCTTCCTTCGCCAGCGTGGTGCAGCAATCATTGACGCAGATGCCATTTCACGCAGTATGACAGCCGCTGGCGGCTTGGCTATTGGGGCTATCGGCCGTGAATTTGGCACCGCTTTCATCACGACCAATGGCGCGCTGGATCGCAACGCGATGCGTCAACTTGCATACACGGATTCTGACGCCCGCAGACGGCTTGAAGACATCATTCATCCACTGGTCGGCCAGGAGGCCAGGCGGCAGGCTGCTGATGCTGTGGAGCGCGACAAGTCCTGCATAGTTTTTGATATACCGCTGCTGGTTGAGTCAGGCTACTGGCGTCGAAAAGTCGACAGGGTGATAGTAGTTGACTGCACATCCGAAGCTCAGGTCGAGCGTGTCATGTCACGCAGTGAGTTAACACGCGAAGCAGTAGAAAAAATCATTGCATCCCAAACCCGCCGTGAAAACCGGTTAAAGGCTGCCGATTGGGTAATTTATAACGTGGGACTGTCACTTGAGCAGCTGGCTGCCGAGGCAGGCCAAATACCCCTTCGCTTCGGGCTATGATTCGTCCACCGGAAAAATTAGCGTGATCCTGTACGAATATCCTTTTAATGAGCGCATACGCACCTACCTGCGTCTGGAGCATTTGTTCCGTCGTCTTGGCGTGCTCGTTTCTCGTGACGACGCCATTGATCATCACTATGCGCTGACGACGTTGTTCGAAGTCATGGATGTCGGCGCCCGCGCTGATCTGAAGTCTGATGTTCTCAAGGACCTCGACAAACAAAAGCAAATCCTCAATGGTTATCGTGGCAACCCGGCCATTGCCGAGGGCGTTCTGGACGAGGTTGTCGGCAGACTGGATCAGTGTTTTTCTGCCCTCAACAGTGTTCCTGGAAAAGCAGGCCAGTCACTGACGGAAAACGATTGGCTCATGGGTATTCGCAGCCGCGTGGGCATTCCTGGCGGCACGTGCGAATTCGACCTGCCAGCATACTATGCTTGGCAACATGAGAGTAGCGAAAAGCGACGCAGTGACCTGACTCGTTGGGCAGAGAAATTCAGCCCACTGGCCGAATCGGTTCGTCTGCTATTGACTCTGTTGCGCGACTCTGGCGCACCTCAGAAAGTCATCGCCAGTGCAGGCCAGTTCCAGCAGAACCTGCCACAGGGCAGAACCTTTCAACTTTTGCGGCTGACTTTGGACCCTGCGCTGGGACTCATTCCTGAGATCAGTGGAAATCGTTTGATGGTGTCGATCAGGTTGATGCGCCACGAAGCCGATGATCGCCTTCATTCCACTGGTGAAGATGCGACTTTTGAACTGACCCTGTGTTCCTGATCTTGCGCCTGTTTTTCTGCGCCTGATGCGCCTTCTCAAAATGAGTAAGCCTGACAACATCGACCCCGATGAGACCCGGCGTGTCATTTGCCCCTCATGCGCAGGTGAGAGCGTCTATGCCCCAAGCAACCCCTTTCGCCCCTTCTGCTGTGAACGCTGCAAGAATCTTGATTTTGGGGCGTGGGCCAGCGAGACTTTTCGGGTACCAACGGAAGCACCACCTGAAGGCCAGATATACGGTGATGCAAAGTTGCAGTAATCCCGCAATCCGTGCATAAATAAAACCTTTAGCGCCCTATTTAATTGCGCTGGCAGCTACAAAATGTGTAGCGCCTTCAAAATTTTTCTCCTGTGCAAACCAGGCCAATACCGGTACGGTACCTGGCAAGACTGGAGCAACTTGAACCGGTAGCTGCTGCCAGGAGAATAACTGCGCCTCGCGCATTTGAAGTTCGCCCTTCCAAGTGAAAAGCTTGCAGAAATTCAGGCGCACCAGCGCGTGTGGATAGTCCACCATTTCGATCTTCCACAAATGGGGAGGGCCAATTTCAATACCTATCTCTTCCAGCAGTTCGCGTTTCAAGGCTTGCTCAATGGTCTCACCCGCTTCCAGTTTGCCACCAGGAAATTCCCAGTAGCCAGCATAAACCTTGCCCTCAGGACGGGATGTCAACAAAAAACTGCCATCCGGCCGGATCAAAATCCCAACCGCCACATCGACGATTTTTCTATCTGCGCCACCACTGCGAGGCTGCTCACCATCTGCAACCAGGGGATTGGTATTCATGGGTTTGCGACGTGTCTTCCGCTGAAGTCGCGGGCAAACTGATAGGCCACCCGCCCACTGCGCGAGCCACGCTCCAGCGCCCAGACCAGCGCCTCAGGCCGGGCTGCGTGAATAGCTGGTTTCGACACCCCAAAGGAAGTAAGCCACTGCGCCACGATGGTGAGGTATTCATCCTGCGTAAAGGGATAAAAACTGACCCACAAACCAAACCGTTCGGACAGGGAAATTTTTTCCTCCACAACTTCCCCGGGATGCACTTCACCATCTTCCGTGTGGGTATAACTCAGGTTTTCTTTCATGTACTCTGGCAACAAGTGGCGGCGGTTACTCGTGGCGTAGATCAACACATTGGGTGTTGTCGCAGCCACTGATCCATCCAGAATGGATTTGAGAGCCTTGTAGCCTGGCTCCCCGTCTTCAAAGCTCAAGTCGTCGCAAAACACAATGAATTTTTCGCTGCGGTCGCAAACCACATCAACGATATCCGGCAAATCGGTCAGATCGGCCTTATCCACCTCAATCAGGCGCAGGCCCTGACCGGCATATTCATTCAAGCACGCCTTGATCAGCGACGATTTGCCCGTCCCTCGTGCACCCGTCAGAAGCACGTTGTTTGCCGTATTTCCCTGCACAAACTGCAGGGTGTTGCGCTGGATTTTTTCCTTCTGAATATCGATTTCCTGGAGATCATTCAAACGCATCTCACCCACGTGACGCACCGGCTCCAGCGCACCATGACCAGAACTGCGCTTGCGATAACGATATGCCACGGAAGCGGCCCAGTCGGGACTGGACAAGGGTTGAGGCAGCACGGCCTCAATCCGGTTGATGAGTTGTTCAGCACGCATCAACAAATGTTCAAATTTCTCGTTCATCTGGCTGGAGTCGGTCAAATATCAGGAGCGGTAGTCAGCATTGATCGTCACATAGTCATGGCTGAGATCACATGTCCAAACGGTATCGGTGGCTTGCCCACGACCCAGCCCAATCCGGACCAGGATTTCTGCCTGCTTCATCACACGCTGCCCGTCTTCCTCGCGATAGGCTGGGTCCCGACCACCATTTTTGGCCACGTGCACATCATCCAGAAGCAGATCAATGCGCGACTGGTCAAGGTCATCAATACCCGCATAACCCACGGCGGCGAGAATGCGGCCGAGGTTGGGATCGCTAGCATAAAACGCCGTTTTCACCAGCGGCGAGTGGGCAACGGCATAAGCCACCTGTCTGCATTCGTCGGCCGTCTTCCCACCCTCTACCTGAATGGTGATGAACTTGGTGGCACCTTCTCCGTCACGCACGATGGCCTGGGCAAGTTTACGCGCGACCGAGAGCAGGGCAGCCTTCAAGACGCGGCCATTGGCACTGTCCAGGGAATCAATGAAGGGATGCTTTGCCTTGTTGGTCGCAATCACGACAAACGAATCATTGGTCGAGGTATCGCCGTCAACTGTGACACGGTTGAACGAACCGTCGGCCAACTCACGGGCCAATTGCTGCATGATCGATGGTGACACACTCGCATCAGTCGCCATGAAACCCAACATGGTTGCCATGTTGGGGCGAATCATGCCAGCACCCTTGCTGATACCGGTAATACTGACCAACACACCATCGATCATGACCTGCGCGCCAAACGCCTTGGCCACAGTATCCGTCGTCATGATGCCTTCGGCCGCTCGCACCCAATTACCTTCCGCTGCATTCGCCAAGGCCGCATCCAGGCCGGCCTCGATACGATCGTTCGGCAAGGGTTCCATGATCACACCGGTCGAGAAAGGCAGAATGCTTTCAGGGGGCAGCTTCAATTTGCCCGCCAGGGCCGAGCAGGTACTGCGCGCACGAAAAAGCCCCTCTTCGCCTGTGCCAGCATTGGCATTACCGGTATTGATCAACATGGCGCGAATGCCATGCCCAGCAGACAAATGCTCCCTGCAAATTTGCACGGGCGCAGCACAGAAACGATTTTTTGTGAACACGCCTGCCACAGAGGCGCCTTCATCTATCAACACGACCGTCAAATCCTTGCGATTGGCTTTTCGCACACCCGCTTCAGTGACGCCAATCTGAACGCCAGCAATGGGATAAAGCTCTGATGGGTTGGGAGCAGGCAGGTTAACAGGCATAAGTACTTTCGGTAAGTTAGCGAATTATCCAGAAAATCGCAGCGCCAAAAAACAAACGGGCCGATAGGCCCGTTTTGCAGCTTGTCAGACGGCTCAAGCCAGTTTGCCGTGGCACTGCTTGTATTTCTTGCCGCTTCCGCATGGGCAGGGGTCGTTTCGGCCAACCCGTGGCACTGCTGAACCGGTGTGACGGTTCTGGCTATCAGCGTCAATGATGGTTTCCACCTCACCAGTCTCTGTGGGGGCGGTATAGGTCACGTTGGCTATATTCTCACCACGTGCTTCCAGTTCTTCAGCGGCTTGCTCAAGCTGTTCCCCTGACTGGATCTTGACGGTAACCAAAACTTTGGTTACATCGTTCTTGACCGAGTCCAGCAACTGCCCGAACAACTCAAACGCCTCGCGTTTGTATTCCTGTTTGGGTTGCTTCTGAGCGTAGCCTCGCAGATGAATGCCCTGGCGCAAATAGTCAAGCGCGCTCAAATGTTCGCGCCAATGGGTATCAATGCTCTGGAGCAACACCATACGTTCAAACTGTGTGAACTGCCCACCCGCAACCTGTTCCACTTTGGCATTGAAGGCATCGTCAGCGGCAGCACAGACTTTTTCAACAATTTCTTCGTCCGTGATGGCACTGGCTGTTTGTACGGTTTGCTGAAGTGGCACCTGAATCTGCCACTCATCGGCCAGAACTTTCTCCAGACCAGGCAGATCCCACTGTTCCTCGACGGACTCCACGGGTACATATTGGCGAGCGACATCGGTGAAACAGCCTTCCCGCAACGAAGCAATCTGGGCGGTAAGGTCCGACGCGTCAAGAATTTCATTGCGCTGCTGATAAATCACCTTGCGCTGATCGTTCGACACATCGTCGTATTCGAGCAGCTGTTTTCGCATGTCGAAGTTGCGGGCTTCTACCTTGCGTTGCGCACTCTCAATGCTGCGCGTCACAATGCCCGCCTCAATGGCTTCGCCGTCCGGCATTTTCAACCGATCCATGATGGCTTTCACCCGGTCACCGGCAAAAATGCGCATCAATGCATCGTCAAGACTCAGATAAAAGCGGGACGAACCAGGATCCCCCTGGCGACCAGAGCGGCCACGCAACTGGTTGTCAATCCGGCGGGACTCATGCCGCTCTGTCGCGATGATGCGCAGACCACCCAAGGTCTTGACCTGTTCATGGTCCTTGGTCCATTGCTCCCTGACCTGTTCAATCTGGCGCTGCCGGGTTATATCGTCCAATGAATCATCAGCTTCAATGGCTTCAATCGTCTTGGATATATTGCCGCCTAAAACAATGTCGGTTCCGCGACCTGCCATATTGGTCGCAATGGTGATCATTTTGGGACGCCCTGCCTGCGCCACGATGTCTGCCTCACGCGCGTGCTGCTTGGCATTCAACACTTGATGTGGCAGGTTTTCCTTTTCGAGCAACTGCGCGATGATTTCGGAGTTCTCGATTGAAGTAGTACCTACCAGAACCGGTTGTCCCCGCTCGTAACAATCGCGAATGTCCTTGATGGCTGCTTCGTACTTTTCACGAGTAGTCTTATAGACACGATCCAGCTGATCATCACGCCGGCTCGGGCGATTGGGTGGCATTACCACGGTCTCGAGACCGTAAATTTCCTGAAATTCGTAGGCCTCCGTATCAGCCGTTCCCGTCATGCCAGCCAGCTTTCCGTACAGGCGGAAGTAATTCTGGAAGGTAATGGAAGCCATTGTCTGGTTCTCAGGCTGTATCGCCACGCCTTCCTTGGCCTCCACAGCTTGATGCAAGCCATCACTCCAGCGTCGCCCTGACATCAAGCGGCCGGTAAATTCGTCAACAATGACAATCTCGCCCTGCTGCACCACATAGTGCTGGTCACGGTGATACAGATGGTTTGCCCGCAACGCCGCATTCAGATGATGCATGAGCGTGATGTTGGCAGGGTCGTACAAAGTAGCCCCTTCTGGTATCAACCCCATGCTGGAGAGAATCCGCTCTGCGCTCTCATGACCCTGCTCTGTCAGAAAAATCTGATGGCTCTTTTCGTCAAGCGTGAAATCACCGGGCTTGATGACCCCTTCACCTGTACGGGGGTCAGCTTCACCAATTTGCTTGAACAGCTGAGGCACAACCTTGTTGATGGCCAGATACAAGTCCGTGTGGTCCTCCGCCTGACCACTGATGATGAGTGGCGTGCGCGCCTCATCAATCAGGATGGAATCCACTTCGTCCACAATGGCGTAGTTCAGCCCACGCTGAACCCGGTCCGCCGCTTCGTAGACCATGTTGTCCCGAAGGTAATCAAAGCCGTACTCATTGTTGGTCCCGTATGTAATGTCTGCTTGATAGGCTGCCTGTTTTTCCTCGCGCGGCATTTGGGGCAGATTAATCCCTACCGTCAAACCCAGGAAGTTGTACAGCTTGCCCATCCACTGTGCGTCACGGTTGGCCAGATAGTCATTGACAGTTACGACGTGAACGCCCTTGCCCGTGAGTGCATTCAGGTACACCGGCAGGGTGGCCGTCAGCGTCTTGCCCTCCCCAGTTCCCATTTCGGAAATTTTGCCGTTGTGAAGCGACATGCCACCCAGCAACTGGACATCGAAATGGCGCATCTTCATGACACGCTTGGAACCTTCGCGGACCACGGCAAAAGCTTCCGGCAGGAGCGAGTCCAGTGGCTCCCCATTGCGGACGCGCTCCCTGAATTTCAGCGTCTTTCCACGCAATTCATCATCCGACAGCTTTTCGAGCTCAACCTCCATCGCGTTGATGCGTGTGACGCCCGCTTTGTATTGTTTGAGCAGGCGGTCATTACGACTGCCGAAGATTTTTGTCAGAATATTGATGGCCATGAATGCAAGACCATCCTGCCACCCACTGGGGTGTCCGGACAGTGCAATCCTTTTTCAGTCAAGAGGGATATGAGGCTGCCAAAGCGCAACACAACCGCATTTAGCGGAATATGCTGCACCCATTCAGCCGAACTGGCGATTTTACCTTTGCCCGAGCAGTGCCTTCTCGGGCAGGCCCGCCAGACCGGCGGGTGTCGGTGGCGGAATGCCATGCGACGGCGTCCGGGCCGCAGTAATTTGGGTTGCGGGAACCGAACTACCTGCATTCAAGAATTTCTGGGGGTCCTGAGGCACACCTTCCACCCACACCTCAAAATGCAGATGAGGCCCAGTGGAACGCCCCGTTGTTCCCACTTCCGCAATCTTTTGACCACGTTTGACCAAATCGCCTCTTTTAACAAGTACTTTGGATGCATGGGCATATCGCGTGATCAATTCATTGCCGTGGTCAACCTCGACCATGTTGCCATAGGCGGGGTGGTACTCCTGCGTAACAATCACGCCACCAGCCGCTGCAAGAATAGGCGAGCCAGGCTCGGCCTGAAAGTCCAGGCCGGTGTGCAACGCGGAACCGCCCGTGATCGGATCGATACGCCAACCAAAAGCCGAACCCAAAACCCCGGTGGATACCGGCTTCTGGGTTGGCACCATCATGTGCTTGATTTTTTGCTCGAACAGACGAGACTCCATCACGGTCATCAGGTCGACACGCTGCGCTGTCAGTTGTTCAAAATCAGTCAACGTTGTCTGCAATTCTTCCATAGACAGCGGGCGACCTGAAATGAGCGCCCCGCCCCTGCCTGGCTTGGCTTTGATCTCGGCAGGGCTGATGCCTGCAAGGCCGGACACTCGCTCCCCAAGGGATTCAAGCTGCGTCACTTTGGCTTGCATTTCACCCAGCCGTTTGGCCAAAACATCCAGATTTTCCCGAAGGAACCGATCCCGCTGCTCAACCTCGTCCCGAACAACCAGTTTGACCAGTGAGCCCACAACGGGCCATCCCTCACGAGCCCCTTTGAGAAAAACCCAGTGGTATAGCCCTGCTGCCACCAGCATGAGCGCCAGCGCCATGGCCACGCCTGCCATTGCAAGTCGTGTACCGCTGAGGTGAATGGCACGACTCTTTGCGAGCCACGCATCCGTGATAATCAAGTGCATTCAGGTCTCCTGTTCACTTCAACCTTCATGAATCGCCGTCTTCATCCCGTTACGCTTCAGCAGGCCACACAAGATTCACCGACATTGGCTAGGCTGACCGAATTGACGGCTGACTCTTCGGCACGACTCAGAGCAATCGAAAGTTTTATCCCGATCCCACTCAAATCAGGCATCAAAGCTGGTCCCATCGATGGCTCCACCTGGTGCCTCGTCGTAGCAAATAATGCCATCGCAGCGAAGCTCCGTCAGATGTTGCCCGCCCTTGAGTCGCACTTGCGGGTCAAGGGTTGGGACGTTAACTCAATTCGTCTGAAAGTTCAAACGTCAAAAGACCATTGAGGTAACTAGGTGTAACGGGAAAATGGTGCCGATTGTCGGAATCGAACTGACGACCTACCGCTTACAAGGCGGTTGCTCTACCAACTGAGCTAAATCGGCACGGAAATCATTTTACAGGACTGCGCTACTTGACCCGCTTCAGGACAGGGCGCGGACCTGCAGGGGTCCGGGGAGGATCAGGCGGTTTTTCATCTGTCGTCCGTACCGATTCCACCCGGGTCAACTGAACCGCACGCGAACTGGAGTCTGGAGTGCTTCCGTCGATGACACGAGATGTTACTTCTCCCGGCAGGGGAGAATTCTTTCCCTGCTCTTTCGGCGCCAACACCGGGAAAGCCATTCCCTGCCCGTTTTCACGTGCATAAATTGCGAGGACGTGGCTGACCGGCACCTGTATTTCACGCGCGGTACCTGCGAAACGGGCTTTGAATTCAATGAATTCATTGCCGAGTTTAAGAGAACTGGTCGCGTCAAAGCTGATGTTCAAGACGATCTCGCCGTCTTTCACATATTCATTGGGGACACGCACACTTTCATCCACCCGGACAGCCACGTATGGCGTGAACCCGTTGTCCGTGCACCACTCATACAACGCCCGAATCAGATAAGGACGGGTGGAACTGGAGTCCGTAGCATCAATCATTCAAACCAACTGCTCGCCAGATTACTTGCGCATGACCTTTTCAGACGGCGTCAGTGCCTCGATGTAAGCGGGACGCGAGAAGATGCGTTCCGCATACTTCAGCAACGGCGCAGCATTCTTGCTCAAGTCAATACCATAGTAGTCCAGTCGCCACAACAGCGGGGCAATGGCCACATCCAGCATGGAGAAATTGTCACCCAGCATGTACTTGTTTTTCAGGAAGATGGGAGCCAACTGGGTCAAGCGGTCACGAATATGTGAACGGGCTTTTTCCAGCGTCTTCTCATTGCCTTTGTTGGCGCGGTTTTCCAGTGTCGAAACGTGCACGAACAGTTCTTTTTCAAAGTTGAGCAGAAACAAGCGCACACGGGCGCGATCCACGGGGTCGCCCGGCATGAGCTGGGGATGAGGGAACCGCTCATCAATGTACTCATTGATGATGTTGGATTCATACAGAATCAGGTCGCGCTCAACCAGAACGGGAACCTGACCGTAGGGATTCATCACACTGATGTCTTCTGGCTTGTTGTACAGATCAACATCACGAATCTCGAAATCCATGCCTTTCTCAAACAACACAAAACGGCAGCGATGAGAGAACGGGCAGGTAGTACCTGAATACAACACCATCATGGCGGGGCTCCTAAAAATCAAAAAGAGTGGGCTGCATCATGCAAACCCACTCTGAAAAACTCAAGCCACACCTTGCGGGTGGCGCCTGAGCGGTCTGTGCGCGTGTTACTTGACGTCCTTCCAGAACGCTGCATTCAATCGCCAGGTAATCACGGTGAAGAGACTCAGAAACAGCAAAACCCACACACCGACACGAACGCGGTCATTTTGGGCCGGCTCTCCCATCCATTGCAGGTAGCTAACCAGATCACCAACTGCCTGGTCATACTGTAACGGGGTCATGCTGCCGGGGGTGGCCTGCTCCCAACCCTTGAACACCTGAACTTCGTGCCCGTGCTCTTCCTTGATGTCGTACACCGGCTTACGTGTGCCCTGCAATTCCCAAAGCACGTGGGGCATGCCCACATTAGGGAAGACCAAATTGTTCCATCCTGTTGGCTTTTCAGCATCGGGGTAGAAAGTCCGCATATAGGTGTACAGGTAGTCCGCACCTGAACCGCCAGAGCCGGCTCTTGAGCGCGCAATGACCGTCAGATCAGGCGGGTTGGCTCCGAACCATTCTTTCGCCTGTCTGGGGTCTATGGCAGCCTTCATGGTTTCACCAACTTTCTCCGTAGTGAAAAGCAGGTTGTCCTTGATTTGCTGCTCAGTCAGACCGATGTCTCTCAGGCGATTGAAACGCATGAAGGCAGCTGAATGACAGTTCAGGCAATAGTTGACAAACAGTTTGGCGCCATTTTGAAGAGCGCCCATGTCGTTGGTCTTGTTCGGGGCCTTGTCCCAGGCGAGGCCGCCCTCGCTGGCGTGCACACCCAGCGTCAAGCCAAATGCCAGCATTAAACCGAGAACAATTTTCTTTGAGAATCCCATGGTTTTCATAATCTTTCCCGTTCAATGCGCCGCGAAGATGACACGATCCGGCACCTGTTTGGGCGTTCCAATCCGGCTCCACCAAGGCATCAGAAGAAAAAAGCCAAAGTAGAACAGCGTACCTGCCTGCGACACCCGGCCACCGATGGTTGACGGAGGCAGCATGCCCAAATAACCCAGCACCAGGAAATTCAACACGAAGATTGCATACAGGTACTTGTGCCAACTGGGCCGGTACCGGATGGATTTAACGGGGCTGTTGTCGAGCCAGGGCAGGAAAAAGAGAATCACAACGCCGCCACCCATGGCTACCACGCCCCAGAACTTCGCATCAATAGCCAGCATCATCGCAACCACTACTGCCGCCACAACCAAAATGGCGCCCTTGAATACGCTGGCCATCTTCATCTTGGCCACCGCAAACAAGGCGCCTGCCAAGACGCACGCGATCAACGCATACATCATTTCATCCGTCACGGCACGCAGCATCGAATAAAAGGGCGTGAAATACCAGACTGGCGCAATGTGCAACGGCGTCTTGAACGGATCCGCCGGAATGAAGTTGTTGTATTCCAGGAAATACCCACCCATCTCCGGTGCGAAGAAGATGATGGCAGTAAACACCATCAGGAACACGCTCACGCCAAAGATATCGTGAACCGTGTAATAAGGGTGGAAGGGAATGCCATCCAGCGGATGTCCTTTTCCGTCTTTCGGCGCTTTGGGGCCCTTGATTTCCACGCCATCGGGATTATTGGAACCCACGTCATGCAAGGCCATCAGGTGCGCCACGACAAGGCCCAGCAAGACCAGCGGAACAGCGATCACGTGGAAACTGAAGAAGCGGTTCAGCGTCGCATCACCCACGACGAAATCACCGCGGATCAGCAGCGCGAGGTCGGGACCAATAAAGGGGATCGCGGCAAACAGGTTCACAATCACCTGAGCGCCCCAGTAGCTCATCTGACCCCAAGGCAGCAGGTAGCCCATGAAGGCTTCGGCCATCAGGCACAGGAAGATCGCACAGCCGAAAATCCATACCAATTCGCGTGGCTTGCGGTAGCTACCGTAAATCAGGCCACGGAACATGTGTAGGTAAACCACGACAAAGAATGCCGATGCACCCGTCGAGTGCATGTATCGCACCAACCAACCCCAAGGCACATCACGCATGATGTACTCGACCGAAGCGAAAGCCAGCGCAGCATCAGGCTTGTAATGCATCACCAGAAAGATACCGGTCACGATCTGGATCACCAGCACGAGCATGGCCAGCGAACCGAAGATGTACCAGAAGTTGAAATTCTTGGGAGCGTAATACTCCGACATATGGACCCGATAGGCCTCAAATGCCGTCGGTAGCCGGTTTTCAAACCAGTTGGTCAATTTTTCGCCAGCGCTGGCGTTTGGGGAAACTTCGTGGAATTCAGCCATCTTTTTTCCTTAGGCTTTCTTGTCTTCGCCAATGAGCAACTTCGTCTCAGAGAGATACATATGGGGTGGAACTTCAAGGTTGTCAGGCGCTGGCTTGTTCTTGAAAACCCGACCCGCGAGGTCAAAAGTAGAGCCATGGCAAGGGCAGAAAAACCCTCCTTGCCAGTCATCCGGCAATGAAGGTTGTGGTCCCGTTGTGAATTTATCCGACGGTGAGCATCCCAAGTGGGTGCAAATACCCACTGCCACCAGATATTCGGGTTTGATGGACCGGTTTTCATTACGCGCGTACTCAGGCGCCTGGTCAGCAGGCTTGCGCTCGGACTTGGGGTCGGCCAATTGCGCATCCAGCTTGGGCAAAGCAGCCAGTTGCTCGGGCGTGCGGCGCACAATCCACACGGGTTTTCCCCGCCATTCCACGGTCATTTTTTCACCGGGCTTGATGGCGGCGATATCGACTTCTACGGCAGCGCCGGCGGCCTTGGCTCGCTCCGAAGGCTGAAAGCTGCTGACGAACGGCACGGCGGTGAACGCGCCGCCCACCACGCCTGCGCATCCAGACGCAATCATCCACGTGCGTTTGCTGGTGTCGACTGGGGTGTCACTCATGGGAATCCTCAATGAAAACATCACTACTAGGGCTAGCCCAAGATTGTAACTGACCGTTCCAGCCAAAACGCGACACCGTCGGGGCTTGACAGGGTATGGAACTCGGAGATACTCGCCACTTCAATAAATCAACCCAGGAGGTTTAATCATGAGCATGATGTCTGAATTCAAGGAATTTGCCCTGAAAGGCAACGTGATGGACTTGGCGGTCGGTGTGATCATTGGCGGAGCGTTCGGCAAGATCGTGGACTCCATGGTTGCTGACCTGATCATGCCGATAGTCGGCGCGGTCATTGGCAACCTGGACTTCTCCAGCATGTTCGTTGTATTGGGCAAAGTTCCTGCAGGGACGGCCATGGTGCTCGCTGACCTGAAAAAGGCGGGGGTTCCTGTGTTCGCATACGGCAACTTCATTACCATTGCAGTGAACTTCATCATCCTGGCGTTCATCATCTTCATGATGGTCAAGCAAATGAACCGCATGAAACGGGAAGCCCCCCCAGCAGCGCCAGCACCGACACCGGAAGACGTCTTGCTGTTGCGCGAAATTCGCGACAACCTGAAAAAATAAGTGATCTAAACGCTATTCAATCGTAAAGAAATCGCAAGAGCGACCCCTTGTTTTCGGACAAGGGGTCGCTTTTTTTATAGCGCCAGCTGACGCGCCATGCGGATGGCTTCAATCAGGCTGGAGGCATCTGCCTGGCCCGTTCCGGCAATGTCAAAAGCCGTGCCGTGATCCGGGCTGGTGCGCACCAGTGGCAGGCCAATGGTCACGTTGACACCCTTCTCCACCCCCAGGTATTTCACGGGGATCAGGCCTTGATCGTGGTACATCGCCACAACCACGTCAAACTCCCCCGGCTGGGCGTCGCGGGCACGCGCACGCATGAAAACGGTGTCGGGCGCAAACGGGCCCTGAACATCGATGCCTTCACGTCTGGCTTGCTCCATGGCGGGCAGGATGATGTCCAGTTCTTCCCGGCCAAACAGGCCACCTTCACCGGCATGCGGATTCAACCCGGCGACGCCAATGCGCCGACGCGTCTGGCCCGGCGTTGACGTGCGCAGCAGGAACTCATGGGTCAGCCGCAAGGTCTGCAAGACGTTGTCGGTGGTCACAGCGGCAATGGCTTCGCGTAGCGACAGGTGAATGCTCACCAGCACCGTTTTCAGCTCGTCATTGGCCAGCATCATGCGTACCGGGACCTCCTGCACCGGCCGGCCCAGATGGGCCGCCGCCTCGGCTTGCAGCAATTCGGTATGTCCCGGAAAGTCAACGCCTGCCGCGGCCAATGCCTCTTTATGCAGGGGTGCGGTCACCAGAGCTGCAATATCCCCGCGCAATGCAGCCCGTGCGGCCCAGGTCACGCAGTCGGCGGCCATTCGCCCGGCGCTGGCGCTGATCACACCGACTTGCACCAGCTCTGGCGCCTGCAAAACCGGCAAAACCGGGATGCAACGGGGTGGCACTTCCAGAGCCTCGCTGGCGGTGCGGATTTCGGCAACCGGCAAGCCAACCTGCCCCGGGCCAGTGATGATTTTCGCCGCCCGCCGCAGGGTCGCCACATCACCGGCGACAAAACAGCCCCGCGTCACATCCGGCGCATCCCGAAATGCCTTGGCGATGATTTCCGGGCCAATCCCGGCGGGATCGCCCTGCGTGATGGCGATGGGTAGAGTAGCCATCGTCATGCCGGGTTGTCGATGTCGATGAATTCGTGCGCCAGTCCCAATTGAGCAGCGACTTGGGCGGCAACGGCTGGCGCGCCATAACGCTCACTGGCGTGATGGCCGCAGGCCAGAAACGCCACGCCACACTCGCGGGCGTAATGCGCCTGCGGCTCGGATATCTCGCCGGTGATGAACGCGTCCGCTCCGGCAACAATGGCAGCGTCGAAGTACCCCTGCGCACCGCCACTGCACCACGCTATATTTTTAATAGCTACTTGCGCAGTGTCGACGAGGGTAACAGGCCGATTTAGCAAGTTTTTTACGTGATCTGCCAGTGCCTGGGCGCTCTGGAAGCTGTCACCATCACGGCGCTGGCCCAAAAAGCCCAGCGCCTGCTCGCCAAACCGCCCGGACGGGCCATCCAACGCCTGGAGCCCCAGCTTCAACCCCAGCTGCGCATTGTTCCCAAGCTCCGGGTGCGCGTCCAAAGGCAGGTGGTAGGCATACACATTGATGTCGTGCGCCAGCAGCAAGGCCAGCCGCTTTTTCATCCAGCCCGTCACGCGGCCATCCTGCCCGCGCCAGAACAGGCCATGGTGCACAAAAATGGCATCGGCCCGCGCGGCAACTGCGGCTTCAATCAGCGCCAGACTGGCGGTGACGCCCGAGACGATTTTCTTCACCTGCAACCTGCCTTCGACCTGCAGACCATTGGGCCCATAGTCCTTGAAGCGTTCGGGCTGGAGCAAAGTGTTAAATGCCTGCAGCAATTCGATTCGGTCAGTCATGGAGATGCATGTTTTATCTTGTTGAATTGTCTGTCAAATCAGGATGAGTCCCTGGCTGCAGGCTGCTATCGCACCCGATACCCGCAGCGATCCAGCGCCGAGCCAACCTGCCGAGAACCGGGGCGAGAAAAGGCGCGGCCACTCTTAGCGTCGACGGTAACGCCTGCACCAGCACTTCGGCCGGCTCACTGATAGCACCACAGCGGTATATCCCACCCGCATCCTGCCAGCGCAGGGCCTTGCAGGCACCGTGGCGATGGCCAGACAGCACCACGCCCAACGGACACGGCTCAGCCAGACAACACACACCGCAACCGTTGCATGGTGCACCCTCTGCGGGCTTGGACGGTGCAGCGCTATGAATCAGAATGGTTTGTGAAGGCAGGG
>ERZ795061.2497-NODE-2497-length-16733-cov-9.776832_pt1 | contig 16733 bp, 10 predicted proteins | sample MGYA00375145_ERZ795061 | MGnify/ENA primary metagenome ERZ795061 (study PRJEB30190, sample SAMN05720144) | anaerobic digester metagenome | isolation source: active sludge of municipal wastewater-treating anaerobic digesters | place: USA | collected 2014-12-22 ... | reverse complement strand
GCTTCTTGAACTATTGTCAGAGTACAAGTTTTACCAGATTCCCCTTGAGTAAAGGTAATAATTCCTGTTCTAGATGAACTACTGTTATTAGTGGCTACCTTATATGTAGCCCCAGCACCTGAACCAGATATAGTAATCCAATCCACATTAGAAGATAAAGCCCAATTAAGGAATTGATTACCATTCTTCCTAGAATATACTCTTACAGGTCTAGTGTATAATGAATCTGAACTTGGCCAACCAGAATAAGTAAGAGAAGTACTCAAAGAATCCCCCGGGTTTTCCCTAATACCAAACTCATAAGTTGAAGCACTCTGTTGTACAGTTTGTACTAACTCTCTATCTAAGCCATTAGGTTGATTAGCTCTGATTGTAAGAGTTCTGCTTGCAGGCTTTGAATGCTCAGGTATGGTAATAGTTACTTTAAAGTAATAACCACTCACATTAGTAATAGTTTCGGTTACTCCGGATGGCAAAATAAGAGTAGGTTTAATAGCTTCGGTAGAACTTAAAGAACCGTTAACATATCTAGACCTATAACTTTTTATATAAAAAGAAATATTACCTCCTTTACCTTCAACAGTACCAATGGATAAAGTACTAGTTTTATAACCACTATTCTGTTGAGTACTATGTTCAAATACTATACCGCTACTAGGATAAGTTACCTCAGCCGAATTCTGTGTAATGGTTAAATATACAGGAGTTGCCGTATCATAAGTAAACTTAATCTTAAAAGTTCTAGGTGATGAGTTAGGGTTTGGTGCTACACTAATACTACATCCACTAGAAGTTTTACCAGAGATGGTAATATCAGATGAAGTTCCCTCAACTACTTCAGCTGAAGTATAAGTAGTTCTAATGTTTTCTACATAAGTTCCGTTTATATATTTATCATAATTGGCATTTACTGTCAACCTAAATCCTGAACCAGTTCCAGGTACATTTTTAGTAGTTGGGTCTATAGATAGGTGATCTACATAGGTTACTTGACCTCCTTCCTGAGAAATTGAGATAGTCTGGTCTGTAGCAGTTGGGAAATCGAAAGTAACCGTAAAATTTCTAGCAGAACCACTATTACTTGGGATAGAAATACTATTACCACTAATAGAAGCCGGACTAGAAACTCTTACGGTAGCAGTTTCTGATTCTGTATAACTACTACCTTGACCATTCCAAGTATAAGTTCTACTTGCACTCTTAGCAGTTACATTAGATTGACCTCCACTGTAACTGAAAGAAGTTTTATCTACTCTACAGTTATAACTCCATGAAGAATAAACTTTTCTACCTGCTGCCTGGGTAAAAGTTGCCTGTATAGTTTTACCTGAATACTTCTGAGTCCAAGTTACAGTGATTGATTTACTATTAGTAGATGTATTGTTGGGTACTATTCTACCTTTATTACCGTCGTAATCTGTAGTATACCAAGAACCTTCCGAAGTTTTAGTGACATCATTCGCCAAACTTTGAGAGATAGTAGTATTAACACCGTTTACTTGCTTAACTCGATTAGAAGCATATGAACCAAAGGGGTATGTACCTCCAGTAGCTGGAGCATTAAAAGAAGGATTACCATTCGGATCCCACTGGAATGTATAAATCCATTGCTCGGCATTGATATCCTCTAACTTGACACATTCATTGTTACCGTAGCTAGCAGCATTACTAATTACAATAACCTTGTCAACATTGGAGTCCTTACCATTATTGAGTGCTAACAACTCAGCCTTGGTAGGGCACTCATTAGAGGTCTTACCAAGGCCGGTCTTATTCAGAATAGCACTCCAAGTTGCTATTTCTGCCATATTACTTATTGTTTAATTGTTTCTTAAAGTCTTCGAATTCTTTTCTCAATAACTTAACTCCTTCGAGAGCCATGACACTGAGCATTTCATATTCTACTACTTTTACTTTTACATATTCCTGACCATCTTCTCCGACGAAAGTTTCGAATCTAGATTGGTTAGGTACTTGAGAAGCAGGTATAGTATTCTCTGATACCAACAGAGGTTCAATTTCCTCTAAGCTCTGAGCAATAGTTCCCACTTGGTATTTACCATTCATCTTGAAGTGAACTGTAGGTATATTACAGATTTGGTCCAGAGTATGGTTCAAATTCTCTACTTGAGATTTTAATCTACCATCTGATTCCTTCCAGAAACCAGAAGCTGCAGTAGTTTTAGCAAATACTACTTGGTCTGTAGTAGCCAATCCTAATTGAGCTCTAGTTACATTATGAGGATTATCCCTTCTGTTTGCATGGGTACTTAAGTCGGTCTGAGCTTTTGTACCTGCAGCCTTAGCATCTGCAATAGCAGCAGCCTGAGCAGTAGATACTGGCATATCTGCTGGAGCTAAGTTCTGTACATTACCTAAACCTATCTGAGCTTTGGTTACATTGTGAGGGTTACTCTTATTGCCAATATGAGCATCTAAGCTTTCCTTGATTACTTTGTCAGAATCCTGGATTAATTTCTCTAATGCAGTTTTAGCAGCATCAGTATAAGCCTTAGCTTCATTCAAAGCATTGGTAATATCTCCATTCAGACCAGAGTTAAGTTTATTGAACATCTCCCGAGTCAATACTCCAGCTCGATTAGCATTAGCAGCTAAAATTTCTAATGTCTGTGTAGTAGCTTCACCATATACTCCATCAGCTTTAGTAGATTTACTAATCTGTACCCAAACTTTATCCGTATTCTGAACTACTCCTTTACCAGAAATTATAATAGTACCCGGGATAGAATCAAACAGTTTCTTATCTGCTGCAGTTTGTACACCTGCTAAGTCTTTGGTAGCAGCTGGGATAGGTTGATTATAAGTATTTACACTTGCAGTATTACCAAAATCTGAACAATCGAAATTTAATCTAACTTCGGTAGCATTTCTAGTCCAAGCTCCGTCATCCTTAATATGAGAATAAAACTTTAGATTATCACTCAGAGATTTTCTCCAATCAGCTAAAGCTTTACCCTTACCTCCATCATAAGCAGTACCAGTAACTTCTCCAAGTATCAGTGAAGAAGTATTACTATCTACAAACTGAGTACCTGACCAACGGAATTGATAAGAGGGTTCATCCTGGGTAATATTCAAATATATCTTACCTGATTCTCCAGTAATAGGATTAGCATGATCTGGGTCAGAATATAATTTAATATTGCTCAGCTTTCCAGTTTCACTGACATCATAAGTAGCATAAACTTCGATAACATCATCAACATAAGAAGGCAATTGACTAGAGGGTACTAATCCATTACCATCCAAAGAAGCAAATCCATTAGCCTTACCCTTAGTTGCTACGAAATCATCATGCTTCTTTTCTAAGTTATTGATATTAGTTTGTAACTTATTCTCAAGAGCAGTATCTGCAGCAGCTCTGGCTTCTTCTTCTTCCTGAATCTTTTGCATCTGAACCTGGTCGTATTCAGCACGAGCATCTGCCTCTTCTTTGATAGCCTGAGTAAATTTAGTGTCCAATGCCTGGTCAGCTGCTTTTCTATCCTTGATTTCTTGAGCAAGGGAAGCTTCGGAAGAATTCTTCAAGGCTTCAATGGCATCTTTTCTGTCTTGGATTTCCTTAGCAATCTGCTGGGGTAAAGTTTCATCCAACTTAACCTTATCAGCAGCAGTCATAGTACCAGCTTTAGTAGTTGAGGCTACTGGTAAATTAAAAGTGGTATTATCATCTTTATATATACCTTCGTTTACAGTTTTTCGGTTTACTGATACTGTAACTTTATTAGCATCTGAAGTTGCTCCTTCTCCAACTACTACAGTCTGAGGAATAGAGTTAAATAACTTCTTATCTGCTGCAGTTTGTACACCGGCTTTCTCAGCAGTAGAAGCGGGGATATCTACAGTGAAATCATTAGATTTCTGTATACCTTCATCGGAGTTATATGTACTTCTACTTATGTTAGTAGTAACCACACCAGCTTTAGGTGTATAACTAGCTCCAGTGATATAATCATTGGGCATAGAATTCCATCTCTTCTTATCGGCAGCTGACTGAAGACCGGCTTTAGCATCTGTAGAAGCAGGGATAGCAAACTTACGAGGCATAGGTTCTCCATAGAGATTACCTTCTCCTTTTACAGAACTCTTAAAGTTTACTTCAGCAGAAGTACCATTGATAACCAAGTTCGGATCAATTTCCGTAACCATAGTTAAGGGTAAAGCATTTGAAGTTGCTTCTTCTTTCTGAAGACGTTCATCTAAACCATTAGTGATACCATTAAATTTATTCTCAAGAGCGGTATCAGCTGCTTTTCTATCCTCGATTTCTTTATCGATACGTTTACCCAGAGCATTATCAGCAGCAATTCTTGCAGCTTCTTCAGCATCAATATTATCCTGGAGAACTTTATCGGCAGCAATACGCTCATTACGTTCTGTAGTAAGGTCCTGAGTATTCTTGTCTACTTTAGCTTCAATACGAATATCCTCAGCCTTTCTAGCCTCAATTTCCGTATTCAATAGTTCCTTGATTTCAAGATAACCAGTATTCTGATTACTTTGTAATCCCTGAATTAATTCTAGGTTACGTTGAATATTAGCAGTATTCTTAGCAATTAATTCATCCTGAGCCTGAGCCTTTGTTAATAATTCAGAACGAGTTTCTGTTACGAAAGTTCTCAGTTCACTTACTGTAGCATTAAGAGTAGTACTTAATTCAGTAAACTTCTGAGTAACTTGTTCATCAGCTGCAGTTCTATCGGAGATTTCCTTATCTATAATACCTTTAAGTTCAGTCAGCTTATTAGTAATTGTAGTTGCAAAGTTAGGATCATCTCCCAATGCTTTTGCAATCTCTTCTAGTGTATCTAATACTCCAGGAGCAGAACCAATAACCTTTTGGATTGCAGCTTCTACTTGTTCGGCATTCTGATAGTTAGAATCGTTTTCCAACTGAGATACCTTAGTAATGTAGTTAGCAAATTCCTGGATATTATCTAACTTAGCTTTTAATAAGTCGGTAAAGTCATTTGAAGAAAGCTCTTTGCCATCTACTTTATCAACCTTTCGGTCATTCAAGTTTTCAACAGCCTGAACTCTATCTGATACTTCCTGAGTAATCTTATTCTCTAACAGAGTGTCTGCCTGAGTACGATTAAGGGTTTCGGTATCAATATTATTCTGAAGCTTGGTATCTTCTTGTAGTCTACTTTGAGCCTCATCATTGATATCTTTAGATATAGCTACCAAATCATCTTTGTGATTTTCCATAGCTGTAGTCAGAGAATCCTTAAGAGCTTGTTCAGCAGCCTTAGCTCTTTCTACTTCGGTTTGAATAGCAGTAGTGTTATTAGTTACTTTCTCCCTGAGCTCATCTAAAGAACCGGTTACTCCACTATTGAGGCTATCTATTCTGGTGCTTAAAGCATCATCACCTGCCTTACGATCTTTAATCTCCTGGTCGATTCGAGCATTGATTTTCTCATCTTCATTTGCCCGGGCAGTAGATTCAGTATTTATCAAGCCAGTGAACTTATTATCTAATAAAGTATCTGCTGAAGTTCTATCAGAGATCTCCTTATCGATATTCTGCTGTAAAACAGTATCACCAGCTTCTCTCTTTGAAACCTCAGTGTTCAAGTCGATATTTACCTTATCTACCTGAGACTTAAGATTAGTATCAGCATTGGCTCTTGCTTCAGCTTCTGCATTAACCATGCCTTTTAATTCAGCATAATCTTCAGCTTCCTTAGTAATCTGGTCGTTTAATCGGTCAGTATTACGTTGGATATTTGCCTTGTTAGCATTTACTTCTGTTTGCAAAGCATCTATCTTAGCCTGAAGTTCATTTTTAACGGTATTTACCGCATCCTGAATAGATAAAGCCAATTCTTGTATCTTGGTAGCATTAGCAGTTACTCGAGTATCTAATGCAGCATCAGCAGCCTTACGATCCGTTTCTTCCTTAGTGATAGCAGCTTGTAATGCAGCATCGGCATCTTTTCTATCTTGGATTTCCTTATTCAGACTAGCTTGAATACCGTCAGTGTTACCAGTAATTTTATCTACTTCGTTATCAACGTATTCTTTCAACTTAGCCTCAAGAGCAGTATCAGCTTCCTTACGGTCAGAAACTTCCTTATCTACATTAGCCTGTACCTGGGCATCAGCTTCTGTACGATTAGTAATTTCTTGATTCAACTGTTCGGTAATAGCAGCCAATTTCTTGGTAATTGTAGTTGCAAAGTTTGGGTCATTACCCAAAGCATCTGCAATCTCCTTCAAAGTATCAAGAACCTCTGGAGCTTCCCCAATAATCTTTTCAATAGCTGCCTGAAGATCTGCTTCAGTTTGATAACCAGCATCATTGATAAGCTGAGATACTTTTGTGATATAATTAGCATGTTCTTCAATGCCATCCAATTTAGCCTTGAGAATATCGGTAAAGTCGTTTTTAGTAAGAGAATAGCCTTCTCTTTTATCTACCTTACGATTATCTAAGTCTTTATCGGCAGCAATACGTTCTTGTTTTTCTTGCTCTAGTTTTTCAAGCAATTCGGTTTTATCTGTACCGGCCTGAGTTTTCAAATCCTCAATCTTATGGTCAAGGATTTCATCTTGAGCAATTCGAGTTTCTTTCTCGTTATCAATATTGTTCTGAAGTACAGTATCTGCATTCTGACGGTTCTGAGCTTCTTGAGTAATGTTCTGCTGTAAACCATTATCTGCATTCTGACGGTCAGAAGTTTCCTTTACAATCTGTTGGTGTAATACTTCATCCTGAGCAGTACGAGCTGCAGCTTCAGCATTAATCTTGGATTCAAGTTCTTGGTCTGCAGTTTTACGATCACTGATTTCGGTGTTCAGTTTAGATTCTAATGCTACATCTGCATTTGCTCTTTCTGAAGCCTCGGTTAGAATCTTATTATTTAAGTCGGCAATATCCCTAGTATGGTCTAACTGTACTTGATGAACAGCCTCGGTCAGTTTCTCATCAGCAGCTCTACGTTCAGCAGCTTCCTTATCTACCAATTCCTTAGCATATTCTTTAGCTTCAGTTAAGTTATTGTCAGTTTCTACTTCCAAATCACCAACCCGGTCTTCTACCTTTTGAATACGAGCATTGATTGCTTCTATCATCCTAGTAATATCTTGTACTACTTTAAGGATAGTTGCATTCAACGTATTAACCGAGTTAACCAAGTTATCGTTCACAATCTTAATCTGAGAAGCTAATTCGTTTTCACGGTTCTTAGCTCTAGTTACCTCAGCTTCTAATTGAGTACGTAATTCAGTTAATCGGTTAGTGATATTGGTAGCAAAGTTCGGGTCATTGTTTAATGCTTCAGCCAATTCCTTTAATGTATCCAAAGCATCATCAGCACCATCTACTAAGTCATGTATATATTTCTCAACTTGTTCTTGAGTCTGATATTTCAAATCGTTTTCTAGTTGAGAAACTTTAGTAACGTAGTTAGCATGTTCCTCAATTCCATTCAGTTTTTCTAGCAATTCATCAGAGAAGTTATTTTCTGACAAATCCCAACCTTCTTTCTTATCTACCTTGTTTGCAATTGATAAGAAGAATGCCCAGAACTCTTTAAGAGTTCCAACAAAACCATGAGCCAAAGAGTCATCATAATAACCCTGTAATAGCCGTTGGTCAATCTCTTCGCAAGTGTAGTATTTACTAACGTACATATGTATATATTTTAAGGTGTTACTTTATTCTTTCCCAATAACAGTTCTGAGTTATTACCACGGAAGTATTCTTTTTCTTTACCAGCAAAAGCATTTGGGATATCATCTGGATTATCTGGGTCAACATCTCCTCCATCCTCTATATCCCCAACTACTACGGCATAATCAGGTAATTTCCTAACTCTGAACTTAATAACTTGGCCAAAGCCTATATGAGGTATATCTTTATCCCATACCTCTCCAAAGTAATCTTGGTAATTTGATACGAACTTCATACCAGTCATAGATTGCATGGTAGTAGCCGAATTACCAGTACCAGGCATTTCTATGTGAACTCCAGAAGGTCCATTCAAGATTATAAGATTACTGTCCCACCAATCGCCTTCTACATTGTTAAGCTTGGTGAAACGTAACATTAACATTTTCATATCTTTATGGATTTTGTTCTACGAATTTGATTTTAGTATCTCTATCCCTTTTGAGGATTACCAAGAATACCAAAGCTTCATCTTTAGCCTGAGATACTTGAGTATCTCCAGAAGGTTTATATACTATCCCATTGATAACAAATCTATCCTCGGACCAGTTAAAGTTCCAATAACCTTCCTGATTGAGATATCCGATTTGTTCTATGTAATTCTTTGAAATAAGTATAGAAAGGTTCTCATCATCTAATTCTCCAGAAACTGTGGCTTTATTTATTGGCCAGTTCCTAAAAGCATTGTAGTAGCATAAAGCTTCTATGGGAATATTATAATATCTTGGGCTATCATCCTCAGCATGATTTAGATATTGATTAACGTGTTTAGCCCAAGTAATTGTTTGTCTTCCAGCATCCCAGTCTAAGAAATCAGTGATAATCTTTTTATACCTATTCCAAGAATGGTTCTTAACCATTCTCCAAGGTTCTTTTGTCATGATTTCTTATCTATTATGGTTAACGAAGGTTTACTTGCTTTATTGAGGGGGGCTGTTGGATTAGGTCCTCCCAAAGGAGTTGGTTTTCGATGATTTACTACTTTTGGTACTACTAACCGTTCGATTTGATCACAGAATGGTAAGTATATCTCTAACCTAGATGCCAGCATACATAGATTCTTTCTTAGTTCATCCATATATCCTCCAGGTTGAATCATCTTTGAATAAGTACTCCATAAGCTAGATATACTTTCGGATATCTTATCATAATACTGTACCTCAGTAGGACCCGTAGTAATTTGTTTTATCCTATCTCCTCTAGCATGTTCTCCAGGTGAATCACCATCTTGGTCTGGTCCATGAGATTCAGTGGAGATAATTTCTCTAAAACTATTTCCTGCAACCAACAGTATATTTTGTATTTGTATATTGAGATAATCCCATACTGCCAATTCCATAATTAATTGGTTTTCTAGTCCCTCATACCATAATTCATCATTATATTTATCTGGTGGTATAACATGGTTTACTAGTGGGAAGATATATAATTGCCATTTAGTGATGTATGCAGTTTTATCTTCTATGGTCATACTCTCATGCAATTCTTTGGGAATATACCTATCTATTAAATTGTAGATGGTATCCTGAAGAGTAGTATGCCCATAATTACATACAACTACGGTTCGAGTACAAGTCAAATCTAATCCATCAGAATTAGTGACATGTAAGGTTACATCATAAAATCCAGACTTCTCATAAGAGTAAGATTGATGTCTTCCACCATTGAAAACCTCTCCCTTATCATCGCCAAAGTCCCAGTCAAAAATAGATTTGGCCGGGACTTTGGTTAATACTCTAAATGAAACTTCCAGACCTGATGTTACATATGTGAAGTCTAGATTCTTTTTCATTTATATTCGGATTTGTTTATTCTTTGTTTTCTTCGAAATCTTCAAGTAAAACTTCAAGGATATCTTTTACGGTATCTTTCGGATCAGCTTCGATTTCATGTTTCTTAGCAATCAGCTTAGCTTCTTCAAGTGAATAAGCTTTGGCAATCTTACTGATTTCCATACCCTTTGCAAACTGAGCAGCTAACTTCTTGTCAAGCTTTTCGATATCCTCAGCAGTATACTTGGCAGTTTTGTTCTTATCCGGAACTAAAACCAAGTGGCCAGAAACTAAAGCTTTCTGAATACGTTTTGTTCTGTACTGACGGGCAGTAAGTTCTCTCTCTTCGCCTTTTGCAATTGAAATACCTGTTACCTGGTCGTTAAAACTGTAGGCATTAGTTCCAACTGTTACAATATAAGTAGTAGCCATAATCTTTTATTTTTAGGTTATAATATAAAACCCCGAACAGAATGGATTGAAACTGTTCGGGGAGAAATTAGACAAAAATACAATGAAGAAATCCCGGATATTATTCTAAGTTAACCAATAGGTATGGGTCAATGTTCATGAAGCTCGGGAATCCAGCTTCAGAGAATTTCTTGTTAGCTGCCAACAGAAGAACAGCATCCTGGTACATCTTAGAGAAACCTGTAGTCAGAGAAGCATATACAGCTTCAGTCTGATTAGATACGATTCTTTCTGATTCAAGCATCAACTGTTTAGCAGTAAGCTTAATCAAGGCAGCACTGGTATCTACCATCAACAACTGCTGATCGGGAGTTCCCGGGTGAATATAGAAGTCAGCCTTGTTGGGAACCGGAGACTTGATATTCAGTGTAGCTTCTGTAGTTCCTGAGTGACGTTCTTTAAATTCAGGCAAGTTCAACATCTCGATAGCCTGGTCTTCACCACCAATCATAGTAGTAAAGTTACGGCCCATACGAGCAGCACGAACCCAGATATGCAACAAGTCTTTATAAGTAATACCGTTGGTTGTTTCATATACACCAATAACCGGAGCAGATTCAGAACCATCAGCTTTGTTACCGTTCATCAAAACATCCATTGCCAAAGTATCCATAGCATAACCCAACTGAATACCAAAGTCACGGAGATAGATTCCCAATACATCGATTGAAACGTAGTTTTTAACTTCGTCAGTAAGTTTAAATCCTTTACCGATTTTGAACAGAGAAACTGATTTCTGTCCGAAGCTTACATCTCCCAAAGGAATTGTTTCTGCTTCATTTACCTTAGCGGGAGCAGCATCCGACATATTTACCATCGGCATAGTTACCTGCAAACCATTAATTGATTGGTCTGAAGCAATGATGTTCGGGTAGAAAGGTGCCTGACGCATACCAGTTGTAATAGCAGCACGGATGATTTCCGGTACAATCCAACGGATATTCTGTTGCGGCATAGTGAAGATGTTCTGCATTGTATCAATCTTCGGATTAATGCCCAACTTTTCAAAGAAGGCATCCTGTGATACACCATATTTACCCTGTACCAGTTCTTCCAGAGTAACTTCAATAGGCAATGTGTTGTTGGAACCCTGACGGTATGCTTCCAAACTTCTTACCATTTCTGGAAGTTCCTTTCTAAGGTCTTCCATTTTCAATTGTGCAAATTCTGTATTCATTGTTCTTTTAATGTTCAGTTAATGATTAGCGTACCAATACTTGAATAATATCATTAGCTTCATCAGCTGGTACGATGCTAATGAATTTTGTTTCATCGGCTGAAGTTTCAGCAGTGATGAAACGGTCAATCAACAGGGTATCTGTGGGTTTTACATAACCACATTCCATAGCCTCTTTAGCTACCCAGTTTACAACCATGAAAGCTTCTACAGCTACAGTTACTTCTACGGGGAAATTTCTTTGAGCCTGATAAGCAGGGTTAATGTTGTCAGTTACAGCTATACCCAGATAAACCTGGCTGCCATCTCCACCCGGGATATAAGGTTCGATATTACCATCGGTATCCAAAGCTACCGGCATACCCTGATGAATAACTTTGTTTTCTTTTACACAGAAAGCCTGATGCAACTTGTGAGATTCGCTCTTATAGATCACCGCTCTGGGAGTTTTTTCACCAAACAGAGTCATCGGTTGATCCTGATTTACCAGCTTAGTAGTAGGATGTGTATTCATATTCTTCTTATTTTAGAGATTATTTTAATTTGTTTGAATAGATACCTTTCAGAATCTCTTCAGTACTCTTTTCGGAATTCTGAGCAGTAGCTTTGTTATCGGATTTATCCTCTGCCTCAGTTGCAGAAGAAGCACGGCTTACATCGTGAGAACCGCATTTAGCACAGGTCATTGGGAATTTTTCTTCCAATCGAGCTTGGTAATCTTTAGTAAGAGAGATCAAAGTTACCATGCCGGTAGTTTCGGCATTCAACATTGTAACGATAGTTTCATCAGCTTTGTCACCCATAAGTTTTTTATAGGTTGCAACAGCATTTTCACGGAGAGATGCAATGTGGTTTTTACCTACCTGAGCCATTTCTTTCAGATTTGCAACTTCTGCATTCAGATTAGTAACCTGTTCTGTAAGAGAAGTTTTTTCTGTAGTTAAGTTATCCACAGTAGTCTGAAGAGTGTTACGAGAATTAACCAATTCCTGAATGGCTGCAAATGCAGTTTCCTCGTTCATCTCTGTACCTTCGGCAAGAGTAAGGCAATCTTTACCAAAGATTCTTTCTAAAAATTTTTGTAGTTCATTCATATCTTTATTATTAGGATTTTGATTTCCTTGGTTATCATCATAAGATTGGGAAGTATCGTTATTTTCACTGAACAAAGCTAGATCAGTTTTCGTATCATAGAAGAAATACTGTTTAGACTTATCATCTCTATATTCTTCGTATGAAGCCCAAGTTCTCTTGGCAAAATTGGGATTAATGATTTTACCATCATCCCCAATCTTCTGAGCAAAAGCATCAGCTCCATGAGATACCAAAGAAGTTTCTAAGTATCTTACTACTTCAGTAACGATTCTTCGTACCATAACTCCCTTAGAATCATAGGTACCCAGTTTCTGGTAGAATTCGTTATCTTCCATATTTGGGTGAGACTTATCCCACTTAAACTGTACTGTTACTGAGTTAGAATGGATAGATGGAGGATCCATAAGAATGCCTCTAGCAATTCTCGGATTTGCTTTACCATCAATCTTTAATATACCATTAATACCTGCAGGAATAACAAAAGAACCATCCTTGTATTCATCTTGCCAGATAACTTGTGATACAGCTCCAATAGCATTACCAATATTAGTCTCATGGTCACAGTTTACTGTTTGTCCTAAGAGCATTCTCATAGAAGCTTTTAATACTCCATTTTGACCAAAATCGGTAGGATTCCAGTTCTTAGACACAATAGTTGCAGATAATAATCTGAACATTGGTTCAATAAACTCCTCATCTTTAGGAGTAAGTTCTTCTGGCTTCAAGTCAGGATAATAGGTATTATAATCTATTTCTCCTCCCCAAAAACCAAATTGACTGACTGACTCCTTAGAAGTTTGAGCCCATTTATAAAAATTCTCCGAGAAGGTTTGTGGTTCTATGGATGTTGGGATATACCCAGCCATTATAGTATGACCACTACCTATCACTAAAGAATCCAAATGTTCTCTGTTCTTTTTAGTAATCGGTTTACTCATCTTGATTTAGTATTTTGATCTCCTCGTGAAGGAGCCGGGTTATTTTTATCTCTTGATCTACGAGCGGATTGATTCTTATCGTCCTGTCTCTGTTTCTTCTTAGTACCCTCTTGTGGGTCTGAATTACCTCCCTTAGCAAATTGGTCTTCCAATGAAACTCTTGGTTCTTCTTCTGAAGGAGAATCATAACCCATTTCCCAAGCATATTGATATTGAGAAATGATACCTGCCTTGTAAAGTAAGTCAAGGTTCTGAATCTTATACTGTCTACCCTGTTGGATTTTAACCTCATCAGAGATAGTGGATGATCCCCAAGTAATGGATATTCCCTTACAATCAAAGCCAGCCAGACGTAGTTCTAGTTCATAAATAAACTTAAGAACATAAGAAACTATCATTTGGATATTCTTCAGCTGACTTATAAGCTTAGAAAGCATAATACCAGTTGCTCCTTCTCCAATGGAAGCTTGTACTCCAATTAGGTTGCCATTTACTCCCAAACCATTAGCAACTGATTGCTGGTTCATATTCCAGGGTTTATCAATATTGCTCATCTCTTTTGAAGTAGAGTTAAGTTTAAACTGGTGGTCATCAATGTAACCAGTTACTACTCCATCCTTCATACCTTCCCTTACATTCTGTTTCAAACGTATTAGCTCCCTATTTAATCTTCTAGTGTAAGCTTCTACATTTTCATTAGGTTTCTGTTGTGGTTTTTCCATCAAAGCCTCTAGAAAACCAACCATACCACAGATTTCCATGATATGTTTAAAGTTAGTTTTCATATCATGCTGACCCTTTAATGAATCCAAAGATGCCATAAAAGGAGGTATTCCGTAAGGTTCATCAGTATCATTATACATACCAACATAACAGTAGGTCTCTGTATTAAGTTTGATATAATCTTGCTTATTCGAGCCATTCCAAAGAGTGTTCCTCTGATATGGACTGTATACACCATTATTCTCTCTTTTGAATACTATCCTATCTGGTTTGAGGAATAATACAGTAGCTAGACCCTCTAACTTTTCATTTGGTACAGCTTCTACTGAGATAGCTCCACTAATCATCAATTGAACTATCATCTTGTTTACCAAACCATCCATACCAGCAGTATAGTTAGACCATTTAGAGGATACCTTAGAAAGATGATCTCTCATCTTATCAGCCTCTTTATCGGTATTATTAGGGAAGGTTATGTTGTGACCAGTATTAGCAAGCTTAAACATGTCCTGTAAAGCTATGTTAACATCTGGATTCACTTTATATAAATCCCTTAAAAGCTGAATCACTTCAACACGAAAAGAAGGCGTAACCATCTGAGTTAAGCCTTTCAATGTATGAATGAAGTTACCTGGGTCATCATCCGGTTCCGATACTCTACCGGGTGAAATAGGTACCTCCTCTTTTTTACTTGGAGGATTAGCCTTGTTTTCTTGTATTGGAGATCGATTCCTTCTATCGAATCCAAAAAACTTAAGAATTTTCATTTCGGTTGTATTATTACATTAGTTTTTCCTTTTCGTATGTGATTACAAATTGCTTTACCAAATATATCATCATCAGAATAAACATCTCCTTCCAAATCCACATCTACAGCAGAAGTATTATTTCGGTGTTTACCCATGGCTACAGGTCTACCCAAACCATCATATATAAAGGTAGGAGCTTCTTGAACAAAGAAAGGATCCTTCACAATGATATTCTCTTCTCGAATATCTTGTTCTAGACCCTCTATAATTACTGAACGATTCTTTTGGGTAGTTAACCAACCCGGAGATTTATCAACCTCTGGTCTGGACTTACCTTTCTTTTTCAGAAGCTTTTGATAGTAATATAGGTTAGGGTAACCTTCTGACTGAAGAGCAGAAGTTACTGCTAACCCAACGTCGTTAGATTCTGGAGCTACAACAGCAAAATTAAATAATTGCCCAGTATCTCCCAGTAACCTAGCATATTTATCTACTGCCATTCTTCCCTTATACACAACTTGTTCTTCTCCCAGCTTGTCCATACAAGTGAAAGAAGAATAGTCTGAGCCTCTACCTGTTGCAACGTCTGCACCGATAAAGTACTGTTTATTTGGATCTGGTTCGTTGAATTGTCTATACTGACGATTGAAACGATATTTTAAAACTGGATAATCACTTAAGCAATCTTCGATAGCCTTGATATCTGCCATATCAAATACTGTATTACCTGAAGAAAGAAAGTCTCCATCGATTTCTTGTGCAGTTCTTTTTGGACCCAATGCAGAAGCCATCTGGTCATACCAAGATTGATCCCGTTCTGGGTGCATCTGCCAATATAATCGAATAGCATTGAAAGGATTACCTCCAGCTATAGCATCTACCCATGTTGAATGGTAAAAATTACCCATACCGTATGGAGTAGAATTGATGATGGCTGAACCTCCGGTGGAAAGCGTAGGGAAGGCAGCTGCCCAAATAGCTGAAGCCCACCGAACGATTGCAGCCTCATCAATTACCAGGAGAGAAAGAGATTCTGAACGACCTGCTTCGGAAGATGTTGGGATGGATTCTATGAATGAACCATTATCGAATTCAATCATAGAGGCAGAACCAAATTCCCCAGTTCTTCCGTTAATGATCGGGGTTTGCATATACCATGGAAGATTCTTATACATGAACTTAATCTTCTTAAGTACCTTCTTAGCTGTTGTATCCTTAATGGAGATAATGTTTATCTTCTTATTAGGATGATATGATGCCAGCCATAAGCAGTACATAGATATAAGTTCTGTAATACCCGCTTGCCTGAACTTTAACAAGATATTGAATCTCTGGAGTATAAATTGGTATAGTACGGCTTTTTGATACGGATATAATTCAAATCGAACCTTTCCTCTCACTGGATGTATCACATAACAAAAAAGACTGAAAAAGAAAACATCCGTTGTAACCCTAGATAGATTAGATAATTCTTCTCTTGTAAGGTTAGTTGGTGTTTCCTGTATCTTCTTTGCCATAAAATCTAAAATTTATAAGTTACTACCAGTTCTAAATCAGTTTTGATACCTGAGAAATATCTTGGGTAATAAAAACTGTTTATCCCCAGTTTGTAATTAAATCTCTTAGTCTCGATTGAAATTCCTGTTCCCAAATCCCATAGATTGTTAAAGGGTCGGTACTTACCATAAACATAAGGAACTAATCTTATTCTAGATTTAATTTCTTGTGTGGTAAGTTTTCCGTTATACCAAGAATACTTGTAGTTATTAGGGTCGATATTGAATAACCTACTAGAATAAATTCCCGAGTTTTGATTAAGGAAACTCAATGTAAGTTGATTCTTATCGATTACTAATTGAACAAGAGAATCCTTCTCTGATATCTCTGCTGAATCGGTACTGCATAAACCCTGGCTAACCGAAGAATGCGGAGAATTGTAGAGAAGGATTCTACTTGGGTTAAGTAAATTATCGTAGGAAATTGGCAGGAAATCTTTCCTCAAATAAATTGTATCAGTATGTTGAATGATCTCTTTATCAGGTAACATACTGAGTTGTTGATTCAGTTTGTAATTCCTGAAGCAAAGGTAAATAGTAAATCCTAGTAAAA
>ERZ795061.2496-NODE-2496-length-16734-cov-17.168056_pt1 | contig 16734 bp, 14 predicted proteins | sample MGYA00375145_ERZ795061 | MGnify/ENA primary metagenome ERZ795061 (study PRJEB30190, sample SAMN05720144) | anaerobic digester metagenome | isolation source: active sludge of municipal wastewater-treating anaerobic digesters | place: USA | collected 2014-12-22 ... | reverse complement strand
CACACCGCCATGTTGCTGGCGGCTGCCCAGCATTTTTCAAAAAACCGGAATTTTGATGGTACGGTCTATCTGATATTCCAGCCCGCGGAAGAGGGTGGCGGTGGCGCCCGGGAAATGATCAAGGAAGGGTTATTCGACAAGTTTCCGATGGACGCGGTGTTTGGCATGCACAACTGGCCGGGTGATCGGGTAGGTCGATTCAACGTGAGCGCCGGGCCGGTGATGGCCTCCAGCAACGAATTCAAGATCACTATTCGCGGCAAAGGTGGCCACGCTGCCTTGCCTCACAACGGGCTCGACCCGGTGCCCGTCGCCTGCCAGCTCGTGCAGTCCTTTCAGACCATCATCACCCGAAACAAGAAGCCGGTGGATGCAGGCGTTATCTCGGTCACGATGATTCACGCCGGAGAAGCCACCAATGTCATCCCGGATAGTTGCGAGCTTCAGGGTACCGTGCGCACCTTCTCCATTGAAGTGCTGGACATGATTGAGCGACGCATGCAGGAAATCTCGGAACACACGTGTGCGGCTTTCGGCGCAATCTGCGAGTTTGAATTTGTCCGAAACTATCCGCCCACCATCAACTCTGCAAGAGAGACAGCGTTTGCTGCGAAAGTGATGGCTGACATCGTGGGCGCCGACAACGTTACGCCGCAGGAACCCACCATGGGTGCCGAAGACTTTGCCTACATGCTGCAGGCCAAGCCAGGCGCTTATTGCTTTATTGCCAATGGCGACGGTAGTCACCGCGAAATGGGTCATGGAGGTGGCCCGTGTATGTTGCACAACCCCAGTTATGACTTCAACGACGACCTGATACCTTTGGGCGCTACCTATTGGGTGCGGCTGGCTGAGGCATGGCTGAACCCGGCTTCTCCAGGCGCTGCCGCATGATTGCTGTTGTTGACGCGTTCTCCGTCAGTTATGCGAAGGCGCGTGTCAAATTTCTGGAAGCCGCAGCGACTTCCGGGCTGGCCATCACTTCGTTCGACCATCCCATGCCAGGCCGGGACGGCGAGACGCTGGCGATGGATGTGGCACTGGCTGGCCGGTCGGATGCCGACAAGCTGCTGATCGTTTCCAGTGCTTGCCATGGCGTCGAAGGTTATTGCGGCAGCGGCGTGCAGGTATTTGCGTTGCATGACACCGAGTGGCTGGACAAGGCGAATCAACATGATGTGGCCGTTCTGTATGTCCACGCGCTCAACCCCTATGGGTTTTCGCATATCCGCCGGACAACCCAGGAAAATGTGGATCTGAACCGCAATTTCCATGATTTCACCCAGGCGTTGCCTGTCAACGAGGCTTACCGGGAACTGCACGCGCTGCTGCTGCCAGGCATCTGGCCCCCCGGGCCCGACGACAGGGCCGCTATCCAGCGTTACGTGGACGACCACGGTGCGCGGGCCTATCAGGCAGTGGTAACGCAGGGCCAGCACGAATTTGCCACTGGCATGTTCTACGGTGGTATTGAGCCAACCTGGAGCAACACCATTTTTCGGCAGGTATTGCGTCAATTTGGGATGCGGGCTGGGCGTATTGGGTGGATCGACCTTCACACCGGTCTGGGACCCAGTGGCTTGGGTGAACGCATCTTTGCCTGCAAGGATGACCAGCGGGCTCTTGCACGTGCAAGAGCCTGGTGGGACGGTGGTGGCAGCACACCCATCACGTCGTTCTATGACGGATCGTCCACCTCCGCCAGGCTGACCGGGCTGATGTGGAGCGCGCTGTACGATGAATGCCCGCAGGCCGAATACACCGGCATAGCGCTGGAATTCGGCACGCTACCCATCGCCGACATGCTGGACGCGTTGCGGGCCGAACATTGGCTACATAACCATCCGCAGGCACCTGCTGATCTGGCTCGCAGTATCAAACAGCAGTTACTGGACGCGTTTTATACCGACACAGATGTCTGGAAAGGTCAGATCATCAGCCAGGCACGGCAATCGATGTTTCAGGCCGTGGAAGGCTTAAAGGCCTGATTTTATAAGTGAAATTGGCCCTTAGACCTTACTGGATATGCGTCAATAGCTATCAAATATATAGCATTCAACAGAGTCTGCAAGACGGGGCTTCCATTGGCAGGTGCACGGTCAGGCTGAAAAACGGGTTTCGGCCAACACCAGAAGGCCGTCAAAAATCAGGTTGTCCACCAGTTCAAATTTGACTGACATGCTGGGCGCCATTTTCCACCCTGCTCCACCTGTCATGATGCACATGGGTTTGGTGCCACAGTGCGTCTCAAGGTGATGAACCATGCGTTCAACTGCTCCGGCAATGGCGTAAGTTCCACCGCTGGTGAGCGCGTCGCTGGTGTTGGTGGGGAACTCCCGTACGTCGCCGGTTGGCACATGCAGGCCAGCCGTACCTGTCTCCAGCGCGCGCAGCATGATGCCGTGCCCTGGCAGGATCAGGCCTCCCAGGAATTTGCCGCTTGCGTCAACGGCCTCCACCGTGACCGCCGTACCCACCATCACCACCACCATGGGGCGGGCGGGCCCCTGGCCCAGCATCAGCCGGTGCGCGCCAATCATGGCCACCCAACGGTCAGCGCCCAACCGTGCCGGGTGGTCATAACCGTTCGTCAAACCGGCTTCTGCCTCGTTGGCGACCACCCACTGGGGTGCGACGTCCCACAGTTCCATTTCTTCCTCAACCCGGCGCTTGACCGCATCTCCGGCCACGATACATCCCAGCATGTGGTCAGGTGTTGCCAGTTTCGCCCAGGGGCCTTCGGAGAGTTTTTCGATGTTTTCCAGAAACTCTGCACCGTGTGCCAAGACGGTAGCCCGAGTGTGTGGCGCGTCATAAAGCGCCCATTTCAGCCGCGTATTGCCAACGTCAATTGCCAGAAAGGTCATGGGCGCGATTATTGCGGGTTTATGGCAGCTTGCCGCTAAGGGTTAACAGCCATAAGTTTTACGATTCCCCGCGAGCAAAAGCCGCGACTGAATCGGGGCGGGAGTATATTGATTGGCTGTATCCAACTCAATCGGAGGTCATGCCATGGGAATGTTCAGTTTTATCAAGGAAGCCGGCGAGAAGCTTTTTGGCCGCAAGGAAGTTGAGGATGCTGCGACGAAAGCCGCCGCTGACGCGTCGGCACAGGCTCGGCTGGATGAACTCAATGCACAGGCTGCCAGCGCGATTGCCGCCTACATTGAAACGCAGCAACTCGGCGTGTCAGGCCTGGATGTGGCATTTGACGGAGCAACCGGGGCCGTGACGGTTCAGGGACAGGCGCCCTCGCAGGAAGCCAGTGAAAAGGTCGCCCTTTGCTGTGGCAATGTGAGCGGTGTGCAGAGCGTCGCCAACCTGCTGGCGGTGTCTGCCCCGGCGGATGAGTCACGGTACCACGATGTGGTTCGTGGTGACACGCTGTCCGCTATCGCCAAAACCTACTATGGCAATGCGGCCAAGTATCCCGCCATTTTTGAAGCCAACAAACCCATGCTGAGCCACCCTGACAAGATTTATCCGGGTCAAAAGCTGCGCATTCCGCCGCTGGCATGATGTTGGTCTGTGGGCAGGTCAAATTACACCAAACCAGCAGGCCCGCTGAATCGCAGCCAGTTTGTTGTCAACTTTGAGCTTGGCCATTGCATTGGTCACGTGAAATGTGATGGTCCGCTCACTGCATCCGAGCCGAACACTTGTTTCTTTGGCGGTCAACCCTTCAAATGCAAGTGCCAGACACTCGCATTCGCGAGGGCTCAACGGGCTGCGCTCCCGGGCAAGCGCACGCTTGAGCAGCGGCCAGATATTGAGCGCAGACCAGGTCAGTGCGGCGGCTTCGCTGCGGTCGTGCCATTCGCGCGGACTGAACATGAAGCATTCGAACGCCCGGTTGGAGGGCAGCGGAAATTCCACCCGCACCACACTCTGGTAACCATGCGCCAGCCACAGGCGACGCCAACGGCTCTGGCTCTCGTAGGCCGATTTTGCAATATCCTGCCAGGCCACCAGCGGTGCATCTGAATCCCGCCAGGGCGCGCCGAAGTCACGGCTCTCTGCCAACGCAACCGCAGCTTCCAGCAGGCGGGGCGGATGTTGTGTCAGGACGATCCGGTCCTCCTTGTCGCCAAACGGATTTGGACCGAGCACGGTAATGGCCTCGACCGAGTGCTCCTGCAAGGCGCACAGCCAGTCATTCATGATGCCGTCCAGGCTCACACTGTCAAAGTTAACAGGCACTTTCATGGGGAGTTGTGATTGAAGCGGGGACAATAACATCAATCACATGGCGGAGCTTTCTTCTGTGGTGTGAATTACTACATAGGTGGAGTCAGTTGGACAAGGCCCGGGTCAGCAGGCATTACTCTTTACGTGCTATCGCGAAGCGCTCGTACGAAGCCGTCTTGCACGAGCCACTTGAACCCGTGTTGCATCCATCGCGCACGCGATTGCGGTGGCTTGGTGTATTCACCATGGTTGGTCACCCGCTATTTGCCTGGATATGGGGATCATGGCTGCGCCAACCCTACGAAAACTTGGGGCTCCGTCTGGTAGCGACCCTGTTGGGAGCGCTTTTGGTCGCACTGAGCTTTGTGCGGGATACCTCCAGTCGGCTTGTCCATGTCGTTTACACCACGGTATTCTGGCTGCAGCTACCCGTACTTTTTACGTGGATGTACCTTTCCAACGGTGGCAATTCAGTATGGCTGGCGAGTCTTTGTGCCGCAATTTTGATTCAATATCACGTAACCGACTGGCGACTGGCTACTGTTGGGCTTGTGACGGGCGTATCTGTATCGTGGATATTGTTTCAAGCGACCGGATCGCATGTCGCATCCTTGATGCCCGAGCAGGCGGCCACCAATATCGTCGTCATCGTCTTCAGCTGGTGTTGTGCGCTGTTACTGGGCATCTCGTCAGCGAACCTGCGCCGTGAACACCTCAACAACACGCTGACAACGATCGGGATCATGGCGCACGAATTGCGTACCCCGTTATCAACAGCGGGGTTAATCAGCGATGCACTGCAAATGCAGGCAGAAACTGCGGAGAATGAGGACAGCGCGAAGAGGCTTGCAAAACTGGCGGAACGGCTGCGCGCCTTGACGCGCAACATGAACCACCAGATTGATACGCAGATTTCCAACGCCCGCTTGATGCAATTGCCGGGAGACGGGGACCTGATAGCCGCAGGCGATCTGGTCCGGCAGGTGGTTAGCAACTACCCCTACCGGTCCAGTCGGGAACGCCAGTGCATTGTGGTGACGGTTCATCGGGATTTCCGGTTTCGTTCCTCCCTCACGCAGTTTTCGCAGGTGCTGGATAACCTGATCAAGAATGCGCTTCACTCGCTGCAGACCGCCAGTTCGGCATTCTCCGAAGGCGACCTGCAAATCGAAGTAGGAGCTTCCGGGACCAAGGGGCGTATCGTGGTCATTGACAAGGGCATGGGTATCAACCCGAAATCCTTGCCGCATATCTTCGAAGCGTTCTTTTCGACCAACCGGGGTACTGGCCACGGACTTGGCCTGGCGTTTTGCAAACGGGTGGTTGAAACCGCCAGAGGTAGGCTAAGTGTCAAGTCAGTGCCGCTCCAAGGGGCGACGTTCATCATTGAATTACCTGTCCAGGTCCAGGTCAGCAACACACATCAGGGAGATACGAACTCATGACCTTTCCCCTCTACCGTCGGCCCGGCACGGTGGCTTTTCTCGATGACGATCCGGCCTACCTGGAAATGCTGGCTGAAGTGATGCCACGGGACTGGTCTGTCAAACTGTTTGCCGATCCACTGGACTGTATTCACCATCTGCAAAGCGAGCCCGCACGCTGGGAAGCCGATGCATGGCGCCAGCAGGACATGATTGATCGGGGTCGTAACGGGCAGGCACTGATTCCGCAAATTCTGGCCTATTGGACGGAGGACGGAACCAGCCGGTTCGATTTGACCCGCATTCTGGTGGTGGACTACTCCATGCCGGCCATGAATGGCCTGCAGACGCTGAGCACCCTGATGGACTGGCCTGGTTCCCGCATTCTTCTCACGGGCCAGGCGGATGAGCAGATTGCCGTTACGGCATTCAACCAGGGCTTGATTGAGCAATTCATCCCCAAACAGTCGGTTGACATCACACGTCGGCTGACGGACTCCATTAAGCGCATGCTGGAACTGCCGGCGCGCGGGCAGGGGCAGATCTGGCGAGCCACGTTGACCCGAGAGCAATATGCGTTGTTGTGTTCACCCACCATTGCACCTTTGCTGGGTGCCCTGGTGCTGAAACAACGCTGGGTCGAACATGTGGTCATCGGTGCGCCTTTTGGTGTACTGGGGCTGGACGCGGTCGGGCAGGCTAGCTGGCTACAACTGGAGCACCGGGACAATTTGCGCGATCTGGCCGAACTGGCCTGGACTCAGGGCATTTCCGCGCCAGAGGTGGAAGACATCCGTTCTGGCCGCAAACTGGTTGACCTTGAACTTCAGTTGGCGCTCAACAGCGGCAAACCAGCGCGCCTCGCTTCCGCCATTGCGCTTGGAGCAGACATGCCTCTTTGGGCGGCGGTATTTTCTATCGATCCGGCGGTGTGCCCTGGCTCCAGTAAAGGCTACGCGGCCCATCTCGCTGCGCAAGGCGACCGCGAACTGCCAGACCGAAGCGCGAGTTAAAGGCTAGTCGGCGCTTTTACTGCGCCTGGCGATGGGCCAATCCCAGGGTTTGACCAGCGGCGCAATGTCGCGGGCGACGTCCTCGACGTGGCTCATCTCGGCGTCCGTCAGGCTGGCGTTCAGCGTGAGTCGCACCATGGCCCGGTTGCGGCTGGTAGCCGGTGCGCAAAAAATTGCGCCGAATACGTTACGTTCTTCCAGTCGATCACGGAGTGCCATGGTGTCCGGTTCCAGGCCGGCTTCCAGCGAAATGATCTGCTCAGTACCCTGATGGATAGGGTAGCCAAGTTCGGTGAAACTGCTTCGCAAACGCCGTGTGTTGGTGCGCAAGCGTGCTCTTTCACTGTCGCAGCCCTTGATGACTTCCAGCGTTGCGGCCAGCCCTGCTATTTCATGCGGCAAGAGACTGGAACTGAAAATATTGGGATAGCTCGAGCTCAAAATGTAATACCGCATTTCCGCGGGGGCCGAAAAGAATCCGGCACGCCCCGCAAAAGCCTTGGCCAGGCTGGCCGTAATGAAGTGCACCCGGTTGGTAAGCCCAAGCTCGGCGCACAGGCCTGCGCCACCGGGACCGTGCGTGCCGAGGGAATGGGACTCGTCGACCAATATCATGCACCCGTGCTGTTCGGCCACCTCGACCATCTCGGTCAGAGGGCACAACGCGCCGGTGGTGCTGTAGACCGAATCCACCACCACAATGCCAGGGCCGTTGCGGGCAATCACGCGGGACAAATGTCCCGGGTCGTTGTGCCGGAACGGGTGGGCTGGTGCGCGAGCCGCGTGAGCACCTTCCCACAATGAAGTGTGCGCCAGCGTATCCAGATACACCGGCGTTTGCGCGTCGGCGATCGCCTGCAGCAAACCAACATTTGCGGCATAGCCTGATTGACAGACGAAACCATCTTCTTTCCCTATCCAGTTGGCGATAGATGTTTCGAGTGCGCGACCAGGGTGCTGGTTGAGCAGAAAAACACCTGACTGGACAACGAATTCACGATTGCGCTGCATCGCCAGGACTTGGGCCTGAACAATATCTTCGTGCCCCGTGACGCTCAGGTAGTCGTTGCCGTCCAGCCGAACCGCGTTTGAACCGGCAGGACGACCATGCAGCACAAACTTGCCACCCCACTGGTCTTGCCAGCGCGGGGTGAAGTCGCGGGCTATCCGCGTAGCCAATCTCGCCCCGAGCGGGGGGTTCCGGGTGGCGTGGGATGTAACTGGGCCGATTCTGTCTAGAACTTGCATGTGACGCTCCGTCAAGGGAATACGTCACATTGAACACGTTATCGTGAAATATTTGTGGTGAACCCCTGTCAGATATGACAGGGGTTCACCCTCAAGTTTTTCGATTTGCGGTAATGGGTGTTTTACTTTGCCGCCGGAATGGGCTGTTCTGCAGCCTATCCCTGACGCCAGGGCAGGCCGCGAAAACGCCAGCCCCCTTGGTGTCCGCGTTGTGCATGGGTATCCGGGTCGCCCTCGAAACCCTCCAGAATGTTGTAGGCCTCCAGCCCCAGCTCCGTGGCGCGACGGGCCGCCGCCACCGAGCGCACGCCGCTGCGGCACAAAAGCACCACTTTGGTGCCAGCCGGAACCGCTGCGCGCAGCCCGTCATCAAACCCGGGATTCATGGCCATGCCGGGCCACTGCTTCCAGGCCAGGGCCACAGCGCCGGGGACAAACCCGACCCATTCACGTTCGGCGTCGGTTCGCACATCCACCAGTACGGCCTTGCCCTCCTGAACCCAGCGCCAGGCGAGTTGGGGGGATACATTACCGGCATAACCATCTGCCTGCCGCGGCGATTCATCGGTGACAGCAGTTGCAGACGCGTGCACGCCATCGGCGTCGTGTCGCAGGCCGGAGGTCAGATTGGCCGGTACCGCTTCATCCATCCGCTTGGGGCGGGGAAGATTCAATGTATCCATGATGGCCGTGAACTCGGCTTCCGTTTTGCCTGCCACGCGTGCGTTGCCTTTCTTTTCAGATCCAATCGTGCTTGAAACCCTGCCCTGGTAGTCGTGCCCCGGCCAGACCATGGTGTCCTCTGGCAGTTTGAACAGAACCTGCGTCAGGCTGTGGTACATCTCCCGGGCACTGCCTGACTGAAAATCCGTGCGACCGCAGCCGTTGATCAGCAGCGTGTCGCCGGTGAAAACATGGTTGCGCCACACAAAGCTCATGCTGCCGGCGGTGTGGCCGGGCGTATGCAGTGCGCGAAGCTCTTCGCTTCCAAAGCTCAACACGTCGTTGTGCTGGATTTGAAGGGCTGCGGTGGTAATGCCGCAACCTGCCGGCGCTGCTGTGCGAGCCCCCGTATGCTCGGCCAGCAAGCCGGCACTGGTGATATGGTCGGCATGGGCATGGGTTTCGGTGGTCCACACCAGTTTCAGACCGTACTGGCGCAGCACGGCCAGGTCGCGCTCCAGTTGGGTATCAACGGGGTCAATGATCAGGGCTTCACGGGTGTTTTCGTCGAACAGAACGTAGGTGTACGTACTTGACGCGGTATCAAAAAGCTGGATCGGGTTCATGGCGATTAGGCGAGTGTCGGCATTCAGGCAAATTTACCCAGCATCTCGGCAACGTGATCGGCCGGCATCTCGCCCTGCTCAATCATGCAGCCCACCATACTGAAGAACGATTTGTCCAGGGCTTTCCGGGCTGCTGCAAGCTGCTGGGCAATTTTTTCGCAATCGGATTCGCTCTGGATGAGTTTCTGGATGCCGCGCAACTGTCCTTCCACGCGGGCGAGGCGCGCACACAATGCTTTTTTACTGGCTTCGTCGGACAATTTGCTCATGTTGGTTTCCTGAACGGTTTTCTAAACTGTGATGCTCATACACCTTGCAGCATAAATCTTTTTTCCCTGCGGTTGGCAAAACAGGGCCTTGAGGCTAACTGATTCTGCTATATATTTCATAGCTAAAAATACCCTATTTCAGAGGGATAGAGGCAGAAATGACCATGGAAAAGGCCATGTTTGACACCTGGAGCCCGCTGCCCTCTCCAAATGCTGGATCGCATTTGCCGGTTGGGCTGACGGGTCATGTAGCCGGCTACGGCGCTGTAAGTGACAGACAGGCCATCGTCGGATAAGATTGACGTTTACGTAAACGTCAACTAGAACGTGACCAAAAAAAGCTATTTGAGGTGATTCCATGACCGACTTGTCTGCTGAATTCAAGGCCCTGGCCAACTACCGCCCCACGAACAAGGTGCGTTTTGTCACGGCGGCCAGCCTGTTTGACGGCCACGACGCCGCCATCAACATCATGCGGCGCATTCTGCAGGGTATGGGCGCCGAGGTTATCCACTTGGGACACAACCGGTCCGTCGATGAGGTCGTCACGGCCGCACTGCAGGAAGACGCGCAGGGCATCGCCATCAGCTCATATCAGGGCGGGCATGTGGAGTACTTCAAATACATGGTGGATTTGCTCAGAAGCCGTGGCGGCGAGCACATTCAGGTGTTCGGCGGCGGCGGCGGCGTGATCGTGCCGCCGGAAATTCGTGAACTGCACGCTTATGGTGTGACCCGTATTTACAGTCCGGAAGATGGCCAGAAAATGGGTCTGGCCGGCATGATTGGCGAGATGGTGATGCGTTGTGACAAGGACCTCACGGTCTACGCGCCTTCCGACCTGGCAGCCATTCAGGGTCACAATGAGACCAACTGGCGCGCGCTGGCCAAATTGATCACGGCTATCGAGGCTGCAAAGGTCAATGAGCCTCTAGCCTCGGAAATCAAAGCGCAGGCGGCTACAAAAAAAGTAGCTGTTGTGGGCATCACCGGCACTGGCGGCGCGGGAAAGTCATCACTCACCGATGAGTTAATCCGTCGCCTTCGACTGGATCAGGATGACAGCCTGCGCGTGGCGGTGATTTCAATAGACCCCAGCCGCCGCAAGAGCGGTGGCGCCTTGCTGGGCGACCGCATCCGCATGAATGCCATCAGCCCCTGGAGCAAGGGGCCACGTGTTTTCATGCGTAGCCTGGCCACGCGTGACTTCGGCAGCGAAATCAGCAAAGCACTGCCCGACGTGGTCGCCGCGTGCAAGGTGGCCGGGTTTGACCTGATCGTGGTGGAAACCTCCGGTATTGGCCAGGGCGATGCGGCCATCGTGCCGCTTGTGGACGTACCGATTTATGTGATGACGCCGGAGTTTGGTGCTGCCAGCCAACTGGAGAAAATCGACATGCTGGACTTCGCCGAGTTCGTGGCGATCAACAAGTTTGACCGCAAGGGTGCGGCCGACGCGCTGCGCGATGTGTCCAAACAGGTGCAACGCAACAAGGAAGCCTGGACCACGCCGGCGGATCAGATGCCGGTTTTTGGCACGATGGCTGCGCGCTTCAATGATGACGGCGTGACCGCGCTGTATCAGGCGCTGAAGGTTCGCCTAGGTGCGCTGGGGCTCAAGCTCAGGACAGGTCGAGCCGGTTCGAGTGAAGGTCTGTTGCCACAGGTGGGCGTGCGGCACAGCACCAACCAGATGCCGGTGGTGCCTGCAGCACGTACCCGGTATCTGGCTGAAATCTCCGATACGGTACGAGGCTACAAAAAACGCGCGCGTGATCAAGCCCATTTGGCCCGTGAAATCCAGCAACTGCGTGCCGCTGCCGCCATGTTGACAATCGGCAAGCCGGACAAAGCGCGTGCTGCCGAAGCGGCGATTGACCTGGCCGTGCAGCGTGAGTCCATTCAGGACATTTCAGCCAAAAAGCTGCTGACCCAGTGGCCTGAGATGCAAAAGGCCTACGCGGGTGACGAATATGTTGTCAAGATTCGTGACAGGGAAATCCGCACAACGCTGACGAGCAAGTCACTCTCGGGCACGACTATCCGCAAGGTTGCGCTACCGCAGTATGAAGATCATGGCGAAATCCTGAAGTGGCTGATGCTGGACAACGTGCCCGGCAGCTATCCCTATACCGCGGGCACGTTCGCGTTCAAGCGTGAAAACGAAGACCCGACCCGCATGTTTGCGGGTGAGGGCGACGCCTTTCGCACCAACACGCGATTCAAGTTGCTGAGTTCCGGCATGGATGCCAAGCGCCTGTCCACCGCGTTTGACTCCGTCACGCTGTACGGCAATGACCCCGATCCGCGGCCCGACATTTATGGCAAGGTCGGCAACTCTGGCGTGAGCATTGCCACGCTGGACGACATGAAGGTGCTGTACGGCGGGTTTGATTTGTGCAGCCCGAGTACCAGTGTGTCGATGACGATCAACGGCCCGGCACCCAGCATCCTGGCCATGTTCATGAACACGGCCATTGACCAGAATCTGGAAAAATTCAAAACTGACAACGGCCGGGAGCCCACTGATACCGAGGCTGCCAAAATTCGTGAATGGGTGCTGGCCAACGTGCGCGGCACCGTGCAGGCGGATATCCTGAAGGAAGATCAGGGGCAGAACACCTGCATCTTTTCGACCGAATTCAGCCTGAAGGTGATGGGCGATATTGCCGCGTACTTTGTGCACCACAACGTGCGCAATTTCTACTCGGTGTCCATTAGCGGGTATCACATTGCCGAAGCAGGTGCCAATCCGATTTCCCAGCTCGCCTTTACGTTATCCAACGGCTTCACTTTCGTTGAGGCCTATCTGGCGCGTGGCATGCATATCGACGACTTTGCACCCAACCTGAGTTTCTTTTTCAGCAACGGCATGGACCCGGAATACACGGTGATGGGCCGCGTGGCGCGCCGAATCTGGGCCGTGGCCATGAAGGAGAAGTATGGCGCAAACGAGCGTAGCCAGAAGCTCAAATACCATATTCAGACCAGCGGGCGCAGCCTGCACGCGCAGGAGATTCAGTTCAATGACATCCGCACCACGTTGCAGGCGCTGATCGCCATTTACGACAACTGCAACAGCCTGCACACCAATGCATTTGACGAGGCCATCACCACACCGACCGAAGACTCGGTGCGCCGTGCCATGGCCATCCAGCTCATCATTAACCGCGAATGGGGCCTGGCGAAGAACGAAAACCCCAATCAGGGCGCGTTCATTATTGAGGAACTGACTGAACTCGTGGAAGAGGCTGTACTCGCCGAATTCACGGCCATCGCTGAGCGTGGTGGCGTGCTGGGCGCCATGGAAACCGGTTACCAGCGCGGACGTATTCAGGATGAGAGCATGCACTACGAAATGCTCAAACACACCGGCGAACTGCCCATCATCGGTGTGAACACTTTCCGCAACCCGCATGGCGATGCGGTGCAGGACAAGCTGGAACTGGCGCGTTCAACCGATGACGAAAAGCAAAGTCAGCTCAAGCGGTTAGCTTCATTTCACGCTAAGCATGCCGGTGAGTCATCGGCCATGTTGAAGCGTCTTCAAAAAGCCGTGATCGACAACCAGAACGTGTTCGAGGTACTGATAGACGCCGTACGCGTCTGTTCACTGGGGCAAATTACCAGCGCCCTGTTTGAAGTGGGCGGACAGTACCGCCGGAACATGTAGTTCCGGGTTGACTGGAGAACGCTCAGTTGTGAAAATACTTTTCGATCGCCTCATCAACCATATCGGCGTCAAAGGCAGCGTCGATATCAGCGTCAAAGGCAGCGCGAGCGTCCATGACGGCCTTGGAATAAGGGATCAGGGGTTTGTCCAGGGGATGTAGTTTGTGGCGACGCAGGCCACGCAATTGCTGAGAGTGTTCCATGGCGCTGAGCACCATCTCTGGTTCCATCATCAGGCTGAACGGGTTGAGAGCAACGGTTTCGGTTCTCATGGCGGCTTCCTTCTTCCTTGTTTGGCGCCTACCAGTGGCGCTTGAGAGAACTTTAGTCTTTCATCCCTGGTAAGTTAAGTCAGCGAATCGCCAGAGCTGCTGTAGGAAGTTGTCTGACACGTCAGTCGCCCGGCATCAGGCGTACCTTGACGCTTTTCCCCTTGATCTTGCCCGCGTTGAGCTTGGCGCAGGCGGCGGTGGCGACATCTCGCGCCACCGCCACAAAAGTGCAGAACTCGGTCACCTGAATTTTACCGATCTGCTCGCGGGTGTAGGCCACACCACCTTCAGCACCGGTCAGGGCACCCAGCACATCGCCGGGTCGGATTTTTTCCTTGCGTCCGCCCAGAATTTGCAGCGTGACCATGGGGGGCAGCAAAGGCCCCTTGCCTGTGGGGGTTAGCTCGTCCAGCTTGTGCCACACCGAAGGCTGGTTCTGGTACTGCTCGATCTTGCCGACAAAACCCATCTCGTTCATGGAGGTCAGGCTCAAGGCCAGGCCTGATTCGCCAGCACGCCCCGTGCGGCCAATGCGGTGCACATGCACTTCGGGGTCGGGCGTGATGTCTACGTTGATCACTGCCTCAAGCTGCGTGATGTCCAGGCCGCGCGAGGCCACATCGGTGGCCACCAGCACCGAGCAGCTGCGGTTGGCAAACTGGGCCAGCACCTGGTCACGTTCGCGCTGCTCCAGTTCGCCATACAAGGCCAGCGCGCTGAATCCCTGTTCCTGCAAATACGTCACCAAATCCTTGCATTGCTGCTTGGTATTGCAGAACGCCAGCGTGCTGACCGGGCGAAAGTGGTTGAGCAGCAGCGCTACTGCCTCCAGCCGGTTGGCGCGCGTCACCTCATAAAAACGCTGCTCGATCCGGCCTTGAGCCTGCTGCGCTTCCACCTTGATTTGCACGGGCTCCCGCATAAACTGCCGCGCCAGCTTTTCGATGCCTTCGGGATAAGTGGCCGAAAACAGCAGGGTTTGCCGTTCCTTGGGGATCTGTTTGACCACCGTGGCAATGTCATCAAAGAAGCCCATGTCCAGCATTCGGTCGGCCTCATCCAGCACCAGCGTGTTCAGGCTTTCCAGATTCAGATAGCCACGTTCCAGATGATCCATGATTCGCCCCGGCGTGCCCACCACGATGTGCGCACCGTGCTCCAGCGAGGCGCGTTGGCCGCGCAGCGCAATGCCGCCGCACAAGGTGACGATTTTGATGTTTTCCTCCGCGCGTGCCAGACGCCGAATCTCTACCGTCACCTGGTCCGCCAGTTCACGTGTGGGGCACAGCACCAGCGACTGCACGGCAAACCAGCGCGGGTTGAGTTTGGCCAGCAGGGCCAAAGCGAATGCCGCCGTCTTGCCGCTGCCGGTTTGTGCCTGGGCAATCAGGTCTTTGCCCTGCAGCGCAACGGGCAGACTGGCTGCTTGAATGGGCGTCATGGTGTCGTAACCCAGTTGCTGCAGGTTCGCAAGCGTCGCTGGGGGGAGGGAAAGGGTGCTGAAAGCTGAGCCTGCTGCGGCGGTGGAAGGCGATGTGATCATTCCCCAATTATCGACCCCCATCCCTACAATGACCGTATCGAACAGACCGATGAGAAAGTACTGACTCCCATGACAGGTAAAACCATGCGCGCCATGTTGCTCACGGGCTTTGGCGGGCCCGAAAAGCTTGCCTATCGGACCGATGTGGCAGTTCCCATCCCAAAATCAGGCGAAGTTCTTGTCCAAGTGGGAGCCTGCGGCGTGAACAACACAGATATCTGGACCCGAGAGGGCGCTTATGGTTCTGACGAGCAGTCGGGCTGGCAGGGTGGCGCCTTCCAGTTTCCGCGCATCCAGGGCGCAGACACGGTTGGCAGGATCGTCGAAGTGGGTGAGAAAGTGTCCCAGGACCGTCTTGGAGAAAGGGTGATGGTGAACCCCACTATTTACCCGGATACAGACAGTGCCCTATTTGACGCTACCTATCTGGGCAGCGAGTTTGACGGCGGCTTTGCGGAGTATGTCTGCGTGCCCAGCGCAAACGCCCATGCAGTCGAGTCGGGCCTGAGTGACGCACAACTTGCTACCTTCATGACCTCCTATTTGACCGCAGAGCACATGCTCAACCGTGCCGCCGTCAAAGCGGGTGAAACGGTGCTGGTCACTGGCGCCTCAGGTGGCGTGGGCTCAGCGCTGGTGCAACTGGCTGGTGTTCGCGGCGCAAGAGTGGTCGCCATTGTTGGCCGGGGCAAGGAAGCCCAGTTGGCCGACTTTGGTGTGACAGGTGTCTTGTTTCGCGACGAGGGCGATCAAATCCCCAGTCTCCGAGAGCAGACTGGCAAAGATACCGTTGACGTAGTGGCGGATATAGTGGCCGGCGAGTCGGTCGCCGGGTTGATGGAAATGCTGCGGGTGGGCGGGCGCTACGTTACCGCAGGCGCCATTGCTGGTGCCCAAGTTGTGCTGGACTGGCGCAAACTGTATTTGAAGCACCTTACCTTGTTGGGCTCAACCATGGGAACGCAGGAAGAATTCAGGCAGATCGTCGCCTATGTGGAAGCTGGCAAACTGAAGCCTTTGCTCAGTGCGACCTATGCCCTTGAACAGCTCGGCCAAGCCCAATTGGATTTCAAGCGCAAGACGCATTTCGGCAAACTGGCCATCATTCCCTAGACGTGAAACCGGATATGCATATTTCTACCGCTTTTGATTCTGGCGCCATTGAGGTCGTAAGTCTGGCCGATACTGGTGATATTCAGCTGCGTGTCCGTCGCGACAGCGCGGCCGAGTTCGCGCAGTGGTTTCACTTCCGGTTGCAGGGGGCGAAGGGTCTACCGGTTGTCTTGCGTTTTCTCAACGCGGGCCAATGCGCTTACCCAAAGGGCTGGGAGGGCTACCGCGTGGTGGCCAGTTACGACCGCCAGCACTGGTTCCGGATCGATACCGACTTCGACGGCGCCGTGATGACGGCCCGCATCCTGCCCGATACCCAGAGCGTGTATTTCGCCTATTTTGAGCCCTACTCCTACGAACGCCACCTGGACTTGATCGGCTCTGCTGCCGAATCAGAGCACGTGGATGTGCAGCATCTGGGTCAAACACTGGATGGGCGCGACATGACATTGCTGCGCATCACAGATGCGCACAGCGCTACACCCATCGAGCAGAAGAAAAAAATCTGGTTGATCGCCCGCCAACATCCTGGCGAAACCATGGCCGAATGGTTTGTGGAGGGTTTTTTGGAGCGCTTGCTGGATGGAGATGACCCCGTGAGCCGCGTGCTGTTGGGAAAGTGCATCTTTCACGTGGTGCCCAATATGAACCCGGACGGCGCGGTGCGTGGCAACCTGCGCACCAATGCAGCGGGCGCCAACCT
>ERZ795061.2493-NODE-2493-length-16748-cov-7.351824_pt1 | contig 16748 bp, 12 predicted proteins | sample MGYA00375145_ERZ795061 | MGnify/ENA primary metagenome ERZ795061 (study PRJEB30190, sample SAMN05720144) | anaerobic digester metagenome | isolation source: active sludge of municipal wastewater-treating anaerobic digesters | place: USA | collected 2014-12-22 ... | reverse complement strand
TTAAATCAGGTTATCGATACCGAAGAACTTCTCCACTATTATTAAAATCGAGAGTATTCCCAACAAGAATGGGGCTACCCAACGAATGGAAATGTGCAGGAAACTTCTCGTCCTGGATTTCATGTAGTTCTCATTTCCATGAGTCAACTCTGCATCCATGTTGCCGATACCCCATTGACGGGAGATAAAGATGCACATGAGGCAGCCACCAACGGTAAGGCAGATGTCACTCATATCTGCAATAAAGGTTAGAAAATCCTGGCCACGATAGAATGTCAATTTATTAAATGCAGGAATCATCCCCTGACTAACCATACTGGGTAATCCGAAAACAAAAATTAGTAAGGCCAATAACCAAACTACATTTTTCCTTTTCATTTTTTTCTGATCGACCAGGTAAGCAACAGGTACTTCAAGTAATGAGATGGTGGATGTCAATGCAGCAAAACAAACCAACAGAAAGAATGAACCTCCGATAATGCGACCTAAGAGCGGCCCCATTTCAGAGAAGATCTGAGGCAACACAACAAAGATCAGAGGCGGACCTGAAGTACCAATTTGTTGAGGATCAACATTCAGTTTGAACGCGAGGAAATGAACTAACGGAAACACCATTAATCCAGCAAAGAAAGCTACGGATGTATCGGCTATAGAAATAACCAGCGCTGAAGAAGTGATATTTTCTTTTTTGCTAAGGTAGGATCCATAGGTAATTAAGGCACCCATACCCAGCGAAAGTGAAAAGAATGCCTGCTTCAAACCATCTACCACGGTCTTAATCTTCAACTCATTGAAATCGGGGATAAGATAAAATTTAACGCCTGAGAATGCGTTCGGTAGTGTAAGTGAATAAATTATAATGCCAATCAAAATTAAATACAAGGAAGGCATCATAATCTTATTAGCCGCTTCAATACCTTTTTGAATGCCCTGGGAAACGATGATGGCAGTAAGTGCCATAAAGACTAACGAAAAGATAAAATTTGAATTTGCTAATCCAGCTAAAGAGCTTACATCTAAAATGTCATTTACATAGCTGCCAAAGAAACCACCAAAATCCTGATGATTGAGTAAGTCGCCAAAGGAGATATGCAGAAAATAGCCGAACGCCCAACCCGCTACCACATTATAAAATGAGAGAATGAAAATACCGGCCATAATTCCAAATAGGCCTAGGTAACCCCACTTGCGACCGCCTAATTTATTATAAGAACCATATGCATCGCTGTTCGCAGATCGACCGATTGCGATCTCGCCCACCATCACCGGATAACACAGAAAAAGAATACAGGCCAGGTACACCAGCAGAAAAATAGCACCTCCGTTTGACCCTGCCAGGTAGGGGAATCGCCAGATATTGCCTAGCCCAACAGCCGAACCAGCAGCAGCCAATATAAAACCTATCCGACCTGAAAAGTTACCTCTGTTTGCCATGAAGAATAAAGTTGAAGGGCGCAAAATAGACCTTAAACTAAAATTATCAAAAAGACGTTTGTTTTATACCAAGTGATTAACTTGTGATTTATTTGAATTAGGCCATTAGTATGACCTATTTTTTTAGCTAGTGATGGAAGAAATAAAGAAACTTACTACACAGGAGAAGTCACTCCGGATTAATTTGAGTCGGGCGATCTATGGCTCCTTTGCAGAGATTGGTGCGGGACAGGAGGTAGCGGCTAATTTCTTTAAGGTAGGAGGTGCATCGGGCACTATTGCAAAAACTATGTCGGCTTACGACATGAAGTTTAGCGATGCTATTTATGGTGTATGCGACCGGTATGTGTGTGAAGATCGGTTGATCCAAATGCTGGATCACGAGTACAAATTGCTCCCCGAGCGCCTGCAACATCGAGTTAAAGACACCCGGTTTTTCGCTTTTGCGGATACGGTTGAGGTCTTGAACTTTGAACGCACCAATCAGGGACATGGTTGGATCGGGCTGCGATTTCAACTGAAGCCTGAAGGTCCATATAACGATTGTGTTGTGCATGTGAAAATGCACGATAACGATCCTTTGCAGCAACAGGTGTCGCTGGGGATCCTTGGGGTGAATATGATCTTTGGCGTTATGTTCATGAAAGATCCGGACCACATTATAAGCTCTTTACTTGATGGACTAACCTCCCGCAGAATGGAGGTAGATATGTTTCGATTAAGTGGTCCTGATTTTGCCCATGTTGATAACCGCTTAATGGCACTTAAGTTGGTTAAGAATGGACTTACCAAAGCAGCGATGTTCGGCCCTGATGGTACTGTTATGCAGCCTTCGGAAGCCTTGTATAAGAAAAACGTACTTGTATTACGCGGTCGTTTCAGACCAGTAACCCATGTTAATGTTGATATGCTGCTCGCATCGAGGAGACATTTTAAGAGAGAACCGGATGTCGATAAGTCGCGCATGGTGGTGCTAACTGAATTAACACTCAATGATCTCAGTTCGGATGGTCAAATCGATGAAAAAGATTTTCTTCATCGTGCAGAAATCATATGCTCGCTAGGTCAAACCGTTTTGGTTTCAAATTATTTCGAATATTACCGATTGGTGGAATATCTCTCCAAAATTACCAAAGGAAAAAAGATTGGATTAGTGCTTGGGATTTATGCTCTTCAAAAAGTTTTTGAGGAGAAAACTTATGAGAACATACGGGGTGGAATTTTAGAAAGCTTTGCTTCGCTTTTCGGTACGAATGTAAAACTGTACATCTATCCATCTTTACGCATGGGATCTGATCAACTGTTTACACTTGCTGATTTTGAAAAGGAATTGCCAGCCAACCTTCGTTCTTTGTTCCGCTATCTGATGGATAATAACAAACTTGAAGATATCCGCAATGCCAATGTAAGTAACCTTCATATCATTTCAGATAATGTATTGGCTATGATCCGCAAAGGCCAGGAGGGCTGGGAAAAGTTTGTGCCGTCAAAAGTGGAGGAAGCCATTAAGGAAAATGGGTTGTTCGATTACCCGCTGGCCAAAGCTTCTGCTTAAATTCTCATGAATTAAAGTTTCCCCTCAGCCTTCATTCTCGAAAAATAAGAGCGCGATTCTTTTAATACTTTGGGGGCAAGTAGAAATCCCGAAATCATAGTGGGTAATGCCATTAGTGCATATGCCACATCAATGATATTCATAACGTCCTGCATCGACAAAATCGCACCCATCACAATAGTTACTAAATAGAAGTAGTCATAATATTTGCCGGCCTTAACACCTGCCAGAAAAGACATTGCTTTGTTTCCATAATAACTATATGAAAAAAGAGAAGTAATTGCAAAGAAGAAAGCGCAGATCAAAAGCAAAATTTTTCCGGTAGATCCCAATGAAGTTTCAAAGGCTGTGGCGGTGAGCGTTACACCATTGGCTCCTGAAGTCTGCCACACTCCGGTAACCAAAATTGCTAATGCCGTTAGTGTACACACCAGCAGCGTATCGATGGCTGGGCTTATCATTGAAACGAGACCTTCGCGTATCGGCTCTGCACTTTTAGATGCACCCAAGGCCATAGGCGCAGTGCCAATTCCGGCTTCATTGGAAAATGACGCTCTGCGCACGCCAGCAACTATCAAGCCTCCAACAATACCACCTAAGGCAGGTTCACCATGATAATGATTGGCAGCAAAGGCATCGGTAATTACCATCCACAGATAGTGTGGAACTTCTGTGATATGAAGCACCAGAATTCCTAACACAGAAAAGAAATAGATAACAATCATAAGCGGAACCATTTTGCCGGCCCAACTTCCAATCCGTTGTATTCCTCCGATGATGACAATGCCTGAAATGATCATGAGTACGGTACCAATCACAAACTTGAGGATAGATACTTGGAAAGATCCAATAGAAAAAGAGGCAGCTTTTAAACTTTCTGAAGTTACACCGATATCAATTATTACTTGCGTGAGTTGGTTTGCCTGAAAGATGGGCAGGCAGCCGATCATCGCACATAAACAAAAAAGTACAGCTAATGGATACCATTGTTTCCCCAAAGCTTCACGAATAACATACATGGGACCACCTTGAATAGTTCCTGCAGAATCTTTTCCCCGATACATAACTGAAAGTGTGCTTGTAAAGAAGTTAGTTGACATACCAACAAAAGCAGTTACCCACATCCAAAACAATGCTCCAGGGCCGCCAATCGAAATAGCGGCAGCAACGCCAGCAATGTTACCCATGCCTACCGTAGAGGCAAGCGCAGTCGAAAGTGCTTCATAGGCGTTAATCTGTCCAGGATCGTCAGGGTTGTTGAACTTGCCACGCAAAATGGCAATGGCGTGCGTAAAATATCTGTATTGGATAAATCGCGAATAAAGAAAAAAGAAGAGGCCGCCTAAGATGAGTAGAAAGAGAACCGGTGTCCATACCCCTGTGGCAATTGCGCTTATTAAATCACTCATTGAAATCGATTAGTGTTAATACCTTTAGCGGCTAAAGTAGGAAATTAATTGCGTTCAAGACTAATTAGATTTTGTGGGCGGGTGTTATTTATGGGATGCTACCGTCAACTGACTGAGTTCCCATAACATGCGTGCACCCACATTTGCATCCCATTCGGTGGAGCCGGGTGCTACTTCGCATAGATCAAAGCCAATGATTTTTCTTCCAGACTTAACAACTTCACTAATTAGATAAGTTGCCTGTGTAAATTCCAATCCGCCCGGAACTGGTGTACCTGTATGGGGGCAAAGTTTGGGATCTAACGCATCAATATCGAAACTAATGTAAACTAACGTAGGAAGTTCTTTTATAATATCATTGCAGAGCGCTTTCCAGGTTTTTCCCTGATATATCTCGGACTTTAAATCTGTATCAAAAAATGTTTTTACACGTCCCATCGAGCGGGTAATCACATTCAATTCTTCTTCGCAAAAATCCCGGATACCCACCTGCACCAATCGTCCTACAGCTGGAAGTTTTAATGCATTATACATAACGGAAGCATGCGAATAGGTAAACCCTTCATAGGCTTTTCTCAAATCAGCATGGGCATCAAATTGGAGAATGCCAAACCGGTCATACTTCTCAGCCAATGCACGCATCAATCCTAATGGGGTACTGTGATCTCCACCCACTAGTCCAACCAGCTTTCCTGTTTTAAGATATTTTGAACTTATGTTTTTAGTATAGATGTTAAGATTCTCACTCGCTTCATTGATTTTGGATGTTACCAGTTTAGTGGATTCTGAATCAGTGTTTGCTTCCAGTGAATCAATATAACCTTTGGCAAGAAGCCTGAGTTTATTATTCTCAATTAACAACTCCTCAGATACCGGCAACATGCCAATAGAAGTTTTCCAGGCCTCTTTTATCTGGTGATGATAAAGATCAATTTGTATGGATGCATTTAGTATAGCGTTGGGGCCTCTTGCAGTTCCATCCTGATACGATACGGTAACGTCCCATGGTACAGGTATGATAATAAGTTCAGCTTCTTCAGGTACTACAGGTAAACCGAAGAGCTTTCCTTTTATTCCCAAACCGTTGGGGTCAAAATTTTCTTGCATATTAAATTGAGTGAGGATAGAAAGCAGAGCCACGAGAGCCAGAGCCTGAGGTTACTCCCAACCAGGGTACATCAAACTTTAATGTACATAATTCAGCCGTGTCCATAGATGCTTTTATCTCATTCGTAGCTAGATAATTGTAAAGCTCAACAATAGTAGGGTAGTGTCCTACCAATAAAACTTCATTAGTTGATTCTGGAATTTTGTTTAGCAATTTTAAAATTTCCAATTCATTGTGTGAATAGATACTCTCTTCAGTTTGAATGTGCTTCAAGTCAAAATTAATTCTTCCTGCGATCAGATTAGCTGTTGACAACGCCCGAATTGCCGGGCTTGAGATTATTAGATTAATATTAGAATTATTTTTAATTAAATACTCTCCAAGTTGAATTGAGTCTTGCTGTCCCTTATACGTTAACGCACGTTCCCTATCTGATCCTCGTGATTGACCACTTTCGGCCTGCGCATGTCTTACTAAATAAAGAATTCGACTCATTTCACTCAAAATTAGGTCAGACTTAAATTTTTTTTTGAGTTTTAATTATTTATTAATTCTGCGTCTAACATTTTTTATACAAAATCATGGTAATCAAGTCAATCGGTTCATTTTTATTTCATGTGCAACCTGGGGCATCAGGCTGCCAATTAAGTAGTGTCGGCTGGTTCCGGGTTAGAGTTTTTAAAAATTTATTGATATTTGAACCCGTTGAAGTAAAACCTAAACATGTCAAAGAACTTAGTAATTGTAGAGTCACCGGCTAAAGCGAAGACGATTGAAGGCTACTTGGGAAAGGATTTCAAAGTCACTTCCAGCATGGGCCATGTGCGTGATTTAGCGAAAGGAAATGGTGCGATTGATGTCGAAAATAATTTTGAGCCGACATACGAAGTCTCCCCTGAAAAGAAAGATGTTATCAAAAAATTAAAGGAACTTGCTAAGGATGCGGAAATGGTTTACCTGGCAAGCGATGAGGACCGTGAGGGAGAAGCCATTAGCTGGCATTTAAAAGAAGTACTTAATCTTAATGATAAGAAAACGCGCAGAATTGTATTTACTGAGATTACCAAGAATGCGATTCTGAATGCTATTCAAAACCCAAGGGGGATTGATATTGACTTAGTAAATGCACAACAGGCCAGAAGATTACTCGATCGGTTGGTTGGTTTTGAACTGTCACCTATACTCTGGAAGAAAATAGGAACCGGCTTATCTGCGGGTCGCGTACAGTCGGTGGCCGTTAGACTAGTAGTTGAACGCGAGCGCGAAATCGAAAAGTTTGATGCAAAATCCTCATTCAAAGTCTTGGCTATTTTTGATTTAGGCAAAGGCAAACAGTTGGTGGCTGAACTTTCGGAAAAGTTTAGTGAAGAAAAAGATGCGTTGGCATTTCTTGAATCTTGCAAGGGGGCTGCTTTTGCAATTTCCGATTTAGTAAAAAAGCCGGCCAAGAAATCACCGGCTCCACCTTTCACAACATCAACTTTACAACAGGAGGCGGGAAGAAAATTGAGCTTCTCAGTTTCGCAAACTATGATGGTGGCTCAAAAGCTTTACGAGGCGGGTAAGATCTCCTATATGCGTACAGACTCCTTGAATCTTTCGGATGAAGCTGTTCAGGGGGCCGTAAGACAGATTCAATCTGCGTATGGAAAGGAATTTGTATTTACCCGGAAGTTTAAAACAAAATCGGCTAGTGCACAGGAAGCTCACGAAGCCATTCGGCCTACGGATTTCTCAGTGATGGATCCGGGCATGGATCGAAATGCCCAGCGATTATATGAATTAATCTGGAAGCGTGCGATTGCTTCGCAGATGGCGGACGCAGAGTTGGAAAGAACTACAGCCACAATTTCGATCTCTACAAATCCACGAACCTTAACGGCTTCTGGTGAAGTCATCAAGTTTGAAGGATTTCTGAAAGTATATATGGAGTCGAAAGACGATGAAGACAGTGAAGACGAAGAAAGTGGCAAAGTATTGCCGCCATTAAATGTAGGTCAGAGACTTGACCTGAATCAGATTTCGGCAACTCAAACCTTCTCTCGTCACCCGGCCCGTTATACAGAAGCCAGTCTGGTTAAGAAACTGGAAGAGTTGGGAATTGGACGTCCTTCCACCTACGCACCAACTATCTCCACAGTGCAAAAGCGGGGTTATGTGGTAAAGGAAAGTCGTGAAGGCCGTGAAAGACAGTATAAGTATCATGTGTTGAAGTCTGATCAGATTGAATCAAAGACTGAAACAGAAAATACCGGGGCCGAAAGCAATAAGTTGTTTCCGACTAATATTGCCATGATCGTGAATGATTTTCTGATTGAGCATTTTCCGGAAATCACAAACTATTCGTTTACGGCCGAGATTGAACAGGAGTTTGATGAAATCGCCAATGGTAAATTGAAGTGGCAAAAAATGTTGAATGGGTTTTATACTCCGTTTCATAAAACCGTTACAAAGACTGAATTGGTAGAACGATCTTCTGTTCAGAATAAGAGTAAAGAATTAGGCGTTGATCCGAAGACTGGCAAGAATGTATATGTGAAACTAGGCAAGTTTGGCGCTTATGTGCAGATTGGTGAAAACCCGGACGACAATGGTGGCGAGAAGCCTAAGTTTGCTAGCTTACGCCAGGGACAATTCATTGAAAATATTACGTTGGCCGATGCGCTTGAGCTCTTGAAAATGCCGCGGGACTTAGGTGTTTTTGAAGATAAGCCAGTAGTTGCAAACATTGGTCGTTTTGGGCCGTACGTTTTACACGATAAGAAATTTGTTTCCATCCCGAAAGGAGAGGACCCTTACACGGTTACGCCAGAACGAGCGGTCGAACTGATTCAGGCCAAGCGCGAACTGGATGCAAACCGATTGATCAAGGCATTTGAAGGTAATGCAGACATTCAAATTCTAAATGGACGTTTTGGTCCCTACATCAAGGCTGGAAAGAAGAATGTAAAAATCCCGAAAGGCAAAGTGCCTGAAGAACTTACGCTGGAAGAATGTGTAACACTGGCGGAGAATGCTCCTGAAAAGAAAGGCCGTTGGGGACGCTTTGGCGGTGGCAAGAAAAAAGAGGAGACAGCAGTTGTTCCTGCAAAAGCTGCGAAAAAATCTGCACCCAAAAAAGTGGCCGCTAAGAAAGCCGTTCAAAAGACAGCTGCCCGCAAACCAGTAGCGAAAAAAGTTGCTGCAAAAAAAGTGAAGAAGAAGTAACTGGATTCTAGCTGCTAGTTTCTAGTAGCTAGCTTCTCAAATCATAATATCCAGTATCGGGTATGAGGGTTGGCATCCTGTTCTCAATTTCCCTATCTTGTTGAGCATGAAACAAACATGCTTCGTGTTGATGTTGCTGGTGGCAACTAACACATACGCTCAACCTCTCGAACAATTCCTTAGTCACCCAATTGAATCCAACTTTGCCTCCTCACCGGATGGCAAATCAATTGCATGGGTAATCAACGAACATGGCAAGCGAAACATATTAGTTAAGACGGGCACGGATCTGCCCCGCTTCTTAACTGACTATCCATTGGATGATGGCCAGGAAATTTCTCAACTGGTATTTTCTCCGAATGGTACAAAGTTGCTCTATGTGCGCGGAGGTGGTGCTAATCGCAGCGGACAAAATCCAAACCCGGCCAGCCTTGCAGAAGGTACAGATCAGGCCATCTATTATAAAGAGATTTCTTCCAAGAGTCCACCTGCTAAAATCACCAATGGCAACAGTCCGGTCTTTTTTAAGGACGGTGTAAAATTTTTGTTCAGTAGAGACGGACAGATTTATGAATCGCCCATGGACATCAATGCAACACCCAAGTTGCTGTTCAGTGCACGCGGTAGCAATGGTGGCCCAAAATTTTCTCCAGATGGCAATGAAGTACTTTTTACCAGCGATCGTGGTGATCATAGTTTTATTGGTGTTTACAGCCTGATTAGGAAAAGCATTCGCTGGATTGCGCCTGATGTGAGCAACGATGCCCTTCCGGTTTGGTCACCAGATGGAAAAAGGATTGCCTTCATCCGCACAGCGGGAATCAAGATCGGGCAGCTGAGTGATCTTACAGGAGGTGAAAAGTTTTCGATCCTGATTGCCGATGCAGAAACAGGTAAAGCAACTGCTATTTGGAAATCGCCAGCCGATGACGGAGGCTTTGCCCAATCAACTCCCACACCACTGGCCTGGACAAGCACGGGTCGGATTTTGTTTTTCTCAGAGCATAGCGGCTGGAACCATATCTACTCAATGAATGAAACCGGTGGTGATTTGAAAGACATCACACCGGGCAATGGCGAAGTGGAGAGTTATGTGCAGGATGCAAGTGGCAAGTTTATTTACTTCGATGGCAACCGCGAAGATGTTGACCGCAGGCACATCTGGAAGTCTGATATTACAATAGGAACCCCGGTTGCAATAACCAGTGGTGAGGGTATTGAAATGTACCCGGCCTTTGCAGGAAATTCTTTGTATGCTTTTCGATCCACCATCAATACTTCCAAAACACTGGTACGGGTTGATGAGGTTACTAAGTCGATGGTGCCTGTATATGGACAAAAGCTTACAACTTTTTCATCCGCTGGATTTGTTAAACCAGAACAGGTAATCTTTAAGGCAGCCGATGGAACAACAATCCATGGGCAACTTTTTATTAATCGCACGCTAAGTAGCACCAGACCCGGAATTGTCTTTATGCATGGGGGACCCATTCGCCAGATGTTACTCGGCTTTCACTATAGTGACTACTACATTAACTGCTATGCCTTCAATCAATATCTCGCGAGCCAGGGCTATGTAGTGTTGTCAGTTAACTTTCGCACAGGCGTAGGGTATGGCCGTGACTTTCGCAGAGCTAAAAATCAAGGACCGCGCGGTGCCAATGAATATCAGGATGTGGTAGCAGCAGCCAAATATTTACAGTCGTTACAGCAGGTGGATCCAGCCAAAATTGGTTTGTGGGGTGGATCGTATGGAGGGTATCTTACAGCGATGGGATTGTCACGCAATCCAGAGATTTTCAAGGCTGGCGTAGATGTTCATGGAGTTCACGACTGGTCGTTTGATGGCCAAGACGCTACTAACTCATGGGGCTTGCAAAAGAAAGAACTGGAACTGGCGTTGAAATCATCGCCTGTGGCGGATCTATCGAAATGGACTGGCCCGGTTTTATTTGTTCATGGCGATGACGACCGCAATGTAAACTTTCAGCAGAGCACTGACCTCGTTGAAAAACTTCGCGAAAAGAATGTGCCGGTAGAAGTTCTGATCTTGCCCGATGAAATCCATGGCTTTCTACGATACGATAGTTGGAAACGTATCTTTGAAGGAGCGAAGGATTTCTTTGACCGCAAGCTTAAGTAAAAATAGAAGTAGGCAGTACGCAGGAAGCAGTCGGCAAAGGGTTGACAATAATTATTGAGAATCGTTTTCATTCTTAAATCACGTTCACTAATCTCACTACCGTTACCCACTTTTTGTGACCTGTAAATTGTCCATTGCCTATTGCTTTTGCCTACTGCCTACATTTAATGAAATGAGCATCTTAAAAAATCATTGCAACAGCAAATAATGAAGAAATTAGTAGTCCTCACCGGGGCGGGCATTAGTGCCGAGAGCGGCATCGCTACCTTTCGGGATGCCGGTGGGTTGTGGGAAGGTTATAGAGTAGAAGATGTAGCTACACCCGAAGCGTGGCGAAAGGACCCGGCTCTGGTTTTGGATTTCTATAATCAACGCAGAAAGAAAGCCCTTGACGTAAAGCCCAATCGTGGACACGAAATTTTAGCAGAACTCGAACAGCATTTTGAGGTAACTGTGATCACTCAAAATGTAGATAACCTGCATGAGCGGGCAGGCTCTTCGAAGGTTTTACATTTGCATGGCAGTTTGTTTGAATCGCGCAGTACGTTAAACCCAAAATTGATTTACCCGATAAAAGGAAGCGAGTTAAATATGGGTGACACGTGTGAACGTGGTTCTCAACTGCGACCTAATATTGTCTGGTTTGGTGAAGCTGTGCCCATGATGGAAGTGGCTGCGGATGTTGCTGCGAATGCCGATGTATTTTTAGTGGTGGGCACCTCCATGGTAGTGTATCCTGCTGCAGGGTTAATTGATTACGTACCCGATTTTGTGAAGAAGTATGTGGTAGACCCGAAGAAACCAGAGATTATGCATGTGCCGAATCTTGAGTTTATTGCTGAGAAGGCGAGTGTTGGAATGGAGCGGGTGCGGAAGTTGCTGCTGAATTGATTTAGTTAAGATAAACACTTCATTATGGTTAAGATAAATATATCCATATTACTGATACTGACCTTACTTGCTTCTTGTAAAAGCACTGATCAAAAAGAACCCAATCTTGAAAACAGGTACCTTGAAATCAATAAAGTCAGAACCGCTGCCGAATGGGAGCCCGCACTGGGTACGATGATCGTATGGCCCCTGGGCATTCCTTATAAATTGGTGGTTGAGTTAGCTAAAGAGGGTAAGTTATTTATTCTTGTGGAAAATGAAAATACTAAAGCCGAGGCCCAGCGATGGCTTACCCAATGGGGTGTAGACTCACAACAAGTTGAATTTATCTATGCACCTCAGGGTATTGATGCCTGGTGGGTGCGCGATTGGGGACCCAGTGCCGTGTTTTATCAGGATGATGTGATGAAACTGGCGGATGGAAAATATATTTATTCAACTCCAATCTCTGGTTTGGCATGTGATGATAGCCTTCGGTTTCTTTACACTAATGCTAAACATCAAATTGAATTAACGGATACTGATGACCAGGCTTCCCAAAAATTTGCCGAGGCATTGCATTATAAAATGGTAGCACTTCCTTTTGTGAATACAGGAGGAAATGTATTGACTGATGGGGCCGGCACGGCCTTTTCAACGTGTGTGCTGCTCAACGAAAATCGTTATGATGGAACCGATGAACAGGAATTTATCAAACATAATGCGGAGCTCTTAGGTCTGAATAACTACCATGTCATTTCAAATTTTGAAGAAATGGGAATTCAGCATATCGATTGCTTTATGAAAATCCTGGACCCAGAAAGAATTCTGGTAGCCCGGCCTCCAGCCGATCATGTTCTTTATCCAATCTATGAAAATATAGTAGCCAATGAATTGGAAAAATTAGTAACTCCCTATGGCAGGCCTTATAATATTCTGCGGCTGGATACCTATCGCTATCAAGGTGAAGACCTTGCAGCCTATACAAACGCTATCATTATCAACAAGTCCGTATTCGTTCCGCTTTTTAATATTCCCGGAGATTCAATGGCCCTGAAACAATGGCGGGAAGCCATGCCGGGATACGAGGTAAAAGGGTTTACCTACTCGCTGGCAGGAGAACCTGTTTTGGATCCTAAGGTTAAGCAGCATTACAAAAACTATGGTTGGGATGAAGGTGATGCGTTGCACTGCCGCACCCGGGCCGTATGGGATGATAAGATGCTGTACCTGAGTATGAGAAGTATAGACTCAAGAGAAGGAACAACCGATGGCTACCCGGCTTATATAACGATTAATGATTATAGCAGGGTAGGGCTTGTAGAAAATGAACAGAAAATTTTCTGGAGAATCAAAGGTCAGTCGACCTGGAATGAAGTTTTGCTAAAGGAAGAGATGCATACACATTTTACCGGAAGCATTCCTCACGCTCCTAAGGGAGAAACAATTGAGTATTATGTTTCCGCTTCGTCAAAATCCGGCCGAACAGAAACAGTACCAAGGACTGCACCTAACGGATTTTATTTCTTTACAGCTGAATGATTTATCAATACTCTACTATGATTAAGTTCTTAACCCTTCGATCACAATATATTTTTATAACACTGCCAGTCATCTTCCTATCATGCCAATCGGCAAGAGAAAACAAGGCTATCAGTCTATTCAATGGAAAGAATCTGAGCGGCTGGCACATCGATGTGCCCGATATGGATAAAGACTCCACTCTCCAAAGCCCGTTTTTGATTCGCAATGGAATGCTGGTAAGCATGGGCGAACCCAATGGTCATATTATTACCGATGCTGAGTATGAGAATTTTAAATTGGAAGTGGAGTACCGATTTGCTGGAGTACCTGGCAATTGTGGCGTGTTGGTATTTGCTTCCACCCAGCGGGCATTGTACGAGATGTTCCCTAAATCCATTGAGGTACAGATGATGCATGAAAATGCCGGTGACTTCTGGTGCATTGTCGAAGATATTATTGTTCCTGATATGGAAGCCAGGCGCGGCCCAAAAGAAGAGTGGGGGATAACAGAAGGAAAAGGCAGAAGGATTATGAACCTCACCGATGGTTCTGAAAAAGCCGTAGGCGAATGGAACAACATGATTATTGAATGTGTTGGTAACACCATTCAGGTGTGGGTCAATGACATCATGGTGAATCACGGTACAAATTGCACTGCCAGCAAAGGACATATTGCCTTGCAGGCTGAAGGATCGCAAGTGGAGTTCAGGAAAGTTGAATTGACACAACTCAATTAATATTCTCTTTTGTCATACCAGAGGATGATATAAATCATAAAATAGAGACCTCATAACTGCAGGTGCCGGGTAGGTCGTAAAAAGATTGTTCCCTAATTTTAATGCAACGAAGGAAGGGCTAATAGTCCGCCTGCCATGTCTTTTTAAAATTACATTTTACGCATTACCCTATGAAGACCATCTATTTATTCATATTGAGTTTTTTCCTTTTACTTCAAGGATGCATGAAGGAAAAGACCTCAAAAGAGGAAGTTGCAACCGTGAATCAGGCTGCAACTACGTTCACAACATATGATAAGCAGGTAATCATTTATACAACGGCCAGCCAGACTGATCTGAGGTTAGCCATCACTGATACGACAACATTTGAAAATGCAGGTCAGCCCCTGGAAGGTCAGATTTCTGTTTTTGTCAATCCCACTAAAACGTTTCAGAATTTCATTGGAATTGGAGGGGCAATTACTGATGCATCTGCTGAGGTCTTCGCAAAATTGACTAAAGAAAAGCAGCAGGAATTATTGAGCGCTTATTACGATCAGCATAACGGGATTGGGTATTCATTGGCCCGCACGAACATCGGCAGTTGCGATTTTAGCAGCGATAGTTACACCTATGTTTCGGATAATGACAAGGAGCTTAAATCCTTCAATATCGATCATGATCGAAACTATAAAATCCCAATGATCAAAAGTGCCATCGATGCAGCCGGAGGTAAACTACTATTGTATGCCAGCCCGTGGAGCCCGCCTGCCTTTATGAAAGACAATAACAATGTATTGAATGGGGGCAAGCTGCTTCCCGATTTTTATAAATCTTGGGCATTATATTATACTAAGTTTATCAAGGCCTATGAAAAAGAGGGGATGCCGATTTGGGGAATCAGTATTCAAAATGAACCGATGGCTACCCAACGATGGGAGTCGTGCATTTATACGGCCGAAGAAGAACGCGACTTTCTTAAATATCATTTGGGCCCAACCATGGAGACAGAAGGGTTGGGCACTAAAAACATTGTGGTGTGGGATCATAACCGGGATTTGATTAATCACCGGGCCAATACAATTTTTGATGATTCCATTGCTGCTAAATATGCCTGGGGTATAGGTTTTCACTGGTATGAAACCTGGACGGGTGGTGAACCCATGTTTACAAACCTTGACAATGTTAACGAGTCTTATCCTGATGAGAATATTTTGTTTACCGAGGGTTGTGTGGAACGATTTGATGCAACCAAGTATCAGCATTGGCCTAATGCCGAGCGTTATGGCCGATCAATGATTAATGATTTTAATCAAGGCACGGTGGGCTGGACTGATTGGAATATTTTATTGGATCAAACCGGTGGCCCCAATCACCTCGGCAACTTCTGTTTTGCTCCGGTACATGCCGACCTCAGGTCGGGTGAGCTGATATACACACCTTCTTATTATTATATCGGCCACTTCTCAAAATTTGTACGTCCGGATGCAAAAAGGGTAAGTACAGTGAGCAGCAGAAGTCCATTACTAAGTACCTCATTCATAAATACGGATGGATCGATGGCTACGATTGTGATGAATCAAAGTGATCAGCAAATTGTCTATAAAGTGTACATAGGAACTCAAGCCGTGGAGTCGAAAATTTTACCCCATGCAATTCAAACACTTGTAATCAGATAGGAGTGAATGTTTATGTTTAAAGCAACTATTGATATCATTGGTATTAATTTTCTTGTTTTAGTACCCGATTCTGGACATCAATTTCAGAAAGAGTATTATTTTAGATTACAGTTCATACCATTATGGCAAAGACCGTTAAACTGAGTGATACAGAACAAGTGACGGAGCACATCCGGAAGCTTGGCCCCGAACTTGGTGGAGTTATCGAAACCATCCGGCAGATTATTTTAAGTACTGACAAAGAAATAGGAGAGCGGATTAAATGGAATAATCCGAGTTTCTATTATACGGGTGAGATGAAGCCTTTTGACCCAAAGGAATACAAGCGCGAGCTTATCGTGATGAATTTACACAAAGGCCGCATTATGCTGGTGTTTCCCAGCGGGACAAAAGTAAAAGATACCTCCGGACTCTTGGAAGGCGACTATAAAGATGGCAGACGACTTGCAATCTTTAAAGACCTGAGCGATGTTAAAGCAAAGGAAAGAACCTTGAAAAAGATAATCAAGGATTGGTTGAAGTTGGTTGACAAATGATTATATAAATTAAGATTATTGGTCAGCGACCAACAAGGACTCTTTCACCCATGTTGGTGTTTTGCGCGAACATGTGTGCGAGATCACCAACAAGCAATGCTGTGGTATTTTTTGAATTATCATTAATATTGGGTTAGATCATTTGGTGCAAACACCAACATTGGCGGGGTGATTGTATTTATTATCTTTAAGCAAATCCCTAACATCTTCCATGAAACTAGAAAAGACCTTATACCAGAATAGTCTCTTTTATTTTATTGCTTTCTTTCTATTGATGCTGGCGGGTTTCTGGTTTACGTATTTTACCAAAGTGCTGGATCAGGAAAATTACCGAATGCATACGCATGGTGTTACACTGATTCTCTCGTACCTCATGCTGATCTCGCAAGCGTATCTTATACGGGCGAAGAAACACTCGCTGCATAAACAGATCGGTAAGTTTTCTTACGTCCTGGTTCCCGTGCTGGTTTTCACCACCCTTGATTTGCTGAAGTACCGATTACCCACTACGTTAGGTACCATGGATTTTTTCTCCGTGGCCCTGGTGGTTAATGCACTGATAGCCTT
>ERZ795061.2489-NODE-2489-length-16753-cov-7.010361_pt1 | contig 16753 bp, 13 predicted proteins | sample MGYA00375145_ERZ795061 | MGnify/ENA primary metagenome ERZ795061 (study PRJEB30190, sample SAMN05720144) | anaerobic digester metagenome | isolation source: active sludge of municipal wastewater-treating anaerobic digesters | place: USA | collected 2014-12-22 ... | reverse complement strand
GGGCAGTTGTGGCTGGTCGGGATCCAGCGCGCGCGGCTCTTGCCGGCATCGACCAACGCGAAGCGGCGGTGGAAGCGCGCAAGGTAGGTCGCGGCGGTCAGCCCGGCAGGACCGGCGCCGACCACCAGCACGTCGAGCCGGTCGTCAGCGCTTGCCGCCGACATCGATGAAGCGCAGGAATTCGCTGCGGGTGCGCGCGTCTTCGCGGAAGCCGCCGAGCATCTTGGAGGTCACCATCGACACGCCGCGCTTGTGGATGCCGCGCGTGGTCATGCACTCGTGCGCGCCCTCCACCACCACGCCCACGCCGCGCGGCTGCAACGCGCGCTGGATGCAGTTGGCGATCTGCGAGGTCATCTTCTCCTGCACCTGGAAACGCCGCGCGTAAGCCTCGACCACCCGCGCCAGCTTGCTGATGCCGACGACCTTGCCTGCCGGCAGGTAGCCGACGTGGACCTTGCCGATGATCGGCGCCATGTGGTGCTCGCAATGGCTTTCGTATTCGATGTCGCGCAGCACGATCATCTCGTCGTAGCCGGCGACTTCCTCGAAGGTGCGCGCCATGTACGCATCCGGGTCCAGCGCGTAACCGCTGAACCAGTCCTCGTAGGCCTTGGCCACGCGCTTGGGGGTGTCCAGCAGGCCCTCGCGATCGGGATCGTCGCCCGACCAGCGGAGCAGGGTGCGCACCGCGTCCTCGGCCTGCGCGCGGCTGACCGCGTTGCGGACGTCATCGGTGCGGTGGTCGTTGTCGGCCATGGCGGTTCCGGCTTGCGTGGGGATAGGCATGTTAGCGAACCGCAGGCGATGCGGCGTCGAAGCGGTGGCTCAGTCCGCCTCGGCCAGGCCGACACGGCGCGGCAGTTGCCGTGGCCAGCCGCCCGCCAGCGCCTGGTGCAGGGCGATCGCGCGTTCGACCGAGCGCGTGCGCGCGGCGGCGAAGGCGTCCTCGGCGGACAGGCGGGTGCGCTCGGCATCCAGCACCTCCAGCAAGCCGGACGCACCGGCCTGGTAGCGCAGCCGCGCCAGCCGCGCCGCGTCGGCGCTGTCGCTCGCCGCCTGCTGCAGGTGGGTGTCCTCGATGCGTGCCTGGTCCAGCCGCAACAGCGCATCGCCGGTATCGCGCAACGACAGCAGCACGCTGCGTTGGTACTGCGCCAGCGCCGCCTGCGCATCGGCATCGGCAGCGCCGATGCGGGCGCGCACGCGACCCGTATCCAGGAAACTCCAGTCGATGCCCAGCGCGACCAGCCCGGTTTCGCTGTCGCGGCCGAACAACGCGCTGCCGGTCGCCGCCTGCGAGCCGACCAGCGCGCCCAGGGTGAAGCGCGGGAACAGGTCGGCGGTGGCCACGCCGATCCGTGCTGTGGCCGCGTGCAGGCGTTGCTCGGCGGCGGCCACGTCGGGACGTCGGCGCAGCAGCTCGCCGGGGGTTCCCGGATCCGGCGCCGCCGGCACCGCGGGCAGCGGTGCGACGGCGGACAGTTCGGCATCCAGCGCATCGGGCATGCGCCCGGCCAACACCGCGATGCGATGGATGGCGATGCCGACCTCGGCGTCCAGTGCCGCCACCTGCGCCAGCGTGGCCTCGCGCTGCGCGCGGGCACGGGCGGTGTCGAACGCGGTGTCGCGGCCGGCGTCGAAGCGCGCTTGCACCAATGTCAATGTCTCGCGCTGGTTGTCGGCATTCGCACGGGCGACGCGCGCCCGTTCCTGCAACCCGCGCAAGCCGACATAGCTGCGCGCGAGGTCGCCGACGATCGCGACCTGCATCGCGCGCAAATCCGCTTGCGATGCAGCGGCATCGGCATTGGCGGCCTCGACGCCGCGACGCACGCGCCCGAACAGATCGACTTCCCACGACGCACGCGCGTTGACCGCGACGCTGTCGACATCGCGATCGCTGCGGGCGACGCCGGGTAGTTGATCGGCGCTGGCCCGGCTGCCGGATACATCGGCATCGGCCGTCACCCGCGGCAAGGCATCGAGCCGGCTGCCGCGACGCAGGGCCTCGGCACGATCGACATTGGCCAGCGCGATGCGCAGGTCGTGGTTGGCCGCCAGGGCCTCTTCGACCAACTCCGTCAGCAGCGGATCATCGAAGCCGCGCCAGAAGCCGGCATCGTCGGCGATGGTCGCCGCGTTGGCGGCCGTCGCATGCTCGAACTGCGCAGGCACCGCGAGTTCGGGCCGCACGAAGTCCGGGCCGACCGCGCAAGCCGACAGCAACGCGGTGGCGAGCGCCAGCGCGAGCGGGCGGATCACCACGGCAGCACCTGGTCGAAGTAGTAATAACCGCCCGTGGGACCGTCGTTGCCGATCAGGGCCAGCTGCACGCTGGTGCGCGCGCCTTCCGGCACCGAGAGCTCGCCGTTCTGCTGGTCGCCGGACTTGTTCATGTCGGTCTGCACGTAGCCCGGATGGATGGTGTTGACCTTGATGCCGCTGTCCTTCAACTCGTGCGCCAGGTGCACCGTCCACGCGTTCACCGCGCTCTTCGACACGTTGTAGGCGGGGACGCCCTTGAACTCGTAGATGAAGGACGCCGGGTTCTGGTGCTCCGAGATCGAGCCGAGCAAGCTCGAGACGTTGACGATGCGGCCGGCGTCGGACTTGCGCAGCAGGGGCAGCAGCGCCTGGGTGGTTTCGATCAGGCCAAACAGGTTGGTGTCGAAGGTGGTGCGCCAGGTGGCGAGCGACTGCCCGGAGACGCCTTTCTCGGCATCATCGACCAGGATCCCGGCGTTGTTGACCAGGATGTCCAGCTTGCCGTGGCGCTGTTCGATCTCCTTCGCCGCGGCGGCGATGCTGGCGCTGTCGGTGACATCCAGCGCAATGGCTTCGACGAGCAGGCCTTGCCGCTGCAGCTGCAATGCCGCTTCGACGGCCTTGTCGCGGTTGCGGCCTGCGAGCAGGACGTGCACCCCGGTTTCGGCAAGTTGGCGGACGGTTTCCAGGCCGATGCCGCGGGTGGCGCCGGTGACGAGGGCGATCTTGTTCGTATTGGTGTTCATGGCTTTGCCTTGTGTGGGGAGAAATTCGTCAGGAGAAAGTGGAAGAAGGAGAGATCAGGGAATCGACATCGATCAGGCATGCGCCGGAGCCGCGATCGCATGCGGCGCGTGCGAGACCAACGGACGGTTGGCCAGCTTGCGCAGGGCCACGTAGAACACCGGGGTCAGGAACAGGCCGAACAGGGTCACGCCGAGCATCCCGGCGAACACGGTGATGCCGGTGATCGAGCGCACTTCCGCACCGGCGCCATGCGAGAGCACCAGCGGCACGGTGCCGGCGATGAACGCGACCGAGGTCATCACGATCGGCCGCAGGCGCAGGCGGCAGGCCTCCAATGCGGACTCGACGATGCCCTTGCCCTGCAGTTCCAGCTCGCGCGCGAACTCGACGATCAGGATCGCGTTCTTGCACGCCAGCCCCATCAGCACGACCAGGCCGACCTGCACGAACACGTTGTTGTCGCCGCCCGCCAGCCACACGCCGAACAGCGCGGACAGCAGGGTCATCGGCACGATCAGGATCACCGCCAGCGGCAGGGTCCAGCTTTCGTACAACGCGGCCAGCACCAGGAAGGCCAGCAGCACCGCCAGCGGGAACACCACCATCGCCGCCTTGCCCTGGGTGGCCTGCTGGTAGCTCAGGTCGCTCCATTCGATCGCCATGCCGGTGGGCAGCACCTGCTGAGCGAGTGCGGTGACCTTGGCCATCGCCTCGCCGGAGGACAGCACGCGCGGGTCGGCTTCGCCCAGCAGGTCGGCGGCGGGATAGCCGTTGAAGCGGATGACCGGGTCGGGGCCGTAACTCTGCTTGACCTGCACCATGCTGCCGAGCGGCACCATCTCGCCGGCGGCGTTGCGGGTGCGCAGGTTGGCGATGTCCTCCACGTTGTCGCGGAACGGACCATCGGCCTGGGCGATCACCTGCCAGGTGCGGCCGAACATGTTGAAGTCGTTGACATAGGCGGAGCCCAGGTACGCCTGCAGGGTGTCGAACAGCTCGGTGAGCGGCACGCCCTGCGCCTTCGCCTTGACCCGGTCGACCTCGACATCCAGCTGCGGCACGTTGGCCTGGTAGCTGCTGATCGGGAAGCCAAGCCCGGGTGCCTGCGAGGCCGCGCCCTGGAACGCCTGCACCGCGCCCTGCAGTTCGCCGTAGCCCAGCCGCGTACGGTCTTCGACGAACAGCGACCAACCCGAGCCGTTGCCCAGCCCCTGGATCGGCGGGGGCATGAAGGCGAAGGTGAAGCCTTCCTGGATCGACGAGAACTTCTGGTTGAGCTCGGCGGTGATCTCCGCCGCGCTGCGCGAGCGCTCGTTGAAAGGATCCAGGGTGAAGAACACCACGCCGCTGTTCGGCGTGTTGGTGAACTGCAGCGGATTCAGCCCGGGGAAGGCGACCTCGTGGGCCACGCCGTCCACGCCCTTCGCGATTGCCGCCATCTTCTTCAGCGCGGCATCGGTGCGCTCGATCGAGGCGCCTTCCGGCATCTTCACCCCGGCGATCAGGTACAGCTTGTCCTGCACCGGGATGAAGCCGGACGGCACGATCCTGAACATGAAGGCCGCGCCGACCAGCAGCACCGCGTACACCACGAACACCGCACCGCGGCGACCCAGCGCGCGCGACACCGTGCCTTCGTAGCGTTCCGAGTTGCGCTTGAAGAAGCGGTTGAACGGGCGGAACAACCAGCCGAACAGCCGGTCGATCAGGCGCGACGGCGCGTCCTTCGCCGCATCGCGCGGCTTCAGCAACTTGGCGGCCAGCGCCGGCGACAGGGTGAGCGAATTGATCGCCGAGATCACCGTGGAAATCGCGATGGTCACCGCGAACTGCTTGTAGAACTGGCCGGTGACGCCGGTCATGAACGCCATCGGCACGAACACCGCGCACAACACCAGGGCGATGGCGATGATCGGCCCGGAGACCTCGCGCATCGCCAGGTGGGCGGCCTCGAGCGGCGACGCACCGTGTTCGATGTGGCGCTCCACGTTCTCGACCACCACGATCGCGTCGTCGACCACGATCCCGATCGCCAGCACCAGGCCAAACAACGTCAGCGTGTTGATCGAATAGCCAAGCAGGTGCAGCACCGCGAACGTGCCGACCACCGACACCGGCACCGCCAGCAGCGGGATGATCGAGGCGCGCCACGTCTGCAGGAACAGGATCACCACCAACACCACCAGCAACGTCGCTTCCAGCAAGGTGGTCACCACCGCCTTGATCGAATCGCGCACGAAGATGGTGGTGTCGTAGATCGACTGGAGTTCCACGCCCGGCGGCAGGGTCGGACGCAGTTCGTCCATCTTCGCGACCACCGCATCGCGGATCTGCAGCGCATTCGCGCCCGGTGCCTGGAAGATGCCGATCGCCGCCGCGTTCTTGCCGTCGAGGCGTGCGCGCAAGGTGTAGTCGCCGGCGGCCAGCTCGATGCGGGCGACGTCGCGCAGGCGCACGATCTCGCCGCCGGTGCCGCTCTCCAGCACGATGTCGCCGAACTCGGCCACGCTCTCCAGGCGACCCTTCGCGTTGATCGGCAGCAGGAAATCGCTGCCGTTCGGCATCGGCTCCGCGCCGAGCTGGCCGGCCGAGACCTGCACGTTCTGCTCGCGCACCGCGCGCAGCACGTCGCCGGCGGTCAGGCCGCGCGCGGCGATCTTGTCGGGGTCCAGCCACAGCCTCATCGCGTAGTCGCCGCCGCCGAACAGCTGCGCATCGCCCACGCCACTGATCTTCGCCAGTTCGTCCTTGACGTGCAGGCGCATGTAGTTGCGCAGGTACAGCGAGTCGTACTTGCCGTCCTTCGACACCAGGTGCACCACCATCAGGAACACCGGCGACTGCTTCTGGGTGGTCACGCCCTGCCGGCGCACGTCCTCGGGCAATCGGGCCAGCGCCTGCGCCACGCGGTTCTGCACGCGCACCGCGGCTTCATCCGCATCGGTGCCCGGCTTGAAGGTCACGGTCAGCTGCAGCACACCGTCGGAACCGGCGACGGACTTGAAATACATCATGTCCTCGACGCCGTTGATCGCCTCTTCCAGTGGCGTCGCCACGGTCTCGGCGATCACCTTGGGATTGGCACCCGGGTACACCGTGCGCACCACCACCGACGGCGGCACCACGTCCGGGTATTCGCCGATGGGCAGGAGCGGGATCGCGATCAGGCCGGCGGCGAAGATCACGATCGACAACACGGCGGCGAAGATCGGCCGGTCGATGAAGAAGCGGGAGAAATCCATGCGGGTTACTCGGAAAGTGGGCTCTACTCCTCCCCTTGCGAATGCAGGGGGAGGTCGGGAGGGGGCTGCTTTTCGTCGGGAGGATTTGCGCAAGCGCCAACCCCTCCCCTGCCCTCCCCTGCACGCAGGGGAGGGAGTGAGAGCGCTACTTCATCGCCACCGTCGGCGCTGGCGCAGCCGCGCCCATCGCCACCTGCTTCGGCAGCACCGGCATGCCCGGGAAAAACACCTTCTGCACGCCCTGCACGATCACCCGGTCGCGCGGCGCCAGGCCCGACTGGATCACCCGCAGGCCATCCACGCTGCGCCCCAGCACGACGTCCTTGCGCTGCGCGGTGTTGTCGGCGCCGACCACGTAGACGTACTTGCGGTCCTGGTCGGTCAGCACGGCCTTGTCGTCGACCAGCATCGCCGCGGCCTGGCCGCTGCCCTGCAGTTGCACGCGGGCGAACAGGCCCGGGGTGAACAGCCGGTCGGGATTGCGCAGCACCGCGCGTGCGCGCAGGGTGCCGGTGCGCGGGTCGACCTGGTTGTCGACGAAGTCCAGGGTGCCGGTGTGCGGATAACCGGTCTCGCTGGACAGGCCCACGCGCACCGGGTTGTCGCCGCTGCGGGCCGCCGCCGAATGGCGCAACCAGGTCTGTTCGTCCGCTTCGAAATAGACGAACACCGGATCCTGCGAGACCACCGTGGTCAGCAGGGTGGCGTCGGCCTGGGCGAGGTTGCCCTGGGTCACCAGCGCGCGACCGGCGCGGCCATCGATCGGCGAGCGCACCTGGGTGAACTGCAGGTCCAGGCGCGCCGCGGTGACCGCGGCTTCGGCGGCGCGCACGGCGGCATTCGCGCCGGCGGTATTCGCCTTGCGCTGCTCGAATTCCTCGCGCGAGATCGCCTTCACCTCGATCAACGATTGCGCGCGGGCGTCCTGCGCGCCGGCCAGGCGGGACTCGGCCTGTGCACGGGCCAGCTCGGCCAGTGCGCGATCCAGCGCGGCCTGGTACGGACGCGGATCGACCACGAACAGCAGGTCGCCCTTGCGGACTTCCTCGCCTTCCGCATACGCCACGCGCTGCACGTAACCGCTGACCCGCGGGCGCAGCTCCACGCTTTCCACCGCGGCGACGCGGCCGGTGAAGTCCTCCCACTGGCTCACGTCCCTGGTCAGCACGCTGGCCACGCTGACTTCAGGCGGTGGTGGCCCGGCGGCCGGCGCGGCTTCGCTGCTGCAGGCGGAGGCCGCCAGCGCGACCAGCACGGCGATCGCCAGGCCGGCCAACATGGGGTGCATCGACGCGCGCAAGGCGGGCGCCCGCGGCACGCCGGAGCGGATCGCCTCGGGGAAGGCAGGGAGACGACGGCTGTTCATGGGGAGGCTTCCTTGTACGAATGGGTGGCCGCCGCGGTCAGGCGGCCGAGCAGGGCGCGTGCATCGCGCAGGCAACCTGCCGGGGAGGTATTGGCGACGACGGGTGGATCGAGCGGTGCCAGGGCGAAATCGACGACGGGTTCGCCGTGGCGGTCGCCCAGCAGCTGGATCGCGCGCTGGCCGATCTGCAACGCGGTCGGCCAGTGCGGGCGTGGCGCGCCGGCATGCAGGCCACAGGTCGGGGTGGCCACCGACAGCAGTTGCAGGCGGGTACCGACGGCGCGGGCTTCGTCGTGCAGGACGCGGGCGAGCATGCGCAGCGCAGCCTCGACCAGGGAGCGTTGGCCCTGGCCGGCCCATGGATGCTGGCCGCCGGGACCACCGACCAAGACGTAGCGGCCGCCGTGATGGAGCAATGGCAGCAGGTGGCGCACGGCGGCGAGTTGCGGTTCCAACGCGCACTGCAAGGCGTTGCAGGTGGCATCGGCGGGCTGGTCGAGCAGGCGGCCGCGCAGGCCGCTGGCATCGACCGCGGACAGGACGACGGCGAGCGGGTGACCCAGTCCGCGCAACGCGGTGGCCAGCGCGCGCGCATCGGCCTCGCCGGCGGCGGAACCCGCCAGCACCGACAGGCTGCCGCGCGGATGTTCGGCAGCGAGGGCGGCCAGCGTGGCCGGGTTGCGATCCACCGCGACCACCGGGTGGCCGGCATCCAGCGCCGCCGCCAGCAGGCCACGGCCGATCACGCCGCTGGCATCGAGCACCACCACCGCGGCCCGGCGGGTCGCGAGTGGCATTGTCCCGCTTGCCATTATCCCGCTCACGGGATTTTTTCTCCCGCATCCGGGACGATGGCGGCTTCGGCGGGGGTGCTCAGCACGTAGTCGACCGCTTGCGCGAGCAGCGGCAGCGCGGCGATCACCAGGCCCATCGCGATGATCCACGGGTACACCGGATCGGTGCTAAATACCTGATCCAGAAGGAGCGCTGCCAGTCCGAGCATGTCGACGGCAAGGAAACCGAGGAGGGCGTGGCGACGCAGGCGGGAGGCGGAATTGGAACGCATGACACGGCTCGCTGGGGGAGGAGTGGCGCCAAGGTACGCGCCGACGCGGCACTTGATTAGTCGCTGAATCGGGGAATAATTGTCCCTTCATTGGGCCAATCACCCGCCACTCCCGCAAAGGCGCCCGCCATGACACGCGATCTCAACGACACCCTCGTCTTCGTCCGCGTGGTGGAGCACGGCAGCTTCATCGCCGCCGCGCGTTCGCTGCAGCTGCCCAAGACCACGGTCAGCCGCAAGGTGCAGGACCTGGAGACGCGCCTGGGCGCGCAGCTCCTGCATCGCACCACGCGCAAGCTCGGCCTGACCGAGGCCGGCAACATCTACTTCGAGCATTGCCAGCGCATCGCCCGCGAACTGGACGAGGCGGAAAGCGCGGTCGGCCAGTTGCAGCAGGGCCCGCGCGGCTGGTTGCGGATCACCGCGCCGTATTCGCTCGGCATCGAACGCATTGCGCCCTTGCTGGGTGAATTCCACACGCTGCATCCCGACGTGCGCGTGGAGATGCTGCTGACCAACGAGACTGTCGACATCATCGACAAGGAACTCGACATCGCGCTGCGGGTGGGGCCGTTGCCGGATTCGACCTTCATCGCGCGTTCGCTGGCCACGCTGCGCACCCAGGTGTTCGCCAGCGTCGCCTACCTGGAACGCCACGGCGAACCGTTGCACCCCGACGACCTGCAGCACCACCGCACCCTGGCGATGACCAAGCAGCGCCGCAACGGTGGTTTCTGCTGGCCGCTGGACGATGGCGGCGGCATGAGCGAATTCCGCATCGACCCGGTGTTCGTCGCCAACGATCCGGCCGGCCTGCGCGGCGCACTGCTGTGCGGCGAGGGCCTGATGCTGGCCAACGACGTGATGGTCAAGCCGTTCGTCGAAGGCGGCTACCTGCGCCGCGTCCTGCCGGCCTGGAACGGCCCGGAGTACCAGCTCAACGCGGTGTTCCCACGCGGTCGCGTGCAGTCGCCGAAAGTGCGCGCCTTCATCGATTTCCTGATGGAGCGCTTCGACTACGACGCCGACTACATGCAGCTGCAGTGCCCGGACAAGCGCCGCGAGTGCCAGCAGGCGCAACACCGCGCCGCCGATGCCGCGCGCGCCGAACTCCAGCGCGCGTCGCGCATCGGCGACACGTTGCGCGACGCCGACATCGCACCGCGGGAGCCCGTGCTCGCCTGAGCCGGGCGTTGCCGCCATGAAACGTGGCCCAGGCCACGTTTCGATGCCGCCATGCGCACGGCGTGACCATCCGCATGGGCAGCAACGGCCCGCAGGCCACACAATCGGGTTGCCTTCTCCCCCAAGGAACCCCTGATGCCGCCTGTCCTGTCACGCACTGCCCTCGCCCTTGCCGTTGCACTGGGCCTCGGCCTGTCCGCCTGCTCGAAGCCGGCCACCGATGCCGCGCCGGCAACGGCCGCCACTGCCGCGCCCAGCGCCGAACAGATCAAGGCCGAGTCCGCACGCCTCAATGCGTGGTTCGACGCGCAGTACGAGGAACAACTGAAGTTCAGCCCGATCCAGCTCAGCTTCCAGGGCCGCAAGGAGCTCAACGACCAACTGGACGACATGTCCGAGGCCGGCGCGCGCAAGCAGGAAGCGTGGATGGCCGCCTCGGTCAAGGCGATGGAAGCCGGCTTCGACTACGACAAGCTGGACGCGGAGACACGGCTGTCCTGGGACCTGTGGAAGCGCCAATACGAGAACGCCCGCGACGGCCTGCCCTTCCTCGCCAGCGGCTACGCCTTCGACCAGATGAACGGTGCACAGAGCTTCCTGCCCACCTTCCTGATCAACTTCCACAAGGTCGACGACGAGAAGGACTACCTGGCCTACGTGTCGCGCCTGCAGAAGGTGCCGGTGGCGTTCGACCAGTTGCTCGAACGCGCGCAGGCCGGCATCGCCAAGGGCGTGCGCCCGCCGAAGTTCGCCTACGAAGGCGTCATCGAACAGTCGCGGAAAGTCATCGCCGGCGCGCCGTTCTCGGGCGGCGCCGACAGCGCCCTGTGGGCCGACGCGCAGGCCAAGGCCGACACCCTGGCGAAGGACGGCAAGGTCACCGCCGAGCGCGCCGCCGAATTGAAGGCGCTGGCGCGCACCGCACTGACCGACAACGTCAAGCCGGCCTACGACAAGGTGATCGCATTCGCCACCGGCGACCTGCCCAACGCCAAGGTCGATCCCGCCGGCATCGGCAGCACCCAGGCCGACGGCGCCGCGTATTACACCTACCAGCTCAAGCAGAACACCACCACGGCGATGAGCGCCGACGAGATCCACCAGTTGGGTCTGTCCGAAGTCGCGCGCCTGCGCGGCGAACTGGAGAAAGTGAAGGCAACGGTCGGGTTCGAAGGCGACCTGCCGGCGTTCTTCAAGCACGTGCAGGGCGACCCGAACCAGCTGTTCAGCAACGACGACGCCGGCCGCAAGGCGTACATCGACGAAGCCACCCGCGTCATCGGCAACATCAAGGAACACCTGCCGGACTACTTCGGCCTGTTGCCCAAGGCGGACCTGGTGGTCAAGCGGGTCGAGCCGTTCCGCGAGCAGCCTGGCGCCGCGCAGCACTACTACCCGAGCACGCCGGATGGCTCGCGGCCGGGCGTGTACTACGCGCATCTCTCCGACATGAAATCGATGCCGAAGACCACGCTTGAGGTCATCGCGTACCACGAGGGCCTGCCCGGCCACCACATGCAGATCGCCATCGCCCAGGAACTGAAGGGCGTGCCGGTGTTCCGCACCCAGTTCGGCAGCACCGCCTATGCGGAAGGCTGGGGCCTGTACGCGGAGGCGCTGGCCAAGGAAATGCCCGGCACCTACCAGGATCCGTATTCCGAATACGGCCGGCTGACCTCGGAAATGTGGCGCGCGATCCGCCTGGTGGTCGACACCGGCATGCACGCCAAGGGTTGGACCGAGCAGCAGGCGGTCGACTATTTCCGCGCGAACAGCTCGATCCCCGACGGCGCGATCAAGTCGGAAGTGCGCCGCTACCTGATCATGCCGGGCCAGGCCACGGCCTACAAAGTCGGCATGATCAAGATCCAGCAACTGCGCAAGAAGGCGGAAACCGAACTCGGCGAACAGTTCGACATCCGCGGCTTCCACGATGCGGTGCTGGGCGGTGGCGCGTTGCCGCTGGACCTGCTGGAGCGGCGCGTGGACAGCTGGATCGCAGGGAAGAAGGCGGGCTGATTGCGGCGACGCGCAATCACAGGGGTGACGAAAAGGCCGGGCATTGCCCGGCTTTTTCTTTGCTCCCTCCGCTAGCTATTCCACCAGCGCATGACTGGTATGCCGATGCGGTTCCGTGGCCAGATGCCGGCAACGACCGCGCCGGAATGCCGATGACCACCCGCAGGGACCTGTTCAAGGCCATGGCCGTCGGCGCACTCGCGGCACCGCTGCAAGGCATCGCCGCCGGCGCATCGACCGACACGTGTTCATCGCGCACGCCGACGTGGGGCCGCGGTATCGAAGGCCAACGCAAGGCCGACCTCGGCGACGGCACCTATCGCAATCCGATCATCGCCGGCGATCATCCGGATCCGACCATCCTCAAGGATGGCGACGATTACTACATGACGTTCTCGTCGTTCCTGTCGTACCCGGGACTGGTGCTCTGGCATTCCACCGACCTGGTCAACTGGGCGCCGATCGGACCCGCGCTGCACACGCATCTCGGCGACATCTGGGCGGTCGACCTATGCAAGCACGGCGACCGCTATTTCATTTACCTGCCCGCCAATCCTGGCGACAAGGGCTGGAAGATCTTCGTGACCTGGACCGACGACATCCGCGGCGGGGCGTGGAGCGATCCGATCGACCTCGGCATCGACAACGTCATCGATCCCGGCCACGTGGTCGGCGAAGACGGCAGGCGCTATCTGTTCGTCAACGGCATCCGCAAGATCCGCCTGCGCGACGACGGCCTGGCCACCGATGGCGAATTGGAAGACGCCTACCAGCCATGGCGCTACCCGGAGCACTGGATCGCCGAGAACTTCGCGCCGGAAGGTCCAAAGCTGCTGTGGCGCGAGGGCTGGCTGTACCTGGTCACCGCGGTCGGCGGCACCGCCGGCCCAGCGACGGGCCACATGGTCATCGCCGCGCGTTCGCGTTCGGTGCATGGCCCGTGGGAACACTGCCCGCGCAACCCGTTGGTGCGCACGCAATCCGCCGATGAACCGTGGTGGTCGCGCGGCCACGCCACGTTGGTGGAAGGGCCGGCTAGCGACTGGTGGATGGTCTACCACGGTTACGAACATGGGTTTCGCACACTGGGCCGGCAGGCCTTGCTGGAACCGGTCGAGTGGACTGATGACGGCTGGTTCCGCGCCACCGGTGGCGACCTGTCGAAGCCGCTGCGGAAGCCTGCCGGCGGCAAGGCCGGCGCAGCTGGCTTCGCGTTGTCGGGAGGGTTTGAAGCCGAACGCTTCGGCGTGCAGTGGTGCTTCCATCAGCCCGGCCCGGATGAAGAAAGGCGCATCGCGCGCGATGGCGATGCACTGATCCTGGCCGCATCGGGCACATCGCCAGCGAACAGCGCGCCGCTGGTCTGCCTGGTCGGCGACCGCGCCTACCAAGTGGAGGTGGCGATGGAGCTCGATGGCAACGACATCGAGGCCGGCCTGCTGCTGTACTACAACCCGAAGGCCTTCATCGGCCTCGGATTTGCTGCCGACACCGTGAAAACCTACCAATACGCCGAGGAACTGCCGTGGGCGCGGGTGCCTCGCAAGAACCGCAACTTGCGCGTGCGCATGACCAACAACGCGCATGTCGTGACCTTCGAGCATTCGCACGACGATGGCCGCACCTGGACCTTGCACGGCACCCGCATGGAAGTCTCGGGCATGCACCACAACGTGTTCGGTGGTTTCCTCAGCCTGCGTGTCGGCCTGTTCGCCATCGGCAAGGGCGCGGCGCGCCTGCGCGATTTCCGCTATCGGGCATTGGACGAATCCGTGCGCGGTTGACCACCGCCGCGCGACGATTCACGCCATCGCGGGCGACGACGGGGTCGGCTTCCAGCCCAGCAGGCGCGCAGGCAGCATCAGTAACGCATGCAGGAAGGCGAACAGCGCGGAGAAGGTGATGCCCACCAGGCGGAACGGCAGCGAAACCAGCCACGCGACCGGCCACAGGACCAATGCCAGCAACGCCAATGGCCAGCACAACACCAGCAAGAGGCACCAGGCCAACAAGGCGATCAAGGTCTTCATCGATTGCACTCGCATCCGCTCATGGGAAAGGGGGTCAGGGTGAAGTTTCCCGACAGGGATCTTTGACCCATCAAGCGTGGTCGGCGGGAAATCCACTCTGACCCCATTTCCCACTCGACCGCGATTCCGCGCAAGCGCTTTGCGACGAAACCCCGAATGCGGCGACGAAGTTTCGCGACAGGCGCTTATGCGCTCGCCGGCATCGCCCGCGCGGGGACGCGCGGCCGGCTCGGCCACGCATGCCGCAGGATCCGCCAGACGACCTGCCCGAACTGCACCGGCATCGACCCGGTGTTGTAGTGCTGGCCGAAGCGCGCGCAGATCGCGCGTACCTCGACCGCCATCGCCGCATAGCGGTTGGCCGGGATGTCGGGGAAGAAGTGATGCTCGATCTGGTGGCTGAGGTTGCCGGTCATCAGGTTCATCAGACGGCCGCCGGTGAGGTTGGAGGAACCGCGCAACTGACGCAGGTACCACTGGCCGCGTGATTCGTTGCGCACCGATTCGCGCGGGAATATCTCCGCATCCGCGGTGAAATGCCCGCAGAAGATCACGATGTAGGTCCACAGGTTGCGCAGCACGTTGGCAACCACGTTGCCCAGCAGCACCGGCAGGAAAAACGGGCCGGCCAGCAGCGGCCACAGCACGTAGTCGCGCAGCACTTGCCTGCCCATCTTGCGGCCGACCGGACGGAACTGTTCGCGCAGCTGGGCGAAGCGCAGCTTCCCGGCGAACCAGCGCCCCAGGCGCAGGTCCTGGATCGCGATGCCCCACTCGAACAGCACCGCGAACACCACCGCGATGGCCGGCTGCAACAGGTGGAACGGCTTCCAGCGCTGCTCCGGGAACAGCCGCAACAGGCCGTAGCCGATGTCGTCGTCCATCCCGCGCACGTTGGTCCAGGTGTGGTGCTGGTGGTTGTGGGTCTTGCGCCAGTTGTCGCTGGTGCCGGCGATGTCCCATTCGTAGGCCTGGCCATTGAGCTGCGGGTCGCCGGTCCAGTCGAACTGGCCATGCATGACGTTGTGGCCGAGTTCCATGTTCTCGAGGATCTTCGAGAGCGCCAGCAGCAACGTGCCGGCGATGCACAGCGGCCACAGCAACGCGGGCAGGAATGCGCCGCCGATCGCACCGGTCATCAACAGCAGGCGCCCGGCCAGGCCGATCCAGCGCACGGCAGCGGCGACCTGGCGGATGTAGTCGGCATCGCGCTGGCCGAGGGTGGCGACGGTGCGTGCCCGCACGGCATCGAGCGCCTTGCCGAAGGTATCGAGTTCTGCAGGTGTCAGCGGACGGTTGCGGCTCATGGGGCTCACAGGTCGAGGGTCAGGTCGCTGGCGGCGCGATTCACGCACAGCCGCAATGCGGTCACCGGCTCGTGTTCCAGCATGCCGGTGTGCAGGTGCCGGGTGCTGCCCGATGGCTTGCCGCAGGCGCAGGTATTGCAGATGCCCATGCGGCAACCATGCGCGGGCGACAGGCCTGCCGCTTCCAGCGCATCCAGCAGCGAACTGCCGCGCGGCACCGTCAGCACGCGCTGGCTGGCCGCCAGGGTGACCTGCACGTTGCCGGAGTTGTCGCTGCCGTCGGCGATGCGCGGCGCGGTGAACGCTTCGCTGTCGAAGCCGCGTGCATGCGGTGCGGCCAGCGAGCGAGCGGCCTCGACGAAGTCGTTGGGGCCACAGGCAAACACGCGGCGCGATGCGAGGTCGGGCACATGCGACGCGAGCTGCGCGGCATCGATGCGTCCTTCACCTTCGTCATTCGACGAAGCCGCATCGCCGGTCAGGAAGAAGCGCAGTTTGAAGCCGGCGTGTTCTCTCGCGAGTTCGCGCAGTTCTTCGACGAAGCACAGTTCGTCGCGGCGTCGCGCCCAATACAGCAGGGTCAGCGCGACCGGCATGCCACGTGCAACAAGCGCGCGGGTCATCGACATCAACGGCGTGATCCCGCTGCCAGCCGCGAGGAATAGCAACGGCGCATCGAGTGGCGCCGGCAACGTCATCCCGCCGAAGGCCGGGCCGATGTCCAGCCAGGTGCCAACCGTCGCGTGATCGCACAGATGCTGGCTCAGCTTGCCGCCGGCCACCCGCTTCACGGTGATGGCGATGGGCCCGTCCGCGCGCGGGATGCCGGTGGGGCTGTAGCTGCGGCGCACCCGGCGGCCATCGAGCTCTGCGCCGATGCTGATGTGCTGGCCGGGCCGGAACCCGCCCCAGCCGCGGCCGGGCTGCAGGACCAGGGTGACCGCATCGGCCGATTCCCGGCGGCGATCCACGACACGCGCCCGCCGCGGATCCGCCCCCGGCGCCAGCCGCTGCGCCCAGAACGCCAACGCCTGCGGCGGTGCCATGACCTGGGCAATCCCTCGCAGGAGGCGGGAGGCGGAGTGCGGACGGGTCTGGATGCCGGCGTTCATGGCGGCCAATATACACGTGAATGCACATATGTCTATACAAGTGTGCATTGGCGAATGCCGATATGATCCGGCACTGCCTTTCGTGGCCTCCGCCTTGACCCAAGCCGCTCCCGCCGACGCCAGTCCCGACACCGGCCATGCCGTCCGCAAGGCCGCGATCTCCCGCGAGGACCTGCTGGCCGCCGCCCTGCGCCTGATCGGCCCGCACCGCAGCGTGTCCAGCCTCAGCCTGCGCGAGGTCGCGCGCGAGGCCGGCATCGCCCCCAACAGCTTCTACCGGCAGTTCCGCGACATCGACGAACTCGCGGTCGCGCTGATCGACCTGGCCGGGCAGTCGCTGCGCCGGATCGTCGGTGCCGCGCGCCATCGCGCCGCCAGCGGGCGCAGCCTGGTGCATGGCTCGGTCGAGGC
>ERZ795061.2486-NODE-2486-length-16771-cov-5.405240_pt1 | contig 16771 bp, 13 predicted proteins | sample MGYA00375145_ERZ795061 | MGnify/ENA primary metagenome ERZ795061 (study PRJEB30190, sample SAMN05720144) | anaerobic digester metagenome | isolation source: active sludge of municipal wastewater-treating anaerobic digesters | place: USA | collected 2014-12-22 ... | reverse complement strand
GCGGATCTCGATCTCCTCGCCGCGGAGGATGGCCTCGCGGATGGTCTCGAAGAAGAGGTTGACGCCCTCTTCGGCCTCCTGCTTGGGGATGCCCAGCTCGACGGAGATCTTGTTGATCAGGTCCGCCTTAATCATGGGGGTCCTCCTTCTTGGTTCCCTTTCTCGGGGCGCGAAGGCCCTTCAGCTGGTCCTTCATGATGTCGCCGAGGGTCATGCGGTCGTCCTGGGACTCCATGAACCGCTGGAAGTCCTGCTTCTCCAGGTCGTACACGGCCTGCTTGAAGCTCAGCGAGATCTTCTTGGCCTTGGGGTTCATCTTGATGATCTTGGCGTTGCGCTCGTCGCCGACGGCGAAGGCGTCCGAGGGCTTCTCGAGCCTCTTCTCGTCGAGCTCGGCCGTGAAGACGACGCCCTCGATGCCCGGGACGATCTCGACGAAGGCGCCGAAATCGGTCAGCCGGACGATCCTGGCCTTGACGATGTCCCCGGTCCTCTGGCGGCCGAAGAAATCCTCCCAGATGTCCCCCTCGAGCTGCTTCATGCCCAGGGAGACCTTCTGCTTGTCGACGTCGATGTTGAGGACGAGGGCCTCGACCTCCTGGCCGACCTTGAGCTTCTCGGACGGGTGCTTGACCTTCTCCCAGCTGATATCGGAGACGTGGACGAGGCCCTCGATGCCCTTCTCGACCTCGACGAAGGCGCCGAAGTCGGTCAGGCTGGTCACCGGCCCCTTGACCCGGGAGCCAACGCCGTGCTGCCGGCGGAACGTCTCCAGGGGGTGGGGCGAGGCCTGCTTGAGGCCGAGGGAGATGCGCTTGGTCGTCGGGTTGACGTCGAGGACGGTGACCACGACCTCCTGGCCGACGGCCAGGACCTTCTTGGGATGGACGAGCTTGCGCGACCAGGTCAGGTCGGAGATGTGGACCAGGCCCTCGACGCCCTTCTCCAGCTCGACGAAGGCGCCGAAGTCGGTCAGGCTGGAGACCTTGCCGGCGATCTTCTGGCCGGCCTGGTACTTCTCGGCGATGCCGGTCCAGGGGTCCGGCGTCAGCTGCTTGAGGCCGAGGGAGATCTTCTCGGTCTTCTCGTTGAAGTCCAGGACGACGACCTCGACCTCCTGGCCGACGGTCAGGTGCTCGGAGGGATGGGCGCCCTTGCCCCATGAGATGTCGGAGACGTGGAGGAGGCCCTCGATGCCGCCGAGGTCGACGAAGGCCCCGAAGTTGGTCAGGGACTTGACCTTGCCGGCGACCTTGTCGCCCTTGACCAGGCCGCCGAAGACCCGCTTCTTCGTCTTCTCCCGCTCGTCCTGGAGCAGGACCTTGCGCGACAGGACGGCGTTCTCGGACTTGCGGTCGAACCGGATGACCCGGAACTTGAACGTCTGCCCGATGAGGCCGCCGCCGTCCCGGACGGGGCGGATGTCGGCGTGGGACTCCGGCAGGAAGGCGGCGATGCCGACGTCGACGTTGAAGCCGCCCCGCGTCCTCTCCGTGACCGTCCCCGTGACCGTCAGGCCGTGAGCGAAGGCCTTGTCCAGCATCTCGACGGCCCGGACGCCGTCGGCCCGGCGCTTGGACAGGACGAGGTAGCCGTCCTTGAGGTCGGTCTTCTCCAGCATGGTCTCGACGGGGCTCCCCTCGCGCAGGGCCTCCAGGGCCCGGGGGTCGGCGAAGTCCTCGTTGGGGATGATGCCCTCGGTCTTGAAGCCGACGTCGACGAGGACGTGGGTCGGGGTCCTCTTGATGACGCGGCCCTTGAGGACCTTCCCCATGGAGATCTCCTTCGTGCTGTACTGGTAGCGGTCCAGCAGGTCGGCGTATTCCTCCGACGACATCCTGGCGTCGTCGCGGTCCGGCGGCTTGGTCGGCTGGGTCATGGCGCGATGCTCCTCGATCGGGAATCCGGGGACGTCCGTCCGGGCCGGGCCCGGAAAGGACGTCCCATACTATCCGAGTCCATCTTCCTTGTCAACTCTAAGTCAAGGCCTTGTTTAGACTTAGCCGGGGTCGCGCGCCCGCCGGCCCGGGGCGGGGCCGGGCCCCGGCTAGGCGTCGGCGGCTTTCTCCTCCTCGAGGATCCTGGCGATCTCCTCCTCGGAGGGCAGCTCGTCGAGGCTGTCGAGGCCCAGGTAGAGAAGGAACTCGTCGGAGGTCCGGTAGACGAGGGGGCTGCCCGGCGCCTTCTTCCGGCCGACGATCTTGACGAGCTTCTTCTCCAGCAGCGTCTTCAGGGCGCCCGTCGAGTCGACGCCGCGGATGGCCGAGACCTCCGACTGGGTGACGGGCTGGCGGTAGGCGATGGCGGCCAGGGTCTCGAGGCCGGCCGGCGAGAGCCGGCTCCTGCGCTCGATCTGGAGCAGCCTGCGGACCTCGCGGTCGTGGGCCGGCTTGGTGGCGAAGAGCCAGCCGCCGCCGGCGCGGACGATGTGGATGCCCCGCCCGCCTTCTTCGTACCCGGCGGCGAGCGCGTCGACGGCCGCCCGGATGTCGGCGGCGGGGACGCCTTCGAGCACGGCCTGCAGCCGCTCCAGGGTCACCGGCTCCTGGGAGACGAAGATGAGGGCTTCGACGAGGTTCTCGAGGTCACTCATGGGCGGCCGTCCCGCGCGCGTCCTTGCGGAGCCAGACCCGGATGGTCCGGAAGAGCTCGTCCTGGCGGGCCGCGGCCTGCCGGGACTTGACCAGCTCGAGGACGCAGAAGAACGAGATGAGCGCCTCCTCCAGCGAGGCGTGGGCCTCGAAGTATTCGAGGAAATCGATCATGTGGCGCTCGCGGAGGAGGCCGACGAGCTCCTTCATCTTGGCCTCGACCGAGACGTCCCGGCCGCGGATCGTCCGGGTCGTCTCGGCCGCCCGGCGCTTCATCAGGAGGAAGAAGGACTCGGCCAGGTCGAAGAGCGCCAGCTCCACGGGCTCGGGCTCGCCCCCGCCGGGAAGGGGCGGGAGGAAGTCCCGCTTCCACTGGAGGATCTGGGCGTCCTCCTTCTCGCGGAGAAGGGCGCAGGCCGCCTTGACCTTCTGGTACTCGACCAGGCGGTCGACCAGGATCCGGCGGGGGTCCTCGCCCTCGGCCAGGTCCGTCTCGCGGGGAAGCAGCATCTGCGACTTGATATAGATGAGGAGGGCGGCGATGAACAGGAACTCGGCCTCGCGGTCGAGGTCGATCTCGGTCTTGCGCTCGAGGTAGCCGAGGTAGTCGCGGGTGATGGCGGCGATGGGGATGTCGTGGATGTCGATCCTCTTCTTGCGGATGAGGAAGAGGAGGAGGTCGAGCGGCCCCTCGAAGACGCCCAGGCGGACCTGGTAGCCGTCGCCCGCCCCGGCCGACGGAGCGCGGGCGGCTTCTTCGGCGGGCGGGATCTCGAAGGCGGGTTCGGGCATGCTAGTTGAAGAGCCTCAGGACCAGTCTCTGGACCGGCGTGAAGACGCGCGTCAAGGCGCCGCTGTACATGAGAAAGAGGAGAAGGAAAAAGCCGTACGGCCGGAGCTTTTCGTAGCCGGCCGCCGCCCTCCCGGAGAGCAGGCCGGCCAGGATCCCGCTGCCGTCGAGAGGCGGGATGGGGATGAGGTTGAAGACGGCCAGGGACAGGTTGATGAGGGCGGTGAAGAGCAGGATGACGCTCAGCCCCTCGAGAGGCCGGGACAGGGCCGAGACCTCGGCGATCCGGGCGCCGAACGGCTTGAGGAGCCGGAAGAGGACCACGGCCGCGCCGGCGGCCAGGATATTGGAGATCGGGCCGGCGAACGAGATCCACAGCCCGCCCTTCCGCGGGCGGCGGAGGTTGTAAGGATTGTAGGGGACCGGCTTGGCCCAGCCGAAGACCGGCATCTTGAACAGGATGAGGAGGAGCGGGAACAGGACCGTGCCGATGGGATCGATGTGGACCAGGGGGTTGAGGGAGGCCCGGCCCAGCGCGGCGGCCGTCGGGTCGCCCATCTTGTTCGCGGTCCAGGCGTGGGCGGCCTCGTGGATGGTGATGGCGAACAGGATCACGAACGCCTGGACGAGGATGAGCCGGATATCCATGGGTCGAAGACCATCCCTTATAGCACAGAACGGGGCGGCCGTAAACAAAAGGCGGCCAAGGCGGCTATCCGGCCCCGCCGTCCCTGAGGCGCTTGTCCATCGCGGCCGCGGCGGTCCGGGCGTCGCCCATGGCCAGGATGACGGTCGCGCCGCCGCGGACGATGTCGCCGCCGGCGTAGACGCCCGGGATCGAGGTGGCCATGGTCGCCCAGTCGACATCGATCGTGCCCCACTTCCCCACGGCCAGGCCGGGGGTCGTCTGGGCGATGAGCGGGTTCGGGCTCTGGCCGATGGCCACGACGACGAGGTCGACCTCGGTGATGAATTCCGAGCCGGGCACGGGCACGGGGCGCCGCCGTCCCGAGGCGTCGGGCTCGCCGAGCTCCATCCGCAGGCACTCCATCGCCTTGACCCGGCCGCGCTCGTCGCCGATGTAGCGCGTCGGCACGGTCAGGAAGTGGAACTCGATGCCCTCCTCCTCGGCGTGGTGGACCTCCTCGATCCGGGCCGGCATCTCCATCCGGGAGCGGCGGTAGACGATGAGGGCCTTTTCGGCGCCCAGCCGCTTGGCCGTCCGGACGGAGTCCATGGCCACGTTGCCGCCGCCGATGACCGCGGCCCGCCGGCCGGGGAAGACGGGCGTGTCGTAGCGGGGGAAATCGTAGGCCCGCATCAGGTTGACGCGGGTCAGGTACTCGTTGGCCGAATAGACCCCGACCAGGTTCTCGCCGGGGACCTTCATGAAGTTCGGCAGGCCGGCCCCCGAGCCGATGAAGAAGGCCTCGTAACCGTCGGCCCGGAGGTCCTCGATCGTCGCCGTCTTGCCGACGATGAAGTTCATGCGGAACTCGACCCCGAGCCGCACCAGGTAGGCGACCTCGGCGACGAGGATCGATTTCGGCAGGCGGAACTCCGGGATGCCGTAGACGAGGACGCCGCCCGCGTCGTGCAGGGCCTCGAAGACCGTGACCCGGTGCCCCAGCCGGGCCAGCTCGCCGGCCACCGTCAGGCCGGCCGGGCCGGCCCCGACGACGGCGACCTTGCGGCCGGTCGGCGGCGGCGTGCCGGGGACGACGGCCCCGCCGCCGGCGAGCTCCGTGTCGGAGACGAAGCGCTCCAGGTTGCCGATGGCCACGGCGACCCCCGAGGCCTTCTTGAGGAGGCAGGTCTCCTCGCACTGCGTCTCCTGGGGGCAGACCCGGCCGCAGACGGCCGGCAGGCTGTTGGCCTGGCGGATCTTGGCCGCGGCGGCGGCGAAGTCGCCGACCTCGACGAGCTTGACGAAGGTCGGGATGTCGATGCCCACGGGACAGCCGGCGACGCAGCCGGGCTTGGCGCAGTCGAGGCAGCGGCGGGCCTCGAGGACGGCCTCCTCGGCGGTCAGGCCCTGGTTGACCTCGTCGAAGTCCCGGTTGCGCGCCTCGGGGGCCCGTTGGGGCATCGGCCGCCGGGCGATCTTCATCCGCTCCTTCACCGGGACGGCCTTGCGCAGCTCCCTGCGCCAGTCCTTCTCGAACTCGGCCAGGACCTCTTCGGCGAGGGAGGCCGGGACCTTGCGCTGCTCGCTCACGGGAACCGCTCCTCTTCCCAGGCGCAGAGGGACCGGACCTCGTCGTCGAAGTAGGACCTTCTCCGGGCGTACAGCTCGGCCCAGTCGACGAGGTGGCCGTCGAAGTCGGGCCCGTCGACGCAGGCGAACTTCGTCCGGCCGCCGACGGTGACCCGGCAGGCGCCGCACATGCCCGTGCCGTCGACCATGACCGGGTTGAGGCTGACCACGGTCTTGACCCCGGAGGGCCGGGTGGCCTCGGCGACGCTGGACATGAAGTAGGTGCAACCGGCGGCGGCGACGCGGTCGATCTTCTCGCGGCCCAGGATGTCGCGGACGCGGCGGCCGACGAACTCCGTGTCGCCGTAGAGCCCGTCGCGCGAGGAGACGATGAACTCGTCGGCCAGCGGCTCGAGCCGGTCGCGCCAGTACAGGAGGTAGTCGGCCTTGACGTCGACCAGGACGAGGACGCGGTTGCCGGCCTCCCTGAGCGCCCGGACCAGCGGATGGATGGCCGCGATGCCGTAACAGCCGCCGGCGCAGAGCACGGTGCCGAAGGGGCCGACCTCGGAGGGCAGGCCCAGGGGGCCGGCGAAGATGGCCAGGGCGTCCCCGGCCCCGAGCAGGGCCAGCTTGCGGGTCGTCGTCCCGACGGCCTGGAAGACGGAGACGACCGTGCCGCGGTCCCGGTCCCAGTCGGCGATGGAGAGCGGGATCCGCTCGCCGCGGGCGTCCGGCATGACGATGACGAACTGGCCCGGCCGGCACTTGCGGGCGATCTCGGGGGCCTCGACCTCGAGGAGGTGGATGTTCGGGACGAGGCGCTCGCGGCGGACGATGCGGGGCATCAGCGGTCCCTCCTCGTTCGGGCGAAGCCGGGGCTCCCGGCGGCGAGATCGAGGCCGCGGAGGATCTCGCGCGGGAGCGGCGGCCCGGCGGCGGCCTTCGGGCCCGGCCGGCGTCCCCGTCGGCGGGATGCGGGCGCCACCGGCGCGAAGCGGGCCTTCCCGACGGGTCTTCCGGGCAGGAAAACGGCCTCTCCCGGGCCGGCCGGGCGCAGCGCGCCGCGAAGGCCGGGGACGCGCTCGCAGAACTCGCGGAAGGCGGCCGCGTGGTCGCGGCGGGCGAAGCCGGGCCGCCCCATCCGTTCGGCGAGCGCGGCGACGAGGGCCCCGTCCGGGCGGGCCGCTCCGGGCGCGGCGACGGCCGGGGGCGAGGTCCGCGCCCGTCCCTCGGTGTTGACCCAGGTCCCCCCCGTCTCCGCGAAGGCGGCGGCCGGCAGGACGACGTCGGCCCGCTCGGCGTTCCGGCTCCAGTGCGTGTCCTGGCAGACGAGGAACGGCGGCCTCAGGGCCCCGAGGTCGGGCAGCGGGCCGGCCAGATAAAGCGCGTCGATGCCCTTGGCCCTCAGGCCGGGCCAGAGCTCCCGGGACCCCGTCGCCGGCGCCAGCGAGCGGAAGCCCCGTTCGACCTCGTAGACCCCGCGCTCGTTGGCGCCGCGCCCGAGGGGGACGAGGCGCGCCCCGGCGAGAAGGGCGATCCCCCAGAGCCAGGCCAGGACCTCGAGGCCGGCCGGCCCGGCGAGCGAGCCCGCGTCGAAGAGGACGGCCGCGGGGGCGCCCGCCGCGATGGCCCTGGCCGCCTCAGCCGCGGCCCGCTTCGAGGTTCGCGCCGCCGCCGCGTGGGCCCGGGCGGCGTCCCGGAACTCCTCGAAGCCGTCGATCGCCGCCGCCGGTCCCGGGGCCGCCTCGAGAAGGGCCGCGGCCAAGGAGGCCGCCGCGGACACGGGACGGGGCGCCAGCCTCAGCTTCAGGGCGGCCTGCCCGACAGGCCCGGCCGGCGCCCGGCCGGCGGAGACGAGGACGGCCCCGCCGCGCGCCGCCTTGACGACCTCGAGCCAGGCGATCGGATGGTCCGCCGGGAGGTCGAGGTCCCAGGCCAGGATGGATCGGGACGCGCCGATCGCGGCGAGCCGGCGGGTCGCCGGGAGCGGCAGGCCGTGCCTGGCCTCGAAGGCCTCGAGCGCCATCTCGACCTCCGGCGCGGGGGACGGGACGACCGTCCCGGCGCCGAGGACCTCGCGGCCGAACTCCAGGAAGAGGAAGGCGTCCTCGAGCGGGACCTGGGAAGGATAGACGAGGGCCCGGCGCCCTTCGGCCGCCGCGAGGAGCCCGGACGAGGCCCGGTCGAGGGCCTCGTCGAGCGTCGCGGGGACGAGCCGGCCGTCTTTCAGGACGTGGGGTTCGCGGATGCGGCCGGCCCCGCCGAGCGCGCCCCTGACGAGGAAGCGGCCCTTGACGCAGGCCTGGCGGCGGTTGGGCTCGGCGTCGGCCGGGACGGCGTCGAGGACCCGGCCGTCGCGCGTCCGGAGCGTCAGGACGCAGCCCTGGGCGCAGAACGGGCAGACGATCTCGGCCGAACCCGTCGCCGCGGGCTGCGGCCGGACGGCCCGTTCGATCAGGGACCCGGTCGGGCAGATGTCGACGCAGGCCCCGCAGAACCGGCAGCCGGAATCGAGGAGAGGCCGGCCGAAGGCCGTCCCGACCTCGGTCCGCCCGCCGCGGTGGATGAAGGACAGGACGGCCGCGCCGCGGACCTCCTCGCAGACCCGGACGCAGCGGCCGCAGAGGATGCACAGGTTGTAGTCGCGGTCGAAGAACGGGTCCTCCCTGTGGACCTCCAGGTTCCGGTAGGAAGCGGGGAGGTCGACCCGGTCGAGGCCGACCTCGTCGGCGACCCGCTGGAGCTCGCAGTCGCCGTTCTCCGGGCAGAGGACGCAGCCGGTGACCTCGCCCGTCTTGCGGATGGTGGACTTGAGGTCATCGCAGGACGCCTTTTCCGGGCAGACCAGGCAGGCGTAGGGGTGCTGGGCCAGGATGAACTCGAGCATCCTCTTCCGCAGGGCCAGGACCTCGGGGGTCCGGGTCCGGACGACCTGGCCGTCCTCGGCCGGGGTGGCGCAGGCCGGGACGAAGCCCCCGCGGCCGGAGACCTCGACGAGGCAGATCCGGCAGCCGGCGAAGGGCTCGAGGCCGGGGTGATCGCAGAGCGCGGGGATCCGGATGCCGGCCCCGCGGGCGGCCTCGAGGATGGTCGCCCCGCTCCGGCACTCGACCTCGCGTCCGTCGATCGTGAGCTTCATCGGCTCCCTCCGGCGCGGGGGCCCGCCGCGCCGCCGGTCGTCTTGCGGACGGCCCCGATCCTGGCCGGGCAGGCGGCCAGGCAGAGCCCGCACTTGGTGCAGGCCGCCTGGTCGATCGCGTGGACCTTCTTGAGCTCTCCGGAGATGGCGCCGACGGGACAGGCCTTCTTGCAGAGCAGACAGCCGACGCAGGCCTCCGGGTCGATGTCGAAGGCGATGAGGGCCTTGCAGACGAGGGCCGGGCAGCGCTTGTCGAAGACGTGGGCCTCGTACTCGTCGCGGAAGTAGCGGAGGGTCGTCAGGACGGGATTGGGCGCGGTCTGGCCGAGGCCGCAGAGGGAGCCCTGGCGGACGGCGGCGGCCAGGGTTTCGAGGCGGGCCAGGTCCTCCGCCGCGCCCAGGCCGGCCGTGATCTTGGCCAGGATCCGGGCCATCTCGCCCGTCCCGACCCGGCACGGGGAGCATTTGCCGCACGACTCCTCCTCGGCGAACCGGAGGAAGTAGAGGGCGACGTCCACCATGCAGGTGTCCTCGTCCATGACGATCATGCCGCCGGAGCCCATCATGCTCCCGGCCGACTTCAGGCTCTCGTAGTCGACGGCCAGGTCGAGGCCCGACCGGGGGATGCAGCCGCCCGAAGGCCCGCCGATCTGGACGGCCTTGAATTCGCGGCCGCCGGGGACGCCCCCCCCGATGCCGTAGACGATCTCGCGCAGGCTGATGCCCATCGGCACCTCGACCAGTCCGGTGTTGGCGATCTTGCCGACGAGGGAGAAGATCTTGGTCCCCTTGCTCGTCTCGGTGCCCAGCCCGGCGAACCAGTCCGCGCCGCGGCGGATGATGTGCGGGACGTTGGCCCAGGTCTCGACGTTGTTGATGACGGTCGGCTTCCCCCAGAGCCCGCGCTCGGCGGGGTAGGGCGGGCGCTGGCGGGGGTAGGCCCGGCCGCCCTCGATCGAGGCCAGCAGCGCCGTCTCCTCGCCGGAGACGAACGCGCCGGCGCCGCGGACGACCTCGAGGTCGAAGTCGAAGCCGGTGCCGAGGATGTCCCGGCCGAGGAGCCCGTAGCCCCGGGCCTGGTCCAGGGCGACGCCGAGGCGGTGGATGGCCAGCGGGTACTCGTGGCGGACGTAGAGGAAGCCCCGGGCGGCGCCGACCGCGCGGGCCCCGATGATCATGCCCTCGATGACGGCGTGCGGGTCGGCCTCGAGGACGGACCGGTCCATGAACGCGCCGGGGTCGCCCTCGTCGCCGTTGCAGACGACGTAGCGCGCGTCGCCGGCGGCCCGGCGGGCGGCCTCCCATTTCCGGCCGGTCGGGAAGCCCGCCCCGCCCCGGCCGCGGAGGCCCGATCGCGCGACCTCGGCGACGATCGCCTCCGGCGACATCTCCGCGAGGGCCTTGGCCGCGGCGGCGTAGCCGTCCGCGGCGATGTAGTCGTCGATCCGCTCGGGGTCGATCCGGCCCCGGTTGCTGAGGACGATCAGGCGCTGGTGCTTGAAGAACTCGATGTCCTTCATCCGCGGCACCGGCTCCGACTCCCGCGGCGGAACGTACATCAGGGCCTCGACCGGGCGGCCCTTGATCAGGTGTTCCTCGACGAGGCGGGGCACGTCGGCGGGCCCGAGGCGCTGGTAGAACACCCCGTCCGGCTGGACGAGGAGGATCGGGCCCCGCTCGCAGAACCCGTTGCAGCCCGTGGCCACGACCAGGACCTCGCGCTCGAGGCCGCAGCGCCGGACCTCGTCTTCGAGGGCTCGGCGGACATCGAAGGCCCCGCACGAGACGCACCCCGTCCCGGCGCAGACGAGAAGGTGGGCCCGGTGCGCCGTCACGCGGCCTCGTCCTTCGCGGCGGCGGCCAGCACGGCCCCGACCTTGACCGGCGTCATCTGGCCGTGGTAATGGCCGTCGACGACGACCAGGGGGGCCAGGGCGCAGGCGCCCAGGCAGTTGACGCGCTCCAGCGTGTGGCGGCCGTCGGACGTCGTCCGGCCCGCGGCGATGCCGAGCCTGCGCTCGAACTCCTCGAGCACGGCCGCGCCGCCGCGGACGTGGCAGGCCGTGCCGAGGCAGACGGTGCAGACGTGGCGGCCCCGCGGCGTCAGGCTGAACGACTTGTAGAAGGTGGCCACGCCGTAGACCTGGACGAGCGGCACGCCGAGGGCCTCGGCGACGCGCTCGAGGGCCTCGGGCGGGAGCCAGCGATAGCGGTCGTGGATGTCCTGGAGGACCTGGATGAGGGCGCGCCGGCGGCCCCGATAGCGCCGGACAAGGACCTCGAGCCCGTTCGGAGAGACCGGCATGGTGGCATTATAATGAGCGGGCCGGCGCGTGGCAAGCGCCGCCCGGGGGCGGGCCGAAGACGCGGCCGCCGTCCTTGACAGAATCGCGTGTTGTGCCATAATCGCGTTTTGGACGCCGGAAGGAGGCGCGGATGGTCAAGGTCACCCATTCACCGATCGGGCACCATTACATCGTCGAGGCCTCGGGCTGCGACCCCAAGATCATCGGCAGCGTCGAGAAGGTCCAGCAGATCCTCGTCCGGGCCGCCGAGATCGCCGGGGCCCACGTCTGGTCGATCTCCTTCAGCAAGTTCCCCCCGGCCGGCGTCAGCGGCGTCGTCGTCATCTCCGAGTCCCACATCTCGACCCACACCTGGCCGGAACGGGGCTATGCCGCCCTCGACATCTACACCTGCGGCGCCAGCACCAAGCCGGACAAGGCCGTCATCTACGCCATCGAGGAGTTCGGGGCGGCCACGTCCCATATCACCGAGATCACCCGGGGCATCGACGAGGGCGACTCCGTCTTCTATCACAGCTTCATCACCTGGGAGGAGCGCCTGCGCAACTCGGGCCCGAAAAAGGACCGGGACAAGGACAAGGAGTAGGGCCATGGTCGTCGAGTTCAGCGTCGTCCCCATCGGCCGCGGCGAGGAGATGGCCGGGCCCATCGCCCGGGTCCTCGACCTCGTCGACAAGAGCGGCCTGCCCTACCGGCTGACGGCCATGGGCACGATCGTCGAGGGCGGGTGGGACGAGGCCCTCGGGCTCGTCCGCCGGTGCCACGAGGCCCTGCGCGGCGAGGCGGGCCGGGTCCTGACCCACATCGCCATCGACGACCGGGCCGGGGCGTCAGGCCGCCTGGAGGGCAAGGTCCGCGACACCGAGAAGGCGCTCGGCCGGACGCTCCGCAAGTAGCCCCTTTGTAAAGCCTGTTGACATCCGGCCAGGGCCCGCCGCGGCCCGGCCCGCCAGTCCCGCCTCATCGTCCCCGGCCGGGTCTGGCATGAAATCGGCTTTTTACAGCGGGCGGCGGCTCAAGGATGGTGATATAATGAGTTCTGCCGTGAAGAAGGCGGTCCTCGGGGTCCTGTTCCCGGTCCTGGCGCTCGGGCCGGTCGCCGCCTCCCAATCCGAGACCGTCCCCGCCTTCGTCGAACGCCTCCAGTCGCTCCTCCGGGCCGGGGACAGGGCCGCCTTCGTCCGCCTCATGGCTCCCGGGATCCGGGAGGACGTGGAGGCCCGCCTGGCCGGCTACTTCGACGACCTCGGGATGACCGGCGTCTCGCTGCGGACGGCCGGCGTCCAGACCCCCGCCGGCGGCCCCGCCCGGGCCTTCGTCCAGGTCTTCTACGAGAACGCCACCGCGGCGGCCGTCGAGGCCTGGACGCTCACGCTGGACCGGCGCGGAGACGCCTGGTCGGTCGCGGCCATGGACGTCCCGGGCCAACCGACCCGGCTGTACAAGCTGAGCCTCCCGGCCGACCGCGCCGTCAGGGCCCGCCGGGTCGAGGTCCGCCACGTCGATATCCGCGTCGCCTTCGAGGACGCGGCGGTCTTCTACGACAACATCCCCGGCCTCGAGACGGCCCTGATCGTCATCGGCCGGGGCAAGGTCGTCTTCAGCCCCTCCGACGCCAACGAGAGGCACCAGCTGAGCCTCCTCAACAAAAAAAACCGGCTCGAGGACGACATCGACTCGCTCTACATCCGCGGCTCGTCGGAGTTCCTGGCCGCCAACGTCCGCGTCGAGGCCGCCGCCGCGGACGCGTCCGTGACGGGCGCGGAGCGGGCCAAGGCCGCCGCGGTCTTCGGCCGCAACTACGCCCGCTCGTTCACCGTCGCGAGCTCGTTCGACAACAGCCTGCTCTCGTTCCTGCCCCGCGGCGACGAGGCCGTGCTCGAGTTCAAGGCCCGCAAGGCCGGCGAGCTGGCCTACGTCTATTCCCCCTTCGCGGACGAGGAGGTCAGCCTCTACGACCACGCCCGCGGCCGCGTCGTCAGCCTCTACAGCCCCGCCGGCGAGGACGGGCCGCCCCTCAAGCGGATGTTCATCTCCTTCGAGGAGAAGTTCGACGTCTCGGCCTGCGCCATCGACCTGGGCTACACGCCCGCCACGGCCTCGCTCTCGGCCAAGGCCCGCATCGAGCTCGTGTCGCGCGTCGACGGGCTCGACAGCCTCAAGTTCCGCTTCGACCCCGGCCTCGAGATCCTCCGCATCACCGACGACGAGGACCGGGAGCTCTTCTACACCCAGGACCGGCTCCGCAAGATCCTCTACGTCTATCTGCTGGTCCCGGCCGCCGCGGGGGAGCCGATGTCGGTCCGGGTCTATTACCGGGGGCGGGTCCGTCCGCCCGCCCCGACGACCGACGTCATCTCCCAGGCGCCGGGCACGACCAAGATCAACATTCAGCCCCGCTACGAGACCTATTTCTTCTCCCACGCCGGGGCCTGGTACCCGGGCCCGGCCGACGAGGACTACTTTCTGGCCCGCCTGACCGTCGTTGTCCCCCCCGGGTACAAGTGCGTCGCCAACGGGGAGCTCGTCGCCCAGGGGCGGCGGGAGGACCTCGGCGACGTCGCGGCCATCGAGTCGGCCGGCAGCGCCGTCTACACCTTCGCCACCCGCGCGCCGGTGAAATACCTGTCCTTCATCGTCGGCAAGTTCGACCGCCTCAAGGAAAGGCCCGGTCCCGTGCCCGTCTCGGTCCAGGCCTCCTCGGACGTCCTCCAATTCCCGGCGGGCCTCGTCGACCAGGCCGCGGACATCCTCGATTTCTACGCCCGGTCCTTCGGCCCCTATCCCTACGAGAAGCTGGCCGTCGTCCTCCGGAGCTGGCCGGACTACGGGGGGCACAGCCCGGCCTCCTTCGTCGTCCTCAACGACGTCCCCTGGACCGGCGACACGGGCTTCCGCCGGCCGGGCGACACGCCCGTGGACCTGTCGGCCTGGGACGAGTATTTCCTGGCCCACGAGATCGCCCACCAGTGGTGGGGCCAGGGCGTCTCGTTCGGCACGTACAAGGACCAGTGGCTGAGCGAGGGGCTGGCGCAATTCGCGGCCGCCTCCTACCTGCGCCAGAGGCACGGCCCGTCGGCCTATGCCGCCATCCTGAGGAAGCTCGCCCGCTGGACCCGGAAGCGCTCGTCCCGCGGCCCGATCGTCATGGGCTCGCGCCTGAGCTACCGGGACTTCTCGGCCTACCAGGCCATCGTCTACGACAAGGCCGCGCTGGCCCTGTTCATGCTCCAGGACATCCTCGGCCCGGAGGCCTTCGCCGCCGGCCTCCAGGCGTTCTTCGACAAGCACAAGTTCACGGCGCCCCGGACCGGCGATTTCATCAAGGCCATGGAGGCGGCCTCGGGACGGGACCTCGGCCCCTTCTTCCGGGGCTGGTTCTACTCCTGGGAGCTGCCCGACGTCCGGGTGACCTGGACCGAGACGGCCGTCGAGTCCGGCGTCCGCGTCGATCTCCGCGTCGTCCAGGCGAAGGGGCCGTTCGTCTTCCCGCTCTGGATCGAGTGGGCCCGGGGCGGGGCCGCCGGGCGGCGGATGGTCGTCGTCGAGGAGGCGGCCGAGACCCTGGCCCTGACCCTGCCCGAACGGCCGGGCCGGATCCGGATCGATCCCGACGGGGCCCTGCCCGGCGTCCTCCGCCTCCGTTAGCCGGGCAGGGCGTCCAGGTCGATCCCCAGGCGCTTGATCATCTCGTTCAGCGTCGTCGGCTTGACCCCGAGGAGCTTGGCCGCCTTGTTCTGGACGCCCTTGGTCTTCTTGAGCGCGGCCAGGATGATCTTCCTCTGGAAGGCCAGCGTCCGCTCGCGGAGATCCAGGGACTCCTCGGCCGCCGCCCGCACGCTCTCGGCGGCCTCGCCGCTGAGCAGGAAGGGCGGCAGGCCGTTCCGGGTGATGACCCGGGACCGGGCCAGGACGACGGCCCGCTCGATGAGGTTCTCGAGCTCGCGGACGTTGCCCGGCCAGTCGTAGGCGTCGAGGATCTCGAGGACGTCCTCCGACACCCCCTCGATGTCCTTGCGGTTCTCGCGGCCGTAGACCTCGACGAAGTGCCTGACGAGGAGCGGGATGTCCTCCTTGCGCTGGCGCAGCGGCGGGATCTCGATCTTGATGACGTTGAGGCGGTAGAAGAGGTCCTTGCGGAAGGTCTTGGCGGCGATGAGCTCCTCGATGTCGCTGTTCGTGGCGGCCAGGATGCGGACGTCGACCTTGATCGTCTGGGTCCCGCCGAGCCGCATGAACTCCTTCTCCTGAAGGACCCGGAGGAGCTTGGCCTGGGTCTCGAGGTTGATCGAGGAGACCTCGTCGAAGAAGATGGTCCCTTTGTCCGCCGCCTCGAAGAGGCCCTTCTTCAGGGCCACCGCGCCCGTGAACGCGCCCTTCACGTGGCCGAAGAGGTGGCTCTCGAGGAGGTCGGGCGCGAGGGCCCCGCTGTTGACGGTGACGAAGGGCGCCTCGGCCCGGTTCGAGCTCAGGTGGATGGCCTTGGCCACCAGCTCCTTGCCGGTGCCGCTCTCGCCCTGGAGCAGGATGGTGCTGCGCGTCGGGGCGGCGGCCTTGACCAGCTCGAACACGGCCTTCATGGCCGGGCTCTTGCCGATGATGCTGGCGAAGCTGAAGCGCTTCCGGAGCTCGTCCCTGAGGCGGGCGTTCTCGTCCTGGAGGCGCTTGCGCTCGAGGGCCTTCTCGACGGCCATGAGGAGGGTCTCGTGCTTGAACGGCTTCTGGACGTAGTCCAGGGCGCCGATCTTCATGGCCGCGATGGCCGACTCGACCGAGCCGTAGGCCGTGATGATGATGACGGCGGCCAGTGGGTCGATCTTCTTGATCCGCCGCAGGACCTCGATGCCGTCCATCCCCGGCATGAGCAGGTCGAGGAGGATGACGTCGAAGGAGTGGGACGGGAACTTCTCCAGGGCCTCCTCTCCCGAGGCCGAGATCTCGACCTCGTAGCCCTCCGCCGTCAGGATCTGGGCCAGGACGTCGTGGATGACGGGCTCGTCGTCGATGATGTGGATGATGCCTGCGCTGCTCATGGTCACGTCCTCGGGGCGGCGGGGGGCGCGCCGCGCGGGTTGTTCCGCTCGAGGGGCAGGACGATGGTGAAGGTCGAGCCCCGCCCGACCTCGCTGCGGACCTCGAGGCGGCCGTCGTGCTCCTTGACGACGGCGTAGCTGATGGACAGCCCCAGCCCGGTCCCCTTGCCGACGCCCTTGGTCGTGAAGAACGGGTCGAAGATCCGGGACAGGTGCTCGGGACGGATGCCGGCGCCGGTGTCGGAGATGCGGATCGCCGCGGCCCCGCCCTCGAGGGCCAGGCGGATCCCCAGCATCCCGCCGCCGGGCATGGCGTCGATGGCGTTGAGGATGATGTTGATGAAGACCTGCTGGAGCCGCTCCCCCTGGGCGCGGAGCGGCGGGACGGGCTGGAGGTCGAGCTCCAGCCGGATGTTCATGGTCCGGAGCTTGTAGTCGATGAGCGACAGGATCTCCTCGAGGCTCGTCTTGAGGTCGACCCGGGTGAACGAGGCGTCGGACGGGCTGCGGGCGAAGGCCAGGAGGTTCTTGATGATCCGGGCGACGCGGTCCGTCTGGGCCTCGACCTTGCCCAGGATCTGGGCGTAGTGCGTGTCGGTGAGCTTCTTCTGGAGCATCTGGATGTAGCTCGAGATCCCGGTCAGGGGGGTGTTGATCTCGTGGGCGACGCCGGCCGAGAGGAGGCCGATCGAGGCCAGCTTCTCCGAGGTCA
>ERZ795061.2482-NODE-2482-length-16787-cov-5.431927_pt1 | contig 16787 bp, 15 predicted proteins | sample MGYA00375145_ERZ795061 | MGnify/ENA primary metagenome ERZ795061 (study PRJEB30190, sample SAMN05720144) | anaerobic digester metagenome | isolation source: active sludge of municipal wastewater-treating anaerobic digesters | place: USA | collected 2014-12-22 ... | reverse complement strand
CTCATCGCCGGCGTGGCGATCGCGCCGTTCGCCAACGGTGACCCGGTGAGGGCCGCTCCCAAGGTGGTGGCCTTCACCGGGTCACCGTTGGCGAACGGCGCGATTGCCACGCCGGCGATGAGGGCGACGGTCGACTCCGGGCCCACGGAAAGCATCCGTGACTGGCCCATCACGGCATACACGATGAGGGCGCCGAGCGCGGTCGAGAGGCCGACCTCCGGGGGCACCCCCACGATGGCGGAGTAGGCCATGCACTGGGGAATCATGTAGGCGACGACGGCCACGCCCGCGAAGATGTCCGAGCGCAACCAGTGCCGGCGATAGTGCTGCAGGGTCCGCAGGCCGGGGGTCCCGGCGAGCAGGGCCTTGGTCATCAGGCTCGGGCCCGTGGTCGACGTGTGGTACTCGATGGAGGGACGGCGGGCGAGGAAGTCCTCGGGATCCGGGTCACCCCCCGCCTGCACCAGGGCCGCAGCCGCCATCTCGCGCTTGCGCAGTCGCTTGAGGTGACGAGCGGCCTGCTTGGCGGCTTCCTGATCGCGTTGCTCCTGGTCCACCTCGACGGGCGATTCCGGCAGCGCTCTGCTCGCGTTGTCACCATCTCCAGATTTGGACATGGGATCACCCCCACACGTTGTCAGATGGCCGGCTGGTGAACATGGGATGACCGGCCGGAAGAGTCGCGCCCAATCTAGGGGAACCAACGACTGCGCGCACCCCCTTGCCCAGCGCGACGGCATACCGGCTGGGTATGCCGCGTCGCCGCCGCAACGGCGCACCCCGCGACCCGCTTCGCTCAGGGGTGCGCGACGCGCCGGGCCGGATCCCGCCCGGCGGCGCGGTGGGCGCTTACCGTCGGAGCACGTGCAGATCGCCAAGGAGGGGTGCGTGGCTGCTTCTCGGACGTCCGCGAACGGTGCTGCGGGTCGAAAGACCTACGTTCTGGACACGTCGGTCCTGTTGTCCGATCCGCGAGCGATAACGAGGTTCGCCGAACACGAGGTGGTGCTCCCGGTCGTCGTCGTCACCGAGTTGGAGGCCAAACGCCACCACCCGGAGTTGGGCTACTTCGCCCGGACGGCGCTGCGGATGCTCGATGACTTGCGGGTGGCGCACGGTCGGTTGGATTGCGCCCTGCCGATCGGCGACCTCGGCGGCACGGTGCGCGTCGAGCTCAACCACTCGAACCCTGACGTCCTGCCCGCGGGACTTCGGCTGGGCGACAACGACACCCGGATCCTCGCGGTGGCCAAGAACCTCGCCGCCGACGGCAACGACGTCACCGTCGTCAGCAAGGACCTGCCGATGCGGGTCAAGGCCTCGGCGGTGGGACTGGACGCGCAGGAGTATCGGGCTGAGCTCGCCGTCGACTCCGGCTGGACGGGGATGGCCGACCTCGACATGACGGTCGAAGACATGGCTGAGCTCTACGAGCACGGTCGAGTCGAGCACGCGGCGGCTGCGGAGTTGCCGTGCCACACCGGGCTGGTGCTGCACTCGCCGCGCGGCAGTGGCCTGGGTCGGGTCGGCGCCGACAAGCAGGTGCGCCTGGTCCGTGGGGACCGCGACGCCTTCGGGCTGCACGGCCGGTCGGCCGAGCAACGCATTGCCCTGGACCTCTTGCTCGACCCCGACGTCGGGATCATCTCTCTCGGCGGCCGGGCGGGGACCGGCAAGTCCGCCCTCGCCCTGTGCGCGGGGCTTGAGGCCGTCCTCGAACGGCGCCAGCACCGCAAGGTGGTCGTTTTCCGGCCGTTGTATGCCGTCGGCGGCCAAGAGTTGGGCTACCTCCCGGGCACCGAGGCCGAGAAGATGGGTCCGTGGGGGCAGGCCGTCTTCGACACCCTCGGCGCGTTGCTCTCCACGGAAGTGGTGGAAGAGATCCTCGACCGGGGGATGCTGGAAGTCCTGCCGCTCACCCACATCCGCGGCCGCTCGCTGCACGACGCGTTCGTCATCGTCGACGAGGCCCAGTCGTTGGAGCGCAACGTCCTACTGACGGTGCTCTCCCGGGTCGGGCAGAACTCCCGGGTCGTCCTCACGCACGACGTCGCCCAGCGCGACAACCTGCGGGTCGGGCGCCATGACGGGGTGGCGGCCGTCATCGAGACCCTCAAGGGCCACCCGCTCTTCGCCCATGTGACGTTGACCCGCAGCGAGCGCAGCCCGATCGCTGCTCTGGTGACCGACCTGCTCGAACGCCTGGACCTCTGACCCTGCCGCTCTCGATGCCGGGGTGGAGATTTGTCCGTTCGGCTGATCTCTGGCACTCTATGACGAAGATCTCGACTTGGTAACGCCGTGACGGAATCCGTCGTGCGTTCCGTCTAGAGATGTGGGAGAGCACGGCCAGATGCGACATCGACCAACGATGCCGCGCGTCGAAAGGATGATCGTGGCGGAGCGTTATGTCGGTCGGCACCGCCGAGCCGAACTCGCGCTCGCTGCGGCGACCGCGGGATCGGCACCCAAGGGCCTCGCGTTCCGGCCGCTGCTGCACGCCGGGGCCTCTGTCGCGTTGGCCACGGCCGCCGTCGGCGGTTACCTCACGGCCGGTGGCGCAGCGGACACCAACGGCGTCACCCTCGCCGACCCGGCCTTCGCATCAGCGAATGCCGCGGCGTCCCTGAGCCGGACCCTCGCCGATGCCCCCGTCGCCCTCACCGCGTTCGACGCGACTGCTGCCGACGCCGAGATCGCCCAGGCCAACCGCGAGCGGGTCAGCCGGGTCGTGAGCGTGACGACCGCCAACGAGATCGCCGCGCAAGCGGCCGCCGCTGAGGCCGCCCGACTGGACGTCGAACGGCAGGCCGCCGCCGAGCGGGCCACACGTGACGCCCAACGGGCCAGCATCCTGGCCAACGCCCAGCGCGATCCCAAGGCGGTCGCCGCCGTGCTGGTGGCCGACCGTGGCTGGAGCACCGCGCAGTTCGGCTGCTTGGTCAAGTTGTGGACCAAGGAGAGCAACTGGCGCTGGAACGCCGACAACCCGACGTCGAGCGCCTACGGCATCCCGCAGTCTCTGCCGGGGTCGAAGATGGCGTCCGCGGGTGCCGACTGGCGCACCAACCCGGTCACCCAGATCAAGTGGGGGCTGGGTTACATCGCCAGCCGCTACGGCTCGCCGTGCAGCGCGTGGAGCCACTCGGTCAACCACAACTGGTACTGACCGCCGGGTCGAGCGCAGCCAGATCAGGCACTGACCGATCAGAGTTTGCGCAGTCGGACCTTCTGCACCGAGTGATCCTCGCCCTTGACGATGACCAGCGTGGCCCGCTGGCGGGTCGGGAGGATGTTCTCGACGAGGTTCGGGCCGTTGATCGTCTCCCAGATCGTCAGCGCCGTCGCCACGGCCTCCTCATCGGACAACGCGGCATACCGGTGGAAGTAGGCGTTGGGGTTGGCGAAGGCGGTCGCGCGCAGGGTGAGGAACCGGTCGACGTACCAGCGTTCAATGTGTGACACCCGAGCGTCGACATAGACCGAGAAGTCGAAGTAGTCGCTCACTGCCATCCCGGTGCCGCCCATCGGGCGAACGGGCGGCGCGCCGAGGACGTTGAGCCCCTCGACGATGAGCACGTCGGGCTGACGCACGACGATCCGCTCACCCGGGACGATGTCGTAGGACAGGTGTGAGTAGACCGGCACCGACACCTCGGGCCGTCCGCCCTTGACCTCTGCGAGGAACCGCAACAACGCTCGGCGGTCGTAAGACTCGGGAAAACCCTTGCGGTGCATGAGTCCTCGCCGACGAAGCTCGGCGTTCGGCAAGAGGAAACCGTCGGTCGTGACGAGCTCGACGTTGGGGGTGGACGGCCAGCGCGACAGCAGTTCCCGCAGGATGCGCGAGGTCGTTGATTTCCCGACGGCCACCGATCCGGCAACGCCGATGACGAAGGGCGTGCGCTGGCGGCGCTCCATGAGGAAGTCGCTGGTCACGCCGTGCAACTGCTCGACGGCCTCGCAATAGAAGGTCAGGAGCCGTGAGAGCGGCAGGTAGACCTCTTGGACCTCGCCCAGGTTCAGCGGGTGGTCGAGGCCGCGCAGCCGGGTGAGGTCGTCCGCCGTGATCTCGAGCGGGTGGTTCTTGGCCAGCCGAGACCACGCCGACCGGTCCAGTTCCACGAAGGGTGTGGGAAAACTCCCGTTGCTCTCACGGCGCTGGGTCACGCGCCACATTCTTGCGTATGCCGGGCGGGACAGGGCCGCAGGTGGGGGCAACTACGCTGGTGGCCATGTGTGGAATCGTGGGTTACGTTGGTCAAGCGTCGGACGGGACGGCCTTGGACGTCGTCATGGAGGGGTTGGCCCGGTTGGAGTACCGGGGCTACGACTCCGCCGGTGTGGCCGTCATCGACGGAGACCACGTCGCCTTCCGCAAGCGTTCGGGGAAGCTCGTCAACCTTCAGGACGCCATCGCCGCCGAGCCGTTGCCGCAGACGGCGACGGCCATCGGCCATACCCGTTGGGCCACTCACGGTGGCCCCACCGACGACAACGCCCACCCCCACCTCGGCGGGTCCCACGGCCGGCTGGCCCTCATCCACAACGGGATCATCGAGAACTTCCACGCGCTCAAGACCGAGTTGCTCGAGCAGGGCGTTGCGTTCGCCTCCGAGACCGACACTGAGGTTGCTGCCCATCTGGTCTCGGCGGCCTACGACCGCACGCACGACCTCACGGCCGCCATGCTCGAGGCGGTCGCCCGCCTGGACGGCGCCTTCACCCTGTTGGCGATTCACGCCGACCAGCCCGGTGTCGTGGTGGGTGCCCGGCGCAACAGCCCCCTGGTGGTCGGCCTCGGGACGGGAGCCAACTACCTCGGCTCCGACGTCGCGGCCTTCATCGGGCACACCCGTGAGGCGCTGGAGCTCGGCCAGGACCAGATCGTGACGATCACCCCCGACTCGGTGACGGTGCTCGGGTTCGACGGAACCCCGGCCGAGGGTCGCCGCTATCACGTCGACTGGGACGCCGCCGCAGCCGAGAAGGGCGGCTACTCGTCGTTCATGGCCAAGGAGATCGACGAGCAGCCGCACGCCGTCGCCGACACCCTGTTGGGCCGGACCAAGGAGAACGGGGAGTTGGTCCTCGACGAACTGCGCGTCTCCGAGGACGCCCTGCGCGCCGTCGACAAGATCGTCATCGTTGCGTGCGGCACGGCCGCCTATGCCGGGATGGTCGCGAAATATGCCATCGAGCACTGGACCCGGATCCCGTGCGAGGTCGAGCTGGCCCACGAGTTCCGCTATCGCGACCCGGTCGTGGACGGCAACACGCTCGTCGTGTCGGTGAGCCAGTCCGGCGAGACGATGGACACCCTCATGGCCGTCAAACACGCCCGCGAGCTGGGGGCCCTCACCGTCTCGATCTGCAACACCCACGGCTCGACCATCCCGCGTGAGTCCGACGCGGTGATCTACACCCACGCGGGGCCGGAGATCGCGGTCGCCTCGACCAAGGCCTTCCTCGCGCAGATCACCGCCTGCTACCTGCTGGGCCTCTACCTCGCCCAACTGCGCGGAGGTGCGTTCGCCGACGAGGCGCGTGCCGTCATGCGCGACCTGCGCGAGATGCCCGACAAGATCCAGACCGTGCTCGACCGACTGGGTCGGGTCCGCGAGATCGCCCGGTTCATGGCCGACACCCGATCGGTGTTGTTCCTCGGTCGCCACGTCGGCTTCCCAGTGGCCCTCGAAGGCGCTCTCAAGCTCAAGGAGATCGCCTACATCCACGCGGAGGGTTTCGCGGCGGGCGAGCTCAAGCACGGGCCGATCGCCCTCATCGAGCCTGGCCAACCGGTATTCGTCATCGTCCCCGGACCGGATGCCCCTCACGATTTGCATGCCAAGGTCGTCTCGAACATCCAGGAGATCCGGGCCCGTGGCGCCCGCACGTTGGTCGTCGCCCAGGACGGCGACGAGGCGGTCGTGCCGTTCGCCGACGAGATCATCCGGGTCCCGGCCACGGCGCCGCTGCTGCAGCCGTTGCTCACCGTCGTTCCCCTCCAGGTCTTTGCCTGCGAGTTGGCGACGGCCAAGGGGCTAGACGTCGACCAGCCGCGTAACCTCGCCAAGTCCGTGACGGTGGAGTGATTCGGTGATCCTCGGCGTAGGCATCGACGTCGTCGACATCGACCGGTTCGGCGCCTCGCTGGAGCGCACACCGGCCTTGCGCCAGCGGCTGTTCACCGAGAGCGAGCGGGGGTTGCCGTTGCGATCGCTGGCCGCCCGCTTCGCCGCCAAGGAGGCGTTGGCCAAGGCGCTCGGCTCGCCGGTCGGCCTGTCGTGGTCCGACGCCACCGTGTTGCGGGGTGAGGACGGCCGCCCGGAGTTGGATGTGCGCGGGAGCGTCCTGGCCCGGACCAAGGAGTTGGGCATCCAGACGCTGCACGTGTCGCTGTCCCACGACGCGGGGATCGCCTCCGCCGTCGTCGTCGCCGAAGGAGAGCCGTGATCCAGGCGTATGCCGTGGCCGACGTTCGCGCCGTCGAGGCGGCCCTGATGGAGCACCTGCCCGAGGGTGAGCTCATGGCCCGAGCCGCGAACGGGCTCGCCGAGGTCGTCCGGGCCCGGCTCGCCGAACGTGGTGGACACCGGGTCGTCGCTCTCGTGGGTGGCGGCAACAACGGCGGGGATGCCCTGTATGCCGCGGCGCTCCTCGCCCAGGCGGGGTTCGCCGTGGGTGCCGTGTGCACGGCATACGGGAGCGTCCACCCGGGCGGGCGCGACGCGGCGCTGGCGGCGGGTGTGGTCGTGACCGGCGGGGACGGCCCCGACTGGGAGGCCGTGCTGGCCGAGGCGGACCTCGTCGTCGACGGGATCACCGGGATCGGCGGGCGGCCGGGCCTGGGCGTCGAGGCCCAAGGCTGGGTCGGGGCGATCCCGGAGACGGCCTACGTCGTTGCGGTCGACCTGCCCAGCGGCCTCGACCCGGCCGGCCTGGAAGGCACCGCCGAGTGCGTGTTCGCCGACGAGACGGTGACCTTCGGGGTCGCCAAACCCTGCCATCTGCTGCCCGCGACCGAGGCTGCCGCGGGCCGGCTCACCGTGGTCGACATTGGGCTGGACTTCGCCGGTTGCACGCCGGTCGTCGAGCGCCTGCTTGGTGCCGACGTGGCGGCGGCCTGGCCGGTGCCGACGGCCGCATCGGACAAATACTCGCGGGGTGTGGTCGGCGTCGTCGCCGGTTCCGCGGCCTACCCGGGTGCGGGTGTCCTCTGCGTCCTGGGCGCGCTCGGCACCGGGCCGGGGATGGTGCGCTACCTCGGGCCGACGTCGGTCGCCGCCCTCGTGCATGGCCACGCCCCCGAGGCGGTGACCGCCACCGGTCGGGTCCAGGCCTGGGTGCTCGGCTCGGGCGTCGACCCCGAGGACACCGACGACGAGGACCAGTTGCGGTGGATCCGCCAGGCCCTCGACAGCGACCTGCCGTGCGTCGTCGATGCCGGGGCGCTCGCCCTGCTCGGCCCGCGCTCGGCGCCCACGCTCATCACCCCTCACGCCGGCGAGTTGGCGCGCCTGCTCACCCGGCTGGCCGGGGCGGGGGAGGCCGAGGTCACCCGCGAGGACGTCTTGGGCCGTCCCATCGACCACGCTCAGGCCGCTGCCGATGCCTTGGGCGCCGTCGTCCTGCTCAAGGGCGCCACAACCCTCGTCGTGTCTCCCACCGCCGCCGGGAGGGCGATCCGCAGCCAGGCCGACGCTCCGCCGTGGCTGGCCACGGCCGGCGCGGGCGACGTGTTGGCCGGCATCCTCGGCACCCTGGTGGCCGCCGGACTCGATCTCGTGAATGCGGCGTCCGTGGGGGCGTTCGTCCATGGGGTGGCCGCCGATCGAGCCAACCCGGGCGGCCCGGTGCGTGCGCTCGCGGTGGCTCGCAAGGTTCCCGGTGTCGTCGCCGCCGTGCTCACCGCCTAACTCCTCGCACCGACGACCCCGCGTGCCCTGGCACACTGTCCCGCGATGACTTCCCCACTGCCCCCAGCCCGCCCCGGGAGCCAGGCGACGGCCTACGTCGACCTGGGTGCCGTCGAGGGCAACGTGCGGGCCCTGCGCGGGCATGCGGGGCCGGCGGCGCTCATGGCGGTCGTCAAGGCCGACGCCTATGGTCACGGGCTCGTCCCGGTGGCTCGGGCCGCCATTCGCGGCGGTGCCACCTGGCTGGGGACAGCCCGGTTGTCCGAGGCGATCACGTTGCGGGACAACGGGATCCCAGGTCGGTTGATGGCCTGGCAGGCGGTTCCGGGGGCCGACTTCGCGGCCTGCCTGGAGCGCGAGATCGACCTCGGGGTCTCCGCGCCGTGGGCGTTGGACGAGATCGTGGCGGCGGCGCGGCATACCGGGATCACTGCTCGTGTGCACCTCAAGGTGGACACGGGGCTGGGACGGGCCGGGGCGTATGCCGCGGACTTCACCGCCCTGCTCGACGCAGCCGTGGCCGCGGCCCGGGAGGGGACGGTGCGGGTCGTCGGGGTGTGGTCGCACCTGGCCTGCGCCGACGAGCCTGGGCACCCGTCGATCCGGGCCCAACAGCTGGTGTTCGAGGCCGCGGTGGCCGAGGCAGCGCGGGCCGGCTGCGAGCTCGAGGTCCGACACCTAGCCAATTCGGCTGCGACAGTGACCGATCCGAGCTTGCACTATGACCTCGTGCGCACCGGGATTGCGATCTACGGCCTGTCGCCGGTGCCCGCGCTCGGTGACTCCGCGGCATACGGGCTGACGCCGGCGATGACCCTCGTAGCGCGACTGGCCCTCGTCAAGGACGTGCCCGCCGGTCAGGGGGTTTCCTACGGCCACCTCTACACGACGACCGAGGCAACCCGGCTGGGTCTCGTCCCGCTGGGTTACGCCGACGGGATCCCGCGCAGCGCCAGCAATGTCGGCCCGCTGGCCGTCGGCGGAGTCCGCCACCGCATCGTCGGACGGGTCTGCATGGACCAGGTCGTCGTCGACCTCGGGGCCGGGTCGAACGCCCGCGCCGGGGATGATGTGGTGATCTTCGGCACGGGGGGTGCGGGGGAGCCCACCGCGCAGGAGTGGGCGGTGTCGACCGGGACGATCTCATATGAGATCGTGACGAGGTTGGGACCGCGGGTGGAGCGGGAATACGTCGGTGTGGAGGAGGTCGGCTAGTGGCGAGAGGTCGCCCCAACCTCGTCGGCCTGGGTGTCAGCCTTGGCGCCGCCGGTGCTGCTGGTGCCCTGGGTGCTGCCGGGCTCATCGCCGACCGGATCCGCCGGCGCGAGGACGCCCAACTGCCGGAGTACTCCAGCCTCATCGAGGCACCGTCCAGCGAGCTCACGGTGATCGCCGACGACGGGGTGACCCTCTACGTCGCCATCGACGAGGCCACCGGCCCGACGAAGACCGCGGCCGGGCACCCGAAGCCGACGGTCGTTCTCTCGCATGGCTACTGCCTCACCAGCGAGTGTTGGGTGCTGCAGCGTCGCGCGCTGCGCCGGGCCGGCTATCGCGTGGTCACCTGGGACCAGCGCGGACACGGCCGCTCCGGCATGGGCCCGAAGGTCGGCTACCACATCGACCAACTCGGCAGGGACCTGTATGCCGTGCTCCAGGCGGCCGCGCCCACCGGCGACCTCGCGCTGATCGGCCACTCGATGGGCGGCATGACGATCATGGCGCTGGCCGAGAGCTACCCCGACGTGATCCGCGACCGCACCATCGCCTTCGGTGCCATCGCCACCTCACCCGGCAGCCTGCCCCTGGCCAACGGCGGCTTCGTCGCCGCCACCGGCAAGCAGGTGCTCGAACGGCTCGGCCCGAGCGTCTTCACTGGGCTGTCCAAGCGCCCCGAGTTGCTCGGCACCCTGCTGAAGGCCAACCGCGACCTGGAGGAGTTCCTCGTCGAGCGCTACTCCTTCGCCTCGCCGGTGCCGCGCAGCGTCGTCCGGCTCACGGCGCGGATGCTCATGGGCACCGACCTTGCCGTCATGTCTGACTTCGTCCCGACCTTCGACGCCTACAACAAGATCCCCGCGTTGGCGCACTTCGCGCACATCGAGACCCTCGTCTTCAACGGCACCCAGGACGTGCTCACCCCGCCGGCCCACAGCGAGTTGATCGTCAGGGGTATCCCCGGCTCCGAACACGTCCTCATCCGCGACGCCGGGCACGTCATCATGCTCGAACACCCCGACCTGCTCAACGATCAGATCCTCGCGTTGCTGGACCGGGCCGAGTTGGGCCGCGCCAAGCACCTCGACCCGGCCGAGAAGCCGCACGTCACGCTCCACGTCACGCCGGTCGGCAAGGCGCGCCGGGTGCGCGACGGGCTGCGCAACAGCCGCAAGCGAGAGCATGTCTCCTAGCTCGGGACCGCTCACGATCCGGCTCCCGGATGCCGACGCGGCGCGAGCGTTTGGGCTGGCGCTGGCGACCGTCCTTCGAGCCGGTGACGTGCTCGTGCTCACCGGCGACCTCGGAGCAGGGAAGACCACGCTCACCCAAGGCCTCGGTGAGGGTCTGGGCGTGCGAGGGCCGATCACTTCGCCGACCTTCGTCATCGCGCGGGTGCACCCGTCGCTGGTCGGAGGCCCGGCGCTGGTCCACGTCGATGCCTATCGGCTCGGCGGCGCCGTCGAGTTGGACGACCTCGATCTCGACGCCGATCTCGACGCCTCGGTTGTCGTCGTCGAATGGGGTCACGGGGTGGCTGAGCAGTTGAGCGCCGACCGACTCGAGGTCGTCCTGCAGGTCGTCGGGCCGGGCGAGACGAGGCAGGCAACCGTGTGGGCGACCGGTGAGCGCTGGGCCGACCCGACCGCTCGGGCCGCCCTCGCCGCGCTCGCGTCAGGTGCCCCACTCGCCGACGACTAGCCTTGACCGGTGCTCCTGCTCGCTCTCGACACCTCGACCAGCGCCATCACCGTCGCGCTGCACGACGGCGACCGAGTGCTGGCTCAGGCGACCACCCTCGATGCCCGCGCCCACGGCGAACGGCTCGCACCCGGCATACAGCAGGTGCTCGCGCAGGCCGGGGCCACGCCGACTGAACTGACCCACGTGGTCTGCGGGCTCGGCCCCGGGCCGTTCACCGGGCTGCGGGTCGGCATCGTCACCGCCCGCGTGCTCGCCTTCACCACGGGCGCGGCACTGCACGGCATGTGCTCGCTCGACGCGCTCGCCGCCGACGGACCCACAGGCGAGATCCTCGTCGCGACCGACGCCAGGCGCAAAGAGGTCTACTGGGCGCGGTATGCCGTCTCGCCGGGTTCCGTGCGCGCCCTCACCCCCGCGGCTGTCGACCGTCCCGCAGACCTGCCTGAGCAGGTGCGGGCGCTTCCGACGCTCGGCCGAGGGCCGCTGCTCTATCCCGAGTTGTTCCCCGCTCCCGTCGGGATCCTCGACGTGTCGGCAGCGGCGCTGGCCGGCCTGGCCGTGCGCCGGCTCGCCGCCGGTGCGCCCTTGTCCGATCACGAGCCCCTCTATCTGCGCCGCCCGGACGCAGCCCCGCACATCGTCACGAAGTCGGCCCTCGGATGAGTGCTCGTGAAGTGACGATGCGCGAGTTGCGCTGGAGCGACATCCCCGCGTTGGCCCAGGCTGAGCGCGAGTTGTTCGCCGACGATGCCTGGACCGAACCGACGTGGTGGGCCGAGTTGGCGGGGCGACCTCGACGCGACTACGTCGTCGCGGCAGCGTCGGACGGCACGATCGCCGGCTACGCGGGGGTGGACTGCGCCGGAGACACCGCCGACGTCATGACGATCGCGGTCGACACGGCATACCGAGGGACGGGTCTGGGGGACCGACTCCTGGGTGACCTGTTGGGACGCGCCTCGGCCGCTGGAGCGCAGTCCGTGCTGCTGGAGGTGCGTGCCGACAACGCGCCGGCGCTCCGGCTCTATGGACGGCACGGGTTCGAGCAGGTGTCGGTGCGCCGGCGCTACTACCAACCGGGCGATGTCGACGCCCTTGTCCTGCGTCGGAGGCTGCCGTGAACGACGAGCCGCTCGTCCTGGGGATCGAGACGTCCTGCGACGAGACCGGGATCGGGATCGTCCGGGGGAGCACCCTGCTGGTCGACGCCGTGGCCAGTTCGGTCGACGAGCATGCCCGCTTTGGCGGGGTCGTCCCCGAGGTCGCCTCGCGGGCTCACCTTGAGGCCATGGTTCCCACGCTCGAGCGCGCCTGCCGCGATGCGGGAGTGGCCCTGCGCGACATCGATGCTGTCGCTGTGACTGCAGGCCCGGGCCTGGCCGGGGCCTTGCTCGTCGGCGTTGCCGCGGCGAAGGCGCTGGCCGTCGGGCTGGGCAAGCCGATCTATGGGGTCAACCACCTGGCCGCCCACGTCGCCGTGGATGTCCTTGAGCATGGACCCCTGCCGGAGCCGACGATGGCGCTGCTGGTGTCCGGTGGGCATTCGTCGCTGCTGCTCGTGCCGGACGTCACCGGCGATGTCCGGCCGCTCGGGGCGACCATCGATGACGCGGCCGGGGAGGCCTTCGACAAGGTGGCTCGGGTGTTGGGGCTGCCGTTCCCCGGAGGCCCGCACATCGACCGGGTCGCCCGCGAGGGTGACCGGGTGGCGATCGACTTCCCGCGTGGGTTGACGACAGGGCGCGACCTCGACCGCTATCGCTTCGACTTCTCCTTCTCGGGCCTCAAGACGGCCGTCTCACGCTGGGTGCAGGTGCGTCAGGCGGCGGGGGAGTCGGTGCCCGTGGCCGACGTCGCGGCCAGCTTCCAGGAGGCCGTGGTCGACGTGCTCACCCGCAAGGCCGTCGCGGCCTGCCGGGACCAAGGGGTCGATGACCTACTCATCGGCGGTGGGGTGGCGGCCAACTCACGGCTGCGGGCGCTGGCGCAGGAGCGGTGCGACCGGGCCGGGATCCGGCTGCGGGTGCCTCGGCCGGGGCTGTGCACCGACAACGGCGCCATGGTGGCAGCGCTCGGCGCGCAGTTCGTCGCGCGGGGTCGGACGCCGTCGCTGCTGGACCTCCCGGCCGATTCGTCGATGCCGGTGACCTCGGTCCAGGCCTGAGCCGGCGCCGCTCGGCCCGGGTGGCTAACCGCCGCAGCGCAATAGGCCGAACCTGGCCTTGAGGGCCAGGACTCGACGGACCGACTGCTCGATCTCAGCGGCGAACGCGGGGTCGCTGGCGGCCCGAGCCTTGATGGCAGCGATCATGCTCGGCACTTGCGCGGCGCTGGCGGTGAGCACGAGATCGCCACCCGCAGCGAGGAATCGCACCGCCCGATCGGGCACCGGGATCGCGGCGACGGCCTTGGCGGCTCCGACATCGTCGGTGATGATGACGCCGTCGAAGCCCAGCCTCGTGCGCAGCAAGTCGGTGACGATCGCCCGGGAGAACATTGCCGGGTTGGCGTTGTCGAGCTTCGGGTAGCGAGCCGAGGACACCATGACCATGCCGGTGCCGGCAGCGATCCCGGCTCGGAAAGGCTCCAGGTAAGGGTCATCCACCGTCGCCTGCGAGTCGGTGATCCCCACGGCGGTGACGTCGGTGTTGCCGATGATCCGGCCCAGACCGGGGAAGTGCTTGATCGTCGCGACGACCTGGCCCGCCTGCACCGCGGTGACCAGCACCGGCACGGCGGCGGCCACGACGGCCGGGTCGTTCCCCAACTCACGACGGTATTTCCCGATCGGCGCATTGGTCTGGACCATCGACGGCGGCACGGTGTCGGCGACCGGTGCGAGGTTGACGTTGACGCCCGCGCTGCGCAACTCCGCCGCCAGGGTGGTGCCGAGCGCCGTCAACTCGCTCGGCGGCAGTTTGCCTTGGTCAAGCGCCGCCGGCAGGACGGTGAAGCCCTTGCCCTTGAGTTGTTGGACCGCCCCGCCCTCCTGGTCGGCGGCGATGAACAGGTCGGCCGGGCCCGTCGCCACCTGCTGCAGGTGATCGGAGGTCGCCTTCACCGTGCCGGCCCCTGACCAGCCACCGAGATAGATCACCGAGCCCACGTGCGAGGCGCGAATCGTCGCGTCGATGCCGCCAGGGGCCTGCGCGGGTTGGATCCCCACCATGATCAGCTGCCCCCAGCGTTGCGCCGGGGTCATGCCGCTCGCGACCTCGGTAGCGCAGGACGCCCCGGCCGTTGCGGTGGGGCTCGTGGTGCCACCGCTCGTCGGGTATGCCGTCCCGCCGGGCTGGGTGCCCGTCGCGCCGCTCGCGGTGGTCCCACCGGCACTGCCCCCCGTCGATGCTGCCCCGGTCGAACCGGTCGGTGTCGTCGAACCTGCGGTGCAGGCGGCGGCGAGCAGGGCCGCGAGAGCCAGGCCCGCGGCATACCTGGTGTTGGAGAGGGACCGCATGAGTGGCGAGGCTACCCGCGACCGAAGAGGAGGGACTCCCCGATCGCCACCTGGTAGGTGAAGAACGCTTCGTGGTTGGCGATGGTCTGCGGCCCGAACTGCTCGAAGACCTCGGAACTCACGGCGCCGACGAGCATCGCCCAGGTGGCCAGACCGTTGGCCAGGGTGACGGCGGACATGCCGGAGGACGTGACGTCGGGCTCGCTGATGAGGTTCGCGGTCGCGGCGGCGGCGAGGTCGGCGGCTCGCGTGGCGGGGCCGAAGGGGGCTGAACCGGCGTCACCGCGCAGCGCGGCGTCGCGGCCGATCGCCAGGAGGAGCCGCGACACCCGGGTGCCCGGATCGGTGGTCTGCTCCGACGGAGCCTGGTAGGTCGGCACCGGCGAGCCGAACAGGAGGGCCCACTCGTGCGGGTTGGCCAGCGCCCAGGCCCGCATCGACGTGGCCAGTGCGGCCCATCGGCCGTGCAGGTCGGCCGGGTCAACGGCGTCATGGGCCTCGTCGACGGCGTCAGCGAGGGAGGTGTAGGCCTCGACGATGAGCAAGGTGAGCAACTCGTCGCGGCCCGAGACGTAACGGAACAACGCCGAGGGGACCATGCCCATGTCGCGGGCGACCGCGCGCAAGGACAGGGCCGCCGGGCCGACCTCGGCCAGTTGGCGTCGGGCGGCGGCTCGCAGCTCGGCCTCGATGCCGGCCCGGTTGCGGGCCCGGATGCCGTCGGCACGACCGGGGGTGGGGCGGGGGCTCGCGGGTTCGGTCACGGTCCGAGTGTAGGCCAACGAGAGCGCCGATCCGTGTAGTGAATGATGTTCTTGACATTGAGTAGTGACTTGTGATCCAATCAGAGAACGTTGATCGCAACTCAGGACTTACCGGCGGCTTGAGGCCGTCGGAAGCCCCAACCAGAAGGAGCTTCACATGTCCCGTCACGTCGTCGTCGGAGCCGGAGGCATCGGCCGGGCCACGTCCCTGGCACTCGCCGAGGCCGGTCATGAGGTGGTTCTCGCCTCGAAGTCGGGCGTTGGCCGGGAACTGCCCGGGGTCAAGCGGGTCGCCGTGGACGCCACCGATCGCCGGGCCCTCACGGCTCTCGCCGAAGGCGCGGCCAGCCTGGTCAACGCGGTCAACCCGCCCACCTACACCCACTGGGACCGGGACTGGCCCCCGATGGCGGCCGCCTTCCTCACCGCGGCGCAGGCGTCCGGTGCTGGCCTGGTCACCATCGGCAACCTCTATGGCTACGGTCCGGTCGACGGGCCCATCCACCCCGGGCTGCCGCTCGCCGCGACCGGCGTCAAGAGCCGGGTGCGGGCCCAGATGTGGGCTGACGCCCTCGCCGCGCACCAAGCCGGCCGGGTGAAGGCCACCGAGGTTCGGGCGTCGGACTACTTCGGCCCCGACATCCAACCCCAGGCAAGCGTCCTGCAGCGTTTCGTCTTCGGTCCCGCCGCCGCCGGAAAGGCCGTGCGGCCCTTCGACGGATCGCCGGACGCGCCGCACTCGTGGAGCTACGTCCCCGACATCGGCGCGGTGGCTGCGGCCTTCTCGATGTGGCTGATGCCGTCCGGCGCCATCGCCAGCACTTCCACGCCGCCGCCGTCGGACGGGCGGGTGGACAGCACCACGGCGTCCTGGCCGAAGGCCTGGCGTACCAGGGCAAGGGCCTCGCGCGAAGTGCGGGCAGTGAAACGCTTGACGTTGCTGGGGCTCATGCGGGGGCTCCGATGACAGAGGCGATGCGGATGGAATGCGTTTCAGGGATCTCGCTGTGGCCCAGCACCTTCAGGCGCGGGGCGGTGCGCTTGAGCAGGCGGGCCATCGGCGCGCGGATCAGGTCGGGCACCAGCAGGCAGGCAGGCAGGCCCATGTCCTCCTGGCTGCGCGCGCTGTCGGCGGCGCTGCGGGTCAGGGTGTCGGCCACGCCGGGGTCGAGCGCGGCGCCGTGCGGGCTGGTCAGCGCCTGGGTCACCAGGCGCTCCAGGCCGGGTTCGAGCGCGATCACGTCCAGCTCGCGCGCCGGGCCGTAGATCTGCTGCACGATGGCCGGGGCCAGGTGGGTGCGCACGCGGGCGGCCAGTTCGCCGGGGTCGGTGGCGGCGCCGGCGTGCTCGGCCAGGCATTCCACGATCGAGCGCATGTCGCGGATGTGCACGCCTTCTTCCAGCAGCAGCTGGAGCATCCTCTGCAGGGTGGCGATGCCGACCATCTTGGGGATCACGTCCTCGATCAACTTGGGTGCCAATTTCGTCACGTGTTCCACGAGCGCCTGGGTTTCGACTCGGCCCAGCAGGCGCGCCGCGTTCACTTGCATCAAGTGTGAAAGGTGGGTCGCCACGACGGTCGAGCAATCAACCACCGTAAATCCGCTCATTTGGGCGAGCTCGCGCTGGCGTTCGTCGATCCACACCGCGGGCAGGCCGAAGGCGGGGTCGGTGGTGCGCGTGCCCAGCAGCTGCTGCGTGGCATCGCCGGGGTTGATGGCCAGG
>ERZ795061.2480-NODE-2480-length-16791-cov-8.173936_pt1 | contig 16791 bp, 17 predicted proteins | sample MGYA00375145_ERZ795061 | MGnify/ENA primary metagenome ERZ795061 (study PRJEB30190, sample SAMN05720144) | anaerobic digester metagenome | isolation source: active sludge of municipal wastewater-treating anaerobic digesters | place: USA | collected 2014-12-22 ... | reverse complement strand
TCGGTCACACACCATCCATTAAATCCTGGCAATGGCTTGTTATTGGCTTGATCATTATTGTGGGGGGTACTTTTGGCGACCTCGTAGAATCTCTTTTGAAGCGTAGCATTGAAATCAAAGACTCTGGCACCAGCCTGCCCGGCCACGGGGGTTTTTTAGATCGATTTGACGGATTATATATTTCAGCCCCCTTCATTGTAGCCTTTCTGGAGATATTCTGATTTTTTTAGGCCGGTTTTTATTTGCATCTACTTGATCTGCTTTTGGTTAGCACTTTAACTTCCCTATTTCCTGTTCCATGCCGTAAAACCAGGACCCCATTATTAATCATACTTTATGATGGACATTTCGTGCCTTACAACCGTATGGAAATAGTGAATTTCTATATCTTTGCAACCGATTTAGGGGCTCAAAAACAACTTTTTAATTGAATTCAAGACCCGCGCTCTCCAGACTTAAAATTTCTACAACTCTTTTTATATGGCATACATAGAACCTGCTCCGCTTGTTGACAAGGAAAATCCTTTTGAAGCGATGATGTCGCGGTTTCATACCGCTTCGCAAATTCTGGGATTAGAAGATGAAGTTTATAACGTACTGAAATCACCGGCCAAGCAGGTGATTGTTTCGCTACCCGTTACCATGGATGACGGCAGCATTAAAGTGTTTGAGGGCTACCGGGTGATTCACTCAACCATTTTAGGTCCTTCTAAAGGCGGTATCCGGTTCGATCCGCATGTAAATCTTGATGAAGTAAAAGCTCTGGCCGCCTGGATGACCTGGAAGTGTGCGGTGGTTGACATCCCGTATGGTGGGGCTAAAGGTGGTGTTGCCTGCAACCCACGCGAAATGTCGGCCGGAGAAATTGAACGCCTTATGCGTTCCTATACACAAGCTATGATGGATGTGTTTGGTCCAGACCAGGATATTCCTGCGCCTGACATGGGTACCGGTCCACGTGAAATGGCGTGGCTCATGGACCAATTTTCAAGAAACAAAGGAATGACAGTAGCTGCTGTGGTGACCGGAAAACCGATTGTAATGGGCGGCTCGTTAGGAAGAACGGAAGCAACTGGCCGTGGGGTTATGGTTTCTGCGTTGGCCGCGATGGAAAAACTAAAAATCAATCCGTACAAGGCAACGTGTGCAGTTCAGGGATTTGGTAATGTTGGGTCATGGGCAGCCCGATTGCTTTCTGAACGCGGACTAAAAGTCCAGGCGATCAGTGATATCTCAGGGGCCTATTTCAATGAAAGCGGTATCGATATTGATGCAGCGGTTGCTTACCGCGATAAAAACAAAGGGTCGCTAGAAGGGTATAGCGAAGTTCAGAAAATTAATGGTGCTGATTTGTTAACACTGCCCGTAGATGTACTTGTTCCCGCTGCTACGGAAGATGTAATTACCGGATCAAACGCAGGAAAAATTCAAGCCAAATTGATTGTAGAAGGCGCGAATGGTCCGACTTCATCAAAAGCTGATAGCATCATCTATGAAAAAGGGATCAGCGTTGTTCCTGATATCTTAGCCAATGCAGGCGGTGTTACTGTTTCCTATTTCGAGTGGGTGCAAAACCGCCTGGGATATAAGTGGACAGCCGAGCGTGTAAATCGCAGAAGCGACCGGATTATGAAAGACGCTTTCGATAGCGTTTACAAAACAGCCGTTCAATATAAAGTATCACTGCGCATTGCCGCTTATATGGTAGCGATCGACAAAGTGGCTAAGACATATAAGTTCCGGGGTGGTTATTAATTCAAATTTCAAGACTCAACCTTCAAGATTGTTGTAGATAATGCTGAATTTTGAATTTTAAAATCTTGAATTGAAATGACTATTCACCGCGAAGGGCGTACACTTTTATTTATCTCATTGGTTGTCCTGTTTGCCATCAACTGGGCAGTGGGATATTTCTTTCCTGAGGCACGGGTAATTCAAAATATTCTGATCGGGGTAAGCATTCTGTTCTATCTGATCATTCTGCAGTTCTTTCGTATTCCAATTTTCAAAGTCGCCAAAAATGAAAATCAGGTATTAGCACCTGCTGATGGAAAAGTGGTGGTGATTGAAGAAACAGAAGAGCCTGAATATTTAAAGTCGCGCAGAAAGCAGATTTCAATCTTTATGTCTCCTATTAACGTGCATGTGAATCGGATGCCGGTAACAGGTACAATTTCATTCTTCAAGTATCATCCCGGAAAATACCTGGTAGCGTGGCATCCAAAGTCAAGTACAGAAAATGAGCGCACTACCATCGCAACAAAAATGAACAATGGCAGTGAGATTTTATTCCGTCAGATTGCAGGGGCGCTGGCGCGAAGAATTAAATGGTATGTTAAGGAAGGCCAACCGATGCAGCAAGGTGATGAGTTTGGGTTTATCAAGTTTGGATCGCGCGTTGATATTTTCTTACCATTAACCTCGAATGTGTTGGTTAAGGTAGGGGACATTACCAAGGGTGGCAAAACCGTAATTGCGGAATTATGATCCCGCAATCCAATCGAATTATTTGCCATTCATCAGATTTTAGTCCGCTAACGTCTGATTTCAGAGTCCTAATTCTTACCTTTCTGAAAAGAAAAACAATAGAAGGAACTCCTTGTTAGTTGTATGTATTAGAACAAAGCTTCAGAAGAAATTTATATCGCGCTATGAGTATCAACCTGAATCTTAAATTTTCAAATCAGCAAAAAGATTTTTTTGTAACTCTTAATCAACGCGTCAACGCCTATTTTAAAAACAATAAAATTGAGCGCACTGCCAACACCGAAATGGTTATCAAAACCATTTTTATGTTTTCTCTTTACCTGATTCCTTACTTTCTGCTAATCGGTGGAATTACTTCAAATGGGTGGGTGATGCTTGGCCTTTGCGCAGTGATGGGGTTAGGTATGGCTGGCATCGGACTTTCAATTATGCATGATGCCAATCATGGTTCTTATTCTAATAAACCCTGGGTGAATAATCTCCTTGGTCTTTCTCTTAATTTAGTAGGCGGTCATGATCTTAATTGGAAAGTTCAACATAATGTACTTCATCATACCTATACCAACGTGCATGACGTGGATGAGGACATTAGTCCGCGTGGAATAATCCGTATGGGTCCGGAATCCAAGTGGATACCATTACATAAATATCAACATTACTATGCCTGGTTTTTCTATGGGTTGATGACGTTGGTATGGGTTACAGTCAAAGATTTTTCCCGCCTCATCAAATATCAACGTGAGGGGTTAGTCAAAAAGCAACGGACTTCAGTAACTAAAGAATGGATTGTAATGGTTGCGACCAAGGTTGTTTACTTCACCTACATTTTTGTTATTCCTATGTGGTTGCTTCCTGTCTCTTTCGGCCAGGTGGTAATCGGTTTTCTGGTGATGCATTACATTGCTGGTTTCATTCTGGCTATGATCTTTCAACCTGCACATGTCGTGGAGGGAACTGAGTACCCGATGCCCGATGAACAAGGTAATCTCGAAAATACGTGGGCCATTCATCAACTTCGTACCACAACCAATTTTGGTCATAGAGAAAAAATATTCTCCTGGTATGTGGGTGGGCTGAACTATCAGGTTGAGCATCACCTCTTCCCGAATATTTGTCACGTTCACTATCGCGACATTGCAAAGATCGTAGAACAAACAGCAAAAGAATTTAACTTACCTTATAAGTCTAAAGAGACTTTCTTTGAGGCTGTAGCGGCCCATGCTCGCATGTTAAAAATTCTTGCTCAAAAACCTGCGCCTAAAATGGCGCGAGTAGCTGTAGCGGCTTAGTTTCATTGCAAGATCTCCCGTAGCACTGGCAGAGACTTCATCTCACCGAAATTATCTATGTGGCTGCTGTAAAATCTGAGTAGGCAGATTAGCAGCGTTTGTCTCTGATCATAGCTCATTGCGAGGGGACTACTGTAATCTGATGCTAAAAGATTTTTAAGTAATACTTCATCTTCTACATTAATCCAGTTTCCGCCAAGTACTTCTTCGGTGAGATTAGGACCAAAACCCAGGTGCTTACTCAAGCCTACTAAAAAATGCAGATGAAAGTTTTCCGGTTTTTGAAGGCCATCCAGAATCATTAGTGAATTAGCTATGAACTCATGAATTTCATCGGCATGACTTTGCTCCTTTACCGATTTATTCAACACCTCGTTAATAAACATTGCGATGGCTGATTTTCTCACATCGCTGGAAAGCGATTTATAGGGGTGATAACATTTCACTTCCTTAATGCGCAGGATGTTGGCGTTCTCTTTATGATAGACAATCATGTCGAGCAATGTAAGCGGCTGATAAAGGGCAATTTTACTTTTCTTCGAGCTGCTACGCACCCCATTTACAATATAACTCTGTAACCCAAACAACTCAGTAAAGATGTTAGCGATAATGGAAGTCTCGCCATACTTAGTAAATCGAAAAACAACACCTTTAGTTTTATGGAGCACTGCTATTTTTTGCGGTTTTTTAAATCAGCAAAAAAGGCTTGTCGACTTCGGGCTTCATATGAGTCTTTTTCTCCAAGCATTACCTTGGCATCGTTAGAATTAAGGCGAAAAGAAAATGAAGCCAACTCGCCTGTGGCTGCGCAAATAGCATGGACCTTCGTAACATATTCTGCCACGGCAAGTAAATTAGGCATGGGACCAAAGGGTTTACCTTCATAATCCATATCCAGCCCAGCTACAATCACCCGCTTGCCGCTATTGGCCAGCGTATTGCACACTTCAATAATAGCATCATCAAAAAACTGAGCTTCATCAATGCCTACAACATCACAATCCCCAGCAAGCAAAATAATATCATTAGCAAAGTTGACAGGCGTAGAACGTATCTCGCGTTCGCTGTGTGACACAATTTTCTGATCGTGGTAACGGGTATCAATGGTCGGTTTAAAGATCTCAACTTTTTGCTTGGCAATCAGTGCCCGATTGAGCCTGCGAATTAGTTCTTCAGTCTTACCCGAAAACATGCAGCCACAGATTACTTCAATCCAACCGCTTTTACCGGGTCGGTTGCTTCTACCTAACTGAGGTTCAATAAACATACTGCAATTTAAAGGTTTAGTAATCCGGAAAACAGACGTGTGCGCATAGGTTAATCTGAATAAATCAGATGCGGTAACTTATACTCATCAGGAACCCGAACTAAACAATAACCAACCAACGTTACCTGGCAAGCCAACCGTTCATTCTCAGCCAGATCTCCTTTTTTTCGGTAATTCAATTCGGCCTCCGATAGTGCAGTTAGCTGGTCCGAACCTTCCAGCACAACCATCTTGCAGGTCGTGCAACGGCCCTTCCCTCCACAGGCATGCATCCAATCTATATGGCTTCCTTGTAGTAACTTCAAAACCGATGTTCTCTGTCCATTCCCCAAGACTTCTTTTTGAGCCAAATTTTCAATTACTATCTTTACCATAACAACCTTACTGCTGAAATGAGTTGGGTTGACAAGAATACAAAAATATTAGCTCATGGACGAGAAGATTAGTTTGAAGGCAGTAGACCAATATGCAATTCAGTATGCCAATCTATTGGCCGACTCATTCTTTTCGAAAAAAGAAAAAATCACTGGGTCAGAGATCCTTTCTCTATGCGAAATCAAGCAGGTAAATCTATTCGTTATTAACGAATTACTGGATGCGTGGAAACAAGAGAGTCAAAAACTTAAAAGTCCTTATTTCGATTATCAAGCCAAACCCGTTGTGGAAATTCTGAATCAATTTCAGAATACCTTAAGCAATCACATATTAATTGGAAAGCAGGACTTTCTCCCGCTATTAAAAAAAGGAGTTAGTCAAACTCTCTATTTGATTCTCGCCCCTTATGATTTCTATTCAGACACTCTTGAAGGTAAGGGTAGTGAGACCCTTGATATTAACGAGCTGAAGAATAAAGTTAAATACATTAAAATCAATCGGGCTCCCTTAGAAAAACTGGTCGATCATCTGGGCGAGAAGAAATCAGACATCATCTCCGGTAAGGAAGCTTTTGCCTTGCTGGATCATATTCTGGAAGAAGTAAATTTTACTCCGGAAGATTTTGAACCTTACCTTTCGATATTGAGCAAACTGGTGCCTATTAGCATTGAAAAATTCTACGATGCAAAGACACCGCAACCCGTCCCTATTGTTCAATCATCGCCCATAATAAAGACACAGCCTCAAATTAAATCTCCTCTTGTTGGTCAACCCATTGAAAGTAAACCAACACCCACCCTGGCCGATAATTTAGCGAAACAGAAAATCACCAGACTCAAGGAAAGCCTTACGATCAATCAGAAATTCATGTTCACTAAAATTTTGTTTCATGGAGATTTTGAGATTTTCTCGGAGGCGATTGATAAGTTAGATCGGTTTGACAACCTAACACAAGCCATGCGTTTTCTGGACGAAGGGTATCCCGACTGGGATAAGGAAAGCGAAGAATATGAAGAGTTCCTCGAAATCGTTCAGAATCGTTTCAGCTAATGGGCTGACTTATCTATCAATCAGATCCTTTGCAACACCTGACCGCGGTGGGCATCTAACTTCAAAAGAATAAACAATAGAATAGTAAAGCCCCAGAGGGACGAGCCTCCGTAACTGAAAAAAGGAAGCGGGATTCCGATTACCGGAAATAAGCCGATGGTCATTCCAATATTTACAGCAAAGTGAAAAAAGAAAATACTGGCTACACTATATCCGTAAGCCCGTGCAAACCTATTCTTTTGACGCTCCGCGATAAATACGACTCGTAATAAAAGAGCCATGAACAATGTAATCACGACAAGGCTGCCGAACCAGCCATGCTCCTCTCCAATGGTACAGAAAATAAAATCCGTGCTTTGCTCCGGCACAAAATCAAATTTGGTTTGAGTGCCTTTTAGAAATCCTTTACCCATAAACCCTCCACTACCAATGGCGATTTTAGATTGAGTAACGTTCCAGTTTATCCCCATCGGATCAAAATTCGGATTCACTAATGCCTCAAGTCTTTTCTTATGCCGGATTGGTAATACATTGTTTATTACATAGTCAAAACTTTGTATGGTTAATATAATGAGCAAAGCACCGGCACTCAATGGTAAAATTCTCTTTACGGTACGTTTGCCGAAGAATACAACTACTGTAAGGATTACCACAATTGCTCCATACAAATACCATTGATTTTCAACAATCAAGGTTAGTATGGCAATAATGGCCATGGAAACTCCAACTATTAAGAGAAACGGGGACATACCTTCCCTATAAAAAACTAACAGAAAAGATGCAAATACAATCGCAGTTCCAAAGTCCTTCTGCAAAAGAATCAAGCCCATGGGAACAACGATGATAGCAAGTAGTAAAGCCTGATTACGCAGGTTGTCCATCTTAAATCCGACAGATCCGATAACTTTTGCAACAACCAGTGCCGTTGCAAACTTGGCAAACTCAGAAGGCTGAAGGCCGAATGATCCTATTCCAAACCAAGACTTATTTCCACCAACTTCCTTACCAATAACTGGTATAAGCAAAAGTGCAAACAACACCAAGCCGTAAAACAGATAGGCAAAGGTTTCGTAGAAACGCATATCAATAATGATAATCGCGAGAATTATTACGAATGAAGCAATAATGAAAAGGAGCTGGCGACCAGAGTTGAGTGAAATGTCCCAGATGTTTTGGCTGGCGTTTGCATCAAAAACTACCGCATAAATATTTATCCAACCCATTGCTATAAGTAGGATGTATAGCAACACGGCTACCCAATCCAACTTACCCGATATGTCAAGTTCGTTTCTCATTCAAACTTACCATTGAGTACATATTGTTCGATGTTTGGCCGTTTGCTTGCGCCAAATAAATATTTTTCAATCATAAGACTTGCTATAGACGCAGCCGCACGAGCGCCCTGACCAGCATCTTCCACATAAACAGAGATGGCGATCTTAGGATTATCACGGGGCGCAAAAGCAATAAATACTGAGTGATCAAATAGCGGGGGTGCATTCTGAACGGTGCCGGTTTTTCCACAGACTATTACATCGGCCAACTTAGCCCTTCGACCTGTGCCCTCTTCTACTACCTTTTGCATTGCGTCAACCGCCACAATAAAGTAAGAAGAGTCAATTGTTGTGTAATGACGCTCCTGATATTGAGGTAATGGTTTTCCGTTCTCGCCAATCGCCTTCACAAGATGAGGCGTGTAATAATGGCCTTGATTAGCAATTATTGCCGCAAAGTTGGCCATCTGGATAGGCACTACAAGATTTTCGCCTTCACCAATGGCAAGTGAGTAAATGTTGGAAAATTTCCAGGCCTGACTCCGGTAGGCACGATCGTAGTAGGCAGGTGTTGGTACTAACCCTTCCTTTTCATTGGGCAAGTCAATGCCCAGTTTTTTTCCAAAGCCGAAACTCATAATGTGTTTATCCCATTCAGCAAGGCCAATGCGTGTATCCCCAAAAGGGTCATCCACCTTACCCTGGTTTAACATACGCCTTAATACATTATGGAAATATGGATTGCATGAGTTGGCAATGGCCCCGCGCAGATCTTCGTTGGTATGAGCACCATGACAATTAATAATCGAACGGTCGCACCGGATGCGAGTATCGGGTGTGATCACTTTCTCCTGTAATGCCGTCATCGCCTGAGCGATTTTAAAAATTGAGCCCGGCCTGTACTGAGCCATTAATGGTCTATTGAAGAGCGGCTTGAGTGTATCGTTACTGATCAATTTAAAATTAGAACTGTAACTCCTGCCTGTAAGGAGATTAGGATCATAGGAGGGACCAGAAACCAAGGAAAGAATTTCCCCTGAGGATGGTTCAATCGCAACGATACTTCCTGATTTTCCTTTCATTAAAAACTCCCCATACTGCTGCAGGTCAATGTCTATACCCGTAATAAGATTCTGGCCCGGAACAGAAAGGGTATCGTATTCGCCATTCTTAAACGAACCCTTCTCAATCCCTTTAACGTTGCGCAGTTTAAATCTCACTCCACGTTTGCCTCGTAACTGTTCTTCATAGAAAGCCTCGATGCCACTTTGCCCAACATAATCTCCTTGCTTATAAATTTTAGATGCATCCCTGGATAAACTCTCCTTGCTTATTTCACTTACATAGCCAAGCGCATTGGCAAGCGCTGGAGCCGCATACGATCGTGTAGTACGGGCTTGCACATAAAACCCCGGAAACTCATCCAGCTGATCTTGCACTTTGGCAAAATCAACATTTGATAATTGGTTCATGAAAAGCGTTGGCTTGAAAGGAGAGTATTCCTTTCGGGCCTTCATTTCTTTGAACTTTAATTGCAACTCTTCGCGCGATATTTCAAATACACTGCAGAACTTCGTTGAGTCAAACTTCTTGACATCCTTTATAACAACTTGCAAATCGTATTCCGGTGAATTGAATACGATTAGTTTTTTATTACGATCATAGATAAGGCCCCGAAAGGGATATTCCACCTGTCGTAAAATGGCATTGCCATCTGCCAATTCAGCATAACGACTATCCAATACCTGAATAAAGAAAAGTTTGATGAGAAAAATAATACCCACCAGAAGAAATACAACCTGCACTATTTCCTTTCTGCCTTCATTCATAAGCGTCTGCGCTGAGGAGATAAATACTGCAGTAAAATAATGGTAGTCATTGTGAACATCAGGCTGGCTACAATTTTCAGCATGGTGTACCAAAACAAGGCGAAGCCCGATGCTTCAACAAAAAACAATACAAAGTGATGAAGGAATACCAATGGCAGGGAATAAACCAAAAACCATTGCAGTCCATTGGCCATAACCGTAGCCGAAGAATTGGAATCATAGCCGCCCTGAGGGGTTATGGTGGCCAGCCAGGAATTTCTTAAATATGAAACCAACACCGTAGCCAGTGCATGCAAACCCATACTATCGTAAAATATGTCGATGGTAAATCCCAATACGAATCCAATCAACATTAAAACCAATGAATTAAGTTCGATCGGAAGCAGCAAAATAAACGCGATGTATAAAAAGCAAAAAGCAGAATTGAACAGCACGAGGTTTCTTAGCACAAGCACTTGCGCAAATACATAAACAAAAAATAAAATAAACTGTATGATGCCCGAACGACTCATTTTGGATCTCCTATGGTTATGCGTTCCAATGAATCCTTTTCACTTTTCAAACGGCTCTTCACTATTTCCACAAAAGCCAAGCGACCAAAGTCTTGCGACAACTCTATCCGAATATCCCAAAAAGGAGTTTCTTCTTTGAGATTGACCGCCCGGATAATGCCTACTAATACACCTTCCGGAAATACGGCATTATACCCCGAGGTAACAACTGAATCACCGACCATCGGTTCAGCATGCCGGGGTATGAACAGCAAGTTCGAATACCGCATATTCAATCCATCCCATCGCACGCTGCCAAATTGATTGGTTCTCTTGATAACACTGGAAACCTGTTCGTCTACATTCAGGAGCGAGATCAATACCGCATAGTGCTCAGATACCGACTTCACTTTTCCAACTGCACCTGCATCACTAATAGCAGCCATACCAGGAGTAATACCATCAGCAGCTCCTTTATTAACGGTGATAAAGTTTTTATACAGGTTGGTTGAATTACTCATCACCTTCGCACTTACATATTCAAACTGATTCAACCGAGCCGAATCAGTTATGCCTTGAATTTGCTGATTCTTCTTTTCGAGTTGAGTGCGCAGGGCGGCATTCTCGTACGATAGTTCTTCGTTGATTGTACGAAGGGAGAAATACTCTCTTACGCCTTGCGAGAAACCCAGAATATTGGCAGCTAACCGATTAGAGGAATTAAAGTACTTAGTGCTTTGGTATTGATTATTTTCAATAACCAGCCAGGCACATGATAACTCCAAAAGTAAGAAAGTGAAAAAAGCCCGGTACTCGTAAATAAAATTTAAGAGCCGCTCCATCCATTAAGTCATCAACACTTTTCTGTAATGTTCAAGATTCTTTAAGGTAGCTCCGGTTCCTCTCACCACAGCACGAAGTGGATCGTCTGCCACATGTATAGGTAACTTTGTCTTCAAAGAAAGTCGTTTATCTAAGCCACGTAACATAGCACCGCCTCCCGTCAAGTAAATTCCTTGCTCGTAAATATCAGCAGAGAGTTCGGGTGGTGAAAGCTCCAATGCTTTGAGTACAGCCTCTTCTAATTTTGAAATAGATTTATCCAACGCAAAGGCAACCTCTGAATAAGAAATCTTGATGGTCTTAGGTATACCCGTCATCAGGTCACGACCGCGAATTTCATAATCATCGGGACCGTCATCAAGTTCGGTTAAAGCAGAACCTACTTCGATTTTAACGCGTTCCGCGGAGCGCTCGCCAATCAATAGGTTATGTTGCCTACGCATATAATCGAGTATATCACGATTGAAGGTATCCCCGGCAATGCGAATTGATTGATCGCAAACAATTCCTGATAAAGCGATAACAGCGATATCGGTAGTACCGCCACCAATATCCACAATCATATTGCCCACAGGTTGTTCAATGTCAATGCCAATACCAATTGCAGCAGCAATCGGTTCGTGAATCATATACACTTCTTTTGCATTGGCATGTTCAGCTGAGTCGCGTACAGCACGCTTCTCCACTTCGGTGATTGCAGATGGGATACAAATGACCATGCGCAAAGAAGGTGGAAAAAGTTTTCGGCCTGTGTCGATCATTTTGATCATACCACGAATCATCATCTCCGCAGCATGGAAGTCGGCAATTACTCCTTCCTTGAGTGGTCGAATAGTCTTGATGTTATCATGAGTTTTTTCATGCATTTGCATGGCCTCGCGGCCGATAGCAAGCACTTTACCCGTGGCCCGATCTAACGCAATAATAGATGGTTCATCTACAACCACTTTATCCTTGTGAATTATCAATGTATTGGCGGTTCCCAGGTCTATAGCTATGTCCTGAGTAAAGAAATCAAAAAGTCCCATTCGTTCCCGTAAGGTTAAAAAGTTATAAAGCCCGAAATTACAGAAATATTCCGGGGAATTTTAAGTGTAAACTGTCGAAAAACTTACAGCGTATTAATGCTTAAAGTGTCTGATGCCGGTGAAGACCATCGCCATATTATTCCGGTCACAATAGTCGATCGAGTCCTGGTCTTTGATAGAGCCACCCGGTTGAATCACGGCTTCTATCCCGTACTGATGAGCAATCTCAACGCAATCAGGGAATGGGAAGAAAGCATCTGAGGCCATAACTGCACCTTTAAGGGTAAAGCCGAAAGTTCCTGCTTTCTCAATGGCTTGCTTTAAAGCATCTACACGACTGGTTTGACCTACACCGCTGGCGATTAACTGACCATTTATCGCCAAAATAATCGTATTCGACTTGGTGTGTTTGCAAATTTTGCTGGCAAAGAGTAGCGCCTCAACTTGTTCTGAGGAAGGAATGCGTTTGGTTACTGGTTTTAAGTCTTCTTTTGAATCTGTCTTTAGATCCAGGTCTTGTTCGATTACTCCGTTTAGCAGACTTTTGAATTGCTTCCGGCCACTAAGTGCTTCCTTCTGACGAAGGATTATCCGGTTCTTCTTCGATTTAAGAAGCTCAAGGGCAGCAGGCTCAAATCCAGGAGCAATCAGAATTTCAAAAAAGAGCTTGTTGATTTCCTCAGCTGCAGCCAAATCAATTTTTTGATTGGTTGCAAGCACTCCGCCAAAAGCAGAAATGGTATCAGCTTGAAACGCCTTCTGGTAAGCAGTCTTTACATCGGCTGCAGTAGCTACACCACAGGCATTGGTGTGCTTGATGATCACAAAAGCAGTTTGGCCTTCAAATTCCTTCACCAGGTTGATTGCCGCATCGACATCAACCAGATTATTGTAAGAAAGCTCCTTTCCATTAAGCTGGTCAAACAGGCTTTCCAAATCCCCATAAAACACACCTTGCTGATGTGGATTTTCGCCATAGCGTAACACTTTGCCCTGCTGAAAACTAGATTTGAAACTTGGCAACTGTTGCTCCTGGTTGAAATACCGGAAAATGGCTGAATCGTAATGCGAAGTAACATCAAACGCTTTAGCTGCAAATCTTATCCGGTCGGCCAGATCTGATGAGCCATTCTTTGTCTGAAGCAAAGTAAGCAATTCGTGATATTGGGTGCGCGCTGAAACTATTAACACATCATTAAAATTCTTCGCTGCACCACGAATCAGGGAAATGCCCCCAATGTCAATTTTTTCTACAATGTCTTCTTCACTCCCACCCTTCGCTACTGTCTCTTCAAAGGGATAAAGGTCTACAATCACCAGATCAATAGGCGCAATTTTAAACTCTTGAGCTTGTTTTACATCTCCTGATTCATCTCTTCTGAAAAGAATTCCTCCGAAAACAGCCGGATGAAGAGTTTTTACACGTCCCCCAAAAATGGAAGGATAGCCTGTCAGTTTTTCAACGGGAATAACAGAGTAACCCAGTTTCTCTATAAATTCCTGAGTGCCTCCTGTAGAGACAAACTCTACTCCTTGTTTGCCAAGTAGATGGATGATAGGTTCAAGATGATCTTTGTAATAAACGGATATAAGTGCGCGGGTAATTTTCTTCGATGACATGGTTGAGAGTTGAAGTGCAAAAATGCAGGATTAAAGTGGAAAGAACCAAAGATTTCACGCAAAGGCGCCAAGCTCGCTAAGGCGATTTTAGAGGTTGTGGACAATCCGTTGAATTCCAGATTTGATCAAGGACTCATTGAAATTAACTAGCAAACCCAATTTTAGCCTTGTCAACCTAAGATAAGTCAATACCTGCTTTTGGTGTACCGGAGTAATTGCTTCAACTGATTTAATCTCCACGATCACTTTATTTTCAACGATCAAATCGGTTCTAAATCCGATCTCCATTTTAATTGACTTGTAAATTACGGGTAGTTCCTTTTGGCGTTCAACAAAAAGCCCCTGTTGATTCAATTCAAAGCAAAGGCATTCTTCATAAACTGACTCAAATAGACCCGGTCCAAGCTCTTTATGGATTTGATAGCAAGAATTAACAATTATTTTGGAGAGTTCGTTTTCTGACATAGGCTTCATGTTTTATTTACTCGTTAGTTAATGGTCAAGCAAGGTGCAAAGCCCACAAAAAATAAATTAACCGATCAAAACTTAGCGATCTTTGCGTCTTAGCGTGAATTAAAAATATGAAACTCTTTCTCAACCTCGAACTTAGAAACTGGCAAGAGTCGGGTTACGAAAAACCACTGCTCACCTTCGCCTCTTCTCTTTCCAGTGATTTGATAGGTGCTGAGATGGATAATCAATCGGATGCATCGATAGCCGATTTGGTAATCCGACTTTGTGATCAGGTACAATTCATTTTTATTTTGATTCAGGCGCAACCGAATGAACCATTAGGGGCTGCTTTGAAATTATTAAATCATTTGCTACGCACCCCTGAAAAAATCCATTCTGTAGTGATTTCAGGAAATCATGAACACACGCAGAAGTTGATGACTACAATTGGTAAACGATTTAAAAAGGAAGGTGATCCTGAAAAGATTAAAACCTGGATCGAAGAATTTGCCTCAGCTTAAGCCCGGCAAGTAGTCACGCTCTTCGAAGGCTTCGGCTTCGATAGAAAAATCATCAGCATCCATAAAAGCTGGAAACTTATCGCGATACGCCTGCAACGAGTGAGCGTTTAATTCAAGTGTTTTAATGGCCTCCACACTCTCAACCGAGAAGAATGAATCTCCTTTAGGCCCTATAAAGGATGAGTACCCATTATATTCAATGCCGTTTCCGTCAAGGCCAACGCGGTTAACGCCTACTGCGTAACTTAAATTTTCTATCGCACGTGCCTTTAACAAAGTTTCCCATGCGGTAGATCTTACCATGGGCCAATTGGCAACATATACAAGTAAATCGTAAGCGGGCTTTTTAAGAGATGCATTCCAACGATTGCGGCTCCAAACCGGAAACCGCAGATCATAGCAAATCAAAGGGCAAATTCTCCACCCCTTCCAATGTCCAATTAATAGACTTTCTCCTGGTGTATAGACCTGATGTTCGTCTGCCATACGGAACAAGTGCCGTTTATCGTAGGTTTTATAGTTTCCACCTGGCTCCATCCATAGCAGCCTGTTGTAAAAGCGGTCATGGACGTTTGCAATAAAACTTCCCAAAATCAAGGCACCGGTTTGGTCAGCCATCTGCTTCATCCATTTGAACGTGCGCATATTCATATGCTCGGCCAGCCTGGGAGCCTGCATGGTAAAGCCTGTAGTAAACATTTCAGGCAGGACAATCACATCTGTAGATTCTCCAATCTGCCAAATTTTCTCCTCAAACATGGCCAAATTAGCCCCAATGTCTTCCCAATGGAGATCAGCTTGGATGATGGTGATTTTTAAATCCTGCATAAGGGTAGCAAACGGACTGCAAAGAAAGCAATACGGGCTCAAATTTTGAACCCTTTGCTTAATAAAAACCCGTTAAAGTTTTCGAAGTATAGTGCCAGCCTTTTCGAGGGTCTCCTCGCCTTTGGCAAAGCAAAAGCGCAGGAGTTTGTGGTCGGATTTATCCTGATAAAAGGCAGATACGGGAATAGGTGCCAGTTTTTTGTCCTTTGTCATCCATTCGGCCATTTCCATCTCTTTTAAATCAGAAACAGATTCATAAGAAAGAAGCTGAAAATAACTTCCATGGCTTGGGATCGGTTTCAACGATGAACCTTTAATCTGCTCCCGGAAGAAGTCGCGTTTTTGTTGATAGAACTTGCCGAGGCGAAGATAATTATCTGGATTGCCAAGATATTCTGCCAGCGCCAATTGAACAGGAGTATTTACGCTGAACGTAATGAATTGATGGGCTTTGCGGATTTCTTTGGTTAAAAACTCCGGAGCTACGGTATAGCCCACCTTCCAGCCCGTAGCATGAAAGGTTTTACCAAACGAAAACACAGCTACACTTTGAGCGGCCAGCTTGGAAAATTTTAAAACGCTTTGATGAGTCTGGTCATCAAAAATTATTCTCTCATACACCTCATCACTCAACACTATTAAATTGTGATCAAGAGCAATTTGCTCCAGCCTTTTAAGATCATCTTCACCCAAAATCGCACCCGTGGGATTATGCGGAGTATTGATCATGATCATTCTGGTGCGCGATGTGATTTTCAGGCGTACTTCCTCCCAGTTAATCGAAAAAAATGGTGGCGATAATTTTATGTGGATGGGTTTCCCTCCATTTAGCCTGACAGCGGGATCGTACGAGTCATAGGCGGGATCAAACATGATCACCTCGTCACCTTCCTTAACAAAAGCAGCAATGGCAGAAAAAATAGCCTCTGTACCTCCGGCTGTCACAGTTACTTCCGTTTCAAAGTCAGTAGGTCTGTGGTACGTTTTTGCAACAAGATCAGCAATTGCCTTTCGTAAAACGGGTGTACCCGGCATAGGTGCATACTGATTGTGCCCGGCCTTCATGTTTTTATAAACGAGTTCAATCAGTTCCTGGGATACAGGAAAATCGGGGAAGCCTTGGGAAAGATTAATGGCACCGTTCTCCAATGCCATGCGTGACATGACTGTGAAAATTGAAGTCCCAACTTCAGGAAGACGGGAGTTAATATTCAAGATTCAAAATTTAGAATTGAAAACTAAATTGATGACAAATTCCATTTTTGAATATGGAATCTGGAATTACTTTCTCAAAGGAGCTAAAATTCGATAATCCGTATCCACATCTCCCTTACTGATATTCGCCAGTTTACCTTTTAGCATCCGCTTCTTTAGGGGGGTCAAATAATCGATGAACAACTTCCCTTCAATATGATCGTATTCGTGCTGAATAATGC
>ERZ795061.2478-NODE-2478-length-16803-cov-6.709338_pt1 | contig 16803 bp, 17 predicted proteins | sample MGYA00375145_ERZ795061 | MGnify/ENA primary metagenome ERZ795061 (study PRJEB30190, sample SAMN05720144) | anaerobic digester metagenome | isolation source: active sludge of municipal wastewater-treating anaerobic digesters | place: USA | collected 2014-12-22 ... | reverse complement strand
ATGGTGGGAACGCGCGACTCATGCCAGCCGATGCCGGTATTGATAATCGTGGCGCCGGCCTTTTCAATGGCTTTTGCCTGGGCGAGGATTTCATCCCAGGCCGAGCCTTCATCGACCAATTCGAGCATCGACAGACGATAGATGATGATGAAGTCCTTTCCGACGGCTTCGCGCGTACGCCTGACGATTTCAACTGCAAAGCGCATGCGGTTTTCCGCACTGCCGCCCCACTGGTCTTCGCGTTTATTGGTACGCGGGCTCAAGAATTGATTGATCAGGTAACCTTCGGAACCCATGATCTCGACGCCGTCATAACCGGCTTCACGTGCCAATCTTGCACAGTTTACGAAAGCGTTGATTTGGCGCTCGACCCCCCAGTTGCCGAGGCTACGTGGCTTGAAAGGATTAATCGGTGCTTGAATGCCGGAAGCGGAAACAGAAAAGGGATGGTAGCCGTAGCGACCGGCATGCAAAATCTGCATGCAGATTTTGCCCTTCGCCTCATGCACGGCCTTGGTGACGATGCGATGTTTGTGAATTTCCCAGGACCAGCTCAGCTTTCCGCCGAAAGGTTTCAGCCAGCCGACAATATTGGGCGAAATTCCGCCGGTGACCATCAAGCCAACGCCGCCTTCTGCGCGTTCCCGGAAGTAGGTCGCCAATTTCGGAAAATCGCGGCTTTTATCCTCAAGCCCCGTATGCATGGATCCCATCAGGATTCGGTTGGGCAGAGTGCAATGGCCAAGGTCGAGCGGTGCAAACAAATGCGGGTATTTGTCGTTCATCGGGATTACGCAGAATTAAAGTCGCCACGATGCCTTGAAAGTCACATTAGCTCAAGTACAGATTCATGAAATCTGGCAAAATACGCTCCTTTGACCCAGCGCCGGAACCCAACCCATGAGCCATCACGATATTCGCTCCGCCAAACGCCCCGATCCCGATCAAAGCATGGTGGACATCGCCAATTACGTTACCGATTACCGCATCGATTCGCCTGAAGCCTTTACCACCGCGCGTTATATGTTGCTGGATTCCCTCGGTTGTTCGATGCTGGCGATGAAGCACCCAGAATGCACCAAGCATCTCGGCCCACTTGTGCCGGGCGCCACGCTGGCAGGTGGTGCACGCGTTCCCGGGACCTCGTTCGAGCTGGACCCCGTGCAGGCTGCTTACAATATCGGCGTACAAGTACGCTGGCTGGATTTCAACGACACCTGGCTGGCGGCCGAATGGGGTCACCCTTCGGACAACCTCGGCGCCATCCTTGCTGTTGCCGATTATCAAAGCCGCAAGGCCGAGCGCGAAGGCGGCAAACCGGTCCTGATTCGCGATGTGCTTTCAGCCGCGATCAAGGCGCATGAAATCCAGGGCGGTTATGCCCTGAAAAACAGCTTCAACCGCGTTGGCCTGGATCACGTGATCCTGGTGCGACTCGCCTCGACTGCCGTGACGACCCATATGCTGGGCGGCGGCAAGGAAGAAATCATCAACGCCGTCAGCCATAGCTGGATTGATGGCGGTGCGCTGCGGACCTATCGCCATGCACCTAACGCGGGCCCTCGCAAAAGCTGGGCTGCCGGTGATGCCTGCCGTCGTGCGGTTACGCACGCATTGAATGCAGTCAAAGGATGCGTGGGCTATCCGAGTGCAGTAACTGCCAAGACCTGGGGTTTTGCCGATGTCATGTTCAAAGGCAACCAGTTCCAGTTCGAACGCCCATTTGGCGCCTACGTGATGGAAAACGTCTTGTTCAAGATCAGTTTCCCGGCCGAATTCCATGCGCAAACCGCGGTGGAGTGTGCCATGCAGCTCCATTCGCAGGTGGCTGGTAAGCTGGACCAGATTGAACGCATCGAGATGGAGACTCAGGAAGCGGGCGTCAGGATCATCGACAAAACCGGCCCTTTGGCAAATTATGCCGATCGTGACCATTGCCTGCAGTACATGGTTGCCGTGCCTTTGATCTTTGGCCGACTGACTGCGGACGACTATACCGATGCCGTCGCTGCCGATCCGCGCATTGATGCGCTTCGCGAGAAAATGGTGGTCAAGGAAAACAAGCAGTTCACCGAAGATTACTTCGATATCGAAAAGCGCTATATCGGCAATTCGGTGCAGGTTTTCTTCAAGGACGGTACCAGCACCGAAAAGGTCTCGATCGACTACCCGATCGGGCATCGGGAACGCCGTGGAGAGGGCATCCCCGTGTTGCTGAAAAAGTTCGAAGACGCAATCGGCGGGCACCTTTCGGCACATCAGGTAAAACAGATTCTGGCCTTGACCCAGGACACTTCGAAGTTCGAAAGTACCCCGGTTCACCGCTTCCTCGATTTATTTGTGGTTTAAGTGTTAATGCTTGGCTTTTGTTGTTAAATTTGTTATGTTCACGTTAACGTGCCGGATACAGGAACGTTGATTTCCTATTTGTTAGCGGGCTCTGAACTGTTCTGCAAGCAAACTTAATTTTTGTCTTAACTAGTGAATTTGGAGCATTTTATGAAGAAGAAAATCCTGTTTTGCGCCATGCTTGGTGCCATGTCAATGGCTCATTCGGCAATGGCTCAAGACTTTGATGACCGTTGGTACATTTCGGCTACTGCTGGCGTAGTGAACACGGACGACACCCGTAACACCAGCAATGGCGGCATTTACGGCATTGGCGTCGGCAAAATGGTTTCCCCTAACGTTTCGGTCGACGTTGACCTTGATCGCACCAACACCGATATCGATCCGCTGCCAAACGCAAGCTGGGATCTCACCGGTTTGTCGGTTACCGGTCGTTACCACTTCATCAAGGAAGGCCGTAACTGGTGGCCCTACCTCGCTGGCGGTATCGGCGCACAAAAGAGCACCTACAACGGTTTTGACGGCGGTTCCAACTTGCTGGTCAAGCTGGGCGCAGGTCTGCAAGCAGACGTGAATGAGCGCGTAGACGTTCGCATCGAAGCCGGTATGCGTTTTGACTTCAATGACGACTTCAACGACGGCCATTACAACGACCTGTACGCAAGTGCTTCCTTGTTGTTCGCTCTCGGCAACCTGCCAGCTCCAGTGGTCGACACACCAGTCGCTCCGCCAGCTGAAGATTGCTCCACGAAAGACGACGACGGCGACGGCGTGAACAACTGCAACGATCGTTGCCCTAATTCACAAGCTGGCCAAGCCATCGGTCCTGACGGCTGCCCAGTGCCTTTGACGATTGATCTGAAAGGCGTGAACTTCGATTTCGACAAAGACACCCTGCGTCCTGACGCTGTCGTGATCCTCGACGAAGCTGCCGACATCCTGAACAAGTACCCACAGCTGAAAGTTGAAGTTGCTGGTCATACTGACTCGGTCGGTACCGAAGAGTACAACCAAGGTCTGTCACAACGTCGTGCACAAGTCGTGTACAACTACCTGACCGGCAAAGGCGTTGATGCTGCTCGCTTAGTGGGTCCGAATGGTTTCGGCGAAGCCAAGCCAATCGACGTCAACACCACGAAAGAAGGTCGCGCACGTAACCGTCGCACCGAGCTGAACGTTCAAAACTAATCTGAACTGTTCTTAAGCTGAACGAAGCCCGGCCTTGGCCGGGCTTCTTTTTTGTTGCGAATTAATTCCTGGCCGCCTATGCTCGCGGGAATGAATATTTAGGGTGTGCAAGATGCTCTCGAAACATAAACTTCTGCTGCTGTCCGTTTCGCTTTCGGTTCTTGGCGTCTCCAGCAATGTGATGGCGGCAGGCAAATGTGCCGTTGTCCGTACTGAATCGACTTTTGAATTAACCAATGCACCCGCTGAAGAAATGTTGAATTCGAGAAACAGTACTGCCATCAATTGCGTCATCATCAGCGATTTCATCGCCCGTTCAAAGGCAAAGGCTGGTTCGTCGAGCGGCGTCTTTACGTCGATGCCGGCGCCATCGACCACATCGAGTGGTGCCTATGTACCGAAAACAAAAGACGACAACACTCCGTGGCGCTTCGACATGAATCAGAATGGCAAGCGCATGACGTCGGTGGAGTTCGATGCATGGATGAAGGCGAAAGGCATCCGTGTTGCGACCGGCAAGCCGGGGGCAGATGCAGCAGCTACACCGGTCGACTGCACGCCGACAAAAGACAAAGCCTGCTGATCAGCAAAAAGCCTGCAATGCAGGCTTTTTTATTTCAATCTATTGGTTGGTACTAAGGCAACGACGCTTTCCGGCTAGCGTTTGCAAAATAAATAGTGTGCTACCAGCCACTCGTTGCCATCTTCCAGGCCGAACAGTTCGGCACATGATAGCCAGAACATCCGCCAACGATTGAACCAGCGCTTGGCATCTTTCTCGCCATAGGTGCTCTTCATTATCTGCATGATCTCCTCGCGATTGGCATCCTGGTTTGCGAGCCAATGGTTCGATGTCTTTTCATAATGCTCGCCGGAAACCAGCCAGCGTTGTTGAATAGACATGTCCTGCTGGAAATGCAGCAGTGTATCGGCCGAGGGCATGATGCCACCGGTAAAGAAATACTTGCCCATCCAGTTGTCATCGCCGTCGGTTTCGAAGGGATACATGACATAGCGATGGCAGAAGATGTGCACGAACAATTTTGCTTCGGGCTTCATCCAATTCGATATGCGGTTCAGCAAGGTCTGATAGTTGCGCATATGCTCGAACATTTCGACCGACACCACGCGATCGAACTGGTTGGCATCCAGTTCCAGCGTATTCACATCGCAGGTGATCACCTTGACGTGTTGCCATCCACGCTCGCGACAGACCGCTTCGATATGCATTCTTTGCGTGGCTGAATTCGATACGGCGGTGATGTTTGCGTTCGGGTATTTCTCGGCCATCCAGAGGGTGAGCGAACCCCAGCCACAACCCAGCTCCAGAATATGCTGGCCATCCTTCAATTCAGCGCGTTCGGAATAAATACCGAGCATGGCGACTTCGGCTTCATCGAGAGTTTCATCGCCTGTCTTGTAAAAACAGGACGAATACTTCAGGCGCTTGCCGAGACAAAGCTGGAAAAAGCGCGTAGGTAGCTCGTAATGCTGCTCGTTGGCGGCAGCGGTTTCTATCGCGATCGGGCTTTGCCTGAGTTCTTCGAGCATTCTGCGAAAGCGCAGGTCGGCCTTTTCGATATCGTTGATATTTTCTTCGACAAGACGTTGCCGGCATAACTGCCGGATTCCATAACGCGTCAAGACATCGGGAACGAGACCGTTTTCGCAAAGATCGATTAAAGACATTTAAATACCCGGATAAAGTGGTGGTGTGCAGCTATTGTTTTGTATTTTTTGGCGGCCATGGAATAAAGGGACTCACCTCGTCTTGATAATTTTTATAGTTTTCGCCGCGGCTACGCAATGCCTGCGCTTCAGTCCAGGGGATTCCGCTCACGCGGTACAGAAATGCCAGCATTACAATCGGCCCGACAAGGCTGTACCAGAAATACGGGCTGTTAACCGCAAGAAAAACATAGGCGAACCAATGCAGCCATTCGAAGAAATAGTTCGGGTGACGCGAGTAAGCCCACAATCCAGAGCGGCAGGTTTTGCCTCTGTTGCCGGGATCGGCACGGAATTTTGCCAGCTGCTCGTCAGCCAGATATTCGCCGAACACACTGATCAGCCAGGTGGCGATGGCGGCAATAGTCCAGAGATTGATTTCGCTGGAATGGCGTGAAGCCGCCGCATAAAAAGGGATCGAGAACAGGACCACAATGAGTGCCTGCATCTGGAAGAAGACGAAGAATTTTGCGGGACTGCCGTTCCATGTGGCACGCAGCGCCTGATAGCGACCGTCTTCCGCTTCGTGCAGCACGCGCTTGAGTAAATGAATGCAGAGGCGTGCACCCCAAATGCCGCCGAACAAGGCAACCAATACCCTGGGTATGTCGGAGCCGCTGCCCTGATAGCTCACCAGGATCGCCGCCGCCGCCATCAAGCCGGCCCAGACGACATCAACATAGCCAACATTCTTGACGCGCATTGAAAAGTACCAGGCAAGCGTCATTACCACGGCAGCCATCAGCCATACATTCAGCAGAACCATCAACATCAGGCTGTCGCTCCATCGAACTTGCCGAATTGCGACATGCGTTTATCGATATAGAAAATGGCAGGTATTACGAGACCCCAACAAATGCCCAGGCCCAGCATCACTAAAGCGGTTTTGGTTCCATACGATATAACATCAAAGACGCGGTCGGCGCACCAATAGGCAAGGGGGCCACCGATGAATCCGAACACGGCGGCGACGGCATAATTTTTTCTGAGAAAGGCCATCGAATGATTCAAGGTAAACGAAAAAGATAACCACAGGGCAATGATCCAGAGCGGCGCAAATCCGATCACCGACCATGGCATTGCGTATTGAATCCAGCCGCTGGCAGCGAACATCGAATCAATGGCAACGCCGAGGATCAAGCCAATGACAACAATACGACTATCCTGTCTGGCCTTGCCGCCAAAGCAGAACATCAGGCTTGAAAATATCAGGCTGCTAATGAACCCAAGCCAGAAATTCCCCTTGCTTGCGCTGAAAAGGGTAGCGAACCAGACGAGCTGGTAGCCCAATGCATTCGCGATGTTTAGCCACGGAAATTTCATTGTGATCGGGACACGGACGGCAGGAATTCCGCGCGCTTGTTTAAAGAGCGCCCGAACAGAAGATGCACGTCGCTGATGGCGCGCTCGATGAATGCGCCCTCGCAGTAGGCCAGGTAAAACTCCCACATCTTGATGAAGCGCTCGTCGTAACCCTGCGAGCGGACTTGATCAAGCTGGCCCATGAAGCGCCGGCGCCATTCATGCAATGTGCGCGCATAACTCGGGCCGATGTCTTCCAGGTTCAGTAAACGTAGCGGACCCGACTGTGCGGCGGCATTCACCATCACGCTAACGCAGGGAATAAAGCTGCCCGGAAAAATATAACGCTTGATGAAATCCACCGAGTGCAGTGCCTGTTCGTAGCGATGATCTTCGATCGTGATCGCCTGGATTAACGCCAATCCATCGGGCTTGAGCAGCGAAGCGCATTTCGCCATGTAGGTATCGAGATATTGGTGACCGATGGCTTCGATCATTTCGATCGATACCAGTTTGTCGTAGCTACCTTCCAGGTCGCGATAATCTTTCAGCAACAGCGTGACGCGATCACCCAGGCCTGCCTCGGCAATGCGTTTGCTTGCCAGAGCGTGCTGTTCTTTTGAAATCGTCGTGGTCGTCACTTGGCAGCCGTAATGCTTGGCAGCGTAAAGTGCCATGCCGCCCCAGCCGGTGCCGATTTCGATCAAATGATCGCTCGGTTTCAGATCCAGCTTTTGGCAGATGCGCTCCAGTTTCTGATCGGAGGCCATTTCCAGCGTGTCGTCTTCATGCGCGAAAATCGCCGACGAATACATCATGTTGTCGCAGAGGAAGAGCTTGAACAAATCATTGCCAAGATCATAATGCGCGGCAATATTCTTGCGGCTGCCGGCCCGGGTGTTTCTGGTCAATGCATGTGCGGCCTTCATCAGCCAGCCGCCGATTTTTGCGGTGCCGGATTCCATGCCATCGAGTAATTCGCGATTGATGACCAGCAGACGGATAAGCCCGACCAGATCATCGCAATGCCAAAGGTTTTCCATATACGACTCGCCGGCGCCGACCGATCCGTTCAATGCAACCTGCCGATAAAACTCGGGGCTGCGAATATTCAGGCGCACATGGATGCCCGATGCCGATTCGTCGCTGCCAAGCATCACGCTTCCGAGACGATCAACCAGATGGATACGACCACCACGAATTTCCGAAAGCTTCCCGAGAATTTTCTGGCGCAGGAAACGAGTGACGGTACCAAAAGACTCGGTATCGTTTATCTCGCTCGTCAGTGATTCGACAGGACTACTCATGCATCGCTCCAGGCTTTTTACGGTAATGTTTTCGGGTTCGGATAAAACGGAATGCGTTTTACCCATAACTTCAGGGCCTGCCAATAGATACCCAGCGCGGTCTTGAAGGTGACAAAGGGATATCGCAAAAGACATGAAGCCAGCGTGTTTGCGTTCAACGGCCTGCGTTCCAGTACCAAAGTGGCGTCAAAATCACGTGTGGTTCCCTGCATCACATCCATGTGGATGCGCAGGCTGTCGCCGGGTACTTCGAAGGCCCAGTGATAATTTCTGTCCATCGGCAAAAAGGGTGATACATGAAAGGACTTCATGAAATCCCAGTGCCAGGTTTTCGCCTTGCTGGTCGCGATATTGATCGGCAGGAAATACGCATGGCGTTCGCCCCAGGGAGTGTTGGTGATTTCGGCCAGAATCCAGTCCAGGGTTTTTCCATCATCCCTGAAACCGTAATAAAAACTGACCGGGTTCATCGTGAAGCCGAAATAGCGACCGTGAGTTAGCAGGCGAATGGGTCCGGTCGGGCGGATGCCGGTCTCCTGCTGCACACGATCACGCACTGCTTGTTCAATGGAAATACTCGCGTCGCCGTAATAATCGCGGCGCAAGACGCAGGCAAGATTCCATTTATTGAAGGACCAGAGCCAGCGTTTCCTGAATACCCGATCGAGTTCGGCCAGGTCGAGATAAAGCTGGTAAATACGGTATTCGAAATCATGCGCTTTTACCGCATAACGCCGATGCCGGATTCGACCTTCGTAAATGGCGCTGGCAAACTGCTCAGTCACCAGTCGGCGCCCAGTGCCCGCGCCACTTCAACGCCGCTGCGCAAACCGTCTTCATGGAAACCGAAGCCCCAGTAGGCGCCGGCAAACCAGGTATTGTTCTTGCCATTGATTTCATGTCGACGGGTCTTCGCCTGAACACTGGCATGAGTGTACATCGGATGCTGGTAGCGCATTTTTGCGAGGATCTTGTCGGGCGCAATATCAGCAGTACGGTTCAGGCTTACGATGAACGGCTCTGGCGATGCCACCGATTGCAGGATATTCATGCAGTAACTGACAGTACACGCTTCGGTTTTCGACGCGGGCATGTATGCGTTCCAGGCCGCCCATGCCTTTTTATTTTTCGGCAGGATGGAAGCATCGGTATGGAGTACGGTTTCATTTTCCTGATAAGGAAGGTCACCGAGTATTTCCTGCTCCAGCGGATTGGCATCGGACAGTAAAGCGAGTGCCTGATCGCTGTGGCAGGCGAACACGACCTGATCAAAATGTTCTTCACCGTCGGCGGTTTTAATACGTGCACCGAGAGGATCGCGCGCAACACCTTGCAGCTTTGAATTCAATCGAACATCCACATTCCAGACTTTTTCCAGTGCGCGAATATACGTGCTTGAACCACCCTCTACGACCCGCCATTGCGGGCGTTCATTGACCTGCAACATGCGGTGATTGTGCATGAACTGCACCAGATACTTTGCCGGAAACTCGGCGATGGTGTCGGATGGCGATGACCATAGTGCGCATGCCATCGGCACGATATGGTCGTCAATGAACAATTGCGAATAATTGTTTGTCTTCAGATATTCGCCGAGGGTGGGGCCATCATCCGGCAGAGCGAGCAACGCCGGACATTCGCGGTAAAAACGAAGGATATCGGTCGTCATACGAATGAATTTTGGCGATACCAGATTGCGGCGCTGGCAAAACATGGCATTGAGATTCGTTGCATTGTATTCGAGACCCGTCGCCGCATTTTGTACCGAGAAACCCATTTCGGTCTTCTGCGTTGCGACATTCAATTCGCCGAATAATTTGCTCAGCAAGGGATAGTTGTCGGGATTAAATACGATGAACCCGGTATCAATCCGGTAATCCTGGTTGCCCTGGCGAACCGCATGGGTATGGGTGTGTCCGCCGAGCCGGCTTTCCTTTTCAAATAACACGACCTGATGCTGTCGCGATAACAAATACGCACATCCCATGCCGGCGATGCCGCTGCCAATCACTGCAATTTTCATGAGGCTTCGATGGAGTTGCGTTTGAGTTGCGGCGGCACGACTTTCAGGTCCCAGACCAGGCCGAACAGCGACAGGGTTTTCAATGCGAGGTAGGTCATGTCGAGCTCCCACCATTTGAAGCCCTGGCTGGCAGAGCCGGGAAAATGATGATGATTGTTATGCCAGCCTTCGCCAAAGGTGATCAAGGCAAGGAAGGCATTATTTCGGCTATCGTCATTGGTCTTGTAGCGGCGTGTTCCCCAGCGGTGTGCGAGGGAATTGATCGTGACCGTGGCATGGAAGAGCACGATGGTCGAAATGAAAAATCCCCAGATCAAGAGCTGCAAACCATTCGTATGAAGCTGCGGCGCCATTGCTTCCAGAATGTTGCCAAGAACGTAAAGCCCGATGGCAAGCAAGATCGGCACCACGATATCGAAGCGGTCGAGATAGCGCAGCTCCGGAAATTTTGCCAGATCGGGGATGTTGGCCAGATTGGTGGCGAAACCGCGCTTGGTCAGAAACCAGCCCATATGGCTGCGGAAAAAACCATGGCGAGGCGAATGCATATCCTGTTCCGTGTCGGCATGGCGATGATGGTGACGGTGATGTGCCGCCCACCATAGCGGGCCGCGTTGTACGCTGGCGGCGCCAACCAACGCGAACAGGAATTGCATTGGTCTGGATGTGCGAAATGCCTTGTGAGAAAAATAGCGGTGATAAAAACCGGTAATGGCGAACATCCGGATCGCATACAGACTTAGGGCGATCCAGAGTGCAAACCACGAGAACCCGACCCAGATCACGGCCAGACAAGCCAGGTGCATCGCGATGAATGGAATCACCCGCAGCCAATCGATGGCATCCGGGTCGGCTTCACCGGTTTCAACATTCGCCGAGGTATCGAACCAGCGAACAAAGGCGACGAGGCCGCGGCGAAAAAAAGAGGGTTTGGCAGGCTCGATTGAAGTAGACGTCATATTCGGATTTTGCAGCAGGTATAGTGATTGATGGGTGAACCGGCATTCATGGCTTCACTTGTATTTCACAGCTCACCGAATTGGCGATAAAACAATGGGCATGTGCTTTTTGATGCAAGATCTCCAATTCCTCTGCATCAGGTTGTTTCTCTCCGGAAAAAATAATCCTGGGCGACAGTACAACCCGGGTGATCGCGATTTTTCCCGTCGCATTTTTTTCCAGATAGGCCGTCGCATTGTCCTGATAACTTACGATGGCATGGTTCCGTTTGGATGCAACCGCCAGAAACGTGAGCATATGGCAGCTGCTGAGCGAGGCCAGAAACATTTCTTCGGGATCGATTGCAGCTGCATCGCCGAGATAATCGGGGGCTGCAGAAGCGGATATCACAATGCCATTGTCGAAAGTCAAACGATGATTGCGAGTGTAGTTCGCCGGAGAGAAATCTTCCCCGCTGCTGTTCCATTCCAGATGAACGGTATGTTGCGACATAGCTGGTTCCCCAAAACCCAAGCGTAGCGAAATTGCCGACCATACGTCATCCTATTGCCATGAAAGAAAATCCCGGCAAACGTTTCGGTGTTGCGAGAATCCTGTCCAAGCAGGGCCTGGCTTCGCGCACGCAAGCGGCCGCATGGGTGCGCGAGGGGCGTGTATCAGTCAATGGCCGTATCGTGCATGATCCGGAGTTTCCGGTATTGCAGGAACGCGACAAGGTCTCAGTGGCGGGCCTGGCTGAAAAAAATGCGGAACCCGTTTACCTGATGCTAAACAAACCACGTGGCCTGGTAACGACGGCCAGTGACGAAAAAGGTCGTGACACGGTGTATCGCTGCCTTGATGGTGCCGGACTGCCTTGGCTGGCACCGGTCGGTCGTCTTGATAAAGCCAGCGAAGGCTTGCTGCTCTTCAGCAACGACACAGAATGGGCCGCCCGCATTACATCTCCGGACTCTGCACTCGATAAAACCTACCACGTGCAAATCAATCGCGTGCCGAATTCTGTCGAGCTGGATGTCATGCGACGAGGCATCGATATCGAGGGTGAATGGCATGCCATGAAACAGGTATCGGTGTTGCGCTCGGGCGAAAAAAACGCCTGGCTTGAAATCATTCTGGATGAAGGCAAGAACCGGCAGATTCGCAAGATCCTCGCCGAATTGAATATCGATGTATTGAGATTGATCCGGATTCAAATCGGCGGCTTGAAACTCGGCGAGCTGGCAAAGGGGCAATGGAGATCGCTGGACACGAAAGAACTCGAGGCCGTCGGAATGCCGTCAAGCCGGTAAGTTCACATCCCGCCAGCGAGCGATGCGTTTTGCGAACAAGGTGCTGATCACTTCGATGGCGCGGGCATCACCGGGGCCACGCGCATCATGGCTTTTTCCTTTGTCATGATTGCAACGCGTACAGGCAAGCGCCAGATTGCGCGCGTCATCGGCATTGTCGCCCACGAGCGAGCACAAATTTTTTGCTGCTCGCTCGCCAAACCAGGCCTGTGGTACCACATGTTCCAGCGTGCAATGGCCCATGGCCTCGCCATCGTCACGCACCTGCAGGCGAGCACGACAATGCAGGCATCGTGTATTCCAGACTTTGTCGGTGAGCACGGCTTCCGCATCGGTCTGGACGGCAAGCAGGAATTTTCTACGAAGGCCAATACGCATTTTTTGCCGATTCAAGGCTTCCGCGTACGGAGATTGATCAGATGGCCGCGATCTATCGAAACCAGTTCGATATCGATGCCCAGTATGCTTTTCTTGCCAGCCCTGTCAGTCAGCGTGAATGTCTGTTTTTCCTTGCCCGATTCCAGCGTCAATTCAATGGTCGCTTCACCCGCCCAGATGCATTGGGTTCCGACCGGGCAGCGGCTATCGCTTATGACGCGGACATACTGCAGCGTGGTCGATGCATCCATCCTTGTGGATTGTCCCGGTTTCAGGATGGCCAAATGTTCGGAGGCTATCGGAGCTGCGGCGGGTTTTTCAGCAACAGGTTCGGGCTTGGCTGACTCTGATACCGGCGGTGTCGTGGCTTCGGGCATCACTGCTTCAGGTTTGTTTTCGGCTGGAATCGCTGCGGTAGATTCCGGCTTGGCAGGTTCCGTTGCTGCCACCTTGTCGTGACTGCAGGCGACGAGTCCGAAAGCCAGACAGAAGATGCCGGAGCGCAAGAAATTCACGCTGCCGATTTTGCCTCTTTCGCCCCTCATGAAATGACTCCGAGGTTTCTGCCCACCTTGATGAAGGCTGCTACCGTGCGTTCCAGTTGTTCTCGCGTGTGGGCGGCACTCATCTGGGTGCGGATGCGCGCCTGTCCTTTGGCAACGACAGGGAAAAAGAAACCGATCACGTACACGCCTTCTTCCAGTAATTGCGCGGCAAATTTTTGCGCGAGAGGTGCGTCGTACAACATGACCGGAACGATCGGGTGAACGCCTGGTTTCAAATCGAAACCGGCGGCCGTCATTTGTTCGCGGAAATAGCGGGTGTTTTCCTGCAGGCGGGTACGCAATTCACCGACGCTGGCCAGCATCTCGAATGCCTTGATACCTGCCGCCACGACATGGGGCGGCAGCGAGTTGGAAAACAGATAAGGGCGCGAACGTTGCCGCAATAATTCGATCACTTCTTTTTTTGCCGTGGTGAAACCACCGAGAGCGCCGCCCATCGCTTTTCCGAGCGTGCCGGTGATGATATCGATCTGATCAAGCACGCCTTTTACTTCGGCCGAGCCCTTGCCGTGTTCACCCAGAAAACCGGTGGCATGGCATTCATCGATATGTACCAGGGCATTGTATTTTTTTGCCAGTGCGCAGATTTCATCGAGTGGCGCGATGAAGCCATCCATCGAAAACACGCCGTCGGTGGTAATCATCTTGATACGGCAACCGGCGGCATCGGCGGCTTGCAGTTGCGCTTCCAGATCCTTCATGTCGCAGTTGGCGTAGCGAAAACGCTGCGCCTTGCACAAACGCACGCCGTCGATGATCGAGGCATGGTTGAGCGAGTCGGAAATAATCGCGTCCTGTTCCGTCAGTAAGGGTTCAAACAAGCCACCGTTGGCATCGAAACAGGCGGCATACAAGATCGTGTCTTCGGTTCCGAAAAAATCGGCGATCTGCTTTTCGAGTTGCTTGTGCAAATCCTGCGTGCCGCAGATGAATCGAACCGAGGCCATGCCGAAACCGTGGCTGTCGAGCGCTTCCTTCGCTGCCTGGATGATGTCCGGATGATCGGCCAGGCCAAGATAATTGTTCGCACAGAAATTCAGTACCTTGCGTCCATCCGCCAGCTGGATTTCGGAGGATTGCGGACTGGTGATGATCCGTTCGGATTTGAACAGGCCCTGCTCACGGATTTGTTTGAGTTCTTCGGAATAATGCGCAATGGCGGACTGGGTCATGGGTTCGATGGGCTTCAAGGATGGAAGGCGGACATTATCGGTCCTTATTTGTCCGGGCAAATCACATTTTTACGACTTTTTACCGGGTTTTTAGAGTAAATATACGCAGACGTATCTATATACATGACAAACAGCGGTTAATATATTGTTAGCCGTGTTTTTGAGCACCTGGAATCGCGGCCTTGCCAATACACGGGTATCACCCGAGACCAAGTCATAAATCCAAAAAAACAGGAGATCACCATGACGAACAAGCTTTCCCTTGCTCTAGCCGCTGCATTGTTTGCATTACCCACTTTCGCCTTTGCCCAGGATGCCGAAGAAGCCGCTCCTGCTGCCGAAGAAGCGCCTGCCGAAGAAAAAGCGGCGGATGAAAGTGAATCCAATCTGAGCTTCAATGCCGCATTGGTGAGTGATTATGTGTTCCGTGGTATTTCGCAGAATAATTTCGAGCCAGCGCTGCAGGCCGGTGCCGATTACAGCTTTGGCGATTCCGGTTTTTATGTCGGTGCCTGGGGTTCGAATATCGACTTCGGACCGGCCGATGGTTCCGATGTCGAGGTGGATTTCTATCTGGGTTACAACGTCGATCTCAACGATGACTGGAATCTCGACCTGAATGTCACGCGTTACAATTATTTCGGTGGCAATCCCGGTGTTGACGGTGATTATTCCGAACTCATTGGCGTGGTGACATACGGCGAGCAATACAGCCTGACGGTGGGCTACACCAATAATTACGTCAATGCCGATGTCAACCAGCTTTATGTCGGACTTGGCGGTACCTGGGAAGTCGGCAATGCAGTCAACCTGACTGCAGGCGTCGGTCACAGCGATTTCGAAGGCGGTTTCAATTACACGGATTGGACGCTCGGCGTGAATCGCGATTTTGGTCCGGTCAATATTGGCCTGAACTATTACGATACCGACATCAGTGGCAAGACGTCGGATCAACTCGTTCTGGCTTTCTCAATCGGCGGTTGATCAACCCGGTTTCATGAGACAAAAAAACGGGGCCTCGGCCCCGTTTTTCATTGCCTGCAAAAGAGGATCAATTCCAGCTGCAGACCACTTTTCCGCATTGGCCGGATTCCATCAATTCAAAACCCTTCTGGAAATCATCGATATGGATTTGATGGGTCAGCACTTTCTGTAACGGAAAGCCGGTCAGTACCATTTGCGTCATCTTGTACCAGGTTTCATACATCTTTCGGCCGTAGATGCCATGCATGGTCAGGCCCTTGAAGATCACCTTGTCCCAATCAATGCCGGCGCCTTTGGGAAGAATGCCGAGCAAGGCCACCTTACCGCCGTGATACATGCAATCGAGCATGTCGTTGAAAGCTTGCGGGTTGCCGCTCATTTCCAGCGCCACGTCGAAACCTTCCATATGCAAATCTTTCATCACGTCTTTCAATGATTGTTTCGAGACATTGACGACGCGGGTTGCACCCATGTCTGCAGCAAGCTTCAGCCGGTAATCATTCACATCGGTCACCACCACATTGCGCGCGCCTATGTGTTTGCAAATGCCGGCAGCGATAATGCCGATCGGGCCAGCGCCGGTAATCAATACATCTTCGCCGATCACGTCAAATTCGAGTGCGCAGTGCGCGGCATTGCCGTAGGGGTCGAAGAAAGAAGCGAGTTCGGATGAAATGCCGTCCGGAATCGGCCACAGGTTGGAAGCAGGCATCGCGATATATTCGGCAAACGCACCGGTGCGATTCACGCCGATGCCAATCGTGTTTGGGCAAAGATGCTGGCGGCCGGCGCGGCAATTGCGGCAATGGCCGCAAACGATATGGCCTTCGGCGGAAACACGGTCACCGATTTTGTAACCGGTAACGCCCGTGCCCAGTTCCACGACACGGCCCACGAATTCATGGCCTATCACCAGGCCCGGTTTGATCGTGCGTTGCGACCATTCATCCCATTTGTAGATATGCAAATCGGTGCCGCAAATCGCGGTTTTTTCGAGTTTGATCAGGACTTCGTTTGGACCCGGGGTTGGAACGGGAACCTGTTCCATCCAGATACCTTTTTCGGCATGGCGTTTAACCAGCGCTTTCATCATTGCAGTCATAGTGGGCACCTTGTGAGCGTGCCGCATTATACCCTTGGCTTGGTGAAAGTCCGGCTAAAATTCCATTCGCCAGCCCACTGCCAGACTGCGTTCCTGCAGGAAACTATGGGCAAAACGCTGACGGTATTCGAAAAATGCCTGATGCCCTTTTTTCATTACCAGGCTGACACCTACGCCGACTTCCCCCCAGGAAGTGTCCGGGTCGGAGGTGTCGAAAGCGATGCCGGTATTGGTTGCGTCCTGGGTGAATTGCACCGTCAACTGGCGGCTCGGATTGTCGTATTCTTTTCTGAAACCCAGTCGTGCATTGGGAACGACAACACCCCAGTCCACCGAATAGGTCTTCGCGATGGAGAAGTTCAGCGAACCAGTACGCGACTTGATATTTCTTTCGGGAACATCGAGACCGAAGCCATCACCGCCAGTTTCGCTGTAGGCCGCCAGTTTCGTTT
>ERZ795061.2471-NODE-2471-length-16844-cov-7.901066_pt1 | contig 16844 bp, 17 predicted proteins | sample MGYA00375145_ERZ795061 | MGnify/ENA primary metagenome ERZ795061 (study PRJEB30190, sample SAMN05720144) | anaerobic digester metagenome | isolation source: active sludge of municipal wastewater-treating anaerobic digesters | place: USA | collected 2014-12-22 ... | reverse complement strand
GCAGGCTCATCTGCTCGGCATCGCCTGCGTAAATACCGGCCATCAGCGGTTCCATGACCCGTTCGCAGGCATGCCGCCCAAACCGGCGACGGAAAAACGACGCGAGCGATTCATCCTCCGCGGAGCGCCGCGGTGGAATCAGGAGGTCACAGCCCATCCGGGCCAGATCGATCCATGACAACAGACCGCTGCGAAAAAACGGGCCCAGTTGAGTTGGCGTAAATGTCACGAGGCCTTCCGGCAACTCGTGCAACTGCCCGCCCCTCAAGACGCTGGCTTTTTTTTCAACGGGGTTCGTGTTGATGAGCTCATCGAGGAGACCCAGCCGCCGACACAGATCCATGCCCCACGGTTTCTGGGACAGGAACGAATCGGGGCCCGCCTCCATGACCAGACGACCGACCCGATGGGTGACGATCTTTCCGCCCCAGACGGGCGCGGCGTCGAGGATGGTGCAAGACAGTGCCACATCGGCCGCCGCGGCCTGGTCCAGGAGTGCATAGGCCGTGGACAGGCCTGAGATGCCTCCACCGATAATGATCACTGTCCGTGAAGTGCGCGCCACAGGTCGTGCCGCTAGTGAACGAGCGAGGACTCGTGTGCTTCCACGACCGATGTCAGAATGTCGATCAAGGGAGCCGAGGCGTTCAACATGGGTATACGTTCCAGCTGGATCCCCTTCGTGCGGGCCAACTGCGTGAGCTCGATATCGATGTCGTACAGAGTTTCCACATGGTCGCAGAGAAAGCCGATGGGCGCCACCAGCACATGGTGATGCCCGGCGTGAGCCACGTCATCCAGCGTCTCCTCGACAGAAGGCCCAAGCCATTTCTCGCCGGAGCGCCCCTGACTTTGATAGGCGAACCGCGTCGGTTGCCCGCCGAGCTGCGCACCCACCGCTTCGACGGTCCCACGGACTTCTTCCGGGTAAGGATCCTTCATGGCCACCACCCGCTCCGGCAGACTATGGGCCGTAAACAGAACGGGCACCTGCGCGCGGACCTCCGGGGCAAATCGCTCCAGCGTCTGACGGATATGCCCGACGATCGCGGCGATCAACAAGGGATGACGGTGCCAGCTGGTCACGAAGCTGATCGGCGTCTCATCGGCCAGTTCTGCACGGGCTTCTTCGACCTTCTTCACATAGGCGCCGATGCTGAGCGAAGAATATTGCGGCGCCAGACACAGCCCGACAATATGATGGGGACCGTCTTTCAGCAATTCGGCGTAGGCGTCCTTGATAAACGGGTGCCAGTGCCGCAATCCCACGTAGCATTGAACGCGCGCGGCACCCGATGCATTCAGCCGCTGCTCCAACGCCACGGCCACCTCGCGCGTAATCTCTAGCACGGGCGATTTCCCACCCGTCAGACGATACCGCGTCCGGATTTCTTCCACCAACTCGGGAGAAGTCGGACGCCCGCCGCGGACATCAAGAAGATAGGGTTCCACATTCTCCAGACTATCAGGGCCGCCCATGGCCATCAGCAAGAGCGCAATCTGGGGTGGTGGTGGCGCCATTCGGGATCTCGTCAGTCCTGACCAGGAAGGCGCCTCTCGCGAGCACTACCGGGTAGTGAGAGGGTACAGCTCACAACAACACAGTCAGCGGGCGCTCAATTTATGGACCAGATCGATCGTGGCAGCCACATGTTCCACTGGAGTGTTGGGAAGGATCCCATGCCCCAGATTGAAAATGTGTCCGGGTCGCCCGGCGGCCCGGCGAAGAATATCCGACACGCGGCGCTCGATTTCATGTATCGGCCCAAACAACGTGACCGGATCGAGATTGCCTTGCACGGCGCGGTCGTACCCCACCATGGCCCATGCCTCATCGAGAGGAATACGCCAGTCGATTCCGATCACATCGCCGCCTGCCTGGCGCATCGATTTGAGAATGGCCGTCGTGCCCGTTCCGAAATGAATAAGGGGCACCCCTTCATGCTTGAGGCCGTCAAAAATCAGCTGCACATGCGGCATGACGTACTCCGCATAATCGCCCGCCGACAGGCAACCGACCCAACTGTCAAACAGCTGTACGGCTTGGGCGCCGGCCTTGATCTGACGACGGAGGTAGCCGGTAATAACCCGCGCGAACTTATCCATGAGGCGGTGCCACACTTCCGGCTCGCCATACATCATCTGCTTGGTGTGGATATAGTTCCGCGAACTGCCCCCTTCAATCGCGTAACTGGCCAACGTAAACGGGGCCCCGGCAAAACCGATCAACGGCACTCGACCGGCCAACATCTTGCGAGTCAGGCTGATCGCATCCATGACGTACTGGAGGTCGCTGTCATCCAGCATTTTGAGCCGCTCTACCGCCGCCCGATCCCGCACGGGATTATGGATAATCGGCCCCTCGCCCTCCGCAAATTCCAGCGAAAGCCCCATCGGTTCCAGCGGGAGCAGAATGTCGGCAAAAATAATGGCGGCATCGAGCGCAAACCGATCGATCGGCTGCAAGGTGACTTGCGCCGCCAATTCAGGCGTTTTACACAGTTCAAGAATCGAATACTTTTCCCGCAGTCGGCGGTACTCGATCATATAACGGCCCGCCTGGCGCATGAACCAGACCGGCGTACAATCAACCGGTTCGCGCCGGCACGCTTTGAGAAATCGATCATTCATAATGGGGCGCATTTTAGAGGGCCCATCCGAACAGAGTCAAACAATCTCGCGCAGCATTCCCGCACAGAGGCTTTCGTCGATCTCCGCTATGCTCCCTTGGCGCCTTCCGCGTGGCCCGGTTTCCGGCGTTTGAACGAGGGGCAGGGTGGACGGTGCAGGGCGAAAAATCTCACGACATTTTCCTCTAAATCTGTGTATAATGGTCGCACGTGTCTTGAAAGCTGAGTTTATACGCTCACTGATCGACACCATCTGAAACATTCAGCGGCCTGCCCCATCGCATCAATCGCCAGCGCCGCAACGATTACGTCACGCTAGTGCAACGGCGGCGCGACCCCTCGGTACCGCATCCTATTCGAACAATTGTGGAGGTGGCATGAGTAGTGATCTGCATCCGCTCACCTTACCGGAAAACGGTGAGCTGTCTAAAACCGACGAACAACCTGCGGCAGCAGAAGCCACGAGCCCCTCGCCTTGGCTCACAGTCATGCACTGGTTTGATTCCTGGGCCGGCATCGAGCACATGAAAACTGATGCTGCCCCTGCCACCGTCGACTGGCTGCGGGCCATTCCTCTCATCACGGTCCACTTGATCTGCCTCGGCGTGTTCATCGTCGGCTGGAGCTGGGTGGCAGTCGGCGTCTGCGCCGCCTTTTACTTCGTGCGCATGTTCGCCATCACCGGGTGGTACCACCGTTACTTCTCCCATCGGACGTTTAAAACATCCCGTGCGTGCCAATTTGCCTTTGCGCTGCTCGGATCATCCTGCGCCCAACGCGGCCCCCTCTGGTGGGCCGGCCATCATCGCCACCATCACATCTATTCGGACAAGCCTGAAGATACGCACTCGGTACGCCAGGGCGGATTTCTCTGGGCTCACATCGGCTGGATCAGCTCGAAGAAATTCTTTCCACCGAGGCTGAAGAGCATCGGCGATTTTGCCAAATTCCCCGAACTACGCTTCCTGGATCGATTCGATACCCTGGTGCCGACGATTTGCGGATTCGGCATGTTCGGGCTGGGCAAATTGCTGGAAGCCTATGCGCCGGAGCTCGGCACCAATGGTCCGCAAATGTTGATCTGGGGCTTCTTCGTCTCCACCGTCGCCTTGCTCCACGGCACCTGTACGATCAATTCCCTCTCCCACGTGTACGGATCGCAGCGCTATAAGACGGGAGACGACAGCAAAAACAATTTCATTCTCGCCATGATCACGCTCGGCGAAGGTTGGCACAACAATCACCACTACTATGCCGCATCAACCCGGCAGGGCTTCTACTGGTGGGAAATCGACATCACGTACTATATGCTTCGCGCCATGCAGGCGGTAGGATTGGTATGGGATATTCGTGAAGTGCCGGCCCACGTTCGCGAGGGTAAAAGCAAACTCGCCTAGGTACGAGCGGGGGCGGCCTTCCCAGGCCCGCCTCCGTCATTCCCTGTTACACCCACTCCGATTCATCTGACGATCGTGACTTGCTGCCGTATTGCGGCGCCAATCGATCGCGGATGTCACGACTCGCGGCATCGATCTCAGCCACCTCTGCTGCCGTCGCGATCCACGCATCCTCCGGTATCAGTTCGATGCGATAGTGATTCTTTCGCATCGAAAACCATTCGATGTACGGATGGGGCACCAGATGAGGATGGGGATCGAACGAGATGAGGCTGGCGTCGCCAATCTGCGGACTCTCGACATCCCCCAATACCTGACCGGCAAGATCCTCATCGGCGAACCGGCTATTCTTGAACCGGATCACCTGGCCCGCGATTTCTCCCCGGCAGTTGCCTGCGAGATAAAAATCGATCGCTCCCAAAACGGCAAACGTGATGCGCCCCACGACCGTGCCATCCTGCCGGTTGTCGAGAAATCCCTCTTGTACCCAGCGGCTGTTGCCGAACTTTTGAGCCATGTCACCTCCCCTCTGAACGCACCACCACAGACGGCGGAGATGCGTGAGGCATCTCCCCTGACACGCGCGAACCGAGCAGCACACCGCCCAGGATCATTGCGCTGCCGAACCATCCCTGCGCATCCAGATTTTCGCCCAGGAAATACCATGCAAGCCAGGCCGCGATGGCCGGCTCCACGGCGAATAATAATGCGACTTGTTGTGCGGGCAGCAGCTGCTGCGCCCACATCTGTACGGCGAACGCGCCTGTCGCGAGAATACCGGTGACCCCCAGGCCCAACAGCAAGACACGGCTTGGCTCGAACATCATCGCCGTCGGCTGTTCCCACCACATCGCACCCAACATCGCCACGGTCATCATCACCAGTTGCCAGGCAAACAACGACACCGCGTCCGTCGTTCTGGTGTAGTGCTCCAGGCAGACCATGTGTGCCGCGAACGCCGCAGCGCTCCCGAGCGTCAGCAGATCGCCAAGATTCGCGGAGGCGGTGGGCTTGACGAGAAACCACAGCCCGATCAACGCGATCCCATTCGAGACCCAGGTGTGCGCGCTCAAGCGACGCAGATACAAGGGAACGAACACGACATACAGCACGGTGATAAACGCCGAGTTGGAGGCGGTAGTCATGTGCAGGCCTACGGTCTGCAGCACATACCCCAGGAACAGCCAGAGGCTCGCGATGAGACTCATCCGCAGCATCGCGGCATCGCGCGTCAGCTTGCGGCGCAGGACGAACAGGACGGCGAACACCACGAGCATGCCGAGCAAAAATCGCAAGAACAGAAACGAGAGCGGCGTGATTTGTTCGAGGGCAGCCTTCGTGGCCGGAAATGTTGCGCCCCACACAAAGGTTGTGAGGAGAAGCGCAAGTTGAGGCATGGTCAGATGAGTAGGAAGCGCTGGGTGATGAACTGATCCGGCGTGAACTTGAACGAGCTTGAGCTATCGGCTCAGAACTCTCTCGTGAGCTCGATCAGGGTTTGCAGAGCGCGCACTTGCGCTCATCGCTGGTCCCGGCCTGCTCCATCGCCGCGAGGGCTCGCTCCTTGTCAGGATAATCGAACCAGCCGCCCTCCCAGAAATCACTACCGGAAATACTGGAGGGGACTTCCGAACAACGGTCGCGATGAAGTGTGACTCGATCGATCGCGCGTGCAATGTGGATCCAATAGACCATGGTACCCCGTCGGATTCTGTCGTCAGGACCGTCGCAGCCCAACCCTACCACGCACCTCTCACACAGAGCAATGCGCAGAACGTATCAAGCCACAACGACCCGCGACAGCAACAAACATGAGATTGTGGGATGAACCCAGGAGGTGCGTGCTAGGGCAGGAGCTGCCACTCGTCCTTCTCGATCACGGTCTTGACGCCGGTCTGGAGCTTCTTGACGTCTTTCTCTTCGAATAGACGCATGTAGCGATCGATCCGATCCGGATCGTCGATGCGTTCTTCCTGCATAACACCGCCATTGCCTTTGTACTTCCGGATTAACAGGGGCATTTCAACCGCTCCTTCAATTGTAGCTCGCGTTTCGACACATAGATTCGGTACAATAGTTCAAAGTTACGCACAGGGTCAAGCGTTTCCAAACAGAGAATCGCGTTATCTCAACCAGCCCCTCAGGGGTCGGCCAGGAGTGCCAATTTTCTCCCAGCTGTAAGGAGTCGGCAATGCCGGTCTACGAATATCGCTGCGAACAATGTAGTCATCAATTCGAGGCCACGCAATCCATCCATGCACGGCCGGATGATACGGTCTGCCCTCAATGCAACCATGTCGGGGCAAGCCGGATTTTGTCAGCCTTCGCCTCGAAGGTCAAAGGCAGCCACAAGCCTGGGTTTGAGGAAATTAAAGCGTACGACATGCTCCACGAACGCATGGATCGCTTCTCCAAACTTCCTCCCGCCATGGGCAAACGCGTGGATGTGTCGCCGGAGATGATGTCCGGCGCGGTAACCCCGACGGAAAGCCCGGACTCCTAAGCGGAAAGGTCGCGTGAGCGGAAGGGGCCATGGCCCTGATCTGCCGCGCCGCAATGCCCCCGGAACGCCACTCAGGGGCGAAAGGGAGAATCGTTCAGCATGTATTCCCGTATCTGCGTTGTGCTTTGTGCCGGGTTCCTCTCTCTGTCTGGGCTGCCGGCCTCAGCCGAGGTAGCCGGATCCATGGTGGTTGCAGGGCATGGCCCCGAACAACACGTGATGGAATCACTGGCGCACGCATTCGAAAAAGCCAACCCCCGCGCCTATATCGATGTCGTCTGGGACGACAACTCCAAACCGCTCGACATGGTCAAAACCAAGCAGGCGCACATCGCGGTCACCGGCGCCCCGGCAAACGGACTGCGCGCTGTGCAAATCGCGTGGGACGGCATTGCGATCATGGTCCATCGGTCCAATTTCACGAAGGAAGTGACCAAACAGGAGGTCGCCGATCTCTTTTCTGGAAAATATAAGGTCTGGGCCGACCTTGGTGGACCGGATACCAAAGTGCTGCTCATCGACCGGCCGCGCAACGAAAACAATCGCGACGCCTTTGAGCAACTCCTGGGCATCGCCGGCAAGATTCCCGACGCCACCAAAGTGATCGCGAAGGACGAGAAGGTGATTAAAACCATCGCCGGCACCTTGCCGCCCAATTCCGCCGTCACCTATCTGTCTCTCGGCCAGGCCTTGGAAGCCGTCGCCTCCGGAGTGCCGGTGCGCCTGCTGCCGGTCGATAAGGTGGAACCGGAAACACCCACGGTCAAGGATGGCCGGTATTCGTTACGCCGACCGATCCTGCTGATGTCAGAGAATGACACCGACCCGCTCGTGGCCGCGTTTGAGCAATTTGCCCTGTCGGATGATGGGCAGAAAATCATCGGCGAATCTTATACGCCGCTCCCGAAGTCATCATCTCCCTAATAGGAGGCTTTCATGCGCACATTCATGACCGTGGCCCTCGGTTCCGCTGTTGCTCTAGGCGTCCTCTGTGTAGCCGTTTCTTCAGGCCAGGCCCAGGAAGGGGCCATGGTGGAAGGCGCCGGCTATACGATGTTCAATACCGAATCGATCAAGGGGTCGGATACGAACAAGCTCGAGAAGGATCCGGTCTGCGATCGCTCGAAACGTCCTTCCATCGGCAAGGTGGAACCGGATGAAGCGAAACCCGGCGATAAAATCGTGATCAAAGGCGAAAACTTCGGCAGCAAGGAATGTTTCCACGGGGTGACATTCAGCGCAGCGCCCAAAGACAAAATCGAGTACCAGTTCGTGAATGAGACGACGATCGAAGCCGTCGTGCCGGATGCGAAGGCGGGCATGTCATTCATCATCGTCGTAGCCGGTGGAGGCAGTGCCCAATCGAAGCCGCTTCTCATTCAGTCCAAGTAATCGCTCCCGTGGCAGGAGGATCTGCGCCTCCTGCCCGATTCATGCCCTGCCGGATTCCCATTTCGCCCGCCGTCGTCTCGACAACTCTCTTGACCCTATGCTAGGTTACGCGATCTTTTTGGGAGGCGACCAGAGGTGAGCTCCGGCTCCGAACCTCGCGCACGCTCAGTATGTTCCGGAAGATCCTTATTGCCAACCGTGGCGAAATCGCCATGCGCATCATCCGCGGCTGCCGCGAGCTCAACATCGCGACAGCGGCGATCTATTCCGAGGCCGACTCTTCCGGCATTTATGTCAAGAAAGCCGACGAATCCTATCTCGTAGGTCCCGGCCCGGTGAAAGGGTTTCTGGACGGGAAACAGATCGTGGAGATCGCGAAGCGCATCGGCGCCGATGCGATCCATCCCGGCTATGGATTCCTGTCGGAAAACGCCAAATTCGCCCGCCTCTGCCATGCCTCCGGGATCACTTTCATCGGGCCTTCGCCGGAAACGATCGATCTCATGGGCAGCAAGGTCAAGGCCAGGCAGATTGCCCAGCAGGCTGGGCTCCCGATTGTCCCCGGCACCGAAGGCGGGGTCACCAGCATCGACGAGGCCCTGGAGTTCGTCCACCGGATCAACTACCCGGTCATGATCAAAGCCAGCGCCGGCGGCGGTGGACGTGGGCTGCGCGTAGTCCGCTCCGACCAGGAGCTGCGCGACAATATGGAGGTCGCGGCACGGGAAGCGCTGGCGGCGTTCGGTGACGGCAGCATTTTCATCGAAAAATATATCGAGCGCCCGCACCATATCGAATTTCAAATCCTGGGCGACAAACACGGCAACATCATTCACCTGGGCGAGCGGGATTGCTCGATTCAGCGACGGCATCAGAAACTGATCGAAATCGCTCCCTCACTGGTGCTGACCGCAAAATTGCGCGCGCAAATGGGCGAAGCCGCCATTGCCATCGCAAAAGCCGTCAAGTACGACAATGCCGGCACGGTAGAGTTCCTCCTCGATCATGAGGGGCATTTCTATTTCATGGAAATGAATCCCCGGTTGCAGGTCGAACATACCGTCACGGAACAGATCACGGCGATCGACATCGTTCGCAATCAGATTTCCATCGCGGCGGGCAAGCCATTGGAGATCCGGCAAAAAGATGTGACGCTGCAAGGCCATGCGATCCAATGCCGTATCAACGCCGAGGATCCACGGAATAACTTTATGCCTTGCACCGGCACCGTCACCGCCTATCTTTCTCCCGGTGGTATCGGCGTGAGGATCGACGGCGCGGTCTATCGGGACTATACGATTCCGCCCTATTACGATGCCTTGCTGGCGAAACTCACCGTGCGTGGACGCACCTGGGAAGAAGCCGTCAGCCGCATGCGCCGTTCGCTCGAAGAATACGTCCTGCGTGGCGTGAAAACGACCATTCCGTTCATGAAGAACGTGATGATGGAACAGGATTTCCAGGCGGGACGATTCGATACCAGCTATTTGGAAACGCACCCAGACCTGTATCAATACGAAGAATCCGAGGAGCCTGAGGACCTGGTGTTGGCAATCTCCGCAGCGATTGCCGCCTACGAAGGACTCTGACCTCTCAGCCACCAGGCACACAGCACCTCAACCCTGTTACGCGAGCGATTCCGCCGCCCCGAGGCCGCCAGTATGGCAACGAAAAAGACCAAGAAAACCATCTCAAAGAAAACTCCGTCCAAAAAGCCCGCCCCAGCCAGGCCCACGAAGGTCTCCAGACCGGCTGCCTCACGTGCGGTCGCGGGCGCTCCCTCGGCAGCATCGGCATTCAACCTGGTTCCGGCACCGGCAAAGAAAATCTTGCTGACGGAAGTCGCCTTGCGTGACGGCCATCAATGTCTTCTCGCCACCCGGATGCGGACCGAAGACATGTTGCCCATCGCCCAGAAGCTGGACTCCGTAGGATTCTGGTCCCTGGAAGTTTGGGGCGGCGCCACCTTCGACACCTGCCTGCGTTTCCTCAAAGAGGATCCCTGGGAACGGCTGCGTGCCCTCCGCGCCGCGATGCCGAAAACAAAGTTGCAGATGCTGTTGCGGGGACAGAACCTCGTGGGCTACCGGCATTATGCCGACGACGTGCTCGACAAGTTCATCGAACGATCGGCCGCCAACGGAATCGACGTCTTCCGGATTTTCGATGCCCTCAACGATGTGCGTAACGTGGAACGCGCCATCCGCGAAGTGAAAGCCTGCGAGAAACACGTGGAGGCGGCCATTTCCTATACGACCAGTCCTGTCCATCGCCTGGATGGATTTGTCACGATGGGCAAACGGTTGGAAGATCTTGGCGCCGACACCATCTGCATCAAAGATATGGCCGGACTGCTCGCGCCCGTGGATGCCTACCGCCTGGTCAAGAGTTTGAAAGCCGCGGTCCGCGTTCCGATTCATCTCCATTCCCACTACACGTCGGGCATGGGCACGATGACGGCCCTGATGGCCGTGATGGCAGGGTTGGATCTCCTGGACACCTCCATTTCTCCGCTGGCGGGAGGGGCCTCGCATCCGCCGACCGAATCGATGGTCGCAGCGTTACGCGGCACCCCGTACGACAGCCAATTGGACCTGCAAGACCTCCAGCCCATCGCGGAACATTTCCGAACCGTGCGCCGAAAGTACCGGCAATTCGAAAGCGACTTCACGGGCGTGGACGCGGAAATTCTGACCTCCCAAATACCCGGCGGCATGCTGTCCAATCTTGCGGCGCAATTAGCGGAGCAAAACGCGCTCGACCGCATGAAAGAAGTCATGGACGAAATTCCCCGCGTCCGGAAGGACATGGGCTATCCGCCACTCGTCACGCCGACCAGTCAAATCGTCGGCACCCAGGCCACACTCAATGTGCTGACCGGCGAACAGGGCGAGCGTTATAAAGTCATCACGACGGAGACCAAGAACTATTTCCTCGGCCTCTACGGCCGTGCGCCAGGGCCTCTTGATAAAGAGATCATGGCCCGAGCCATCGGCGACGAAGAACCGGTAAAAGGCCGGCCGGCCGATCGCCTAGAATCAGAATTCGAAAAACTCAAAAAGGACATGCCCGAGTCCGCGACCACGCTGGAAGACCAGTTGTCCTTCGCGCTGTTCCCCGCCATTGCGCGGGATTTCTTCGAAGCACGCGAGCAGGGCAACCTACAGCCGGAACCGCTGGAGCCGACCGACACCAAGGGACCGGCCGTGGCGCACGATCTCCATCTCGCTCCGGCCGAATTCAACATCACAGTCCATGGCGAGAATTATCATGTCGTCGTCTCCGGCTCAGGCCGCACCACTGACGGCCGCAAGCCGTATTACATCCGCGTCAACGACCGGTTGCAGGAAGTTTCCCTCGAACCGCTCCAGGAAGTATTGGCCGGCGTGCCGGAATCTCCCGAGGCCGGCAGCACCTCAAAGCCGAAACGTCCCCGACCGACGAAACCCGGTGATGTCGCCCCGCCGATGCCCGGCCGTGTGGTGAAGGTGCTGGTCACAGACGGCGCCCAGGTCAAAACCGGCGACCCGCTGTTGATCATCGAGGCCATGAAAATGGAGAGTCAGGTTCCGGCTCCCATGGACGGACGGGTCACAGCTATCCTGGTCGCCGAGGGAGACAACGTGAAGATCGACGAAACCGTCATTCAATTGGAGTAGCCGGTGCCGCGCCCGGCCTGTCTCGGGTTTACTGCAGTCGCGCCCCATTACCTGGCGATCTGGTTCCTTGCGAGTCTCCTCATGAGCGGTTGTGCGGCACGGCCGGAAATCCCCCCCTGGTTCGACGCAATCCAGCGAGTTCCCATCCATACCGCTTCCGTCAACGGCCACCGCATTGCGTACCTCGATGAAGGGGAAGGGCCGCCGCTGATCCTGCTTCACGGGTATGGCGGATCCATGTGGCAGTGGGAATATCAGCGGCCTCTGACCGCACACTTCCGCGTGATTACGCCGGATCTCCTCGGCTCCGGACTTTCCGATAAACCTGCCATCGACTACCATCCCTCAGCACTGATCGACTCCGTGCGAGGGCTCATGGATGCCCTGGGCCTGCAGACGGCGACCTTGATCGGCAATTCCATGGGCGGCGGGGTCGCCATCGGCATGGCCCTGACCTATCCGGAGAGGGTCCATCGCCTGGTGTTGATCGATACCTTGCCCGATCGTGTACGGGAACGACTCCTGAGCCCGCTCATGCAGCGGGCGATCAATACACGTGTCCCTGCCTGGTTAGCCCGCTTCGGCGCATCGCTGTTCGGAAACCGGACGATGGAGGCCGTGCTAAAGGAAGTGGTCTACGATCACAGCCTCATCACACCCCTCGTGCTGGAACGCTCCAACCGGAACCGGCAGCGGGAAGACATGATCGGCCCGTTGCTCTCGTTACGCGACAGCCTGCCTCTCTGGGAGCAGCACTATGCCTCGCGACTCACCGAGATCCGGCAGTCCACATTGCTCTTGTGGGGGGAGCACGATCGCCTGTTCCCTCCGCAGGTCGGGAAGGACCTCGCGGGCATGATCCCGCAATCCCGGCTGATCGTCATTCCCGAATCCGGCCACATTCCTCAATGGGAGCAACCGCAGGTGGTCAACCGGCACATCCGGGAATTCCTTCAACCTTGACAGTCTTCCCAGCGAACCATAGAGTGACAATCGAGACATCGTGTGTTTGTTCATGGAGATGCTTATGAGATCGAATAGGACCCTTGCCATACGCCAGACATTGGTTCCCCGTCTTTTTTTCCTGAGCCTGGTGTGCCTCAGCGTCAGCAGCTGTGGCACCTTGTCGAGCGTCGGCAAGGCGGACTTTTCATATAAAGACATGCCCATCGCCGACGGGAGCGCGGTGGCCGGAGAAGGCAATAATGTCCTGTTTCAAGGGAAACCGTTGATGCTCACCGGGATGGGCATCAAGGTGGGCGACAAGTTGCGCGATGTCAAACTCGCGCAGACCGACCTCTCGATGATTGCCGTCAACGACACCAAAGGGAAAGGGAAGGTCCGCATCATCAGCATCGTCCCGTCTCTCGACACGAAAGTGTGCGAACAACAGACGCATTATCTCAGCGAGAAGAACATGGGCCTTGACCGCATGGTGGAACTCATCACGATCAGCATCGATACACCCTTTGCGCAGAAGCGATTTGCGGAGGAAGCGAAGATCGGCAATGTCACCTTTCTCTCCGATTTTCGTGCCGCCGATTTCGGCAAGGCCCATGGCCTCCTCCTCAAAGACCTGCATCTCCTGAGTCGTGCGCTGCTGGTTGTCGACAAGGACAATAAGGTGCGCTACCTTCAGATCACGCCCGAGTTGGCCCAACTGCCGGACCTGGAGGAAGCCTTCCGTTTCGCGCGAAAGCTGGTCACGGCCAGTTGACACATCTTCACGGCCGGTAAGGACTACAGATGGCCCATTATGATCTGCTGGTGATCGGGACCGGCCCGGCAGGACAAAAAGCCGCGATTCAGGCGGCGAAGCTCGGCAAAAAGGTCGGCATCGTCGAACGCAAACAGGTTGTCGGCGGGGTCTGCACCAAAACCGGAACCATCCCCAGCAAATCGCTCCGTGAAGCCGCCCTCTATCTCTCCGGTTTCCACCAGCGCAGCCTCTACGGCGCCAGTTATCGCGTCAAACAGGACATCACGATGGCGGATCTGACCTTCCGGTCCAACCACGTCATCAACCGTGAGATCGAGATCATCCAGAATCAGATGACGCGGAACAATATCGACCTCTGGTACGGCACCGCGTCCTTCGTCGACCCACACCACGTACGAATCGATCGTGCGGATGATCACGTGGAACACACCGCGGACTTTATCGTCATTGCCTGCGGAACCGTTCCCGCCCGACCAAGCCACATCCCCTTCGACGAGAAGACCATCATCGATACCGACGGGCTCCTCGCGCTGAAGGATCTCCCCAAGTCCATCACGATCATCGGGGGCGGCGTCATCGGCGCGGAATACGCCTCGATCCTGGCTACGATGGGCATTCATGTCACCCTCATCGAGCGACGCCCGCGCCTATTGGAGTTTGTCGACCAGGAGACCATTGAAGCGTTGCAGTACCATATGCGCAGTATCGGAGTGGTCCTCCGCTTCAATGAAGAGGTCGTGTCCGTCGAGCCGATAGGCGAACAACAGGTGATCGTCCGCTTAAAGAGCGGGAAGGAAATCGCCGCGTCCACTGTGCTGTATTCGGTAGGCCGCACCGGCGCGAGCGCAACGCTGAACCTCACGTCCATTGGACTCGTCTCAGACGATCGGGGCCGCCTCGCGGTCAACGAGCATTACCAAACGTCGATTCCCCATATTTATGCAGCCGGCGACATTATCGGATTTCCCGCGCTGGCCTCCACGTCGATGCAGCAAGGCCGTCATGCCGCCTGCCATGCCTTTGGCGTTCCCTACCAGACGCAGTCGGACCTGATGCCCTATGGCATTTATTCCATTCCCGAGATTTCCATGGTCGGCCGCAACGAAGACGATTTGACCAAACACGGCGTGCCCTATGCCGTCGGCATTGCCCGCTACCGGGAAATCGCGCGCGGTCAGATCATCGGAGACGAGATCGGGATGTTGAAACTGCTCTTTCACAACAAAACCCGGCAATTGCTCGGCGTGCATGCGATCGGCGACGGGGCGACGGAACTGATTCACATCGGCCAGACGGTCATGGCGTTCCAAGGGCAGATCGATTACTTCATCGATGCGGTGTTCAATTACCCCACCCTCGCAGAGTGCTATCGTGTCGCCGCGCTGGATGGCATCAATCAACTCCCGAGACCATGGACGCCGAGAGCGTGAGGCGTCGTTTGTGAAACGTCGCCAACCGCACAACGTTCAGTGTTCAATTGAGGATTGAAAATCGGGCATTGAACAGTACCCGGCACGACGAAGGAGGATCCGGATGTCCTTTTCAACTCATCTTCGCAAGCTGGCCCAGCCCGTGTGGGATGCACAGCTGACGCATCCTTTCGTGGTGGCACTCGGCAAGGGCACGTTATCGGAGCGAAAATTCCGCTACTACATCCTGCAGGATGCCCGTTTCCTTGCGGACCTGGCTCGCGTCTTTGCCGCCGGCTGCTTACGGGCGCCGGACTCGGAATCGGCCCTGCGCTTCGCAAAACTGGCGGAAGAGACCATCACCGTCGAACGCAGTCTCCATGAGAGCTACGGCAAACGCTGGAACCTGTCGCCGCAGGAGATGTTGAACGAGCCCATGGCCCCCACCAACTATGCCTACACCCGTCACATGCTGGCCGTGGCCCAGGCAGGCACCGCGACGGAAATTGCTGTCGTCGCGTTACCCTGCGCCTGGATTTATTGTGTCGTCGGCAAACATTTTCTCAAGAACGGGGCGCCGCCCGCGAAACACCCGTACCGGGATTGGCTCATGCTGTATGCGTCACCGGAGTTCGAAGCCGTCCAGGAATGGATGCGGGCCAGAGTGGATACCTGGGCGAGGACGGCCGGGCATGAAGAAAAGAAACGGATGGAGCAGTCGTTTCTGCTCAGTTCGAAATATGAGTGGATGTTCTGGGAAATGGCCTGGAACGAAGAAAAATGGCCGGTGTGAGGGGGCGGGTAGCCATGCTGTCTCTCTCCACGCCGGAAACCAAGCGCCAGCAGCGTTCGGCACGGGAGCGAAGCTTGTCGCCTGAACTTGCGTCATTCCCGGCGCAGCACGGAATGACGCTTCGAACAACAGGCGCCACCTGCTAAGCAGAGCGCCTCACTCCCCTGCCAAACGAACTTCTGCTAGCGCTTCGAGGGCGTTCCGAGAGACACCATGCCCACCCGCCAGTGCCACGCCCAAGTAAAGGATAGAACAGGAGCAGAGTAACCAGCTCTATACCAGTGAGCAGAATAGCTGCGTAAACATTTTTGATACGCTACGAGGTCTCTGTGAATTTAAACGAAAGCCAATTGCGTCAATGCATCGAGACTTTTCATCGTACATACAAAGACACCGCAGCCGCTTTTATACCAGCAGAAAAGCTGAGTAGTCTTTTACGATACACTTATCTCGAGAGTAGCGTACATGGCTATGTATTGGGCTGCTGCTGGTTTCAAAGACACCGAGTTAGGTGTATCAATGAAACCGGAGGTGCGCCATGGAGCGACGCAAGTTTACGCGAGAGTTTAAGCTGGAGGCGGTGAAACTAGTTCGAGAACGGGGCGTGACGGTGGCCCAAGCCGCGCGGGATTTGGGCGTGCATGGCACGGTGTTACGCCGATGGGTCCAGGAGTGGGCAGCTGATTCGCAGCAGGCCTTCCCCCGCCAGGGGCAGATGAAACCGGATCAGCTGGAGATCGAACGTCTCCGACGCGAGGTGATCAAGCTCAAGGCGGAGCGGGACATTCTAAATAAAGCCGCGGCCTACTTCGCGAAGGAGTCGCTGTGAAGTGCGGGTTCATCGTGAAGTACCGGGGGCACTGGCCGACGGCGTGGTTGTGCGAGGCGCTCGGTGTCTCGCGGGGTGGGTTCTATGCGTGGCTGACGCGGCCACGCAGCCAACGCGCGCGCCGCGACGAGGTGTTGGGCGCCAAGATTCGGACGAGTTTCCTGCAGAGTGACCGGACCTACGGCGCGAGACGCGTGTGGCACGACGTGCTGGCCGAGGGTGAGGTGTGCGGCCTGCATCGGATCGAGCGACTGATGCGGCACCAGGCCTTGCGGGCGCGACCCAGAAGGCGGCGAGTGCCCGCCGATGCCGGCCTGCAGGGCTCCAGCGCGGTCTCGCCGAATGTGCTCAACCGCCTGTTTGACGCCCCGGCCCCGAACCGCAAATGGGTGGCCGACTTCACCTATCTCTGGACAGCCGAAGGGTGGCTCTACATCGCCGCCGTCGTGGATCTCTTCTCGCGACGGGTGGTCGGCTGGTCGATGCAGGCGACGATGACCACGCAACTGGTC
>ERZ795061.2449-NODE-2449-length-16937-cov-25.459306_pt1 | contig 16937 bp, 14 predicted proteins | sample MGYA00375145_ERZ795061 | MGnify/ENA primary metagenome ERZ795061 (study PRJEB30190, sample SAMN05720144) | anaerobic digester metagenome | isolation source: active sludge of municipal wastewater-treating anaerobic digesters | place: USA | collected 2014-12-22 ... | reverse complement strand
ACTTATTTTATGTTTTTTTTTCATATACCTAATTATATAAGGATGCCATCGTGAAGGTCGTGGACAAGAAAAGCAAGACATACCTGTAATACATATTTCGTATTACTTTTGCAACGCTAAACATTACATCAACAGGGCGTGTTGATACACAGCGAGTTACTCCATTGCGGCGGGGTTTTTTTCTCGAAAGGAATCAGTAAATCGTATCACGCTGATACACAACACGTTGGGAGGCTGTAGGGAGGCGTAAAAGAAAACGGCCTGCACGGTTGGGCGCGCGGTTTCAACAAATGGGGTTAATTATGTTAAATAGAAAAATCTGTCAACTATGAATATTGTGTACAAGCTCGACGGGGTGGATATGTTAAGTTAGTATGATTGCTACCAAATAGCGAAAGGGGCTAACTGCTTAGCCCCTTTCTTCCTTCTCTCTCATCGGGTGTTCCTGCTGCTAAAATCTTCGATTCGACCGTCCAAATCTATGTTCGGGATCCAAACGGCGTTCCCCTGTAGCAATGCCCTCCATCTCCGATTTCAGAACACCCTTTCTTGGCGGTTGTAGCGAGGACAGGACTCGAACCTGCGACCTTAAGATCATGAATCTTACGAGCTACCATCTGCTCCACCTCGCAATGTGGTGAACTACCCCTTGCCTAAAGGCGAAGGGGCTTCGGAAGTCATCACTCCGACTAATGTCGGCAGTTCGTTCCGATTTTTAAGTCTGCGTTCCACAGACAAATGATTTATAAGAGCAAAATTTTTAATATTTATGGAAGCATTAACATCACGGTTTAATAAAAAAGATTTCGATTTTTTGGGAAATCCCCCGACCGAAATCGGGGGATCTATGCACCCGGTCAGCCGCAACTCTGAGGGGTGAAATGCTGTTGCAAATATACTACTTTCTAAATTCAATACTCTCCATCCTATCGATATTTAGGTATGGGTTCTCGCTCTTCAGGTGCAGCTTCACCCCAATGGGCTTTCTCCAGAACCACCAGCCCTTATATTCCACCTCATCCACCAGAGTAAGTTTATCTCGAACCACCAGCGAAAGGCTGTCAATCGACGGTTTGCCCTCCACGCTGATCCACTGCTCCAGCTTAATCCACTCATCTTTTAGGCTCGCGAAGTACCTGTTGGGGCTTGTCTCCGCTATCAATATGGTATCTGTCTTGTAAATATAGACGTACTCTATCACCTTGGCTGCCTTGGCGTTTTTAAGCTTAATGTTCAAATCCTTAATATCCTGCTCCAGACCTTCGGAGTACATCTTAAGTTCGTTGTGCTTCAAGTCAAAGGCATTCACCTTTGCCACCAGCTCGCCGTTGGCTTTCCGGTACGCCTCCAGCCCGCTGGTTGCGGTCTCGAAATTTCGCTGGTAGGTTGCCTTTTCCTTGCGAATTTCGACGATTTGCCTACGCTGGGATACTACCACCCCGATAAGCACCATTAGGGCAATTATGCCCCCTATAATCACTTTACCTCTCATAGCTTGCTCTGTATTTAGGGTCAATAATCTTGGCTATTCGCTCAATGCCCGTCACCACGGCATCCTCCACGTTCTTGTTGAACATCCGATCTTGCAGCAGGGCTACATCCTTTCGATTGTCCTGAAAGCCGCACTCAATCAGTATGGCGTTGTAGTTGCCCATTAGCACGGTGAGGTCGGCCTCAAAGTCCTCGTTGCCTGGCCCCACATCGTACCTGCGCAATCGGGTTCGCCCCTTGGTTATGGGGTCGAACGCTCGTATCATCTCGGCGGCATAGATGTCTGATTGATCGGTTTTCCTGTTCGTCCAAACCGATATGCCCCGCGCCTCTCGCCACTCGGGCGTTACCCCGCTGGCGTCATTGTGAAGGGAAATCAGAAGGGGAACTTTATTGGGGTGCTGCCTAGCAAACTTATTGGCCTTTGCCACCCGATTCCACATTCCTATTTCCTTGTCGGTGGGATTGGTGTCAACCACCGTGAAGCCCAAAGCCTTCAGTATGATTTCAATTTGTGCCCATCGCTCCCGGCTCCATTTCCATTCCAAATGGCTTCCATCGGGGCTGCGCTTACCCGGCACGTCAACGCCGTGGGCGTTATCCCTTATGATCAGTAGCTTTTGCATTGGCTTCTTCTTTCTCTTTTAGGTCAATTCCTGTCTTATCCTTTAGCTTGTCGCCTATTAGGTTAGCTAACTTCGGGAAAATGACCCAGTTGGTGATGTGGTAGCCATTCTCGGCGATGCTGTAAAGCAACACTCCTGAAATAAACCAACCCACAATCTTGTAGGTGCTCACTAAGTCCTGCTGGTAGGTGCTATCCCACATATACGCTCCAGTTATCAGCACGATGGAGATTAGCATTCTGGGTATTGTATGTGACCAAATTATCTTGACCGAAAACCGCTCCTTGCGCAGCTTCTTGGCCGCCCAGAACCCGAATAAAACATCGATAATAAAGAAAAATATCAAGAGGAGAACGATATCCCTAACGGGCAAAAAGTAGCCTAAAAGGGTCATCAGTAAGCCCGATAGCCAAGCGTAGCTATTCTTTAGCAAGCCGCTCATTGCCACAAGCAATGTGTTGAATAATGATTCTTGCATAGCGTTTGATTTTTTATGGCTCCCGGCTCGCCAGTAGGTTAATTAGAACTCTAATATAAAGCATAAACGTATTAGACTGATACGAATTAATATCTAGTTGATAAGTTTTTTTCATAAAAAAACCGCCTTGTGAGTGCGGTTAATTGATTAGCTGGTTGCGGGTGGATCGAAAAAATACAGACCCTCTGACGTTTAAATTTGTAGAGGGGGCGCCGTGCCCCCTCTTCTAATTCTCGCCGAACATGGCAAACTCAAACGCCGTATCGGCAGCCGTGCCCCCACTGTTGTAGGTTGTCACCTTGAAGCTGCTGCCGGTCTTGCTGCTCACCACGGCAGTCGATTGTTTGGTCCCCAGCGTTACCTGCACGGTGTAGCCTGTGTGTCCGGCGCTATGGTACACAGTGTATGTTCCGTCAGCTGTTTTTTTAGATAATGTTGACGAATGTTTTTTTGGCCCCCAAAAATTTGAACCACCACCTCCGCTAGCCACATTACCAGCCAGCAGCACCCCCGGCCTGTCGGGTGCCTTCTCGCTCTTCTCCACCACCCCCATGGGGTTCATGTACATATAGTTGTTGGCATCCCGTATCAGGAAGATGCCGTTGCGGTATATGCGCGACACCTCCACATCGCTCACGCCCGACAGCGTGTTGTCTGGAGCCACAATCCTTATGCTGGCCGAGGCCGTGGCCCACACGTTGGACGCGCTAACCGAGGCGGTGAGCTTCATTTTGTAAGTGCCGGACGGCAGCGGGCCAAACGATTTTGAGGGGATTGTCAAATTTTCGGTAGAGCTTTCACCGGCCACGAAGGCAAATATGCCGACAGAACCTAATGGGACCTCACTGTTGTCGGCTTTAACAAGAAAAGCGCTAACCGAGGCGGAGGCCCCAACTGCCCCGGTATGCCCGGGCGGTGTGGTATCCTGAATGCCATAGCAAACACACGCAACCGGAGGGGTGGTTATGGTGTAGTTATCGCTGGTTGCGGGGAGTATCAACGGTGCGGATAGCTTGGTGTCCGTGTCCGAGCCATTCGTTTGGTTGAGGGATATCGATTGCGAGGCATCTACGCTATTGCTGTTGGGTGTCAGCAGCTTCGACAGGGCTATAATGGCATCCGAGGATACGGTTGCCTTCATATCCCCGCTCTCATCGTAGATGTTCATTGATGACGAGTCGTGGTCCAGCAGTATCCGCTTGCCTCCCGGCGGTGCCGTGGACATCGAGCCGTACAGCTCAACGTCCATGCCGAATATCTTCCCCCCCTGCGTTACCACAAACTTAGCCGAATTCGTCAGAATCCCCGCCACCCTTTGAACGGCTTTCGCGAGCGTACCGCCGGCATAAATTCTGGGGGTATCATCGCCTTCCCCCGTACCGTTGATGCCCGCTTTTTCTATCCATGAGAGTCCTCCACCTTCACCAAACTGCTTTGCACCCACCTTGATCAGCGAGGTGCTTATGAGCCCGCCCTGTATGGTGGTGTCGTTGGCAATGGCCTCGGCAAGGTAGCCCAGGGCTGCCGTGTTGGCCACGTTCACCTCGCCAATCTTTGCGATCAGCGCGTTGAGCGATTCGTAGTAGTCGGCAAACTTGGCCCTGAACGTGGCGGGCACCACCGTTGTGGTCACGCTAAGCTGGGCGTCCGATATCCAAAGCGGTATGCCGGATGTCCAGGTAACGTTGTTGTTGAGGTACTTGGCCAGGGCCAGGAAGGCGGCCTCCATGGCCGCCAGCTCGGTAACTATCCCCAGCGCTTCGCCCTGCTCGCCCCACGACAGGTAGTTCCACAGCAGGTTGGGCCACTCGCGGCGAACCTGATGCTTCTCGTTGGGCGTGAACTTGCCGTCGTCGGCAATGTCGGCAATGTCGGAGGCCAGGTCGTCAATGTCAGCCTGCACATCCTCGGGGGCGGGGGTCCAGTCGGTGGGCTTGTTGCCGAGTTCGATCTTTATCCGGCAATCCGCAGCAACGCTTGCCGGGGTTACAACCCCTCCATCCGATCGTTTTACTGTTATTTTAATAAACTTTGTGCGTTCAGGAATAATCCACGTTAGAGGGAAAGTGCTTTGGTAAGCACCCCCATTAAGCAGATAAACGCTTGTAATGAATATTTGACTTTCGTCGAAGAAGCATACGTGAACGTGATAGCTGCTGTTAGGCGCACCTATTGTTAAATTGGCCCCGATGCATTGTATGTAATTAGCTGAGGTGATATAGGTTGTCCCACTAACAAATAGCCCACTAATCCCAGATGTCCTCCCTTGAATCATGTCAGCGAATGCCAGCAGGTTCCGCCCTCCGATCTCCAAGTTATCCACCGCCTCCTGTATCCCCGCCTCCACAGTCTGCCCGGATTGGAAGCGTATGTTGCCCTGTATAGTCCCGCTGTCCAGGTCGAAGAAGGTATTCCCGTCGGCACTCTGAACCCTGCCCGTTTTAATGAATCGCCCATTTATGGTTGAGAATCCGTACATAAGAGCAATAGCGCGCTCATCATTCTCCCCCGCGCTGTTTATCACTCCAATAAGGAAGTGGAAGAAGTTGCTATCGGAATCCACCAGAATTTGGCTTGCCGAGAATAGTATATTTCCATTCACTCCATCCCTTTCGCACTTTGCGTAGATGTAGAAAGCATCATCGCTCCCCAGCACCACATCACCGTTGCCAATGGTCCACGTTCTGGGGTTGCTACTGCCGTCGAGTATGGCGTAGTGGGTTAGTGCCCCTCCCGTGTACACCACCCTATTCTTTGCCCCCGCGTAGTTGGGTTGAAATATGGTGCCAGCCATGCCGAACTGCATATACTTCGCCCCAACCGATAGCATGGAGGTGTCGATGGATAGGGGCTTAATCTTCTCCGTGTAGAAGTCACCCTCCTGATCGAAGATCATGCTTAGTACCTCCTGCGAGTTCAGGTAGTTCCTGCGCGCCCGAGCGGGGTCGTTAAGATTGTTTATCCTCACAACATTATTTATACCCCTCAAATCGCTCACCACGCGGTTTATGGTGCTAATCGTCACGGCCATATCGGCAATGGTGAGGTTGTAGGCGTAATCCTTCAGTAGGTCGCGGGTGAAACCCTTCACCCGGATGCTCTTATCCACATCCAAATCGGTATCCTTAACAGGAATGTAGTCACCCACCCACACTATGTTCGCCTCCACCTCGGCGCCCACCACATCCTTGAGGAATAGGGGGTCAACGGTTAAGCTGTACATCACGTTTGGCTGGCTGTACTTGTCAAGGTATTCCTGCCCGGCTGCCTGTAATTCAGCTTCGGCAGCATCTATGTACGACTGTGGAAGGTATATGTCCAGAATCACGTACTTATCACCCTGCGCGAATTGAAATGCAGCCTCGGTGGGCGAAGGGAAGGTGTACCCATTCTCATCGGTGAATGGGCGAAGGGTAAACGTTTTTGTTGAGCGATCGTAGGTGGTGATCTCAAACTCGTAGCCTGCAAGGTTGCCCGTGTTAAAGTGGATTTTGGCCGCTGCACCGGGAATCAAGTATAAGGTATTGCCGTTCCCATCCGTCTCGTTCAAATCGAAGTTCATAGACGAGTCCACAAACTTAAGCTCGCTATCACCCAGCGCGCTGATGGTGCCCGTCCTGCGGGGGTATATCTCCTCAAAGTTCTTGGTTTGCTCCCACACCCCGTAGCTGGCTATTCCCGTGGCGCTCTCAAGGTAGCTTTGCCCCTTGGTCTTTCCGGGCAGGCATAGCCTAAAAGCCCTATACTTTGATGTGTTGATATTGCGCGATGAGCCGTAAACGCTTAGCCGCGTCACGATGTTGGTGGAACTTACCTTCTCCCTCGTTAGTTCGTACAGCCCCTTGCCCTTGCCGTATTGGAAGGTGTAGGGGAATACGTTGCCAGTAGCCCCAATATTGAGGGTGCGCACCCCGTTGGGGGCTATGCCAATCGAAAACTCGGTGTTGTAGTTGCTCTCAGAGCACAACGATTGCAGCACGGATAGGCAGTTGTCGCTATCGCCAAAGGTGAGCGTTTTGGTCTCCGTGTCGGTGGGGTAGGTACCTAGCACCCACTTGCCGGGGAATACCCTGTTGGCGTTGCTCAGGAGTACGTCCAGAAACATCTTCAGATCGCCCGTCAGGGAATCGCCCGAAAGGTCCTGAATCTGGTTGCTGGTGGTATCCACGTTCACGCTGTAGCTCACCCGCAGCAGGTCGTACTGTACCCCCTCAAACACCATATCGTACACGAACTTGCGCTCCGACAGCTTGTGCTCCTTGGCGGGGGTGTTCAGGGTGTAATCCCTGCCTATAACCGTTATCTTATCGCCAATGTAGAAGTTTAGCTTGTTGGCCGACTCCACGCTGATCTCCACCGTGTCGGCTCCCAGTAGCTCCACATTTTGGTTAGCTCTAGTGATCGTGCTCACATTCTCCTTCGATTGCAGCTTGGTGGTGCTGCTGTCCAAATGCGTTACTATAATTTGCTCCATACCAGTGTTCCGTTATGCGTTAGCGAGCTTATCTCGTCAATATTGCCAGTTATCACTATGTAGTAGTCGCCTTTAGCCGTATAGTTATGGGTCACCACCTGTGAGGTGCCGCTCACGTCGAAGGTGTGGCTGCCGTCACCCCAGTATATGTTAACCAGCCTGGGACTGGTGATTGTTAGGGTTACGGTTTTGGTTGCCTCGCCCGTGCTGGTATACTTAATCACCCGCTTTACGGGTTCTGGTTCCCGTAACTTAATGGTGAATTTGCCCGTCATCTGGCCGTCGTTCCAGACCTTCTTGATGTCCATCTCCCCGTCGAGATATACCTCGTAGAGTAGGGGCTTGGTGGGATCAACGGCAACCGATAGCCTAAGGGTTCCGATCTTCTCGAATACCGACAGAAAGGTGTTACACTTGGTCAGGAACAGCTCCTTACTGTCAGCCAGTATGAAGCAGTCCAGCTGGATCACCCTCGGGTCGTAAACCCTTTTGCCCAAATCAACCACCTCGCCGTGGTACTCAGGCCAGCTGTGTGAATTGGGCTTCTTGAAGTTGGGCTTGCTCAGTAACCCATCCGAGGCCGAGATATGCACCCCGTAGGTGGCAATGTCCACCCCGTCGAGCTTATACACTATATTCATATCTAGTAGGTTATTTTGTCCTTATCCACAATCTTTACGCGGGCATTCTTACCCTTCTCAATGATGTACACCTCGGCGTTGCCGTAGCGGTTCACCACCACCCTCGCCTCGCCGTAGGCCTTAATCTTCACCCTTGTATTCTCAAAGGCATCCACCATCACAAAGGCGCAATCCTTGGCCGTTAGGTTAAGCAAGCTGGTGTGCTTCACAAAGACCTCGCTCACGTGGTGCTCATCCACCTCCACCGCAGCCCGGCACGACCCCAAGGCCACCACTTTTCGCCCGTTCAGGCTACCAAATACCTCATCGAGGTGTATTCCATAGTCCTCCATCTTGCCCTTGAATTTCGCCCTCAAATAGTCGTTTGATGGGAAATCGTTGGCAAGGCAGAAGTCGATCCCTTTAAGGTACATATCGGCCAGCTGCTCCACCGTCTCAAGGGTCCTGAGCTCCTTATACCAGTCTTGGCATATACCCTTCTGCTTGGCCTGCTTGGCAATATCTTTAGCTATTCGTGTCATAGGTTGATGTTTAGTTAATTACAGTCCTGTCGGCCTAAGCGAGTCGCCATTGGCAATGGTTTTCAGTACGCTCAGTATCTCAGGTAGATTGACGTTGTGTGAGGTGTTGCTCGAAATCTGCTGCAGGGCCAACAGCTGGCTACGCATCACGCTGATGCCCTCGATCTGGTTAATTCGAATCGCATTGATGTAGCCGCTCATCAGGCTGGCGGTGTCCTCGCTCATACCCTTAAGCGCGCCCGTGAGGGGAGAGGCGGGGTCGTCGCCCCCCGTGAAGTACTTCTTAATCTCATCCGGCAGCATATTCAGGGCTTCCGATAGCCCGGCACCCAGCCCCGATAGCTCGTTACCCATAGCGGTTGCTGAGTTCATAATCGCATCGAAGCCCATGAAGTTCCCATCCTTGTCCACCCACTTGGCCATATACTTGTTGATGATGTTGCCCACGGGCTCCTCCACCAGCTTCTGGATCAGCATCTTTCGTATCACGTTACCCACGATGTCGTCCACCTTCTTGCCCCACGCCTCGGCGGCATTCTCGCCCGCGGCGAAGGCGTCAATCAGGGCGTTGCCCAGCTCGTTGGCGGCCGAGGCGGTGCTCATCCCCAGTATCTCCTCCCTAATCCCGTTCACGATGTCCTCAATCTGCCGCTGGCTATCCTTAAGGGCGTCGCGGTACTCGTCCAGCTTGCCCTTGTCGGCCTTCTTCTTGCTGCTCTCGGCTCGGATCATCGCCTCGTACTCCTCGCGCTGCTTTTTAAGGTTGTCAATAAGCTGCTTCTGCGAGTCGTACCGGGCGTTGCCCAGCGCCTTATCCACGGCGCGCTCCAAGTCCTGATAGGCCTTTTCGAGCCTGCGCACGTTGGCCTCGTGCTCCTTAATGGTTCGGTCCAGCTGCCTACCCTTCGCCCCGCCAATGAGGTTTATGCCGTTGATGATTAGATCAATTGACCCCTGAATGATCTGTAGGGGGTTGCCCGTGGCGATGCCCATGGCGAGGTTGGAAGCCCCGCTCAGCATCCCGGACACGCTGTCCAACACCTCCTGGGTCTGCTCATCGGCCTTGATGCCCAGCTTATCCAACGATCCCACCACCTGATCAAACGTGCCCTTAATCATATCGATGGAGGCCGATAGGCTCTTGGCTAAGTCCTTAAGGTTGGCGCTCGACTCCTCCTGCTTGTACTTTCGTAGGGCATCGATCAGGGCTAGGAACGGGTTGCGCCGCTGTATCTGGTCGGTCACCTCGTCGAGCTTCTTGCGCAGCACGTCCATATCCTCAGGGGCGAGGTCGAGGGTCGCGAACTGCGCCTCAATCCTATCCCTGAGCTTGATGAGCTCGGCGGTGGTCACCTTGTCGAGGTCGCTGAATAGCGCCGTCCAGTCAGCCGACTGCATCAGGTTCTCGGTGGCCAGCGACGACAGGGCGCGCGCCTGGTCCTCGTTGAGCCGTTGAACCAGCTCCTCATTATTGTTCTTGGTTGCCTTGAGCCGCTTCCGGTCAAACTCGGCTATTATGGCATCCTTCTTCTGCTCGTAGTTCCGGTACTGAGCGAGTAACTGCTCATACTCGGTGTCGCCCGCGGCGGCCACGTCCTGGTTAAACTTCGTGGTGCGGTTGGCCATAGCTCCCTGTATCTCGGCCTGCTCCTCGGGGTCGGTGGCCTTCTCCAGCTTCTTCCTGAACAGAATCATCTCGTTGTTATACTCTTCCTGTAGCCTGAGTTTGCGCGCTAGGTAGGTGGCGTAGGTGGCCAGCAGCTGCCGGGTTTGCTTCTCGGCCTCGTCGGCGGTATTCTGGTCCAGCTCATCGAGTAGCCCCATTTTGGCCGTGCCCAGCTCGCTTTTATCGCCTTCTAGCTTCTTCTTCTCCTCCTCAATCAGGGCGAACTTATCTAGCACCCCCTCGGCAAGGTCTAATTGTCTTTTGAGCGATTTCTCATATTCCTGCATGGCTTTTTTGGTGGGGTCGTCGCCGCTTACGCTTTTGGCACGCCTCTGGTCCAGCTTCTCCAGCAGGGCTTCCTGCTCCTTGATCTGGGCAAGTAACGAATCCTTCATCTCTCCAGGAGCTGCCTCCTCGTACTTCTCATTTAGCTGGTTAAGCAGCTCACTAACGGCCTTGATGCTGCCCTCTATGGTGTTGTTGTTTGATAATCCAAGACTTGCAATAATCTCCTCCTCCTCCTTCTGAAACTTTAATCTCATCTTGAACACATCGTCTGCCTCTTTCTCTAACTCCTTTTTCTTCTCTTTAAGTCTTACATACTCTGGGTTATCTACCTCATCATACTCCCAAGTATCAATAACAAGTACAGATTTTTTAATCTTTTCAGGAGTTGTTTCCAATGCCAAATCGATCTCGGCAATTTCCTTCGCCTTCAATTCAAACGATTCCTTAGCCGCTACGGCCTTCGCCCTTGCCAGCATCGCCCTAGCAAAGTCTCCCGTACCATCAACCAGTAACTTTTCTGCATCTGCCACCCCGTTAACCGCTACCCCTAACTCATCAAATGCCTTCTTGTTGTCGCGAATAAACCGCTCCTTGGCCTCCATACTATCTCCCAGCGCCTGCCACTCCGCCGATAACGACTTAACCGCCGCCAATGGCTTATATGCAGCCTCCACCACCGCCTTATTGAACTCCTCCTGCTTCTTGCGCGCCTCGGCCTGTCGGCTCACCAGCTTGTTAATCAGGATTATTGCCCCTGTTATGGCTACCGATAACCCCAGCGTAAGGGTGGCCATTAAAGCCCTCGCGGCCACTGTTGAAACGCCCATCGCCGTGGCTACCTTCATCTCGGCCACCGCCAGCATTTCCTTCACCTTGGTGAGTATTACTATGGAGAAGTAGCTATCCTTGTTCAGCGTTTGGGCCACCTGCTGCAACCCAATGGTTATACCCATCAGCGACTGAACCTTGAGCATTATCTTCTGTAGGTTCTCGTTCTCGCCTGCAAATAGCCCTATAGCCCCCTGGGCAGCGGAGAAAGCCCCAGCCATGCCCGATACGGTGGATATGATACCCTGAAACACCTTCTCGTCATTCGCCAGAACTCTCGCCTGCTGTGTGGCGTCGTCCATGGCGTCCTGCAACCGTCCAACCTCCTGCTGTAGTTCCCTGTAGGCTTCCGAGCCGCGAAGCCCCGCCTGCTCCATTCTTATAAGCTCCTCACGGGCATTGCGTAGCTGGGTGCGAAAAGAAATTTGAGCCTGTTCATTTTTCTTTACCTCGGCCTCCAGCATGGTGAGAGCCTTGCGTTCTGCATCCAGCTCAGCGGCTACCTCAGCGGCTTGGCTTTTCAGCTCAGCTTGCGCTTTACCTGGAGCCATTTTGTCAATTTCAGCATTCAGCTTCTTGAGCTCGCCCTCCAGCTTCGCAATCACATCCTTCTGTATCTTGATGTTCTCGGCGGTAATCCTAAAGGTGTCATCCACCTTCTGCCCCCCCTTAACCGTTTCGTCGGAAAAGCCCTGTATTCGTCGCAAGGTCTCGTCAATAGCCTTGTTTAGCTTGTCGTTGTCAAGGCTCGATTCAAAGTGTAGTGCCCCATCCTCTGTGTTCATCACATCATCGTATTTATATGGTTCATAATGTTTTGGGCATTCTCCCTGTTCAATTTCACAGCATTTTTACTATCGCCCTCATCCTCGTAGTCGTAGGATGGGAGGTCAGAGATCATACGCTGAACCACTGACCACGCGATGCCATTGTGTAGGTAATCCCACGTCCACCCCAGCTGGGCACAAATGGCCCCCCTGCGCCCGTATGGACTCTTTAGGCCTTTCTGCCTTCCTCTACCAGAATCGGCATCGTTGTCCGGGCTGCTGACATCAATCTGATAGAGTTCGTAAAATCCCCCAAATTGCTCATCGTGCTGATGAGCATCACGTAGTCGAACAGCACCGAGGGCCTCACGTTGTGAAAGAAGAGGTCGGTTAGCTCGTTGAGCCGCTTGTCGTCGTAGGTGTACTTCACCCTTGAACCCTGCTGCTCGGCTATTACGTAATCCTGCCCCAACACGGCAATGGCCACAATCCTTGCCATACGGCGGCTGTGCTGCTTCGCCATACGCTTCGCCTCACTCACGCCCTCCTCGGTGCGCATCTGCTGCTCGTCAATGCGCAGCTCAATCTGCTCAGCCGATAGCCTGTCGAGGGTCGATAGGGTGGGCTCGTGCACCACAAATCGCATTCGCTCCACCTTCTTAGTGCCTTTCCTGAATAGTCCAAGGAATCCCTTGGGCTTAACCCGTATGGGCACATCCACCTCAATGGCCATTCCCCGGCCTATCATCCGGTTGAGCTCCTGTCGCTCCTGGTCTAGCCTTTTTCTATCTTCTGTCATAGAATTTTTGGTTTTAAAAAAGCCCCGAAAGTGTTGTTTCCGGGGCTTTCGGCGATGGTAAATAGTTGGTTAGGGTTATGCTCCTGCCTGCGTTACGGGCACGTAGGCGGTCAGCCCGTCGGCCACAATGGTAACGATAGCCGTCCTGCTCTCCGAGTTGGTGTTGGCCGAAACCTTTACGGTAACCACCTTTTGGCTGCGGGTTACGGTTAGCCATTCCGCGTTCGATGGGGCAGCGGCGTAGGTAACGTTGCCGCTCGATGTGGCGGTGATGGTCTTGCCCGTGGTGTCAGCCGCAGCGGTGAAGCTCAACGACGTTGGATTAACGGTTAAGCCCGATGTTCCGTCGTATGCCTGAATTGGTTTGCCCTCAGTTACCGCCATAGGGGTAACAGTGAAGTCCACCATAAATAAGCCCTTGGCGCTCATATCGGCGTTGATCACGGCCTCGATGTCCCCATTGGGGATATCTACCCACAATCCCTGCTCCGACATCACGCGTATAGCCTTGTTGGCCACAGCCTCGCTGCCGTCGAATCCCCACTTGGGGGCTCCCTCAGTACCCACGTTGGTTCCCCCAATGTAGCTGATGAGCATCTGCACGTCAGGATCCATTATTGAGAACGTCAGCACGGGCATAGTTTTGGCCTTCTTCCTCACCTTTGGGGCGGCCTTTCCCTCTTCAAAATGCTCGGTAATTTCCGAGGCGGCTTGCGCCAGCTTGCAGGTATCCCTGTAGGCAGCGCCGATCTTAGCCATCGATCCGGGCATTACCCCGTTAGCACCAGCGGCGCCAACTTGTATCTCGGCTAAGCCTAAAGTTATCAATGATCCCATTTCTTTATATTATTAGTAATCAGTGAATAATCCAGTTAATTCTTATGTTCACAAAATGCTGTGAGATATCTGCTTCCCTTAGGGTGTTCTGGCTCTCAACAACCATCTTCATGCTTGGTAGCTTAACGCCTCTAACGGTACTCAGCACTATGGCAGCAATAGCCTTAAGCCTTGCCCTATCCTCCACTTGCTGCTGCACCCCGCCAATGGTCACCGTGCGGTCGGGCACGTGAATGTTGATATTCGAGGTAGCCAGCTGTGGCTTAAACTCCTGCGTAAGGGCAATGGTGTTGATCACCACATCCTCCTTCTCCGAGTTCAAAGGCCTTTGGCCAAGGTATATGCCCCCGCTCAGCTCGCTCACCAGCGTGTGGTTAGCCCTGAGTGCCTGAAAGGCAATGGCCTCTATGTCGTAGGTCTGCTTCATCGCTATAATGCCTTGTTGATGTTACTTACCAGTTCGGAGAGCATCCGGGGTAGCTGCTGCTGCGCCAGCTGCTCAGCTGAGGTCAGCACGTCGCGACCCTTAGCCTCAAGGTATATGGCGTAGTTCATACCCGCCACCACCACCAGCACCAAGCCCTCGCCCTGATACCTGTCGCCAATCTTTTCGGCTATCATTCGCCCGGTAGCAACCCCCTCGGCACCCTCCTTCACCTGCTCAAAGCTCTCGTGAATAGCCACCCCGTCGTTAAAGATTGTGTAGCCAATGGAGCTGCGTAGGTTGCCCGTTTGGTCGGTAAATCCCACGCTGGCGGGTATTTCCCTCGCTCGGGTTATGCACATCTCGCCCAGCATTCTCAGCCTGTCGATTTGCCTTCTCTCAACCACCTCAAGGAACTTGTCAAAACGCTTCTGCACGTCGGCCTGTGTGAAGTTTGGTTTTATAGCCATAGCCTGCTGTTCATTTGCCCTGGGGAGAAGTTCAGCACTTGCCCCTTCACCCTTAGGCTGTTGCCAATCTCATCGTTGCAGACCTTCACCTCGGTTGCTGGGCCAATAGCCTGAACGCTCTTGGGTAGGTACACCGTCGATGCGAACACGATGGCTTTCCCATCAGGCCCGTTGATCTGCCTACCCGCGCCGTTGGTCTCCTCTCGGCAATTACCCCTACAAACCCACTCGTCAACTGGATTGCTCCAGTTGCCGTCGTCATCCTGCACAGACTCGCTCACCAAGTGAACGAAGAGGAAGTGGGGGTACTGCTTCAAGGCCATACTACCAGTAGTTTGAGCGGTTACGAATTTGAGGCTTCAGCGCGTTGGGCTTGCCCAGCTCGATGCACAGTGACTTGTACCACAGCTTCACAGCATCCATATTCCACGACTGCGAGTAGCCGCCCTCCGAGACGTTGGCCAGCGGCAGTATTGCCGAAAAAGACTTGTGCATGGCCACCTTGCAGGCCTTAATATCCAGCGAGCCCTTCAGCTCGGGATTCTCAGCCACAATAATGTCCACGTCGTCGTCCGTTAGGCCGAACTTGGCGAGGGTTTTACTCAGGTAGTCACGGTTGGTTGCTATAGCCATATCTCACTAAAGTTTAGCAAGGGGCTACGCGAATAGCCCCTTGGGTAGTTTACTTATTCCAGCTAGTGCCGCTGGTTTGCATCAGCACGGAGCGGCCTGCCAAGTTCCACGCGGGGAACAGGTTGGCAATACCCTCAGTCACCTCCTTTAGGGGCGATGCCTGCGAGTACTTCTGCACCATGGTGTGGCCGTTCATAGCCTTAATCGCCTCCGTCTTCACATTCATGTCGATAGGACGCTTCCAGTGGGTTTTACCCAGCACCTTGCTCTCAGAGAACAGCACCACGTCGTCCTCGAAGGGGTTGCCAGTGGTACGGCTGCCGTCGGGGAGCTCTATGGTGATATCCTGATCGATGATCACAAGCTGTAAGCCTTTCAGCTTCACAGTTCGGGCCAGCAATGAGTTCACATCCTGCAATGAGGGCAATGATGGGATATTGAGCGCGTTGCTCACTAATGAGGCGCACATCTTAATCACCTCATCGGTAGCTACCAGCTTCTCCAGCGTGTTCGGGTTCATGAACGCGAACTTGTAGCTTGCACCAATGGCCTTACCAATCTTAATGGCCTCGGGAAAGTCCTTGGTGATGGGTTTAGCCGAGGCGGTGGTAGCCCACGCGGTGTTCACACCAACCTTATGGGTCGATGGCATCTGGTAGTCCACGTTGTACTCGGTTACCACCCCGTGGTTGTTGGCGTTGGTGAATGCCACCTTACCAAGCGAGATCTGCCTCAGGGCGATCCACTCCGCACGGGCGGCCACGCCGTCCCAGCAGTACTTGGTATCCTCTGCCCAGAACTCCACGATGGCTCGCAGGTCGGGGTTTTGGCTCGCCATGGCCAGCATAATATCGTACTCAGTGAGCTCATCCTCCAGCTTCTCACGCGAGATGGCTATCTTAGGAATATCACCCTGAATACGGTTGATGGCCTCACGGGTCTTCCGTGGGATGGTTGATCCCCTCGACACGAGGTCAGCGGCGATCTTCAGTCCCGCCTGACCCTCCAGCATCTTCCAGGTAAGGAAAGGGGTTTCGGTCAACGGGAATAGCGTTGGGTAGTAGTAGGGTTTAAGGTCGTAGGTGTTGATTACGGCCTGCATATCCTTCTCGTTCAACCCCTGCATTAACGTCTTTTGCATAGCTTATTTTCCTTTCTATTGGTTAAGGGTTAAACATACTTGATTCCAGAGAGCTGCGACTTGATCGCGCTGGTGATCACGGGGCCATTGGCCTCCTTCACCACTGCGATTAGCCAAGCGTCCACAAACAGGTTATCGTTGGCCACCACGTCGTAGTTACTACCAGCAATGGCAATGGCGTCGGCCTGCTTGGTGATAGTGTCAGCAACAGCGAATGTCTTTGCTGTGGTACCGTTTGCTGCGGTAACGACAGTTAAAGCTTCATCGGCTGCAACAACAGCCCCGGTAGTTACGACAGTCAGAACATCATACAAGACACTTCCTGTGTCTATGTCACTGATAAGTTTGCCGGTCATTGTTGCGCCCTTGATATAATCACCGACAGCAAGTGTATGACCTTTTTTCACCTTGATACTTGTAGCATTATTAGCGGCTTCTGCGTAAGCAACAGCGCCATGTTGAACAGCTGCGTTTGTAGCAACAGTAACAAGTATGAGTTTCGCGCCTACTGCGAGGCCTGCGGAGAAACCAGCGGCAAGAGTCAAAACATCCTTGTCGGAGTTTGTAGTCTTGTCGATAGCAGTGATAGTTGCGTGCATGGTTCCAGCTTCGTTGGCGATCTTGTCACCTACCTTGAAGTGCGAACCTTTCGCTATGTCAATAGATGTTCCAGAGGCGTACTCTGTAACAACTTTGCCAGTCTTTACGACATTGTACAGGCCGTCAGAGCCTACACAAAGTGGAGTGCCTTCAACGAGAGCACTTCCGCCGAGATCTGCGACCTTGACGGTCACGCCTCCTGGAATATCCGCGATGCGGTGTATGATAGCTTTAATAACTCGGCTATCGCTTT